>Ga0207667_10002037_pt1 | contig 25323 bp, 21 predicted proteins | sample KBSCornC52_FD_184301 | JGI IMG/M metagenome (GOLD analysis project Ga0207667, IMG submission 184301) | Corn rhizosphere microbial communities from Kellogg Biological Station, Michigan, USA - KBS Corn C5-2 (SPAdes) (version 2) | ecosystem: Host-associated > Plants > Roots > Rhizosphere > Soil ...
CGGGCTCGCGATCGCCGAGGCTGATCGGCCCCTCGAGCGCGCGCACGACATCGCCCAGCCGGATGTCGGCCGGGCGCCGTGACAGACTGTAGCCGCCCTGCGGTCCGCGCTTGGAACCGACGATCCCCGAGCGCTTCAAGTCTTGGAAGATCTGTTCCAGGAAACGCGGCGGGATATGCTGCCGCTCGGCGATGTCTTTGACCTGGGTCGGCTTGCCGTCGTTGTAAAAGGCAATGTCGAACAACGCGCGCACGGCATAGCGGCCTTTGTTCGACAGCTTCACGCACTCGATATGCATTGGCACATCGTTTTTGTCAAGAACGCGCCAGACTCGGTTTCTCCGGCATTTGTGGCCAACTGAGCGGCCACGGAGTCCGGCCAATTGGCCGCTCACGCACCCTGCTACGCGCGCCGGCCCCGCTTGGTGCCCTGGAAGGAACGGTGTAAAACGGCGGGTCTTTCGCGCACGGAGCGCGGAATACCCAACGAAGGGGATTTGCACATCATGAGGAATCTGGGAACTTTTGCCGCTCTGTCGCTCGTCGGTTCCGTAGTCTGCGGTTGCGGGCAGCAGGAGCCTGCGGCCGCGCCGCTACCGGCTCCGCCTCCCGCGCCCGTTGCCGCCGCGCCCGCACCACCACCTGTGGAGGCCAAGAAGGAGGAGCCGAAGCCGGTTCCGCTCACCCCCGAGCAGAAGGTGAAGTTCTACCAAGACGGCTGGGCCGCCTTCAACGCCAAGGACTTCGCCAAATTCCAAGGCATTTGGGCGGACAACGCGACGAGCGAAATGCTCGACATGGGGCCGCCCAAGGTCGGACCCGCCGCGATCAGCGACAATGCGAAATCCTTCACGACGGCGTTTCCGGATGGCAGCGGTGAGCTCGAGCTGACGCTCGTCAACGGGAACAACGCCGTGGGTATCGTCCTCATGCGCGGCACGCAAAAGGGCACCTACGAGACCCCGATGGGTCCGGTGCCGCCCACGAACAAGAAGGTCGGCTTCCTCGCCGCGCACGGCATCGAGCTGAACGACGCGGGCAGGGCGCAACGCGAGTGGCTCGCGTACGACGGCGGGACCGTTGCCGGTCAGCTCGGCCTGATGCAGATGCCGCATCGCAAGGTGCTCGAGACCGGCTGGACCGACAAGCCCGTCGTGGTCGCGACCGGTAGTGATACCGAGAAGACCAACGTGGCTGCATTCAGCAAAGAGGTCGAAGGTTTCAACAAGCACGACGCCGCGGCCGCGCTCGGCAGCGCCGCCGATGATCTGGTGTTCTCGGAGCTGACCGCGCCCGCTGACCGAACCGGCAAGAAGGAAGCCGTGAAAGGCCTGGAGGAGATGTTCAAAGCCTTCCCCGACGTGAAGCTCGACGTGAAGAACGTCTGGGGCGCGGGGGACTACGTGGTGGCGACCGGTACTTGGGGTGGCACCAACACCGGCGACATGCCGTCGGCGCACATGAAGAAGACGGGCAAGCCGGTCAGCGTGCAGTTCGTCGAGATCGACAAGTTCGTCGGCGGAAAGACCAAAAATATTTGGATTTTCTCGAATGGCGCCGCGGTTGCGGCGCAGCTCGGACTGCTCGCGCCGAAAGCCGACAAGGGCGCAAAGCCGGGCGAGAAGCCGACGGCCGCCACCCCGGGTGCGGGTAAACCCGCTAGCACGCCCGTTGGCAAACCCGCCACGCCGCCTGCGCCGGGCGCTGCGGCCAAGCCCGCCGCTGCACCGGGAGCTGCGGCGGCAGCGGCCAAGCCTGCGCCTGCGGCTGGTGCGGCGAAACCAGCGACGCCGCCTGCCGCGGGCAAGCCGTCCGCGCCTGCGATGAAGTGAGCCGTAGGTCGGCCGTCGAACGGCGGCCGACGCACGCACCCCGCGTCGGACCCGAGCTGCTCGTGCTCGCTGACGCGGGGAAGGCGCGCGCCGCGCGCGGACGAGCGCGGCGGCTCGCTGGCGCGAGCGGCGAGATCACTCCGCCGCTTGGACCGCCACCGCGCCCGGGTCCCGCGCCAGGCGCTCGCGTGACTTTCGCGCCGCGGGCAGCCAATGACAGCGACCGAGGCGCCACCAGAACATCCCCGCGCCAAAGCAGATGTCCACGGTCAGCGCGAGCCAACCGCCGACCGCGCCGAGCCCGTGACGCAGGCCCCAAAACCAGGTCAACGCGGGCACGAAGGTCCAGCCCGAGCAGATGGCCATCACTGCCGGCAAACGCACATCCCCGGTGCCGCGCAGCACCGAGCGCGCGACGATGTTGGCCGCGTCGAACAGTTGGAAGCCGGCCGCGACGTACAATAGGCGCACGCCGATGCTCTGCACCTGCGTATCACTCGTGAACAGCCGCAGCAGCGGCACTGCTCCGAGCACGAACACGGCCGCGCATGCGCTCGCGTACAGGGCGGAGAGCGCGAGCGCACTCTGACCGATCTTGAGGACTCGGCGATCGTCATTGGCGCCCACGGCCTGACCCGCGAGCACCGACGCCGCTTCACCAATCGAGACCGCGGGCATGAACGCGAAATGCAAGATTTGAAGCGCGACCTGATGAGCCGCCAAATCCGCTTCGCTCATGCGCGCGATCAACAGCACCAGCGCGGAGAACGCGGCGACTCCGAGTAGGAACTCGCTGCCGATGGGCAAGCCGAGCCGAAACACCTCGCGCACGTGGCTGAGCCGCGCGCCGGCGAGCCCGAGCCCTTGTTTGACTTGCGCGCGCAAGAGCCAAGCGAGCTCGAGCGCCTGCACGAACAGCGTCGCGTAGGCCGCACCGGCGATGCCGAGCCCGGCCGTGAAGATCAGCGCATAGTTCAGCGGGATGTGCAGCGCATTGCTGGCGATCGCCGCATACATCGGTGAGCGCGAATCGCCGAAGCCGTAACGCGCCTCACGGATCGCGCCGCTCAAGAGCACGATCGGCGCACCGAGCAAGCGCAGCGTCATGTAGGTATGCGCGACGCGCCCCGCTTCGGCACTCGCGGAAAAACCTGGCAAAAGCTGAGCAATGGGCAGGCCGACCGCGATCGCCAGGGCGCTCAGCGCGAGCGCGGCATACAGGCCTGCGCCGAGAAACGGGAGCACGCAGGCGCGCTCGCCGGCACCCACGCCCTGCGCCACGAGCACCTTTACCGCACGCAGCAAGCCAAAACCGAAGCAGATCACGGTCCACAGCGCGATGCCGCCCAGGCCAACCCCGGCCAGCGAGGCCGGACCGAGCCGACCCACGAACGCCGTGTCGACCACGGTCATGACCGTGAACGACAGAGTCGAAACGGTGATCGGCCAAGCCAGACGAACGAGCTCCCGGAACACAGAACCGGTAGCAGTGCGGGACGAAACGACGACGATGGACACGGAAACCTCGAGCGAGAAAGAACGCCAAATGCGAAAAAGCCGCGGGACCTTTGCGGCGCCGCGGCTTCACTCAGAAGCGAGTGCGAGGGGGCTCTAACTCGCTGCTTTCTGGCGTGCCGCGCTGCCGCGCGTGACGGAAGCAATGGCCGGGACACCGTGTGCGACGGCGTGCGCGACTTGCTTCGGATTCGAACGGGGCAGCTTCATCGGGGGATCCTGGAATGGGCCGGTAGGGCGGACGCAACGATACGTACGCCCCGGCGCGCGAGAAACATCGCATGCCGCGCGCGGATCGTCAAGCGTTGTTCGGCGGGGCGAGCGCTCAGTTCTTTTTGTACAGCGCCTCGAGCAGCGGCAGATAGCGATCGAGCACTTGTTTACGGCGTACCTTCAGTGACGGTGTGAGGAGCCCGTTTTCGACCGTGAAATCCTCACGGATGAGCTCGAACGCCTTCGGCTTCTCGTAGCCGCGGAAATTCGCGGCGCGCGCCTCCAGCTCTTTCGCGATCAGTTCCTTTACCGCCGAGTCGCGCGTGATGTCCTTGAGCTCGAGCTTCTTGTCGCGCGCCCAGCGCGTCACCGCCGGTTCATCGACGACCACGAGCGCCACGTTGTACGGGCGGTTCAAGCCGTACAGCATGGCGTTCGCCACGTACGGCGAAAGCTTCAGCTCTTCTTCGAGCGGAGAGGGCACGACGTATTTGCCATTCTCGAGCTTGTATTGCTCTTTGATCCGGCCGGTGATGTGCAAATAGCCGTCTTCATCGATGAAGCCCATGTCGCCGGTGCGAAGGCCGCCGTCCGGCATCAGCATTTGCCGCTCTTCTTCGGGGCGGTGGTGATAGCCGAGCATGACGTTGTCGCCGTACACGAGGATCTCACCGTTCACGGCGTCGCCTGTCGCCGTGCGATCGATCTCCACACGCACGCGCGGCAGCGGCTTGCCCACGGTGCCGATGCGCGTGAAATCCGGACTGTTGGCGCTGACGACGGGGCTGGCTTCAGTGAGGCCGTAGCCTTCGAACACCGAGATCCCGAGCGCGTCGACGAACTCGGCCACCTCGCGGGCTAACGCGGCGCTGCCGCTCACCGAGAAGCGCAAGCGCCCGCCGAAGCGAGCGCGCACCTTGGAAAAGATCAAGCGATCGGCCGCGGCCAGTGCGAGCCCTTGGCCGAGCGTCAGCGACTCTCCGCGCTTCTTCTTGGTCGCGGCAGCGATTCCGGCGCGAAATAAGGCTTGGATCGGCTTGGGTCGGTCGATCATCTGCTTATTTACGACATCGTAGATGCGGTTGAAGATGCGCGGCACGGCGATCAAAATCGTCGGCTTCACCTCGGCCAAATTCCCGACCAGGTTCGGCACTTCGTCGTTCAGCGCGAGCGAGCAACCCACGCCGAACAAGAGGTGGAGTTCCGCGGTTTGTCCGAACGCGTGCGCCCAGGGCAAAAATGCCAGCGAGCGATCGGACGGGCGGATCGGAAATAGTTCGAGCGCCGCGATCACGTTGCTCGCGATGTTCCAGTGCGAAAGCACCACGCCCTTGGGCTGCCCAGTCGTGCCCGAGGTGTAAATGAAGCACGCCGGATGTTCCGGCGCCGGGTGCTCGCAGGCACGCGGCGTGGCCTTCCCGAGCTCGAGCTGCTTCTTGTACGAGCGCTCGTCGGTGTGCGGCAGATCGAGCCCGATCGCGTGCTCTAGCGCCGGCAATTGGCTGCGCACCGAGTCGAGCTTGGCCAGCACTTCGGCGGTCGCGCAAAATACGATTTTGGCCTCGCAGTCTCGTAGAATAAACGCCCAATCTTCGAGCGGCTGAGCCTCGTACATGGGCACGAAGGTGGCTTGCAGACCAAAGGTGGCATAGGCGGCCGCGGCCCATTCCACACGATTGCCCGCGATCATCGCCACGCGATCGCCGGCTTTGACGCCCAGCGCCGCGAGCGCCGCGCGCAACGCATCGACCTCGACTTTGAACTCCGCGTAGCTGATCCAATGCCAAGCGCTGCCCGATTTAGTCCCGAACAGCTCGCGTGGCCCGTGGAGCTCGGTGCTCTTCTCCCAGAGCTCGACCAGAGTTCTGAAATTGCCGCTCATGCTGGGTTTACCCGTGCCATAAACCTTCCTCTATCAACAGGAGCGCGCGCTGGGAAGCGCCGCCGCCCAGGCCTTTTCCGGGGCCCGCGCGCTCGGCTGAGGGCAGGGTTCAAATCCGAGGCGGAACTCGGCGAAGAACCAGCATTTTTGCGGTCGGATGTTTGATGGTCACGCGCCACGGCGCACGCCGGCCTAGCCTTCGGCGGCGCGGGGCGAGAGCGCCGCAATGAGCCGCCGAAGGCTGAGCCGCGCCGCGCGCGGCTCCGTGACCATCAATCCCAATTCAAGTCAGTGCGCTGAGGCTCGCTCGCTCAGTCGCAGTTCCGCTGCCAGCTGCACTTTTGACCATCGGTCACGCACACGAGCCCGCCGGTGCTGCCATCGCTGCAGATCACGCCGATGTCCTGCTCCGCACCGCAGCCATTTTGATCGGGACACGGCGTCGTGCTGCGCGGCGGCGTACAGATCGTGGTCCAGGTGCAAGCGGCGTCGTTTTGGCTGCCGCATTCTTGGCTCGAGCGCACGGTGCCGCTCGGGCAGTCGATGGCCGGCGCGGGCGGGCACTCGCTGGCCGCGCACGGACGGTAGCTGACCGTGCCGTCATCCGCGGCCGACCAGGCGCAGCTGTGCGAGTCCGCGCTCGCGCAGGTCACGCTGGGTGCGCTCGCGAGGTTCGACGGCAATGAGCCGCACGCCGAGAACCCGCAGTCACCCCTTGCACTCAAGGTCTGGTGCGTGGCGCCGGGCGATTTGGCGCCCGCGTTTTGATCCGAGCTACCACAAGCCAGCAGCGCGAAAGGGACACTGAAACCGAGAGCAAAGACGATATTTTTCATTGGTTTTCTCCTCCACGACAAACACGTTTCCCGAGCACCCCGAATTGGGGTGAATAGATGACTGGCAGTGCGCGCGTGATTGCTTACTGAGTGCAGCCCGCGAAGCCGGGCGGCGCGCCGCTGCCCCAGCACGCGAGCGGCACGATTCGGAACGAGGCGGTCGAGCTGTCAACTTGCTCGATGCCCGCGGCGATCGCGCCGCTGAAACTCTGCGCGCCGAAGCTCAGGTTCAGCTCGATGCGCACGAGCCGGGCGCTGCCGAGCGCGGCGGGGTCGAAGGCGAAGTTGCCCGCGAGGTGATTGCCGAGCACGGTTGCGCTGATGGTGGCGCTCGCTGAGTCCGACGCGACGAGCACACCCTGAAAATGTTCGTGAAAAGCGCCACCCGCGGTCTCGAAATCGACGTCCACGTCGCTGAGCACGCTCGGCATGCAAAGCAAATCGGTCGCTCGCTGATTGTCCGAGGTCTCGGCGAAACGCGCGTTGCCGAGGCTCGTGATCGTGACTGTGACCGCGCCGTCGCCGCTCTCCGGTCCGTACGGGAGGTCCTGCGCGGGCAGCCAGTGCAGGGCCGCGGTGTGCACGCCTGCCGCGAGGTTCAAGCTGTCCTGCGCGGAAAAGCCGAGCCGCGACGTTTCAGCGAGCGAGAGCGGGGTTTGCTTGCTCCAGCACGGCCATTGGTCCTCGCCGGTCTGGCCGCCCGTGCAGCCGTTGACGAAGGCGCCGAAAAGCGCCAGCCCGAATGCCGTTTTCATCACCACACGAGCAATAAGCCACGGGCTACCGCACAGAACAAGTGCCGCTCTGCACTTTCCGGCTGCTATTTCGCCGTCGGAAGTGCAAACTGGCAATAGATGAACTACGAAGTCCTGAGTTCTGAGCTGCTTCGTGCCCTGCGCGGCAAGCGCTCACAACCCGCGTTCAGCAAGCGGCTCGGCTACCGCAGCAACGTCGCCTACGCCTGGGAATCAGGGCGAGCGTTTCCGACCGCGCTCGGCTTCTTCGGCATCCTCGAGCGCTCCGGCAGAAAGCTCGAGCCAGCCTTGGCGGCATTTTTTCGGCTGCCCGAGGGCAGCGCGGTCATGCCAGCGCCGAAGAGCGTCGCGGGTGTTGCGGCCTTTCTCGACGATTTGCGCGGTCAAATCGCGATCGTCGATTTGGCGCGCGCTGCCGGGCGCAGTCGCTTTGCCGTCGCGCGCTGGCTGCGCGGCGAGGCCGAGCCGCGTTTGCCGGATTTTCTGCGCTTGATCGAGTGCGCCTCGCTGCGCTTGCTCGACTTTCTGGCTTGTTTCATCGATCCGAGCGCGCTGCCCTCGGCCGCCGCGACCTGGCAAAAGCTGGAGGTCGCGCGGCGTGCGGCGTATGAATTGCCCTGGTCGCACGCCGTGCTGCGCGTGATCGAGCTCCACGAGTATCGCAAGCTGCCCGCGCACCAGCCCGGCCTTATCGCCGAGCGCCTAGGCATCAGCCGAGACGAAGAAGCGCGCTGTTTGGCGCTGCTGCTCGAGACCGGGCAGCTCAAAAAGCGAGGCCAGCGGCTGATCCCCGGCGCGACGCTCACCGTGGACACGCGCGGCGACGCGGCGCGCTCGCGCCAAGCCAAGGCCTTTTGGAGCCGCGTCGCCCTGGACCGCATCGAAGCCGGGGCCCTGGGCACGTTTTCTTACAACTTGTTCTCGGTCTCGCGTGCCGATCTGGAGCGCATTCGTGAGCTTCACCGCGCTTACTTTCGCGAGCTACGCCGGATTGTAGCGGCGTCCGAGCCCGCCGAATGTGTCGCGCTGGCGAACGTGCACTTGCTCGAGCTCGGCGGGGGGCCCAAGTAATGCCGGGCTCAAAGCCTGGGCCGGCGCCGAAACGGGTGCTAGCCTGCGCGCCGCTCGACGATTTGCCAAAGATTTCCCATGCCGGCTTACACGCTCGTCACTTTCGGCTGCCAGATGAACCAGCACGATTCGGACCGGATCGGCGAGGTGCTGCGCGGCATCGGCTATCACGAGGTCCGCGAGCCCGCAGAGGCGGATCTGGTCGTGCTCAACACTTGTAGCATCCGCGAGAAAGCGGAGCAGAAGCTGCGCAGTGAGGTTGGCCGCTTGGGCATGCTCAAGCAACACAAACCGGGGCTCGTGATCGGCGTCGCGGGCTGCATGGCGCAACAGGAGGGCGAGAAGCTCGCCAAGCGCATGCCGCAGATCGATTTCATGCTCGGTCCGGACAACATTGCCGAGCTACCGAGCTTGCTCGCGGAGATCGAGCTGGGCGCGCCGCCACGCGTGCGCACGGTGTTCGATCTGGATGCGCCGCAATTCCTGAGCGCGCAGGCCGAGCCGGGCCGCATTGGCGTCACCGCCTTCGTCACGATCATGAAGGGCTGTGACGAGCGTTGCACGTATTGCGTGGTGCCATACACGCGAGGAGCCGAGCGTTACCGCCCAGCGCGCGAAATTTTGGACGAAGTGCGGCGCTTGGTCGACGCGGGCGCGCGCGAGGTCACGCTGCTCGGCCAGACGGTGAACAGCTATCGCGATCCGGAGCACTCGCTGCCCGTCGCGCCTGGGGCGGGGGAGAGCCACTTCGAGCATACGGTACGCGCGGTGGCGCTCGAGGATGAGAGTGAATTTCCGGCCCTTTTGCGGGCAATCGTCCAGCACGTGCCCGAGCTCGACCGCTTACGGTACACGAGCCCGCATCCGCGGCACATGACTTGGTCGTTGATCTTGGCGCATCGCGATCTCTCGACGCTGGCTCGGCACGTGCACATGCCGGTGCAGTCCGGCAGTGACCGCGTGCTGAAGCGCATGCTGCGCCGCTACAGCGTGGCCGAATACGTCGAGCGGGTGAGCGCGCTCCGCGCCGAGGTGCCCGGGCTGACCCTGTCGACGGACGTGATCGTCGGTTTCCCAGGCGAAACCCGGGCGGACTTCGAGGCCACTTTGGCGCTCGCCGAGCGCGTGCGCTTCACCGGCTTCTTCGGCTTTACCTATTCCGAACGCCCGAACACACCCGCGCTCAAGCTGTGTGACGACGTGCCCGCGAGCGAAAAAAGCGCGCGGCTCGAGGAGATCTTCGAGCTCACCGATCGGCACCGCAAAGAGCATTTGGCGAGCTTGGTCGGCGGCACCGAGCTCGTTTTGGTCGAGCGCCGGAGCAAGAACGGCGACTACATGGGGCGCAGCGAACAAAACGAGATCGTGCATTTTGCCCATGCCGGCGAGCTGATCGGCCAAATGCTGAAAGTGCGGATCACCGACGGCTACAACAACTCACTGCGCGGCACGCTCGACGCCGGTTTCGAGCCGAACCAGGGGCGCCCGCGGCCGGTGAATGCGGCTGCGCCGCCCGCCCGGCGCGTACTGCCGGTCATCGCGGGGGCGTGAATGGACACCACGGTTCGGCCCTTCAGAGGGATTCAGCCCAAGATCGCCGACGGCGTCTACATCGCAGATACCGCGCGGATCATCGGCGACGTCGAGATCGGCGCGGATTCGAGCGTGTGGTTCGGCAGTGTATTGCGCGGGGATGTCGGTGCGATTCGCATTGGTGCGCGCACGAACATCCAGGATCTGTCGATGCTGCACATGTCGTTCGGTATCTCCAACACCGTGATTGGGGACGAAGTGACCGTCGGTCACAACGTGATCATTCACGGCGGCGTGATCGGCGACGGCGCGCTGATCGGCATGGGCGCCATCCTGCTCGACAATTGTGAGATCGGCGCCGAGGCGCTGATCGCCGCTGGCACATTGATCACCATCGGCACGAAGATCCCGCCGCGCACGCTGGTCGTCGGCCAGCCCGGCAAAGTAGTCCGCGAGCTGCGCGAGGACGAGTGGTTGCAAGGGCGACAGTTGGCCGCGCGCTACGTGGAAGTTGCGCGAGCGCACCGCGCAAGCGCCGGCTGACGCTCCCGCGCCCTCAGCCGCCGCCCACGAAGTGCACGATCTCGACTACGTCTCCGGAGCCGAGTTCGGTGCTCGTGTGCTCGGCGCGCGGCACGACCTCACGGTTGCGCTCGACCGCCACGGGCCCGTCCGTGAGCCCGAGCAGCTCGACCAAGCCGCGGACCGTGATGCCGCTCGGAACCTCGCGCGCTTCGCCGTTTACGGTGATCTGCATCAGATAGTGCGGTTTTGCTGCGGAGCGTTGCAAAGGTCAAGCAGGCTACGTGTTTGCCCCGCGCGCGCCGGGAGCGCTACTCTGGTGCGGTGCGAGTCTGGATCGCGTTCCTCGGCGGCGCCGTGCTGGCGGCTGCTGCGTTCGAGGCGTATCCGCGCCTGCGCGCCTGGGAAGAGCGGGGCCTCGGCGTGCTCGTCGGGGGCCAAGCTCCGCCGGAGCAGGAGCCGCTCGAGAGCTGGCTCACGCGGCGCAACGCGGCGGTCAGCGCTTGGCGCGCGACCCTGCTCACCGATTCGGGCGCGCTCGAGCTTTCCTTCGCCCAGCTCGGGCTAACGTTGGACGTGGCAGCGACGGCCCGATTGGCACGCACGGCGGCGCCGCAAGCGAGCCTGATTGCGCGGCTGCACGACTGGCTCAGCCCGAGCCCGGCCATTTACGACGCGCCGCTCGCGTTCCGCTTCGACAGCGAGCGGGCGGCCGAGCGGCTCGAGGCGCTCGCGCCGAGCCTCGCACGCGACCCCGTCGACGCCCGGCTCGATTTGGCGGCTCACGCGCGGATCGAAGATGCGCCGGGCCGGGAGCTGGATCTCACCCGCTCGCTCTTGGCCATTGCCCGCGGCGAGCGCGCGGATGGCGCGGTGTTCGAGGTCTTCACGCGCTCGATCGCCGCGCGCGTCACGGCCGACATGCTGCGGGCGGTCGACGTCTCGCGCGTGCTGTCGAGCTACGATACCGATTTCACGCACCATGCGGGGCCGCGCGCGATCAACATCGCCACTGCCGCGCGCTACTTGAACGGCACGGTGATCGCGCCCGGCGAAGTGTTCAGCTTCAATAAGACGGTCGGCCCGCGCACGGTCGAGCGCGGCTTCACGTTCGCGCCCGTGATCGTCGCCGACGAGCTCGAGCCTGGCGTCGGCGGCGGGGTGTGTCAGGTCGCGAGCACACTGCACGCGGCGGCGGTGTTCGGTGGCTTCGACGTGGTGCAACGGCGCAGTCACAGCAGGCCGAGTGGCTACACGCCACTCGGCCTGGATGCGACCGTAATTGACGGCGAGCTCGACTTGAAGCTCAGAAATCCCTACGACACCCCGCTGATCGTCCACGCCTTCTTGCCGACGCGCAGCACGTTGCGCATCGAGCTATTGGGCCGCGACCCACCGGGAAAGGTGGAACATTTCTCGGAGGTGAAGGAGAAGCACCAATTCGTGCGCCGGATCGTGGTCGAGCCGGGGCTCGAGCCCAATCAGAGCAAGCGGCATCAAAAAGGTATCTGGGGTTACGACGTGGTCAGCACCGTGCGCACCACGTACCCGGACGGGCAGCGCCGTTTTCGGTCGTACACGAGCACCTACTACCCGGTGCCAGAGGTGTATTGGGTCGGTCCCGGCACCGACCCGAGCGCACTGCCGGCCCTGCCTGAGGGGGCGGAGGGCGTCGAATTCGGCGAGGAAGGCAAGCCTGTGCCGCAATGAGCTGCGACTTTGCGGGCTTTGCACCGAGCCTGCGATTGCCCTAAAACCCCGCCGTGAACGCGCTCCTGCGGAACACCCTTTGCGCCTGCGCCATGTGCGCGCTGACCGTGCTCGCGGCCAGCTGTCGACATCAAGCCACGCCCGGCGGCGCGCCTGCGGCTTCCGGGTCGGGCAGTGCGCAGGCTCTGCCCGCCGGCTCGGCCGAGCTCAGCGTCGATCACGGCGAGCTCGACACGCAAGCGCCCAAGGATTCGCCCAAGATCGCAGCGACTCAAATCGCCACCACCGTGTACAAGCTGGCGGACACCGGCTCGCGGCGGCTCGGCTACATTCGGCTGGGCGGAGTGGTCGAGCGCGATGCAGAGCCGACGCGCGGCAAGGGCTGCAAGGGCCAGTGGTTCCACGTATTCCCCATGGGCTACGTCTGTACCGACGAGGCCACGACCGACCTCGACGCGCCGCTCGTGCGCGCCGCCAGCCGTCGGCCGGATTTGGACAAGGCGCTGCCGTACCGGTACGGCTTCGTGCGCGCGACTGCGCCCCAATACTTGCGCATCCCCACGCACCAGGAGCAGGAAAAGAGCGAATTCAAGCTCGACGAGCACCTGGCCTGGTTCGAGCAGAACCGCGCCGAGGTGCAAAAAGTGGAGCATGGCTCCAATGACGTGCCGCTCGACGGGCGCGGCGTGGCATTGCCGGGGCTCGCGCCCAAACCTGGCTTCAAGACTTCGCCCGAACTGAGCGAAAACGAGCTCTTTGGCGGCCAAACCCCGAACGATCCCATCCCGTTCTGGCTGCAGGGCGGGCGCAAGATCCCGAACGTCTCGGGTTATGCCGTGCCCGAGTACGCATACTTTGCCGATCGCGTGCGGCGCAAGACCGGGCTGTCGCTGATCGGCGCCTTCGATACGGAGGACGAAGGCGTCCACCGCAGGTTCGCGACCACCGTTGATATGCGGCTCATTCCGGCGAGTAAGTTGAAGCCAGATTCCGCTTCGCCGTTTCACGGGCTCGAGATAACGGACAAGATGCCGCTGCCCTTCGCCTGGGTGAACAAGAGCGACGTGACCACGTACAAGCTCATCAAGGGCAAGGACGAAGTGCGCGCGGCAGAAGCCATTCCGCGCCGGGCAGTCGTGCCGCTCAGCGGCAATGCCCGGATCAAACACGGCGAGCGCTTCTACCAAACCGCGCGCGACAAGACCGTCTGGCTGCGCGCCGAAGACATCGGCGTGGTCGACAAGCCCCCGACCTTTCCGGAGTTTGCCGAAAAAGGCGAAAAGTGGATCGACGTTTCGATCACCGAGCAGGTGCTCGTACTGTACGAAGGCAAAAAGGCCGTCTACGCGACGCTCGTCTCGACTGGGCGCGACAAGCTCGGCGATCCAAAGGAGACGCTCTCCACGCTGCGCGGCACGTTCCGTCTCCAGAGCAAGCACATCGCGGCCGCCATGGACTCGGAAGAAAACTCGAGCGTCTCTGGCGGTTCGCGCGGGCACGGCCACAAACTGAGCGCGAATGCGGCCGAGACCACCGAACGACTGAAGAAAGCCGAAGCCGAAGGCAAATCGCTGAACGACGAAGACCGGCGCCGGCTCGCGAACATCAATAAGGGCCGTGATCCGGAGTACGGCATCACCATGCGCCGCGGCTCCTCCGATTTCGAGCTCCGTGACGTGCCCTGGATTCAATATTTCGCGTCGGGTTACGCACTTCACGGCGCGTATTGGCACGATGTGTTCGGGATCGCGCGCAGTCACGGCTGCATCAATCTGGCGCCGATTGACGCACGCTACGTGTTTCAGTGGACCGATCCGCCGGTGCCAAAGGGCTGGCACGGCATCAATGTAGGTACAGATATGGGCGAAGGCACCGGCGTCGTCGTCCGCGAGTAGCGCGCGTTCGGCGTGGCGCGTTTTCTGCGCCATGCTTAAATGTGTGCGAGATGGCCGAGTCTTCGGCAACCGCCCTCGTCGTTCCGCGCGCCGATCAGTTACTGCTTTGGGCGCTCTGGCGCGAGCATCGGCCTCGCTCCAAGCCGATGGTCCGACGCGCGCTCGCGGGGGTGCTTGCTGCGCTGCTGCTGCAGGTGACCTTCGGCGCGGGCTTCGAGCAGATCGCCGAGGCGCGCTCACGCGGGCTCGGCGCGCCTCGCGGCGGTGCCTCGGCGGGGCGGGCTCATTCGGCATCGGCAGCCGAAATGCCCGCTCGCCCCGCCCCGGTTTCGGCTTTGTCGCTGTCGCCGTCCAGTGCGCCGGCAAGCAGTAGCCTCCCGCCGCCTGTCAGCGCGCTTCCGGTCGGAGCGGATGGGAGTGGGGCCTGCCCAAGCGATATGGTGCTGGTCGAGGGCGAGTACTGCACGGACGTAGCTCAGACCTGCGTGCGTTGGTTGGATGACGAGATCCTGCCATTTGCGCGCTGCGCCGAGTACCAGTCGCCGGCGCGTTGCGTCGGCACGCGCGTGAAGCAGCGCTTCTGCATCGATCGCTACGAGTACACCGCTCCGGGCGAAACACTGCCGTTCAACTACGCCAGCTTCGATAAGGCCAGCGCGCTGTGCAGCAGCCTCGGCAAACGGATCTGCGCCGAGAGCGAATGGAACTTCGCCTGCGAAGGTGAAGAGATGCGGCCCTATCCGTACGGCTTTTCTCGTCAGGCCACGTGCAACCAGGATCGGACCGATCTCTACGCGCCGAACCCGCACTATCAAGTGCTGGCCGATCGCCGTGAACCTGCTGCGGCGCGCCCGGGCTGCGTGAGCCCGTTCGGCGTGTACAACATGGCCGGCAACATGGACGAACCGGTGCTGCGCGAGGGCAGCGCTGTCGAGCCGTATCGCAACGCGCTCAAGGGCGGGTGGTGGATGGCCGCCCGGAACCGCTGCCGTCCGGCGACGACCGCCCACGACGACTATTACAAGGACATTCAGGTCGGGGTGAGGTGCTGCGCGGGTGCCGTCGGGGCGCCCCCCAAAAATTGAGCCGCTACGTTTAACGTACGGCTGCAATGAATTGAAACTAAAGGCTTAATTCGTCCTGTTCGTCGGCCGAAGGTAAGCCAGTGCAAACCGGCCCGCCGACAAAGCGCTTGACGGGAGATCCCAACCACCGAAAAGTCCGGGCTCCCGTGCTGAGCCATCGAACCATCGGATTGGCGCTCGGTCTCGCGACCGCAGCGGCCGGCGGCTGCCATAAGGTCGAGCCCGCGCCGCTCCCCGTTCAAGCAGCACTGGATGAAACGGCGGTCGCGCGCCCCGCTTCGCCGGACGCCTTGGTCTCGCTCACCAGTGCGCCCCGCGCCGAAGCCCCGCCGGTCTCGGCCTGCGGCGAGGGGATGGCGCTCGTGGAGGGGAACTATTGCCCCGACGTGCGCCTGAACTGTAAGAAGTACCTCGATCCCGAGGGGCGCTATGAGCACTTCCGCTGCGCGGAGTACGGACCGACGACCTGCTTATCGAAGCAGCGCAAGGCCATGCGCTTCTGCATCGATAAGCACGAGTTCAGCGAGCCCGGTGAGAGCTTGCCCGCCAATCACCGCAGCTGGCGCGACGGTGACCGCACCTGCCGCAAGCTCGGCAAGCGGATGTGCCTCGAGAGCGAGTACAACTTTGCCTGCGAAGGCGAGAACATGCAGCCGTATCCGTACGGCTTCACGCGCGACGCGACCGCCTGCAATGCCGATCGCGACGACGTCGTGAGCCCCGCGGGCACGCTCCGCGATCTGCGCGCACCGAGCGGCTCGTACGAGCGCTGCGTCAGTCCTTTCGGCGTGGCCGACCTCACGGGCAACTTGGAAGAGTTCGTGACCATCGACGGGACCACGCCCGCGCGGCCCGCGATGAAGGGTTCGTATTGGCAGCCTGGCCGCAACTTCTGCCGCGCCGCGCAGACCGCTCACGATATGTATTACAACGGCACCGAAACTGGGTTCCGCTGTTGCTCCGACGTGCCGTCGAGCTTGCCCGCGCCGTAGCCGTAGGGAGCTTTGCCGCGCGGCGCTGCGCGCCTGAATCAGGGAAACAAGCCGGGCGTGCCCAAGCTCGTGCCCTCGTCGAGGCCGAGCATGAGGTTCAGGTTTTGAATCGCTTGCCCTGCGCCGCCCTTGACCAAGTTGTCGAGCGCGCCGAAAACCGTGACCGAGCGGGTCGACCCTGCGACGGGTCCGAGCGCTAAGCCGATCTCCGCGCGGTTCGAGCCGGCCACCGCGACCACCTCCGGTAGGCGCTGTTCGGGGATGCACACGAAACGCTCGCCGCGGTACGTCTCTGTCGGTAGCGCGCGCAGCTCGTCGAGCGGGATGTGCGCGGGCACGCGAAAGAACGCCGTTGCAAAGATCCCGCGCGTGAGCGGTGCCGAGATCGGAACGAAGGCGAGCGAGAGCTCGCTCGCGCCAGCCGCGCGCAACGTCTCGGCGATCTCCGGCGTGTGCTGATGCTCGAGCGGTCGATACGTGCGCAGATTATGGGCGCGGACGGGGTGATGCGTGGTCGGGCTCGGAGTCGCGCCGCTGCCGCTCGAGCCGGTGATGCCCACGACCTCGACGGCCCCGCTGAGCAGCCCTGCTTTGGCGAACGGCAGCAGCATGAGCTCGATGGCCGTGGCAAAGCAGCCAGCGGACGCGACGTAGCGCGCGCCCCGAATTCGCTCGCGATTGAGCTCCGGTAAGCCATACACGAACTGGGGCAGCAGCTCGGGGCGGGGATGGGGCGTCCCATAATACCGCTGATAGCTTTCCGGGCTCTGCACCCGAAAAGCACCGGACATATCGACGATGCGCGTGGCAGTTCCAGCTACCGCGTCGACCACTTCGCAACTCGCGCCGTGCGGCAGGCCCATCAGTACGACGTCCACGTCGCGCGCCGCTTCGCTGTGCGGCGGGTTCTCGAAGCGCAGAGCGCAACGCCCCTCGAGGTGCGGATGGGCGCTCGCGATCGGCTCGCCCACGTGATCGTTCGCGCACACGCGCACCACCTCTACACCCGGGTGGTCGAGCAAACGCCGGAGCAGCTCGGCACCCGCAAAGCCCGAGGCTCCGAGGATCGCGATCTTGGCTTTCATGCTCGCAAATCTAGCACTCAGCGTCGCGCCCACTCGGCCTCGGCCAAGAAGCGCTGGATGCCGGCCAAAACCAGGCCTCGCGCACGCCGGCGCGGGGCAAAGCTCACCTCGACCGGCGAAAAGCGGCTCCAGGCGGCCGATCGCGCGACCGCACGCGCCAGATACTCCTGCGCGCAGGACGGCAGCTGATGCAAAAAGCCGGTCAGCACGACGCGATTGAGGCCGTACAGGTTCAGCGCGCCGCCAATGCAGGCGGCCGTGGAATCGAGCGCGTCGCTGAGCCAGGCGGGGAAAGGTTCGCGCTCGAGCAGCCCGAGCAACCTCGCGGGCTCGGCGTTGGCGTCGCCGCTCGTCTCACGCAAGCTCTGCAGTAGGTAAGGCACGGCGATCAAGGTCTCGAGGCAACCGCGATGCCCGCAACCGCACTGACGCTCGTTGCCGCGCAAGCGCGTGTGACCGATCTCGCCGGTGACGGGCAGCGGGCCGTCATAGGGTCGCTGACCGAGCACGACCGCCCCGCCGACGCCTTCGCCCACGTCCACGAGCAGAAAGTCGCCGCAGTGTCCGCGCGCATGCAGCTCTCCGAGCGCCAATGCTTTGACCTCTTGAATCAGCGTCACCGGGGCGCCGAGCGCGGCGCCGACGCTATCCGGCAAATCGGCCGCTTCGAGCCAATGCAAATTCGGCGATAGCAGCACCTTGCCGAGGCGTTCGTCGACCATTGCCGGCACACTCAGCACCGCGCCCCACGGCCGAGTCAAAGCGAGCACGGCGAGCTCCGCGCGAAAGCGCTTCGTCCAGGCCGCTTCGCTGGCCGCGGTCTTGAACGAGTGCGGCCAGGCCGTGAGCTCGAGCGGCGCAACCGGGCGAGCCGCGAGCGACGTGCGCTCCACGCCGATCTCCACGATCAACAAGCGCGCCGGAGCGGTCGCGAGGCGCACGAGCTTGCCGGGCCGGCCCACGTTGCGCTCACGGCCCTCGTCGTCGACAGTCTCCACGACTTCGGCATCGAGCAGCTCGTCGATGATTTTGCCTGCGGTCGGCTGACTCATGCCGGTGGCTTTGGCCAGCTCGGCGCGTGTGGCGACCTCGAGGCGCAGCAATTGATCGAGCAGCGCGCCCTGGTTGGTCCGTCGCAGGCTAGCCGGAATTGCGCGCATTTCCGGAAACCTTATACCTCGGTTTGCGGAGCCCAATGAGCGGGCGAGCGCGGTTCGGCGGCGCGCCGCGATCAATCGCTCAGCTTGATCGGGATCCAGAGCGTTCGCATCTTGGTCATCGAGCCTTCCCGCGTGTAGCCCGCGAGACCGTACAGCACGTTCCACCAATGCCCGTTCGGGGTCTCGCCGTAGGAGAAGGCCGGGAAGATGTGAATCTCCCAGTCGAGCCCGTTTTTCAGCTTCTTCTCGTGATAATAAACGTTGCCAACCAGCTCGGTGACTTCCTTCTCGTCACTGAAGCGCCAGAACACCGGGAAGGCGACGGTCGCGCGCGATTTGGGCGAGGCGAAATCCCAGAAGATTGGCGCGAGTACGAAGTGCGTGTCGAGCGCGTTCCGCCCGACGTAGAGCAAGGGATGGATGTTCGTCTGCCAGCCGCGCAGATCGGTCGTGTGCTGGAAGAACGGCGTAATCCAGGTGCTTTCGCTGACGCCGAAGCGCTCGAAATGGCCAAAGAACGGGAAGAACGCGTAGCTCGACTCGCGCGGGCTCGTGCGCTTGTACAAGAACGGAAACAGGATCTTCTCGTCCAAGCCGATGTCCGGATCGCGGTATGCCCAATACAGCGGCGTCACCATGTCGAGCTCGGTGCGACCGCGGTAGCGAGCGTAGAGCCAGGTCGCGAACGTGCTCTCACCCTGGTCGCCGCGCGCGGCGACGAAGAGCGGCGTAGCCAAGAGCCAGGAGCTGCCCTTGTACCCGTAGTGAAAGAACGGGAGCACCGTGGTGTGTCGCTCGTCCTGTCCCCACAGGCTGTAATAGAGCGGGAACAGGTGGAACATGTCGCGCTTCTGCGTGTGGCGGCGGAAGTACGGGCCCCACATGTTCGTCCACGACAAATCCCGATCGTTGTAGCGATAGTAGTGAAGTAGGGGCGGGATGATCTCGTACTTCGTCTTCAGGTTTTGCCCGTAGAAGTAGAGCGGCGCGAGGCCGAAATCGATGTCCTGCGCCGTGCGCATGTCGCAGTTGGAGCCGCCCTTCCACGAGCAAAACAGGGGGCCGACCATGCTGAAGCCGCCCTGATCGTCGTGATTCGTGTACGTGAGCAGCGGCGGGATCAGCGTGTAGCCGCCGGTCTTTCGCTTGCCCGTGAAGTAGAGCGGCGCAAGCCAATTGTCGTGCTCGTTCGGGGCGCTGCGATTGACGAACGGACCGACGATCGTGGTCCGTGAGTCACTGGTCTTGTCGCGCAAGTTCCAGAACAACGGAAAGAGGATGTCGTCGGCGCGCTCGGCGCTGCGGCGATTGTAGTAGAGCCCGCCGAACAGCGACGCGCGATCGAGCTCGAGCGGCTTCGTGCGCGAGGGCATCGTGCGCTCCGCCCACACCGGGAAGGCGAGACGGAACTGGTATTGACCGCTGTTCTCCTGAAAATACGGGCCGTAGAAGTGGTATTTCGTCGTCGGCGCACGCCCTGTTTCCACTTGCTCGGGCTCGGCGTCGGAGCCGAGCTTGTCGAAGGTGGGCTTCTTGAGCTTGAGCGGTTCTTCCGGGAGCGACGGCTCGCTGCCGGGCGGGCTCAGTGAGTCGTCGGCACCGGACGCCGCGTGCATTTCCGGCGTGCCGGGCGGTGGAGCTTCTTTCTTCTTCTTTTCCGTGCGCGGCGGTGGGCCGCCCATGCCGCCACCGGGCATCATCCCGCCGCCCATGCTGCCGCCGGGCATGCCGCCGCCGGGGAAGCCCTGTGCGGCGACGAGTGACGCGAGCAGGAACGCGCTCAAAAACAGCGCCGAGGCGAAGAAGCGCCGCGCGAGCCGCTGGTTGGAGCCCGAAGAAACGACGCGCTTCGTGCTACCCGAAGGGGTACGACTCAATGGCTGCTCCCGAGCGCTTCCGCCGGTTTGAAGGCCGAAACGATGCGCGCGACGGCGTCGGCTCGGGGGACCTGTTCCTGACTGTGTGCGGCGAGATCCTTGATCTGCACTTGGTTCTGCTCGACCTCGGCATCGCCAATCACGACGCACAGCTTGGCGCCGAGCCCGTCGGCGCGGCGCAACATGCTCTTCATGGAGTTGCCGCGTCCGTCGAGCACGGTGATGATGCCCTGTTCGCGTAGTGCGCGCGCGAGCTCCAGCGCCGACAGCTGGGCGCGTTCGCCGAGCGGCGCGATGAAGCACGGGCTCGGTCGGGCGATGTTCTCTTCGCCGAGGGCGAGCAAGATGCGCTCGAGCCCGATGCCGCAGCCGATGGCGGGGATCTGCGGGCCGCCCAGGCTCTTCAACATGTTGTCGTAGCGCCCGCCGGCGATCAGCGTGTTTTGTGAGCCGAGGCCGCCCATGCTCGACTGAAACTCGAACACGGTGCGCGTGTAGTAGTCGAGGCCGCGCACGAGGCCGGGCGTCACCTGGTAGGGCGTCCCGAGCGCGTCGAGGCCGCGCTGCACGCCTTGCCAATGCTCGCGATCTTCGGCCGTGAGTGCGTCCAGGATCGACGGCGCGTCGGCCACGGCGGCTCGGTCGCGCGGATCCTTGGAGTCCAAAATGCGCAGCGGGTTGTCCTCGAGTCGCTTCTTGGCGTGGTCGCTGAGCGACTCGGCGCGCGGCCGCAGGTGATTGAGCAACGCTTCGCGGTACGCCGCGCGGCTGTCCAGGCCGCCGATCGAGTTCAGCGCCAGCGTCACGTCCTGGATGCCGAGCTTGCTCAAAAAGCCGTACAAGAGGTCGATCAGCTCGGCGTCGCAGATCGGGCTCGCGTCGCCGTACAGCTCGCAGCCCGCTTGGTGAAATTGGCGATAGCGCCCGCGCTGCGGTTGTTCGGCGCGAAACATCGGGCCGAGATAGTACCAACGCGAGACGGGCTCTTGGGCCTGAACGCTGTGCGTCAGGTAAGCGCGCGCCGAGCCGGGCGTGCCCTCGGGGCGCAGCACCAACACCTCACCGCTCCGCTCGAGCTCGAACATCTGCTTCTCGACGATCTCGGAAGTTTCGCCGGTGGAGCGCACGAATAAGTTCTTGTGCTCCAAAATCGGCGTACGGATTTCGGAAAACCCGCCCAAGGTCATGCTGCGCCGGAAGATTTCTTCGACGCGTTGCCAGCGTCTGACTTCGTCGGGGAGGATGTCGTTCGTCCCCTTGACGGCGCGAAATTGCATGACTTTCGATCCTGAATCGCCGGGCGTGGCGCGCCTCGGTCGACCGCGCTTATGCTCGGATGGGCGGGTCGGGTCAAGCTCGCGGACGGTTTTTTGCCTGTGCGGCCGAGCTCCCGTCCCAAAACTATCGGTTCTGGACGGGTTCCAATGCTAAACACGGTCCTGATGCGGGCAGCAGCCGTGGACCTCGGAAAAGTCCGTGTCGGGCTGGCCGTCGCCGATGAGCTCGGCCTGATGGCCCATCCGCGGCACTATCTCGACGGACGCGACCAGCAACGGGTCGTCTTCGAGCTCTCCCGGCTGGCCGAGGCAGAAGGCATCACGCTCTTCCTGGTCGGCCTGCCACGCCACCTGAACGGTAAGGAGGGCCCGGCCGCCGTGCGCGCGCGGCGCTTCGCCGAGGCTCTGGGCAAACGCACGTCCGCGGCCGTCGAGCTGATCGACGAATGGCTGTCCACCAAAGAGGCGCACGGGCGGCTGCGCGAGCAGGGCGTGAGCAGTCGCGACGCGCGCGAACGAGTCGACAGCGCTGCCGCGGCCGTGCTGCTCCAAAGCTACCTCGACGGCCGGCGGGAACCGGAGCCGTGAAGTCGTGAGCAAGCCGCGCCGCCGCAAGTCTCCCCGGCCGCCCGCGCCGCAAAGTATCCCCGCTGGCAGCGTGCCGCCGAGCAGCGGGCCCTCGCGTCGCAAACGCAAGCGGCGCCGCGCATCGCTCGGACCGCGTGAGCTGCCGCGGTCCGAGGCGGCTGGCAGAACGGGGACCTTCGGCCGCATCCTGATCGCGTTCGGTGTGCTCTTGCTGTCGTGCTGGGTCGGGCTCTTTGCTTGGTCGCTCATGGCCGGACCTGGTCCGGGCAAAGCGTTCGTGATCGACGTGCCCGTGCGCGCCACGGTCGAAGACTTGAGTGAAGTCTTGAAAGCGCGCGGTGCGCTCGCGCGCCCAGGTCTATTTCGCTGGTCCTTGGCGCTGATTCAGCCGGGCTTCGAGCTCGCCCCCGGCGAGCACCTGTTGAACGACGCTGCCTCGCCGCGCGAGCTCGCGTTGCGACTCGAGCGCAGTTCGTCGCGTGCCTCCGAGCGGGTCACGTTGCCGGAGGGCTTTCAGCATTTGCAAATCGGAGAGCGGCTCGAGCACGCCGAAGTCTGCACCCTGGCCGCGTTTCGCCGCGCGGTCAGCGACCCCGCGCTGCTGCGCGAGCTCGGCATTGCCGGGGCAAGCGCCGAGGGTTACCTCTTTCCGGCGACCTATGGGCTGCTCGCGGACAGTGACGCACGCGAGGTCGTGCGCGTGCTGGTGCTCGAGGCCAAGAAGCGCCTAGCGAAGCTGAGCGAAGCGCACCCGGGGCGAATCGCCGAGCTCGGCAGCGAATTCGGCTTCCAAGAGCGGGACGTGCTCACGCTCGCCTCGATGATCGAAAAAGAAGCGCACCAGCCCGACGAGCGGCCGGTGATCGCCAGCGTGTTCTTCAATCGTTTGCGCGACCCCGAGTTTCGTCCGCAGCGAATGCTGCAGTCGGATCCGACCGCGAGCTATGGTTGCCTCGTGCAAGCGAAGGACATTCCGAGCTGCGCAGAATTCAAAGGCGCGGTCACGCCGGCGCTGCTGCGCGATCCGGCGAACCCGTACAACACCTACAAGCACCCCGGCCTCCCGCCTGGGCCGATCGCGAACCCGGGCGCGGCCGCGATCGAGGCCGTGCTCGCGCCCGCGCGCAGTGATTACCTCTACTTCGTGGCCAAGGGGGAGGGCCGGCATGCCTTCAGCCGCACGTTTGCCGAGCACCGTGAAGCGCTCGAGTCCGCACATTGACGCGGTTTCGGCAAACGCGCTTTGCGCGAGGCCGCTCCGGCGTTAAGGAAATGTTTGCCATGAAGCGCTGGGCAGAATCGTCGACGCTCGTTTTCGAGGAGGCCGTCCGCTGTCACTTCCGATCGTCCTAGTTCCGCATCCTCACGTGCGCGTGGATCCGAGCACGCTCGGGGGCAGCCCCTATGTCGTGGGCTCGCGCGTGCCGGTGCGCCGGCTTTGGGCTTTCTATCGCAGCGGGGCCAGCATCGAGCGCATCCTCAAACGCTACCCGCAGCTCGGGCCGGCAAAGGTGTTCGACGCGCTGGCGTTTGCTTTCGACAACGAAGAAGTCATCTCGGCCGATATGGCGCGCGAGGATGACTTCCTCGCGCGAGCAGGCCAAAAACCCGCGCGAAAGTCGCTGTCCGCCGAACAGATCGAGCTGCCATTCAGCGCCGTCGATCCAGCTCCCGAACGACCGGCCGCGCGCGCTCCCAAGGCCAAACGCTGACTTCGCCGTTGCGAGTGTGTAGGCCCGAGCGGTTGCGCGAATAATCCAAGTCGCTGATCGCGCGCCCCGCGCCGCGATCGGAAGGCCGTGCGACAAAAAAGCAATGGGGAGTTTTCAAGCGCGAACTATCGGGCTAGCGTCCTGCCCGATATCGCGGCCCCGATGCGGAGCCCGAGGAGGATAGAACCGATGAAGACGACGAGAGCTTGGCTTGGTGCCGGCTTGATTTTGGCCGTTCCCCTGATGATTGACTGTGGCGGTATGAAGGGGATCCCTGGCGCTCCCAAGATGCCCGACGTCCCTGGCGCTCCCGGGTCCTGCCCGGCGAACATCGCCGACGCAGACGCGCTGATGGCCGCGAACTTCGGTCTCGAAGGCGAGCTCGAAGGCAAGGCCAAGGCGGCCCTCGCGGCCGGCGCAGATCTGCAGAAGATCGCCGCTGACCTCGAAGCCGACGTGGCGACCGCCTGCGGGACGCTGGCGAAGGATTTGGGCGCGTCCGATGCCGACCTCAAGCCGAAGGAAGAAGGCCCCGGCAAGAAGGCGGAAGCCGCTTGCAACGCCGCGGTCAAGATGCTGGGCGAGGTGAAAGCCAAAGCGGGCGTGAAGTTCAAGGTCGAGGTGAAGCCCCCGGTCTGCAGCGCTTCCGTCAACGCGATGGCCGATTGCGCCGGCAAGTGCGACGCGAAGATCAAGCCGGGCGAAGCCAAGGTCACCTGCGAGGGTGGCAAGCTGAGCGGCAAGTGCGACGCCAAGTGCGAAGGCACCTGTGATGTCGCAGCCGGCGGCCGCTGCGAAGGCACCTGCGGCGGTAACTGCAAGGGCGAGTGCTCGGCAGAAATCTCCGGCAAGTGTGACGGCACTTGCAACGGCAAGTGCGATGGCAAAGACAGCAAGGGCAAATGCGCGGGCACCTGCGAAGGCAAGTGCGCTGGCGGCAAAGTCGACGCGCAGTGCAAAGGCGAGTGCAAGGGCGAGTGCGACGCTTCCTGTACCGTCGAAGCCAAGGGCGAGTGCAAAGGCACCTGCTCCGGTAAGTGCAGCGCCGAGTTCAAGGAGCCGAAGTGCAGCGGCGAGGTCAAGCCGCCAGAGATGAGCGCGGAGTGCAAGGCTCACTGCAATGCTTCCGTCAACGCCAAGATGGAGTGCAAGCCGGCTCTCGTCACCGCGAAGATCGAAGCCGCGGGCGACGCTGCTGCCGCCGCGAAGCTGAAGACAGTGCTGGAGCGCGATCTGCCCGCGATCCTCAAGGTCACCATGGGCATGAAGGGCAAGCTCGAAGGCATCGTCGCCAACGTCAAAGCGTCGGTCGAAGGCGCGCAAGCCGTCGTCACGTCCAGCGGCGCCGCGGCGCTCAAGGTCGGTGGCTGCTTCGCTGCGTCGCTCAAGGCTCAGGCTGAAGCCTCTGTCTCGATCAACGTCTCGGTCAAGGCCAGTGCCTCGGCCAGCGGCAGTGCTACGGCGGGCTGAGTTTTTCTAAACTCGATCTACGTAGTGTGAAAGGCGGCTCCGAGCTTCGGCTCGGGGCCGTTTTTCTTTTTGTGCGCCCAGCATGGGCGCTGCCTCGCGGGTGCAAGTCCCGTCGAAAGGGGGTCATCCCGATCGAAGCGAACCGCAACTGCGAGAGGGGCGAGCGAGGCAGAGCTCGCGAAGCCCGATCACCAAGCGGAGGTGACGTAAATCTGGCCATCGTGCGGTGAAGGACGGCCTTCTACGTGGAGAGATCTCGCCCCACGCCTGAAAGGCGACGCGAAGCGGAGCGAACAGCCAGCCGAGGTCGTAGT
>Ga0207667_10002039_pt1 | contig 25321 bp, 16 predicted proteins | sample KBSCornC52_FD_184301 | JGI IMG/M metagenome (GOLD analysis project Ga0207667, IMG submission 184301) | Corn rhizosphere microbial communities from Kellogg Biological Station, Michigan, USA - KBS Corn C5-2 (SPAdes) (version 2) | ecosystem: Host-associated > Plants > Roots > Rhizosphere > Soil ...
CACATCTGGTAACGAATAATGCATCTTCAGCCTGATATTTTTATTATCAGAAGAATCGATATTAAAATCAAGGAGTGTATAATTGTGACTTGCTCGTTTCCAGTTGATCAGTTTTTTCTGAAGATCGGCGCCAAAGTCGTTATCTGTTGGTGGCCGCCAAAAGTTTGGTTTTAACTCATATCCTGCTTTCAGAAAATTGGTCCCATTCGCGATATATTGATGTAATAATCCATCATGTCGGTTAAATTCAAATTTTGTTTTATCATTATTTACGCGAATAAAAGTATCGGTAATGCTTACATGAAGTTTTGAACTTTCTGAAATGCTCTGTGTTTGGTTCAAATGGCTGTAAAGGACAAGTTGATCTTTTGCAATTTCACAATTGGCAGGTACCAATCCTTCTGCTGATCTTGTTTTGAAATAAACATTTAGGAAAGCTTCTTTATACTTTTTTGAATCCGGTAATTTATAAGGCAAATCAATTACAGCAGCTTCATGAGCTGGTACATTCAGTGATTCCACTTTTCCTTTTTCAATGATTTTTCCATCACCGGTTAATTCCCAGTCAAGATAGACATCCTCAAGGTTCTTAAAAAAATTTTCATTGTAGATTTTTATCCTGCCAGTTGTTACATCAGCAGCGTACGTAAAGATGTTTTGATACTGTTTTTTCACTTCCAGCATGTGGGGATGAAGGCTTCGGTCCGGGCCTACCAACCCATTATCATTAAAATTCTGATCGTTGGGCATATCGACACCATAATCGCCGCCATAAGCCCAGATGGTGTCACCTTTATCTGTAATTTTCTGCAATCCCTGGTCCACAAAATCCCAGATATATCCGCCCTGCATTCGCGGATAATATTTGCGGATAGTATCCCAGTAATCATTAAAGTTTCCATCGGTATTTCCCATAGCATGCGCATATTCTACCAAAATAAATGGCTTCTGATTATGGCCGCTGTCGTATTTTACATGATCCACCATATCATCAGGCGAAGGATACATCGGACAATAAATATCGGAATAAGGAGTGGCGCTCGCCGGCTCATATTCTACCGGGCGGGAAGGATCGCGGTGTTTGATCCATTCGTAACATTTCTCAAAATTAACTCCCATTCCGGCCTCATTTCCCATCGACCAAACAATTACACTCGGATGATTTTTATCGCGTTCTACTGCGCGCGAATCGCGTTGAAAATGCTGAAGGAACCAACTTGGTTTTTTAGATAAAGAGTTTGCGCCAAACCCCATTCCATGTGATTCGAGGTTCGCTTCGTCCACTACATATAACCCATATTTATCGCACAGCTGGTACCAGTAAGGATCATTTGGATAATGGGAAGTGCGCACTGCATTGATGTTATTTTCTTTCATGATCCGCACATCCTGTTCCATTCGTTTCTTACTGATCACCTGGCCGGTAAATGGATCCATTTCGTGGCGGTTTACACCCTTTATTAAAATCGCTTGCCCATTTACATACAACGCATTGTCTTTTATCTCCACTTTTCTGAATCCTGTTTTTTGTGGAATCACTTCTATTACTTTTCCATTTTTATCCGTTAATGAGGTAATTACATTATACAAATAAGGTGTTTCCGCGCTCCATTGTTTTGGATCGTTCAACCTGATTACTACATTTTTAAATTTTGCAGAATCATTCAAAGAAACGGAACTGGTACTGATTAGTTTGCCGGATGAGTCGGATAATTCAAAAGACGCTTTATAGCTTTCTAAAGCAGGATCATTATTTTTTAAAAAATCAAGACTGATATTTAAAAGGCCATTTTTGTAATTGTCTGTTAAATCAGGAATTATCTGGATATCGCGGATATGAACCAGGTTGCGTGCATACATAAAAACATCACGATCGACTCCGGCAAGCCTCCACATGTCCTGATCTTCGATATAAGTGCCATCGCTCCAGCGATAAACCTGGAACGCGATCAGATTTTCTTGTCCCGGCTTTATATATTGGGTAATATTAAATTCAGCAGGAAGTTTACTGTCTTCGCTGTAACCAACCCATTGTCCGTTCACCCACAAATAAAAGCAGGAGCGTACGCCACCAAACTGAATGTAAATATCTTTCCCATTCCAGTTTTTATCAATCATAACTTCTCTTCTGTAAGAACCTACCGGGTTATATTGATGCGGCACATGTGGCGGATCTGGCTTGATGAGATAATCAAAATCGTAACGAATGTTTGTATAAATTGGAATACCATAACCATTCACTTCCCAGGTTGCAGGCACTTTAAAATCAGGCCAGTGGCTGTCGTCATAATTTATTTCCCAAAAGCCAAAAGGCCGATCAGCAGGCTTATCCACCCATTTGAATTTCCAGTTGCCATTTAATGACTGGAAATTTTTTGATTGTTCTTTATCATCTTTCAACCCCAGCTCTTTATTTTCAAATGCGAAATAAGTAGCGTGCATGGGTTCGCGGTTGTATTCATTTGTCAACTCGTTTTCCCAAAAAGAAGGTGGTTCCTGAGATTGAGCTTGTGGTTCCTGAGATTGAGCTTTTAAAATACCGTTAGATAAAAGTAGAGTAGCGCCAATTAAGAATTTTTTCACTTGTTTTTATTTTCTTTAAAATATTTTTTTAAATATGATTTAGTTTTTTAATCATCATTTCGATGGAATGCGGCATTAAAAACACTATTCATATAGTTCTATTCAACACGGATGTTTACCGTAGCCGGGCTCATTCCTGCAGCAGACGCTGTTAATTTAATGGTGCCTGCAGCAGTTCCGGATTTAATGACAACAAGGCATTTTCCATTCCACGCTTTTCGTTGTGGCTGCTGGTAACTTTCAAGGCTTACCGGGTTTGCATTGCCAACGCCGGCGATTGTACCTGGCCCATCTATTTTAAATTGAACCAGATTTTCCGCTGTTGGATTCAGATTGCCTTTTGCATCTAATAATTCTACAGTTACATAAGTTAGATCCTGGTTATTAGCATGAATTGTTGAACGATCTGCTGCCAATTTGATCGTTTCAGGTATCGAAGCAGTGATGAGTTGAGCAGAATTAATTATTTTATTTCTCGAATCATATCCCACCGCTTTTAATACACCTTTTTGATAGGGCACATTCCAGGAGGTCATATATTTTGTGGAACGGTCAGTCATTTTTTTCCCTAATGATTTTCCGTTCAAAAACAATTCTACCTCTGGACACGAAGAATAAACTGTTACCTCAACCGGCTTATTTTCATAGCCTTCCCAATTCCAACTGTTTCGTGCATCAAGCCAATTCCATTTGGACCACGGTTCCTTATCCGGATTTTCCGGAAATGAAGGTACCGGAGGTGTTACAAAAAGCGAGATCTGATCTTTTTTCCAAAGCGCATCTCTGTAATAAGACTGTGGACGCTTCCAGCCACAAATATCAATATCGCCACAATACGCCAGGTTCCATGGGAAAAAACTTTGTTTTTGAAAATAGCCAAGCCATCCAATGCTTGCTTCGCCAATGTAATCATACGCAGTCCATACAAAATCACCAATTACATAAGGATGATCGAGCACTTTCATCCAGCTGTCAAAAGCCTCCAGCGGAAATGATTCTGTACCAACCATAATTCGTGAAGGCACTCTTTTATGATCGGTTGCATACACATCTTTTGAAGGATCTCCACCGGCAGCGTAATTATAGCCGGCTACATCCAGTTGAGCAAAATATGCGTCTTTATCTTCTTTTAAATCATTCACAGCAGAAGTGACAGCCCTGCTAGTGTCAAGGCTTTTTATATATTGTGCGAGCATCTTAGCCGTTGCTACTCCTTCGGAAGTGGCCCGTTCTGGAATTTCATTTCCAATGCTCCACATGATGATTGACGGATGATTTCTGTCTCTTAAGATCATACTTTCGACATCTTTTTTCCACCAATCTTTAAAATATAAATGGTAATCATACGGGTTTTTTCCATTGTTCCAGCAGTCGAATGCCTCATCCATTACCAGCATTCCCATTCGATCGCAAGCTTCTAAAAACGCAGGGCTGGGTGGATTGTGACTGCATCTTATTGCATTGAAGCCACTTGCTTTCAGCAATTCAACTTTTCTTTCTTCTGCCCGATCATATTGTTTGGATCCGAGCGGGCCGTTGTCGTTGTGAAAGCAACCGCCTTTGAGTTTTAGCATTTTTCCATTTAACTGAAATCCATTATTTACATCGAACGAGATGGTTCTGATTCCAAAACTGTTTGTGTCAGAACTTACTAATTTATCATTTTTATAAACAGACGTTATTGCCTTATACAATGCAGGCTTTTCAGACGACCACAATTGTGGGTTTTTGACAGAAGCGTTTTGGTTAAATTCAAAAGATTTGCCGGCAGCCAAAGTGTTTTTTGCTTCATTGGCAGTTGCAACCGCGACTCCTGCCGGATTTAGAAATTTAGTAATCACACGAATTGACTGGGGCTGCGTTGTTTCATTTATCACATTTACTTTGCAATTCACTCTCGCAGCAGTGTTATTAACTTCAGGTGTTGTGATAAAAATTCCCCATTGAGAAATATGCACCGGATCCATCTTCCTAAGCCATACATGGCGATAAATACCGGAGCCTGAATACCAGCGGCTGTTTTGCCCTTCATTCTTTACTTCTACAGCAATTACATTGGCAGAATCATATTTTAGATAATCGCTTAAATCATAGATAAAACTGGTATAGCCATAAGGATGATTTCCAAGATGATGTCCGTTGATCCACACATCGGCATTCATATAAACACCATCAAATTGAATAAACGTTTTTTTGCCCTTATCTTCTGACGGAATGAGAAATTTTTTACGATACCAGCCCGTACCGCCGGTAGTAAATCCTCCGCTTACCTGGCTGATGGCGTATTTATTAAAAGGAGAATTTGTTCCTTTCAAATCTTCAATGCTCCAATCGTGTGGAAGATCAATTTTTCTCCAGGATGAATCATTAAATGCCGGTTGCTCTGCTCCCTGTGCTGCTCCTAAAAGAAAATTCCAATTATTATCAAATTGGATGGTAGTGTTTGGCTGAGCATAATTAGCTCCGGCAATGAGCAGCAAACAAACAAATACGACGAATTTTTGTTTCATGTTGAATATTGAAATTTTAAAAAAGGTGGTAACATTTCGGTACCACCTTTAACTAACCGAAATCTAATACAGCGGATTTTGAACCAGTTTGTTATTCCGGTTCATTTCATCCAAAGCAATGGGAAGGAAATAAAAGCGCGGATTCCACGCCCTCTGCTGGACATCTACGATGCTATAAGTAGGATTGGCCGCGGTTGTATGATCCGCATTCATCTTATACAGTGGTTGTACAGCCATTACATCGGTATAACCCTGCTCCGGAATCATCCATCTGCGAATATCAAAATACCGGTGGTCTTCAAAAGCAAGTTCTATTTTTCGCTCGTTGCGATACCGTGCAAGCAACGCAGCGCCTGTTTCGGTAATGGCTGGCATTTTAGACCGGGCTCGTATTTGATTAATATAAGTTTTTGCTTCATCTTCCTGTCCGAGCGCGATGCATGCTTCTGCATAATCAAGCAGGATTTCTGTATATCTGAAATAGCGCCATGGAGCGGTTTGTTTAAAGTTTTGTGCATCGATAGTCGGGTCAACAAACTTCCTCATATAATAGCCGGTGTAGGTTCCGTTCCAGTTTTCAAAAGGACTTTGCCGGGTATCCAGGCCGGCAACGGTAATCATTTTGGAACCGTCCCATTTCTGCCAGGTGCCTACCTGGATGATTCCGGCGGGATCGCTCGGCGCAATATCAGCGGGACGTTTTCTCCATTGAGCGCCTTCATATAAAATGCTTGCATAAAAACGGGGATCCCTGTTCGCATAGGGCATGGCTGCTTCTGCCGGATTACTCCAGTCAAACTTAGTACCATCGGCCATTTCATAAGAATCTACCATTTGGCTGGTCGGCGTATTGCTTCCCCAGCAATGATAACCGTTTGGCTGGTTGTATAAACCCGGATTATACCCGTCCCAATTCTCATCAACTTTTGTAGTAAAGTACCTGCAAAAAATATCCTCGGACGTTTGTGGCTGGATAAAAATATTTGCATAATTAGCAGAAGCTTCCTGCACCGTTGCCGGCGTCAAACTTCCGGAAAGAGAATAGATACCCAAATCCATAACTGCTTTCGCCGCATCTTTTGCAGCCTGCCAACGGGCAACTCTATCGCCGCCTGTATAGCCAATTAAATCTTTATTTGCATAACCGGATGCCCAGGATCCATTGCTGTTTGCAAAATCACTTGCCGCATACAACAAAGTCCGCGCTTTAAGAGCCAGCGCTGCTCCTTTCGTCGCACGGCCTAAATCTGTTGCGGTCAGAGGAAGTAATGATGCCGCGGAATCGCATTCATTGGTGATGAAGGTGATGCATTCTGCATAGGTATTCCTCGGCACGTTGAATGAATCACTTAGTCCATAATCTTTTGTAATGATCGGCACACCGCCATACATTTCTACGAGATCAAAATAGAGATAAGCGCGTAAAAAATGTACTTCTCCTTTTAAATTGCTTTTTGCGGTAGGATCGTCAAAATGCACTGCATCTATTTTAGAGAAGAATATATTGCACGGTCTTACATATTTGTAAATCAACGCCCAGTTCATAAGCCGCTGCCTCAATCCGGTCCAATAATTCTGATCAAATATGGATAGATCGCTTGGAGTAATCAGGCTTTTTGTGACGTTGCTTGATCCAAAATCCGCATTGTACATCGCTTCATCGTCGAGCGCACTCATCATAATGTTACTGAATCCATGCGGTATGCCTCCATAAATATTGTTTACAAATGTTTGAATCAGGGACGGATCTTTCCAGACAGAGGCATCTGAAAACTGATCCACAGGTGAAATATTCAAATCTTTTTTACAGGAAATGAATTGCAGGAGCATCACCGCCACCCCTAAAATATATAATTGCTTTTTCATGTTGAATAAGTTTTAAAATGTTACTGATAAACCCGCTGTTACCACTCTTTGCAAAGGATAGCTTTGACCACTGCCGGCGGATGCTTCCGGGTCAAAATCTTTGTAGTCCGGGCTATAAGTTAAAAGGTTATAACCGCTTGCATAAACTCTGAAAGCCTGGATGCCTAATTTTTTGGTGATATTGTGTGGTAAACTGTAACCTAATTGCAGATTCTTTAAACGCAGATAATCTGTTTTGTGCAACCAGAAGGTATTGTTCTGGTTTACCCAATATTCATTGCTGCGGTTAAAAGTTCTCGGCTGAGTAGTGCTGTGATTCGCATCGGTCCATCTGCCTGCGGCAAAGCTCTCCAGGAAGTCGCCGATTTCGCCGGATTCAGTTGAGATATAATTTACGGCTCCTGTAGCAGCCTGTAAGAGGATTGATAAATCAAATTGACCGTAACGCAGCTCTAATGAAACGCCTCCTGTAAAAGTGGGAACGCTGTTTTTATCAATTCTAACCCGATCATTTGCATCAATTTTTCCATCTCCGTTTACATCTTTAAAGATTATATCTCCGGCTCTTGCTCCATCCCAATGAGGTACTTTGGCAACAGAAGCAGAATCGGGGAATACGCCTTCGGCAACATAATACAACGAGGTGTTCATCGGATGGCCTGTTGATTTTTGATAACCTGGTGCACCTGGTGTCTCATCCCAGAAAATGATCCGGTTCTTTGCATAACCGCCGTTTACTCCGATGGTGAAATTCAATTTGCCGATATCGTCTGAATAACTGACATTAAAGTCAAATCCTTTATTTCCTACTTTTCCTATATTCTCGTAAGGAGGAGTAAACCCTGCAGAAAGTGGAATGGAGGCATTTGGAGGCAACAGGATGTGAGAGCGTTTGTAATTAAAATAATCGGCTGTGATAGAAACTTTATTATTAAATAAAGTAGCATCAAAGCCAATGTCTCCCTGGTTAGCCACTTCCCACGTTATATTCGGATTGGGAACCCTTGTTTCATATAATGTTTGATTTTCTACTCCTCCTCCTGTAACAAACGGATAATAAGGCTGGCCCAGGAAGTTGCCATATGCGTAGGTAGCCAAATATTGCCATTCCGGGATGCGGTCGTTACCGGTTTGTCCCCATGATCCACGGATTTTGAGAAAGTCGATCACATTAGTGGCACTTTTAAAAAATCCTTCTTTTGATACAACCCAGCCAGCTGATACTCCCGGGAAAAATCCAAACTGTTTGCCATTTGGTGGAAAAATGTAAGAACCATCATATCTCCAAACAAACTCTGCCAGGTATTTATCACGGAAACTATAATTAACACGACCAAAATAGCTGAGCCTTGAATTGATAAAACCTGAGCCATTATTATCCTTATCCAAGCTGGCGCCGGCAAAAAGCTGGTCAATGGCGGTTGAAACATAGTGTTGTTTAGAGGCAGAGAAATTATCTCCATTACCTTTTATTTCTTCTATACCTGCCAAAAATTTGATTCCATGATCTCCAAATGTGCGATCGTAATTCAGTAATGCGTTTATCGTAGTACTGATGTTATCTGCGGCATATTCAGTTAACTGAGGCGCATCAAATCCTCTTTTACCCTTTACCAGTACGGGCTTTCCATTTGCATCCCGGCTTGTTCCATCCCAGGTGTATAAGTACCAGGGAGTTTGCCACAGCTTTCTGAAATCAAATCCCTTGTCAATTGCTGCATTACCTGTAACAGAAAGGCCTTTTACCCAGGGAATATCAATGTTCAGTCTCAGGTTTGTATTCAATACATAGTTCTTATCCCTGTCGTATCCGGTTGCATCAGTGCTGATCACTGCCGGGTTGTTCCCATATTCAATATCAGGTCCGGGAGTTCCATCAGGCCAGTAGGCGGGGAGATTTGGCTTACCGCGCATGATCATTCTGAATATATCACCTGCGCTGCGGGTAGGGAAATTCCGATCCTCCATTCTGCCGGTAACATCAAAAGCAAGACTGATGTCCTTTGTAATTTTACCATCCAGGTTGCTTCTAAAATCATATTGATTGTATTTAGTACCACTGTGATAATAATTGCCTTCCTGTGTCTTGGTACCCAATGATACGAAGTAGCGTAAAGATTCAGTACCACCGGATACAGTCATATTATAGGAGTTTTGCGCAGATCTTTTCTTGAGTACCGAAGCAAACCAATCGGTATTTGGATGTCCCCACGGATCAGTGCCATCAGCAAACTTTTGGATATCATCCTTACTAAATGGAAGTTGCGCATTTCCATATTCAGCTATTTCGTTTAGCATAGTTGCATACGTGGCCGCGTCCGCCATTTTCGGAATTTTGGTAGGTTGATTGTACCCGGCATTTACATTAAAAGTAATTTCAGGTTTTCCTAATCTTCCGCGTTTAGTAGTAATCAGGATAACGCCGTTTGCCGCCTGTGCTCCGTAAATCGCTGCAGAAGCATCTTTCAATATGGTAATACTCTCAATACTATAGGGATCGATTCGGTCAAGGCTTCTTCCGGCGATACCATCTACTACTACCAAAACATTATTATTATTCAAAGTGTTCAGTCCTCTTATTCTTAACGTGGAGCCATCGTAGCCTGGTTCGCCACTTGGTTGAATAGCTACGAGGCCAGGTAAACGTCCTACAAGGTCATTGCTTACATTTGTAGCAGGTGATTTTACAACCTCTGAGCCTTTTACAGAACTAATCGCCCCGGTAAGTGTGGCTTTTTTTGTAGTACCATATCCTACAACCACTACTTCATTTAATCCTGAAGCAGCAACTTTAAGTTCAATGTTAAAAGTGGTTTGATTACCTACAGTAATTTCCTGCGTTTCGTATCCGACAAAAGAGACCGTGAGCACGGCATTGTCCGGAACTAGTAAAGTAAATCTTCCGGCGCCATTTGTTATAGCCCCTTGTGAGGTTCCTTTTATCTGAACCGATACCCCTGGTAAAGGAGATCCTTTTTCATCAGTTACTTTTCCTTCTATTCTATGTTGCAGTTGCTGGGTTCCTTTAAGAGAGATTACTACAAGGTTATCATCCAGGACTTGATAAGAAAGCGTGCTATCCAATAACTTGTTGAGTATTTCTGGAAGGGTTTCATTTTTGGCAACAACATTTAGTTTGTCCAAATGTTTGAGATAGCCAAAATTGTAAAAAAAACGATAGTTGCTTTCACTTTGGATTTTATTCAAAACCTTATCGACACTCACATTGCTCATATTTAACGTAAAGCGTTCCTGCGAATAAACTTTCGCGGAAACATGCACGCTGCAAATAAAGGTGAGGATAAAGACAATTTTCATAATTCGCGCCAGTTGAGGTAGTGACTTATTATGATTCAAATGGATAGACAATAGTATTTTATTCATACTTTTGTTTTATAAGATTAAAAATAGGGGCAATACTTATTTTAGCGTTGACCCCGTACGCTTTTTTTCTGGAAGGAAGAGTGCCAGCTCTTCCTTTATTATTTTAAGTTTTACCCGTTTCTTATATATTGCATTTGGTAGGTGGTTTAATTATAAATTTTAATAACTGATCGTTCTATTAAGTAGCATCATAGATTTAAGAAAACCGTATCCACGTGAATCTGGTAACGAAACTGTGTGGTCATCTGCAACAGGTTAAGTGCTTTTTGAATGGTTTCATTTTCAAAAATGCCGCTTAATCTTTCTTCTTCCAGGCTGTGCGTTTTAAAAATAATGTGCACATCGTATCTTCTTTCCATTCTCTTTGCCAAATCCTTAAATGATTCATTTTGAAAAGCCAGTAAATCCTGTATCCATGCCACTTCCTTCACCGTCGAAATGGAAGGTATTTGTTTCACTTCTTTCACTTCAAAACTCAGCTCCTTTACAGAGGAAGAATCACGGCTGCCTGATTTCTCTTTTTCGTTTATCACGGTTAATTTTTCGTTCGGAACCAAAATGATCTTTTTATCAGCCTTGTTTTCAATACTTACCTGTATTTTTCCACTGATTAAAGTTGCTTCTACTTTCGTTTCATTTTTATAAGCCCTTACATTAAACTTTGTTCCTAAAGCGTGAACCGTTATGTTTCCTGCATGTACAATGAACGGATGTTCTGCATCATGCTTTACGCTAAAATATGCCTCCCCATCTAAATATACATCCCGGGTTTTTTGAATAAAATCCGCTGCATAATGAATATGGCTACCCGCATTAAGCCAAACCATTGTGCTGTCCTGAAGGATGATTTTTTTAATCGCTCCATAAGGAACAGCTGCCTGGTTCATTTTGTAATTTGTTGATGTCACAGCTTTCCTTGCCGGCAGCTTCCAGATAAGAAAAGAGCTGGTAAAAAGTATGATCACACCGGTCCAGATTGCAGCATTGCTGATCCACCAACGGTTTGAAAACTTTTTTCGACTTACTTCATTTTCAATTCTAAGCACCCCATTATTTATCGCCCGATCATTCAATTCATTTCTAAGCATCAGCCAACTTTCGTGCACCAGCTCATCCTCTGTCAGTACCAGTTCGTAATAGGATCGCTCACTTTTTATAGATTGTAGTATTTCTATAAAAAAATGATTTTCAGGATATTGCTTTAAAAGTTCACGTAATTCCAGTATTTCTTTTTCAGAAGCAAGATTTCCCATTTGTCTAGCCAACAATTGTAACACTCTGTCTGAAATCATAAATTCAAGCTGTTCTTTTTGTAGGAAATACTTTTGTTGCTTATGCTTATAATTGTCAAAATGACGTTTATCTAAATAGGAAACATTTTTTTTACAAATTCCTTAAGAGATTATAATTTTTTTTTTGAAAATATTAACAATCTTATCTATTCTTCGTTGGGAGAAGACAAGCATACACTGGAGTTGACCGGCATAAGCGGTTTTAAAATCATCGAAAGTTTTTTAAGCGCGAGGTAAAGTTGAGTATCTACAGTTTTCACCGACACATCAAGAATAGACGCGACTTGTTTATAACTTAGTCCATCCTCTTTTATTAATTTGAAGATGAGTTTACAACGTGGAGGCAATTGCTCGATAGCTTCCCTGATATGTGATTCAAATTCATGGGTAATCAGCATTAATTCTGGATTTGGAACCAAACGAAGGTGATCTGCCTTCAGTTCTTCGATCGGTACTGTGCATGCTTGCCGGTTTTTTCTTAACCAGTTTAACGATGCATTTTTTACAGCCACATAAAGATATACATTGATATTGTCGATGGCATCCAGGCTTTTTCTTTTTTGCCAAAAACAAAGAAAAACATCGTTCACTACTTCTTCAGCGCTTTCTTTCGAGTGAACATACGAATAAGCGAACTGGTAAAGCCTGAAAAATAACAACTGATAGAATTGTTTAAAAGATTGCTGGTCGTCGTCGTTCTGTATTTTTTCTAAAAGTAGTTGCATTGAAAAGAAAAATCTTTTCCGAAGATAGAGATAAAAAATTTGTTAAAAAAAAATTTCAGGAGTGTATTATACCCTTTAAAAAAATCTTGTATTAGTAAACAAACAAATAAATCAAATTCCTTTTCTTAAGAAATAACTGTTTATCGGAAGTTTGTTTTGAAAAAATATCTTTCACAAGTAAAAGAATAAGCAAAAATTAAATTGAATAAAAATAGATTCACTTTTTTCACAGTGAACTCAATTGCAATTGCATTTTCTTCACCCTGTCTTCTAATTTTTCTGAAGAAAGATCTTCACGCATACTATCCACTTTTATCGGGAAACAAAAGGGCGTTAATCTTCGTGGATAAGTAATAACGATTTTACTTTTTTGAATTCTTTCCAGCATATCCCGTAACCGCTGTTCTTCCATTTGCTGCTCCATCACTTCATTATAAGCCTGTCGCAACAATAAGTTTTGCGGTTCATATTCGGAGAAAACCTTGAACAACAATGAGGCAGAAGATTGCAAATGCCTTGCTTTTTTTTGCTCACCTGGAAAGCCTTGAAAAATTAATCCGCCAATCACAGCAATGTCGCGAAATTTTCTTTTCGCCATTTCAACACTGTTCAAACTTCGCTGAATATCTTCAAACAAATTCTCCGGGGAAAAAAGTTGATAGGCATTGCTGTCATCAATAGGTATAGGTTGATCGCTTAATAATTCAAAGCCATAATCGTTCATCGCAAATGAAAAAGTAATTGGCGTTATTCTGCTGATGCGATAAGCCAAAACCGCTGCCATGGCTTCGTGCACCAACCTTCCTTCAAACGGAAATACAAAAAGATGAAAGCCATCTTTGGTTTCGATTTGTTCTATTAGTAGTTCATTTTTTTTGGGAATGTGAGAAAGATATTCCTGCAAATCAAAAAGTGGTTTTAAAATTTCCAGTTCCTTTTCTTTCTTTATCCGTAAATTTTGATTTTCAATATGCAATCCTGCTTCATCAAATTTTTTCCGAAGCATAAAACCAAGGTTGGCGGAAAGCGGCATTCGGCCTCCCTGCCAGCTTGGTATCCTGGATTTTTTTGCATTTGATTTTCTGACGATACACGTCATATCTTTTATCATTACAAATTCAAGTGTTCTTCCGGCGAGTGTAAAGACGTCGCCAGGCTGCATTCCGGCGATAAACCATTCTTCAATAACACCGACATAACCTCCACTTAAAAACTTTACTTTCATCATTGGATCACTCACGATCGTTCCAATATGCATCCGGTGCCGCATAGCAATTCTGCGGCTATTTATTTTGTAAACGCCATTAATAATTTCTACTTTTTTATAATCATCATACTGCTGTAACGCAATGCCACCAAAGGCTATAAAGTGCAAAATTTGTTGCCATTCTTCTTCAGTTATTTCCCGATAACAATAAGTAGATTTTATTTCTCTACAAATTTTATCAGGATAAAAGCCATCAGAAATTGCAACCGTACTCAAATATTGAATTAAAACATCAAAGCATAAAATGCGTGGCTCGCGGCTTTCAATTAATTTATTTTCCGTTGCTTCTTTTAATGCAGCAGCTTCGATCAATTCCAATGAATGAGTGGGTAAGAAATAAATTTTACTCACTTCTCCCGGCCGGTGCCCGCTTCTTCCGGCTCTTTGCAAAAATCTTGCAACACCTTTTGGAGAACCAACCTGGATCACTGTTTCAACCGGGCGAAAATCAACGCCCAGATCAAGACTGGCCGTGCATACAACCGCTTTTAATTTCCCGGTGTGCAGATTTTCTTCCACCCAGAAACGAAGATCCTGTTCGATGCTACCATGATGCAAAGCGATAGATCCGGCGAGATCCGGGCAAGCATTTAATAAGGCCTGGTACCACATTTCGCTCATGCCGCGTGTGTTGATAAAAATAAGCGTGGTCTTGCTTTTCATGATGATCGGAATCACTTTTTCAACCAGCTTAATTCCAAGGTGGCCGGCCCATGGGTACTTTTCAATTTCATCAGGGAAAATGGATTCGATTTGAATCGGCTTATTAATTACAGCAGTCACAGTTTTAAAATCTTTTTTCGTTAAACCGATTTGCGAAAGAGAAGAAAGCAATACTTCCTGCGCCTGTTTAAGATTTCCAATGGTGGCGCTGATGCCCCAGATGTTTAACTCAAAATCAAAATTCGCATTATTCGTTGCTTTACTATCTTCTAATCTCTGTCCGATAATTCTCGACAACGCAAGCTCCACCTGCACTCCACGCTTGCTTCCCAATAATTCATGCCATTCATCAACTGCAACGATTTTTAAATTTTTAAAATTCTCCGAATAATTTTTTTGTGCTAATAAAAGATGAATGCTTTCGGGAGTGATGATCAACACTTCAGGAATTTGTCTTTTTTGTTTTGCACGTTCGCTCAAGCTCGTGTCGCCATTGCGAATGCCGACTTGCCAACTCATGCCCAGTTCTACAATCACTTCTTCCATCGCACGGCCAATATCCTTTGCCAGAGCCCGCAAAGGAGTGATCCATAAAAGTTGTAAACCGTTTTTATTTTTCGTTAGATAATTTTCAGGATTCGAATTAATAAAAGAAATGATCGCGCCTAAAAAAACAGAAAAAGTTTTTCCGCAACCGGTTGGTGCATTTACTAATCCCGATTTATGATTGATGATGTGTTGCCATGTTTCTTCCTGGAAAGAAAACGGAATAAAATCCTTTTCAGCAAGCCATTTGCTGATTACTTTAAAACCTTTTGTATTTTTTAATTCAACTTTAGTCATTCAACAATTAACAATAAAACAATCAACAATAATTCAATAATAAAATAATTCAATAATCACTTTCCATATAACCTCAGCATCTCTTTTAAATCATCCAATGTATTTATTTCATCCACCGTTTTATCTTTTCTCCAACGGTTCATTCTTGGGAAACGCAGTGCCACTCCGCTTTTGTGACGATTGCTTGCAGCAATTCCTTCAAATGCAATTTCAAAAACCAATTCAGGTTTTACCGTTCTTACCGGCCCGAATTTTTCTAAAGAATTTCTTTTTACAAAATAGTCTATCTGCGCAAATTCTTTATCAGTCAGTCCTGAATACGCTTTTGTAAAAGTGATTAATTCATTTCCGTCTTTCACCGCAAATGTGTAATCGGTGTAAAGATTGCTTCTCCTTCCGCTTCCCTTGGCCGCATACACCATTACGCAATCAATTGTTAAAGGATCAATTTTCCATTTCCACCAATCGCCTCGCTTTCTGCCTACTTTATACACCGAGTCTTTTCTTTTCAGCATAATTCCCTCGCTGTTTTTATCTCTTGATTTTTTTCTGATTTCTCCAAGTTCGTCCCATGAATCAAAATTTATTTTCTCAGAAATTTGAATAGATTTATTTTGAATCGACGAAAGAATTTCTTCCAGTTTATTTCTTCTTTCAATTAAAGGTTTCTCACGCCAGTCTTCATAGTTATATTCCAAAAGATCGTAAGCGAAAAAACTAATTGGTGCTTCCTGCAATTGTTTCTTGGAAATATTTTTTCTTCCGATCCTTGTTTGCAAAACAGCGAAGGGCAAAGGTTTGTTGTCAACAGCCGGAATGATTTCTCCATCCAAAACAATTCCATCCGGTAATAAATCTTTCAAAATAAAATACTCCGGAAACTTGTCGCTCATCAATTCTTCACCCCTGCTCCACACAAATAATTCGTTATTTCTTTTGATCATTTGCCCGCGGATTCCATCCCATTTCCATTCCGCCTGCCACAATTCGGGTGCTCCCAAAATTTCAACAGAATCGTCAATCGCATAAGCAAGATAAAATGGATAAGGCTTCGAAGAGTCGGTAACAGCAACGGTTTCACTTAACAACTCCTTAAACGATGTGATAAGCGGATCCCACTTGCCGCTGATCCTGTGCGCAATTACTGAAGGAGAAACATCAACGACTTTTGCCAATGCGTTGACAATGGTTTTTTGTGAAACGCCAATGCGAAAAGCTCCTGTGATCAGTTTATTAAAAACAAATTTTTCTTCGCCGTTCATCTGTTGCCAGCTCTCAATAATAAAGCTCTTCTTCACTGTTTCATCTTCTTTTTCAATGCTGATCAATTTTTGTAAATAATAAGAAAGATTTTGATTTTCATGTTGAAGCGTTTCGGTTTTCGAAAGCAACAAAGCAAGTGTTTCGGAAAAATCACCGACGGTGTGATGGCATTCAGTAAAGAGCCAATCGGGAATTTGCGCAAGCTCTATACACCATTGCCGCATGAGCTTCAAATTCACTCCCCGCCGCGGCCTCCGTCCGCTGAAGAGCGCTATTACCCAAACTTTATCAGGATCAGGAGCGGTTGCAAAATAATCAACAAGGCTTTGCAATTTGTCGTTGGTTTTTGTTGAAGAACTTAGTTCCGTTACTAACTGTGCAAACAATTGCAAGCCATTATTCTTTTCTGTGTTAGCAATTTCATTCATACATTTTCAGCTTCTTCATTTTTAATTTCGAGCGGCGAATTTGCTTCTTCATCTTCATCGCCAAATTGCGTTTTTACTTCTGCAGATATGGCAATGTTTGTTTCATTGAGATAACGACTGAAGGCCGATTGAAAGCCATGCGTAACAAAAACTTTTTCAGCGCCTGTTTCCTGAATTGTTGTTATTAATGAATTCCAATCTGGGTGATCGCTTAATGCAAATCCTGCGTCCACATTTCTTCTTCTGGCATTTCCTCTGACCTGCATCCATCCGCTGCAAACGCCGATTGAATAAGGATAGAACTTTCTCATCCACGATGTTCCTTCAGCACCTGGCGGCGCTATCACAACAGTTTCTTTCAAAAGTTCTTTTGGAGTTTCAGGAGTGATTCTTACAACAGGATTTAATTTCCAACCGGCATCAATAAATGTTTGTTGCATGTTGTAAATCGCGCCATGAGCATAAATTGTTTGCGTAGTTTCTTTAAGCGCCTGTAATAGACGCTGCGATTTGCCAAGGCTGTAAGCGATCAAAATACTTGCTCTCCCATTCTCTTTATTTTTGGTGATCCAGTTAATGATATCATTGTAAATTTCCTGCTGTGCCTTCCACTGAAAAATGGGCAAACCGAAAGTGGATTCAGTAATAAAAGCGTTACATCTTACCGGGTCAAATTTTCCGCTGATACCATCATCTTCTCTTTTGTAATCGCCGCTTACTACCCAAACTTCATTCTGATACTCCAGGCGAATTTGTGAAGATCCAATGATATGCCCGGCGGGATGAAAAGACATCTTTACGCCGTTCATAAAAATTGTTTCATTCCATTCCACTGTTTGATAATGGTTATTTCCTAATCGTAATTGAAGGATCGGTTTTGTGGATTTATGACAGAGGTAAAATTGATTCCCAAATCGCGCATGATCGCTGTGGCCGTGCGTTATAACTGCTCTCTCTACAGGTAGCCACGGATCAATATAAAAATTTCCTGCTTCGCAATAAAGACCTTTGTCGGTAAAAGATATGAGGTTGGGCATTTATTAAAATTACAAATTACGGGAGAAATTTCGTTGCTAGTTTTTCAAAAGAATCATTCAAAAGTTATAAGATTTTCAAAACTTTATACTCTTAGTAAAATAGTGGATTGTAAATCGAACAGAGTTAAACCTTCTGTTTCAGCAGAAGAACAAATAAACCGTTTCCTTATTTTGAAATGACCTTCAATTTTACGATCACATAAATCATTTATAAGCATCGGTTTTTGTAGACGTTTATATTTTTCACATCTGCGAAAGAACTACCAAAGTTATTGCAATAACTGCCAATACCAGTCCGGCTACATTTTTTTTGGATAGTTTTTCCCTGAAATAAAAGACGCCGACCAAAGTGCCCAAGAGAATCACGCCAAAGTTCATGGTTGCAAAAACAGTGGTTGGGTTTTTTGCAAATGACTGATGCGCCCTTAAATAAAAATAGATGTTCAGGAAGTTAAAGAGCCCCAGCAAAAGGCCATAAAAAACAGCACTTTTTTGGATGGGCAGTTTCTTTTTAAAAAAGGAAACGAGGGTGATCAGAGAAGCAAAAATAAAGCAGCCACAAAAAATATAAAATAGCACAACGGTATAAGGAACCGCTTTTTGTAAGGCAATCTGCTTAAATAAAACATCGATAATGCCATATCCCAAAAACACAAGCAATAAATAAACCGGGTTCGATCCGTTAGACTGTTCCCTTTTATTTAAAATGAAGAAAAGCGCGACAAAGCCGGTGATGATTCCAATCCATCTAAAGGCGGGAATAAGCTCATTAAAGATCCAGTAAGAGCATGCTATAGGTATCACCAGCGAGATGCGTTGCGCAATATCCGTTTTTATGATTCCGGAATGCCGGATCGAAAGAAACAATAAAATAAATACAAGCGGCAGTAATATAGAAAGTGAGATGGTGTAGGGATTAAGAGCAACATTGCTAAAATAAATTTGCGGCCGAAAACAGGCATATGTTGCAACAATGGCAAATAAATAATTAATGGTAATCAGAAAAATATTTATTGATGTCTTTGCTTTGATATATTTAAATAAAACACCTACAGATACACTGCAAAGAATACTAATAATTAAATTGATCATCTATTACATCACTTTTATCAAGGCCACGAATGTAGATGATTATAGAGAAATCAGTGTCCGACGCTTTTACAATGATCAATATCATTTTTATTTCTGTTTCCGGTCAATTTTGTCAGCTACTTCTCAATCTATCTTTATCCAAAAAAAATGAATACCATGTTTGGAAAGCTAAATAATGCGCAGATAGAAAAGGTCATTGCTGATAATTTTATTGGAAGGTTGGGTTGTCATGCAGCTGGAAAAACGTATGTGGTGCCTATTAGCTATGCTTATGATGGGCAATTCATTTACGCGAGAACCTTTGAGGGTTTAAAAATCTCAATGATGAGGAAGAACCCGAAAGTTTGCTTTCAGATTGATGAAATGGAAAATATGGCTAATTGGAAATCAGTGGTTACCTGGGGAACTTTTGAAGAACTAACTAATGAAAACGATAGAAATGAAGGTTTAGAAAAATTAGTTTCACGCATGCTTCCTGAAATTGCGAGTGAAACGGTAAAACTTTCTCCTCAATGGCCTTTCCCGACTGACGACTTTTCAAAAATTAAAGGAATCATTTTTCGGATAAGGATCACCGAAAAAACAGGACGATTTGAAATGATGGAATCAAAAGGGTTTGTAAAATAAAATCAATTTGAAAATGAAAAAAGTGTTTATTTATTAGGCTACTGCTGCCCGATATTGTTCAAAATGCCAATAAAAAAATGAATCCGAAGCAGACCTGGTTCACGGATTTTTTCTATGACCGGCTAGTTTTGTTCCTGCCTTACTGACGATGCAATCTTTATTTCAACCGTCGCAAAGCACTTCTTAGTTTTTCAAGCATTTCAGGAATTTCTTCTTTTTTACAAGTGCCGACACTCAGGCGGTACCAATCAGACTCTTTTGGTGCGCCAAATGCGTAGAATGGTACTACAGCCAGTTTTGCTTCATCTAAAATATAAGAAGTAACCTCTGCCTGTGTTGAAAGCAAATTGCCGTTATTTGTTGTTTTGCCGACAAGGTTCAGTTGGATGGTAAGATAAATAGCAGCCTGTGGCGCGCACGCATCTACCGGATATCCTTGATATCTTAATTTTTGAAATCCCTCATAAATCAATTGCAATCTTTCTGAAAGTTCACTTTTATAATGATCCAGGTATTCATCGATCGCATCGTTTTGTAATAAAAATTTTGCCGTTGCGTGTTCTTCTGCCATCGGGCTCCATGCGCCTATGTGACTGTTAATTGCTTTCATCTTTGATAAAACATGTTCAGGCCCCAATGCCCATCCAACACGAACGCCGGTAGCTGCAAATGCCTTGCTTATTCCATCAATAAAAATAGTGTAATCTTTCATTTCAGGGCGAAGACTTACCGGGTTATAATGAACGGTATCACCAAACGTAAGCATCCAGTACATTTGGTCATACATGACATACAGTTTCTTTTCATCATCATCTCGGCTGATATTTTCTTCCAAAACCATATCGCAGATTTTTTCCAGTTCTTCTTTTTTGAAAACCGTACCCGTTGGATTCAATGGAGAACATAACGCAATCAATACAGCATCTTTCAGATGTGGTTTTATATCTTCAGCGGTAGGCATAAAATTATTTTCGCGCGTTGCCTGGATGACTTCATGTTGTCCTTCCGTAAAGTGGACATAATGATTATTATTCCAGCTGGGAACAGCATAAATCACTTTATCACCCTTGTCTACCAGAGCCCGGTATAAAGTATAAATGAGCGGACGCCCGCCAGCGGCAATCAGAATTTCATTTGTATTAAAATCAAGTCCTTCCCGTTCTTTGATGAATGTTGAAACAGATTGCCGTAAAGCAAGAATTCCGTCAGCAGGAGGGTAAGTAGTAAACTTATTCCTGTAAGCTTCCACAATCTCGTTTTCTAATTTTTTAGGAATAGGGAATATTGAAGAATCAAAATCACCAATAGTAAAATTGTAAATTTTTTCGCCGCTTTTTATTTTTTCTTTTATCTCCCCTCCGAGACGTACAATTTCACTGCCAATCAGCGTTTCAGCAAGGTGGCTTAGTTTGCCAAAAGTCCTTTTTATGGTTGTATAAATTTGGATAACAAAATGTTTTTAGAATTTTAAAAATAAATCGAAATGGTAGCTTCCTTTTCAATTTTTAGTATTCGATCTACTACAAAGTACTTATAATTTTTTTAAAAACTCTTCCAGGCCTTCAACTATTTTAGTTGCCACCTCCTGCCGGAACCTGGGATTGAGGATCTTCTTCTCATCTTTTTTATTACTCAGAAAAGCCACTTCTACCAAACAATTTGGATAGTCAGTAGGGCCATTCAATGAAAAATTAAAACTACCCACATTGCCAAATTCATGTAGTCCGAGTTGCAACATCGATTTTAAAATTGCCTCGCTCAACGGACGAAAACCAATATAACGATAGTAAGTACTGACACCGCTGGTTGTATCCTGTGAAGAAGAATTTAAATGAATACTGATGAGCAAATCCGGATTTTTCTGCTCCAAAAACTGTATCCTTTCAAACATGCTAAGCGTGGTGTCTTTGGTGCGGGTCATTACCACTTTTGTTTTTTTCCTTATTAATTGTTTTTGCAGTTCTTTTGCTATCAATAAAGTATAATCTTTCTCTTTTATTTGGGAAGTAACGCCTGTAGCGCCGGTATTTTCACCGCCGTGGCCTGCATCAACGGCGATGGTTAAATGGCTTAAATTTAAGATCGCCGGCTGACGTTTCACCCTGATGATTAATTTATTATTTTCAGAATAATAGATGCGGTATCCCCAGTTTTGGGAATGTTTTAATTCGATAATGACGCGCATTACATCGTCTTCCGGTTGTTCATACCACGCGTTTTTTATTCCTTTTGCAGTAGAAAGTTGTGTGATCCAGTTGGTATTGCTTACCGCCCCGAAAATATCCACAACAATCCTGGATGGATTGATTTTCATCTCACTTCTGTAAGGTAATTTTTGATCCAGTGAGATCGTCACATAATCATAAAGAGAATCTCCATAAACCTTCCAACTATCCGTCAGATGTTGCTTCTCTTCTACTGCCAACGTTTTCGCCACCTTATCTTTTTCTATCCACGCTGAGTGCAATTGCGAAAGCTGCACTTTATAATCATTTTTCGAGCTATCCGTTACCTTCAACACAACATTGCTGTCCAAAAAAGTCATTTTTGCGCCTCCAAGCCGGTCTTCTCCCAAGCCATATTTTAAAAATGGCAAAGAATCCTTTGTTTTTACATAAAAAAAATCCGGATTTTTCACCTGTGCGCACGCGAATAAAGACGAAAAGAGAAAAAAAGCAGTTAAATATTTTTTCATAAAAATTGAAGATAGAAAAATAATAGAAAGCTTCTAAGGTAATGGATAAGTGTTTAAAAAGCAAAATACCTATTTGAAGTATTTGTTGCTTTACTGGTGGTAAGTGTGGTAGTCCCGACAAGAATCGAACTTGTATCTAAAGTTTAGGAAACTTCTATTCTATCCATTGAACTACGGGACCAATTCAATTTGGAAGTTGGCAAAATTAATGGAAATTATTTAAGAGACCACGGATTGTTCCCCTTTTGTCATTGAATTCAATACAGGTTTGATAGAATTTTTAAGAAACCGTCTTCCTGCTGCAGATTTAAAATATTTTTCTCGTTTTATTGCTTCTTCTTTTGTTGGGAATTGTTCAAAGTAAACAATTTTAAAAGGAAGATACGGCTTTATAGAAATTGTCATGCCAGAATTATGTTGTTGTAGCCGATTTTCTAAATCTTTACAATAACCTTTGTAATAGTAATCACAAGCAATTGATTTTATCACATAAGCATAAAACATCTATTTTTATTTTATTATTTAACAGAAATTATTAACAAACAAGAATCGAACTTGTATCTAAAGTTTAGGAAACTTCTATTCTATCCCCGTCCGACCGTGTCAGCCGGGCGGGCATTGAACTACGGGACCAATTCCTCTTAAAGGTCGGCAAAATTGATGGAAATTCTTTAAGTAAAGGGTGTTTATGAAGCCAGAAATATGTTTTTCATTGTTAATGATCACACTACAAAATGGCTGCGGTTAATGAAGGAATTTTTTTTAAGGAAAATAGGCGGGAAATTTGCTGGAAAACAATTCATAATGGCTTTACTTTTTGAACCAATAAAAATCAGGGAAATTACTTTAAAAAACAGGATTGTGGTTTCACCAATGTGCCAGTATTCCAGTATTGATGGATTTGCCAACGACTGGCATTTGGTGCATTTGGGAACGCGTGCTGTTGGAGGCGCGGCGCTGGTTTTTACCGAAGCAGCAGCGGTTTCGCTGGAAGGAAGAATTTCGCCGGATGATCTCGGAATCTGGAAAGATGAACACATTCCTTTTCTGAAAAAAATTACCAGTTTCATAAAAGAACAGGGAGCAGTTGCCGGGATCCAACTGGCACATGCCGGAAGAAAAGCAAGTCATTTAAGTCCCTGGAAAGGACGGGTGGCACTAACAGAGAAGGATGGCGGTTGGCAAACGTTAGCGCCAAGCGCGGTTCCTTTTAAACAAGATGAACCAGCACCGCTGAAAATGACGATAAATGAGATTAAAAAGCTGGTTCAGGATTTTGGAGATGCGACTAAAAGAGCCGTTGATGCTGGCTTTGACGTTTTTGAAATTCATGGAGCACATGGATATTTAGTAAACGAGTTTTTATCGCCGGTTAGCAATTTTCGTAAAGATGAATATGGCGGTTCTTTTGAAAACCGCATCAGGTTGCTTTTGGAAATTATCCAAGAAATGAGAAGTGTTATGAAAGAAGGTTCACCTTTATTTGTAAGAATTTCCGCTACAGATTGGGTGCCCGGTGGCTGGAGTGAAGATGATTCCGTCGCTCTTGCAAAAATTTTAAAAGAAAATGAAGTAGATGTAATTGATTGCTCGACGGGAGGAAACTCGCACGAACAAAAAATTCCTGTTGTGCCTCTTTACCAGGTCCCTTTTTCTGAAAAAATAAAAAAAGAAGCGAAGATCATGACTGCAGCCGTCGGGTTAATTACAACCGCACAGCAAGCTGAAGAAATTCTCAAAGATGCAAAAGCAGATCTGATTATTATGGCGCGCCAATTATTGCGTGAACCTTATTTTCCGCTGCACGCCGCAAAAGAATTGGGAGTGGATATGCCGTGGCCTTTACAATACGAAAGAGCTAAATAGTTGCGTGATTTTTGGTTCAAAAAAAATCTTCTTACTTTTTTGTAAGAAGATTTTCTTTTGAAGATTAAGAAAACTATTTCTTTTGTACGCGGCCATCTTTTTTATCTTTTTCATGACCGATAATATAGCCACCTGCCGCACCTACTGCCGCACCAATAGCAGCGCCGGTACCTTTATGTTTTGAAATGATTGCACCTCCAACAGCTCCTGTGGCGCCTCCAATCACTGCGCCTTGTGCTCCTTTACTCCATCCTTTGCTCTTTGTTCCTTGTGTGGAAGAAGATCCTGAATTATCTGCAGTTCCCGCATTCGAAGATGTGCCTGAATTCGAAGATGCGCCTGATTTCGAAACCGTTCCGGAAGTTGAAGATGTCGGCGATTTCGATTCTTTTTTTGAATTTGAAGAAGTATGCGTCTCTGATGCCTTATGATGAATAGTGGTCGCGGGTACGGTGTTCTCATTTTTCATTCTGGCAGAATCAGAAGAGACACTATTTCTGTATGCAGTAGAATCTGTTAGTAACTGAATATTTCTTGTGTCGGCTTTTTTATTACTGTTACAAGCAGAAAAAGCGATTAAGAACAGAACCGGTAAAAATGCTTTTTTGATGAATCTGAATTTCATAACTCTTAATTTTCGTGAAAAATACATATCTAAAAACCGTGAGGGAGAAAATAATGCCAATTATTTCAAATTTTGTGAAAAATTGTGCAAATTTTGGGAAAAGCATTGTTTTTAATTGTGTTCAGTATTAGCACTAAATTAAATATTAAAACAAAAGGCCTTTCTTTTTTGCAAAAGAAAGGCTTTTTGTTCAAATTCAAAAGTGACCTTATTCCAGCTCAAATTTGTTATCCTTTTTATCCATATTCTTTCCAATTATATAACCTCCCGCTGCCCCTACAACAGCACCGACCACTGCTCCTAAACCTTTTTTCTTGCTGATAATTGCACCACCTACTGCACCGCCAACACCCCCGATTATCGCTCCTTCTGAAGCCTTATTTAATCCTTTTTTCTTCTGCACTTTTGCTTCACTTCCTGTTGAGGCAGTTTCAGAAGAATTTGTGCCTGCAGCAGGTTTGTCAACTGTCGTTTTTTCCGGTGCAGGAGTTGTAACAACAGGAGGAGTTGCCGCAGTTGGAATATTGGATACCTGGTCTGGTACAGGTGAAGCGG
>Ga0207667_10002041_pt1 | contig 25312 bp, 19 predicted proteins | sample KBSCornC52_FD_184301 | JGI IMG/M metagenome (GOLD analysis project Ga0207667, IMG submission 184301) | Corn rhizosphere microbial communities from Kellogg Biological Station, Michigan, USA - KBS Corn C5-2 (SPAdes) (version 2) | ecosystem: Host-associated > Plants > Roots > Rhizosphere > Soil ...
TGGACCCGCTGGCTCAGGGAGCTCGGCGCCGAGGTGCCCGCCACACACAGCGGCAGGGCGCACGCCACCCGAATCGCGGATACGCCCGGCGGCATGCACGCCATCATTCAGGCCATCGAGGCCGAGGAGCGCCGCGACGTCTCCTCCTATTTGAAGCAGATGCGCGAATTCGAGGATCCGGAGACGCGCGCCATTCTCCGCGGCGTCATCCTGGACGAGTTCGCCCACGCCCACGTACTGCACCGCCTCTACTCGCAGTCCAGCGACCGATCGACCCTCGACTATCTCGCGCGGCGGCAGCGGCAGGGAACAGGAAGCTGGATCGGCGATGCGATCTATGGAATCAATGACGGGCTGGGCGCTATCTTCGGAATCGTGAGCGGAGTGTCGGGCGCGACGCTGGGAAACAGCCGGTTCGTCCTGCTGGCGGGAGTTGCGGGGATGGTCGCCAGCGCGTTGTCGATGGGTTCGGGCGCCTGGCTCGCGGCGAAGAGCGAGCGGGAAATCTACGAGGCGGAGCTCCAGCGCGAACGGGAAGCGCTCGAATCGAACCCGGATTCGGCGCGCGAGGAGATGGCCATCTTCTACCAGCTCAAGGGTGTGCCGGAAGAAGACGCCCGCTCCATTGCGGACTACCTCGCCGCCAACCCGGACCAGTTCCTCCGTACCATGGCCGCCGAGAAGCTGAATGTCACCGAGGACGCGCTGGCGAATCCCCTCACGTCGGCGCTGTCGGGCTCCATCTCGACGGCGGTCGGCGCGTTTATCCCGATCATCCCCTTCTTCTTTTTGAGCGGCGTCCCGGCCGTCATCGCCGCCGCCATCGTCTCGCTCATCGCGCACTTCGCCGTCGGAGCGGCCAAGAGCCTCGTGACAGTGCGCTCATGGTGGTCGAGCGGCGCCGAGATGACGCTTGTCGGGGCGGTTGAGGGAATCGTGACCTACGTTATCGGCATCGGGCTCGGCCGCCTCGGCGCATAATGCGGCCGCGGGCTAATGCCTCGCATCCTTCGGATTCACGTAGATCGTCTTCTCGTTCTGGTAGAGGGCCGCGCCGGAGGGAGAGCCCTTCGGTCGGCGGACGTACTTCTTCAGGGTGTAATCGACGGGCACCATCTCCGCGTGCTTCGAGGCGCTGTGCTGTGCGGCGATGAGCGCGGCCCGCTGAATGAAGCTCAAAGGCACCGCTGTCGGGTTGTTGCGCGTGCGGATCACGACATGCGCCGACGCGTTGGCGCGCACGTGAAGCCACCAGTCGTTCGGTGATGCCACGCGGCCGGTCAGGTGGTCGTTCGCCTCGCTGTTCTCTCCCACATAAATGTCCCACCCCTCGGGAGTGTGGAATACCCGAATCTTCTTCCCGCCGAAGTCCGGTGGGCGGCGACCCGCAGCCTGCTTCTCGTCCGGCGCGGCCTCGTCGCGCAGCAGCCCCTGTGCCAGCAGGTCCTTCCGGAGCGCCTTTACCATGTTCAGGTCGGACGCCTCGATCAGCGCCTCCAGCGCCGTCCTCATCGTAAGCAGGTCGTCCTCGGTTCGCGCCATCTGCCGTTGCTGAATCTCCAGCCCGTCTTTCGCCTTGCGATAGCGCCGGAAGTACGCGTCGGCGTTCTCGCGCGCGGATTTCCGCGGGTCGAGCGCGATTTTACGCTGACCTCCGCCATCGTGGTAGTAGTCCTCGACCTCGGCCGTATCCGCCTCCGGCTCGATTCGGTGCAGGTTCGCCAGCAGCAGCTCGCCTGCTTCCCGGTACTCCTCCGCCCGCGCCGACTCCTGAATCGACCGCGTTAGCGATTCACGATGCTTCTCGCGCGACTTGATGGCCCGATTCAGTGCCGTCTCCAGCTCGTGACGTGCGGCATCGAGGGCGGCGCGGGGAAGCGCGGTTCCATAGTAGTGGTCGAGCGCTGTATTGATCGAATCCCGCTCGAACTGCGCCTTCGGGTCGGCCTGAACCGTTGGGAACGGGTACGCGCCGGTTGTTTCGGCACGCTCGTTGCGCACGATCACCGGCTTCCACTGCCCCGCCTTCGCCGCCCCGAATATCTCCTCCCACGCATTCCTGTGACCACCGGCGGCGCCGCGAAGCGTCAGCTCCTGCGCGAGGAAGGGCGAGATTCCCGAGAAGTGACCCATCCAGCGCGCCGCCCGCGCCTCGGGATCTGTGGGCAGCGACTCAACGAATCGCGATACCTCGCCCGCGGTCGCTTCGAACGGATCGACCCTGTCCGCCTGCGGGGGCGGCGCGACATAGCGTTTTCCCGGAAGCACCTCCCGCAGGCGGCTCACCTTGTGCGTGATTCGCTTGGCGGAATCGAGAATTGTCCCCTCCTCGTTCGTCAGGATGAGATTGCTGTGCTTGCCCATCAGCTCCGCGACGAGAACGTACATCCGTCCTTCGCCCACTTCGATCTCGATGTCCAGAATCCGGTCGAAGCCGCGCTGGCTTATCGCCGCAACCCGCCCGCCCTCGATGTACTTGCGGCAGAGCATGCAGAAGGCGGGCGGAGTCGCGGGATTCGGCCGCCGCCCCTGCGTGAGGTGCGCCCGCGCCCAGTTTGCATCGCAGGAGAGCAGGAGCATGTGATTCGCGCCCCGGCCTCGAATCGTGAGGACGAGGTCAGTCGGCGCGGGCTGCGCGACATGCTGGACCTGGCCTCCCACAATGAGCCGCCTCATCTCGTCCACGGCCGCCCGCAGAGTCAGGCTGTCAAATGGTATTCGTACGGACAAATGATTCCTCAAACTTCCAAACCGGCATGGCGCACCTCCGATTCGTCCGGAAGGACGTTTGGCCACGGGCACATGAGCCACGGATATGGCGTCAATTCATTGCCTCGATTCCGGGTTACCGTTCCCGCCCTCATGATCGGCAGGCAGAAACGTATTCTACGAAAAAGTACAGCATCCGTCAAACAAGGACTTCCGGGAGGGCGCGACGAACACCGAGCCATCATCGTCGTGTATCACCATTCCCCCGGAAGGGAAGGCTCCGCTCGCCGCCGCGAACCGGGCCGCAGAGCAGGTCTAATGGAAACTGACAGATCGACGCGCGAGATTCGCGCGCTGGAAACGCGCTGGCAGGTGAGGCTGCCCGATGCGTTCTCGCGCCTCTACGGAGCCTTCGAGTATCCGTTCATCAGCCCGTGCGAGTTTCTCCCGCTCGATTCGCTCCTCAGCGACGGCGACCGCTGGCGCGGCATGCTCCCGCAGTTTCTTCCGTTTGGCGACGATGGCGATGAGAACTATTTCGGGTTCTACGTGCCATCCACGGCGGTCGGCTCCGACTTCCCGGTATTGATGTGGGACCACGAGTACGATCACTACTTCCCCATCGCGTCGAACTTCGATTCATTCCTCCGCTGGTGCGTCATCTACGGCCGCTATCTCGCGCAGGATTCGTTCGAGGAGGAGGAAGCCGGAGGCGAGGGCGAGGACGCCCAGCGGCTGGAGTTCGCCGAGCTGCTGTCGCTCCCGCCCGAGCTCGTCCGCGACGCGATTCCGCGCAACGAGCGCGAACTGAACGAGCGGATTCTCCGCGCGGACGGCCAAAACGCGTGGGCCATCTCGCAGCTCGGCGGCCACTTCTTCCGGCAGGGCAAGATCGAGCGCGCCCGCGACTACTTCGTCCGTGCCTCCGAGGCGGCGCCCTGGTTCGCGGATCCTTATTATCTGTTGGCGGAAACCTACCGCCTGTCGGGCGACGAAGCCCGCGCCTGCCGGCTCTGGTGGCACGTCTTCGAATCTCCCATCGCGTTCTCCACCCGCACCAGCAACTACAACCTTGGCGACAGCCACCCCGAAACCGAGGTATACGAGGCCGCCGCGAACCGTTGCGTGGAGTGCCGATCGCAGCTGGAGGAATCGTCCACGGCCAGTCCGCTCTGGCGCCTGCTACAGGAGGGCGATCCCTTCTCGCCCGGCCCGCGGTTCGCGCTGGCCGAAGAGCTGAAAGCCGCTGGGGACGCCGCCGGCCGCGAGCGCGAGCTGCTCAACGCGCTGACTCTCGCCACCGATAGTCGCGACATCGCGCGCGCCTACGAAGAGCTTATCGCCCTCTATGAACGTATCGGCCGCACCCGCGACGCCACGCTCTGCCGCCGCGACGCAGCCCTCGATTGACGTGCCAATTCAGGAACAGGAAATGTCATGGTTCCTTTCAGCCTCTTCGCCGCAGCGATTGTCATGAATGCCATCCCGCGGGCCGCCAATCCTCCCACTGTTCCGGCACGCTATTCCGCGTTCACCAGATCTTCAGATATTGGCGGTCTGCCCGCCGGATGGGCGACGTGGTCGCCGCGCGCGGAGATCAGCCCGGCTTTCAAGGTCGAGCCCGCCACGGGCAGAGCCGGCAAAGGCGCGCTCTCGATTCGTGGGAATGGCAATGCCGCTGCTGTCGGTTCATGGCGGACGGAGGTCGGGGGCATCATTCCGGGACGCGCCTACCGGTTCACGGCATGGTACCGAACGAGCGGCCACGTCGACAGGCAGCGCTCCGTGCTCGCCCGCCTCGACTGGCTGGATGCGAAGGGCGAGCGAGCCCGGCCCCCGGACTATGCTCTCGAGGACGAACGGCAAGGCGAATGGACCCGATTCTCCCACCAGGCGGTCGCGCCGGATGGGGCGACACGAGTGCGAATCGAGCTGGAGCTGGCGTGGGCGCCGGAAGGAACGGTCTACTGGGACGACATCTCGCTCACGGAGGATGCGGCGCCGCGCGACCGGAGGGTGAAGGTCGTCACGGTCGCGCACCGGCCGCGCGGAACGAGCGGTCCCGCCGCGAGCGTCGAGGAGTTCTGCAAGGTGGCGGAGTCCGCGGCCGGCGCGAAACCGGACGTGATCTGCCTGCCGGAAGGGATCACGTTGGCAGGCACCAACAAGTCGTACGCCGATGTCGCGGAATCACTCCCCGGCCCAACCATGAAGCGGCTCGGCGAGCTCGCGAAGAGCCTCAACGCCTGGGTTGTGGCCGGGATTTACGAGCGCGTTGGACCTGCGATTTACAATACGGCCGTCCTCATCGATCGGAAAGGCGCGCTTGCCGGCAAGTACCGCAAGACCCACCTGCCGCGCGAAGAGGTCGAGGGCGGCCTCACGCCCGGCGACTCCTATCCGACCTTCGAGACCGACTTCGGGCGTGTCGGCCTGATGATCTGCTGGGACGTGCAGTTCCCCGAGCCCGCCCGCGCGCTCGCGCTCCAGGGCGCCGAAGTCCTCCTGCTGCCCATCTGGGGCGGAAGCGAAATTCTGGCGAAGGCCCGCGCCATCGAGAATCACGTGTTTCTCGTCTCGGCCAGCTATGACATGAAGACCTTCGTGGTCGATCCGAGCGGCGCGGTCCTGGCGGAAGCCTCCACCGGCAGCCCGACCGCCATCGCCGAGATGGCGCTCGACCGCAAGATCGTTCAGCCCTGGCTCGGAGACATGAAGGCACGCACCTGGAAAGAGCGCCGGGGCGACATTCCCCTGCCCGCGCGACACTGACTACCCCGATGGGAAGGAGAACCGCAATCGGAACACCCCGGAGACGAGGATTTGAATTGTCTTCGGGGTGTTCCGATTGCGGCTCCCTTACATGCGACCAGCCCTACGGCTTTGCGGACAGGTCGATCACCCATACCTCCCCGGGACTCAGCTGCTGAAGTGCGTTGGTCAGCGTCATGACGACCTTGCCGCCAATCTTGAGGGTCTCGTTGCCCTGACCGGTTGCTCCGGTAGTCGAAACGGTGAACCCTCCCGATTTCGCATCGCTCGCCAGAACAACGCCGACGGACGTGACTCTCCCGGACGGGACGACCAGATTGTGGATGCCGGCGTAGTTGTATAGCGGAACGATGACCGGTTTCTGTTCCCCCTCGTAGTCGACACGAAGGACGTAGCTGCTCAACTCCGCGCCGTTGTACGTGCCCTTGGGCATTGGGCCGATTTTCACGCCTTCGGCAATTACCTGAATAACGCCGCTCGAGATGCAATGCGCGTTCGGTCCGATCCGGGCAAGCTTGTCGGACGACACAAGCACGTTGGCCTGCTTTATCGTCTGCTTGCTCGATCCGCCGCCGCCTCCTCCTCCGAGCACGTCGGTCAGTCGGATGGTGACCCCCGCGACGAATCCCCGCCGCGTCGTGCCATTCGAATCGCCGAACGCGCCACCGGCAAACGCCCACGCGCTCGTTCCCAGCCGAAGGCTCGGCGCGATGACATATGCGCCTCGGCTGCCTGTCACTCTGCCAACAAAGAGACCGAGATTCTGCTCGATATTGTGCAGGCCAAGCGGTCCGGGACTCTCATCGCAGTCCTTGTTGCGGCGATCGTCGTAGACCATGAAACCGAAGGCGGCATTGGGTCCGTTGTCAGGAATCGCCACGCCGCCTACCAGCTCGATGCCGGGCTGATGAGACACAGCTCCCAGCTGCCCAGCTCCGATACCCAGAAGCTGGGCCATCGCGGTCGCGGCCGCGCCGGTGTCGGGAGACCCCGGAGCGGCTTCCTTGGGAGATACGGCGTTTGCGTTGCTGTGAGCCTCATTCGTTTTGAGATTCTCTGTCTGATCCTGCGCATTTTGCGGTACGGCATTTTCGGTGAGGGAATTGTGGGGATCGACGTTCTTTGGATCGTTGGCGCCGCCGCCGGCCGGCGGCGGCGGTGGCGGAGGGGCCGGCGGCGCGGAAAACTTCGCCGAGAGGAAAGGCACATCCGGGCTGTTCGGGTCGATGGGTATCTGGAAGGTCCAGGTCACGACCACCTGTGTCAGCTTCGTCTTTCCTTCGCGACAGTCCGCGTCCAGCGTGTCGAAGCGCCACCGGCCGTAATTCCGGAGCGTGTCCGGCGTCACGGGTATCAGGCGAGCATTTCGGGCGCCCGGGTCTGCCCGCGGATCGACGATTCGGACTCCGGGCGGAGGGTCCGTCTCGAAGATCGACTGAAGCGTGCCGGGAGCGTGATTGGCCGCCTGAATCGCATAGCGCAGGTTCCAGCTCGTGTCCGAAGCCACCACGGTCAGCTCGGGCTTCGTCTGCGCGTCCTTTTCGAGCTGGGTGGCGATGGCTTGCTGGGCCGCGAGCTGTGCCAGAATCTCGTCGCGCCGCGCGGGCAGGTCCATCCCTACAATCTCGCGCTTCTCGCCGCCCTCTTCAAGCGGGAGGGTGGAGTAGCCCTTCAGAAACCGGATCCGGTAGAGATGCACCGTGACCCGCGTGATGACGGGCTTGCATCCCCGTACGGGCAGAGTCTCCCAGCCGGCAGGGACGGAGAGCTCCATGTGTGATTTCTCCGCGGCCGTGAACTTCACTGTCGCGCTCTGGGCGACTGCCTGGCGAGGATGCCACGCCGTCGCCAGCAGCACCGCGACCGCTCCGCTCGACAGCTCGGCTCGATATCGGAATCTCATCGATTCGTTCTCCTGTGATATGAGTGATGTGAGGCTGAAGCATGATTCGGCAGTCGCGATGCTACTGCACCTTGACGGGTGTTGACGCCGTGGTGACGTTGCCCTTGCTGTCCGTGACCACGCAGTAGACCGTGTCCGCGCCGGTTGTCGAGGGAGCATGGTATGTTGCCTTCGCCGGGTTTGCCGGATCGGGCGTGATGGAGCCTCGGGCCGCGAAGAAGGCGAAGGTGAGGGCATCGCCCTCGGGATCGGTAGCCGTACACGTGAACAGTTGAGTCGCGCCTGGAGCGACGGTCGGGTTCATGGGACTGATGGACGCGACGGGCGCATGATTCGCAGTCGGATCGACCACCTCGATTACGACTGCCTTCGTAGCAATTCCGTCCCTGCCGTCCCGCACGACGCAGCTCACCGTCGAGCGTCCCGCGTTCGGAGTGTCGAGAGTCGCGAAGTTCTGTGGCTGGTCCCCCGTGCTGTTCGCGGTCTGCCATGTGAATGTGAGCGGGTCCCGGTTCGGGTCGTGCGCATTGCACTGGAACAGGACCTTCGAGCCTTTGGTGACGACAATGACGGGCAGGCCCTCCGCATTTGTCGGATGCGTGGTCGCGTCGGCGGGCTGGCCATTTACCAGCAGTCCGTCGATCTGCGGCGGGTCATTGTCGGGCGTGAAAGCGCCGCACCCGGCCAGCGCGACCAGGGCGCATATGAGGCCGGCAGTTGGAAAAGTCATGCATAGCTTCAATCGTGATCCTCCTCTGGACTGTGAGCGTCGCGAGCGAGTGTCGGGACCTGCCCGCGCATGGGCTGATTCGGCGGCGCCGGCCCGTTGCTGCCGGCGAGCTCATGTACTTATTCGTGGAGGATCGGCGATACGCGACGAAAGGAATCAGGATGGGAGCGAATTATGAATCGGTTCACTCACCTTACGCAGGCAAGCAATTGGTCATGGAGTCCGCACTCGATACGGTCGGCGGGCCGCGCCCCGCCGCTCTCATGCCTGCGGCCAGTCGCGCACCTCCGTGCGCGGAACGACACCCGCATATACGTCCTGCGCACGAAGGTGCGGAGTTGGCGCGAAGCGCATGTTAGCGGGAGGGTGCAGCCTCCCGTTCGCCGCGGAGTGCACCCAATCTGTTGGGGCCGCCCGCGTAAGGTGAATCGGTTCAGTCGAGGGGAACGCCGATGTCGTCCGGGTGATTCGGGAAGTGGCGGGGTGGCTGGTGCGGGATATCGCATGCGTATTGTCGCAACGACGCCGCTGCTATGGATGAGCGCGCCGACGACAGCCGCGAGCTGGTGCGGTTGAAAGAGCCACTGCTCATGGGCGTGCAGGTGCGGAAATTCGCTTCCGTACGGGTTTACGAGGCACGTGTCGTGTTTGCTCTGCTGCCTTGATTTCCCGTCGTTCACGAATGGTGAACATCGTGAACATCAGTCGGCGCTCGCTCCCAGCTCCCATGTGATTCCGATCTCGTGCAGCTCGGAGAGGCCGGCGGGGTCGGTCTCGACGCGGTAGACCGTGCGCGTGGAGCGCGTGCCCCAGAACCAGGCTGTCTCGCGCCAGAGGTTCTGAATCTGGCGGACCTCCCGCTTCTGAATCCCCCCTCTCCGGGTCCGTCGCCAGTAGCGGACGGGCATCCCCTGCGCGTCGATGGCGACGTCGACCGGCTCGTGGAGGAATCGGTGTGTGAGCGCGTAGGTCCAGAGACCCGTGCGCCGCGCGTCATTCAACATCGAGAGGCGGATGACCGCGCCGACCCCATAGCGGCCGCGCAGCCAGGCGAGGACCTTTTCGAGTCTCTCGGCGCGCTCGTGGGGAAGGCCCGCGGCCTGGTCGTTCCGGTCGAGGAGGGAGAGCTGGAGAGCGGAACCGATGCCGAGGTCGCCTGCCTTCAGGCGGACCTCCCGCGGCGGCCGGTCGATTCGCATTCGCTGCCAGAGGCGGACGGCCGTACGGCAAAGCTCCCCTGAATCGTGGCAGGGGATTGCCAGGCGCTCCTGGGACTGAAGCCAGCTCCGGTCACAGAGGCCGATGGTGAGGACGACCGTCCGGCAGAACTCCTTGCGGGCCTTGAGGATGCGGGCCAGCTCCCCCGCGCAGAGCCGAAACGCGGCATGAAGCGAGGCGGAATCATCCACTCCCTCGTCGAAGTCCCCGAACGTGACCGCGTGCTCGATGGAGGGGGGCGGCCAGAGAGGGCGGACGCGGTCGCCGTCGTCTCCGAGCGCGAGCCTTTCGAGCAGGTGGCCGACGGTCTTGAACTTGCGCCGCAGCTCGGCCCGCGGCAGCTTCAGGACGTCGCCCAGCGTGCGCACGCCATGGCGGTCGAGCCTCTGGCGCGTCTTGAGGTCGATCTGGGCGATCTCGCGAATCGGGACGCGGGCGAGGGCGGCGGCCTCCCTGCCGAAGGGAACCGTGATGATGCGGCGGTCGGGGCCGAAGCTCTCCAGGGCGCCGCGGCGCGCGAGGAGTTTGGTCCGCGCGAGGCCGCACTGGAGCGGGATGGAGATGCGCCGCGAGATGGCGGCCGCCAGGTTCTCCACGCGCGTCAGGATGTCGGTCCCGGTGATCTCGGCGAAGCAGATTTCGGGCGATTCCGGCTCGACGACGCTGCTCTCGACCGCGATGGCGTCCCAGATTGCGCGGGCGGCCTCTTCATAGGCGGGGCGGTCGTAGGGGAGGAGATGGAGGTGCGGGCAGAGCGACCGCGCCGTCGATTCGGCCAGCTCGCGGCGAATGCCGAATTGGGCCGCCTCCTCCGAGACGACCACGATCCGGCCGCCTGCCGCGAGCGCCACCGGCGCGTCCACAATGTGCGCGAGGCGGGCTCTTTCGACGGCGATGCCGAATTGGTCCATGCTGAAGCAGGCTGTCATCATGGCCCCGTTCCCAATTCTGCCAAATCACGTAGAATTCTTTTGGCGTAAATATAGTAGCCATTCGTGCATGGATTGTCAATGCCGGTTTTTGAGCGGTTGGTTGAGAGGGAGGAAGCAGGCGGGCGCGCGGCGAAGCAAAAGACCGGCATCCGGGCGGACGGTCGGGGAACAAGAGCCGCGCCGGAGCCGTATGAGGCAGAAGTGACCGCGACGGGCCGCCCTTTTGGGGCATGAGCACGCCCGCGCGGTGCGGGGCCTCCGTTGCCGTCGTTTCATGAAGAGCGAGGATGCGCATTGACCACCGTGTCGAGTCGCCGGCTTCGATTCGTCGAGGCGCACGGCGCCCACCTGCCGGAGAGCCTCTGCCAGGTCGTGGACGAGGGGCTCTCCCAGCCGCAAAAGACCCTTCCCTGCCGCTACTTTTACGATTCCGCGGGCTCCCGGCTGTTCGAGCAGATTTGCCGCCTGCCGGAATACTATCTCACCCGCACCGAGCAGGCGATCCTGGAGCGGCGCGGCGGCGACATGCTGGAGGCCGCTGGCCAGAATCTGGCGCTGATCGAGTTCGGCAGCGGCAGCTCATACAAGACTCGCATCCTGCTCGCCGCGGCGCTCGCCCGGCAGCCCACCCTCCACTACGTTCCCATCGATATCTCCACGGACTTCCTTCGATCGTCGGCGGAGACGCTGCTGGAGGAGTATGACCGGCTCGACATTACGGCAGTTGCCGGCGAATATCGTGACGGAATCGAGTCGCTGCCGGCCCATGGCGGCCCGCGCCTCATCCTCTTCCTCGGCAGCAACATCGGGAACTTCGAGGCGGCCGAAGCAGTCGATTTTCTCGCTGCGATCCGGCACAGAATGGAGGCGGGCGACCGAATCCTGATCGGCGTCGACCTCGTGAAGGACCGATCCGTCCTGCAAGCCGCCTACAATGATTCGCAGGGGATCACCGCGGAGTTCAACAAAAACCTGCTCCACCGAATCAACCACGAGCTGGGCGGCGACTTCCACGTTGCGGCCTACCATCACGACGCGCCTTTCATCGAATCCCGCTCCCGAATCGAGATGCGGCTCGTCAGCCACTACGAGCAAATTGTGCGAGTCCGGGCGACGGACCGGGCGTATCGATTCCGGGCAGGAGAGTTCATCCACACCGAGAACAGTCATAAGTACACGCTCGACGGATTCGCGGAGCTGTGCGGCCGGGCCGGCCTCGGCATTCAGGAGCGGTGGCTCGATTCGCGGGAGTGGTTCGCGGTCATGCTGCTGCGGCCGGAGTAACCGAGACTAGCTTGGGCGAGAGGAGAATGGAATGGCGACGACCTGCACGCACCAGGACCAGATCCAAGAGGTGACGCCGAGCGCGAACGGCTGCGAAGAGTGTCTCAAAGAGAACGGATGGTGGGTCCACCTGCGCATCTGTCTTATCTGCGGGCACGTCGGCTGCTGTGATTCTTCGCCGAAGAAGCACGCGACGGCGCACTTCCACGCCACCAGCCATCCCATCATCCAATCGTTCGAGCCGAGCGAGGACTGGCGCTGGTGCTACGTCGATCAGGTCATGCTTTGATGGCTCGCGTGGGGCAGGACCGGCGCAAGGCAGAAATATGTGAGCGGCTGGAGGCGGTCCGCGCAAAGACATTGCGGCTGCTCGACTGTGTGCCGAACGCGTTTCTGAAGGTCCGCGTCCACGACTTCTACAGCCCGGTCGGCTGGCACTTCGGGCATGTCGGCATGACGGAGGAGTACTGGGTCCGCACACGCGCGCTCGGCCTCCCTCCGCGTGACGAGCGCCTCTCGTTCCTCTTCGCGAACCTCCCCGAGAACCCGAAGGACAATAGAATTCACCTGCCTTCGCACGAAGAGATCGTCGATTATCTCGCGGCAACGCGCGCGGCCACGCTCGAAGCGCTCGAATCGGCCGACCTCGACAGCCCGGATCCACTCGTAGCAGACGGATATGCGTGGGAGTTCGCGGTCCAGCACGAGTGCCAGCACCAGGAGACGATCTGCGAGCTGCTCCAGCTCATCAACCGGGAGCAGGTCGAGCCGGACTACAGTGTCCCGCTCGCGATGCGCACAGAGGACGCCGCGCCGACGCCCATGGTCTCGGTAACGGGCGGCGTGTTCACAATGGGCTCGGACGATCCGCATGGATATGACAACGAGAAATGCGCTCATGTCGTCGAGGTTGCGCCGTTCGAGATGGACAGGAACCCCGTAACTGCGGCGCAGTGGGCACACTTCGTGGCGGAGGGCGGCTACCAGCGGCGCGAGCTCTGGTCGGAAGAGGGCTGGACGTGGCGCGAAAGCGAGCGGGCGGAGCGACCGGAGTACTGGCTCGGCGGCGCCTGCTACCGCGGTCCGATGGGCCCGCGCGCGATGCGGCTCAACGAGCCGGTCAGCAGCATAAGCTGGTATGAGGCGGACGCCTACGCGCACTGGGCGGGCAGGCGGCTGCCGACCGAATCGGAGTGGGAGTTTGCGGCCCGATTCAATCCAGAAACCGGGGAATCGCGCCGGTACCCCTGGGGCGACGCCGAGCCGAGCGCGGAGCGGGCGTGCTTTGGAATGAACGCGTGGGCGCCGTCGCCGGTGGGCGAGCATACCTCCGGGGCCAGCGCGTTGGGGCTGCTGGACATGGCGGGCGGAGTCTGGGAGTGGACCTCGTCGCCCTTCCTGGGTTATCCGGGCTTCGAAGCGTTCCCCTACGACGGTTATTCGAAGGAGCACATGGACGGCAACCACTTCGTCTGCCGCGGCGGGTCGTGGGCGAGCGCGGCGACGATCCTGCGGTGCAGCTTCCGCAACTGGTACGTGCCAACCTACCGGCAGGGGTTTCTCGGGCTGCGGTGCGCACGTTGAGGGATGAGGGATGAAGGATGAAGCCCCGCTCATCGAGCTGCGTGGGGTGAGCAAGCGGTATGGGGCGGCGGCGGCGATTCAGCCTCTCGACCTGTGGATTCCGGCAGGCGAAACGACGGCGCTCATCGGACCGAGCGGGTGCGGGAAATCGACGCTGCTGCGCCTGATCATGGGGCTGCTCGAACCGAGCGGAGGCGAGATTCGATTTGAGGGCCGTCCGGTCCAGACATCCGATATCCAGCTCCGACGCCGGATGGGCTACGTGATTCAGGACGGCGGCCTCTTCCCCCACCTCACCGCCGAGCAGAACGTCCTCCTCATGGCGCGCCACCTCGGATGGGACGGTACGGGCAATCGGACGCGACTGGCGGAGCTCTGCGACCTTACGCGATTCCCGCGCGAGGGCCTGTCGCGCTACCCGGTCGAGCTGTCGGGAGGGCAGCGCCAGCGTGTCAGCCTGATGCGCGCGCTCATGCTCCAGCCGGACGTTCTGCTGCTCGACGAGCCGCTCGGCGCCCTCGATCCGCTCGTCCGAGCCAGTCTCCAGACGGACCTGAAGGAGATATTCCACGCGCTCCATCAGACCGTTGTCCTTGTGACGCACGACATGGGCGAAGCGGCTTACCTCGGCGACCGAATCGTGCTGATGAACGAGGGCCGAATCGTGCAGCAGGGTTCCCTGGCCGACCTGCGCGACCGCCCGGCGGAGCCCTTCGTGAGCGAATTTCTCACCGCCCAGCGGAGCCTGATGCAGGTGTGAGGCAGACACCTTTGGAACCACGAATGCACACCAATGCACACGAATGAAAACCCAATTCCCGTGCCGTTATTCGTGCTCATTCGTGTTCATTCGTGGTTAGGGCCGTTGACGTTATTATGTTCATGATGTTTATAATGGCTAATTCTCGCCGTTCATTCGGCTTAGTGGCTCTGCTTCTCGCCATTATTGCGGCTCTCCCGGCGCGGGCGGAGCGGGTGGTGGTCGGGTCCAAGAAGTTCACTGAATCCTACGTGCTGGCGGAGGCGGCGAAGAAGGTCCTGAAGGACGCGGGATTCGAGGTCGAGCACCGGCAGGGGATGGGCGCGACCGGAATCGTGTGGGAGGCGCTGAAGGGCGGCCAGATCGACGCCTATCCGGACTACACCGGCACCATCAGCGAGGAGCTCCTGAAGGTGAAGGGCGAGATGGACCCGGAGGCGATGCGGCGGGCGCTCCTGCCGTTCGGGGTCGGCATGACCGGCGACCTCGGCTTCGATGACACCTACGCGCTGGCCATGCGGAGGGCGGACGCGGATCGGCTCGGCATCACGAAGATAAGCGACCTTCGGGCGCACCCGGAGCTGCGCGTCGTGCTCACCCACGAGTTTCTGGAGCGTAAGGACGGCTGGCATCCGCTGAGCGCGCGTTATGGCCTGAACATGCTGTCGGTGCAGGGCGTCGAGCACACGCTCGGATACGACGCGCTGTTGGCGGGGAGGGCGGACGTCAAGGACGCCTATTCGACCGACGCGCAGCTCGTGGACAAGCGGTTCGTGGTGCTTCAGGACGACCTCGGCTACTTCCCCAAATACCGCGCGGTCTTCCTCTACCGGCTGTCGCTCAATCCGAAGGCAGTCGCGGCACTGAAGTCGCTCGAGGGGAAGATCGACCAGGCGACCATGGTCCGGATGAACGCGGAGGCTGAGCGGACGAAGGATTACAGCCGCGCGGCGGCGCTCCTCTTCGGGGCGGCGGCGCGGCGGGCGGCTGAGACGAACGCGGAGACGCTTGGGTCGAAGCTCGCGCGCTGGACCTGGCGGCACCTCTTCCTCGTGGGCGTCTCTCTTGGGCTTGCGATTCTGGTCGGGCTGCCGCTCGGGATTCTTGCGAGCCGGCCGGGACCTCTGAGCCAGGCGATTCTCGGACTCACGAGCGTGGTGCAGACCATCCCCTCGCTCGCGCTGCTGGCGCTCCTCGTGCCGCTGCCCTTCTTCGGGATCAGCGTGACCACGGCCATCGCGGCGCTCTTCCTCTACAGTCTGCTCCCCATCGTCCGCAACACGGCGACGGGCATTCAGGATATCCCACGGCCTCTGCGCGAGTCGGCGGCGGCGCTGGGGCTGGAACCGTGGGCGCGGCTGGTGAAGGTCTACCTGCCGATGGCCTCCCGCACGATTCTCGCGGGAATCAAGACGAGCGCGGTCATCAACGTGGGGACGGCGACCATCGCGGCGCTCATCGGGGCGGGGGGCTACGGCGAGCCGATCATCAGCGGGCTGAGCCTGAACGACAACCGCACGATTCTGGAGGGCGCCATTCCCGCGGCGGCGCTGGCGCTGCTGGTACAGCTTGGATTCGACCTGCTGGACCGCGTGCTCATCCCGCGCGGCATGCGGCTCCCGGCGCGCGCCGAATGAGAGCCGAACGGATATCGGCCGCCGAGCCGGTCAGCGCGCTGCGCCACGTGAAGATCCTTGAGTGCGGCGAGGAGCTGGTCGACTTTCTCGCGCTCTGTCCCGGTTTGCTGGTCGACCGGCCGCGCTTCAAGTACCGGCGCGAGACGCTTCTGCGGAGAACGGTGGCCGAGAAGCTCTGCGAGGCGGAACGGAACCTGCCGGAGGGTTACCGATTCCTTATCGTAGAAGGTTGGCGGCCGCCGCACATCCAGCGGCGGATGTACCGGGCCGTCTGGGACATGATTGCGGCGCGGCGCCCCGGCTTGTCCGAAACGAGCCTGAAGCGGATCGTGAACCGTTACAGCGCTCCGATGAACGTCCGGGTGCCACCGCCGCACACCACCGGCGCGGCCATCGACCTGATGCTCGCGGATTCGGAGGGCCGCGAGCTCGACCTTACCAGCCCGTTCGACCCCTTCGATCCCCACAGCGCCTCATTCGACTCGCACGGACTGAGCGACGGCGCGCGTCGCCACCGCGACATCATGGCGGCCGCTCTCACGGCCGCCGGCCTCACCAATTACCCCTCCGAGTACTGGCACTGGAGCTACGGCGACCAGGGCTGGGCCTACCGTGGCGGTCATCCGCACGCTATCTACGGCGCAATCGAGCCGCCCGGCTACTCCCCGAACCCCGAAGACGACATCGACGCACCGCTGGCGCGGATAGACTGACCTGACGGCTTGCCGAATTCAGGACCAGGATCACTTCGAGCTTACCCTGCCAGCGCGACGGACCTGACCGGAAGAGATTGAAGCTCCACCCGATCGATGTTCGCATTGCGGCTTGCGTGGTCGATGTCGATTCCGACCGGTGCGCCATTCTCGCCATTCTCATCGAAGTCGAGTACGACTCCCGGTCGCACCTCCTGCGCCTCCACGCCCGTGCGGTCGAGAAGGTCGATGTAGAGGGAAGCCGTCTCTTCATAGTAATGGCAGAATTCGATTCTCAATTCTGTTCGTTAGCAACCTGACGCAGGAAACTGCATCCGAACGTACAATAAGGATGACATGACCGGTTCCCAGGTACCAGGTGGCTCCTACACTATCACGGTTGACATGGATGCATTGTCGATCGATGGCGTCGCCAGCCCAGGTGGAGATGCACTGGCAGCGCCACGCGTCACTATTGTCGTTCACTGAACACTATCGAGCGCATCCTGACCCGGCTGCGCTCGATTCTGAAATCCTGGATACAAAATTACGCCTTATTAAGTATGTGTTTCACGCATCTCCATGTCCATAGCCCTTATTCGATGCTCGACGGGGGAAGCTCCATCGAGAAGCTCGTCGGGACGGCCGCCCGCCACGGCATGACGGCGCTCGCCCTCACCGACCACGATTCGCTCGCGGCCGCGGTGAAGTTCGCCTCCCTCTGTCGCGCCTACCGGATCAAGCCCATCCTCGGAATCGAGCTGACGCTGGACGACGGCAGCCATCTCACACTGCTCGCGAAGAACCGGAACGGCTACTCCCATCTCTGCCGCCTCCTCTCTCTCGGGTTCGAGGAGGGGGGCCGGCTCACGCCCCGCGCATCCATCCGCCATCTGATGGAGGGGGTGCAGGACGTGATCTGCCTCTCCGGCTGCCGGAAGGGGCGGCTCTGGCAGCACGTGCTGCACCATCGCCAGGAGGCGGCGCGGCAGCTCGCGCTCGACCTGCGGGAGTGGTTCGGACCGGACAACTTCTACATCGAGCTCCAGCGCGACTTCACCCCCGATTCGCACCGCGTCACGAGCGAGCTCGCCGCCCTCGCTGACGAGCTTGGAATACCCACCGTCGCGACCAACAACGTCCACTACGCAGGGGCCGAGGACGCCGTCGCCCACGAGATTCTCCGCTGCATCGCCACCGGAACGACCGTGGAGACCGCCCATCCCGACCGACCCCTGAACGACGAGCGGCGGCTCAAATCGCGCGAGGAGATGGCCTCCCTCTTCCGCTGGCGGCCGGAGGCCATCGAGAACACCGCCCGAATCGCGGAGATGTGCGAGGATTCGCTCCCCTTCGGCGACGAGGTGACCCCCGCATACAAGCTGCCGGACAAATTCGACTGCGCCAGCGACTATCTCCGCCATCTCGCGTATAAGGGCGCGAAGGCGCGCTACAACACGATCACCACACAGGTGCGTGAGCGGCTGGACGACGAGCTCACCATCATCTCCGCGCTCGGCTACGACGACTACTTCCTCATGGTCTGGAAGGTGGTCCAATGGGCGAGAAAGCAGGGGATTCGCTGCACGGGCCGGGGCTCCGCCGCCGATAGCTGCGTGGCCTACTCTCTCTTCCTAACCGATGTGGACGTGCTGGTGAGCGACCTCCCCTTCGCGCGATTCCTCACCGAGGGCAAGATGCCGGACATCGACATCGACTTCGATTCCGCCCGCCGCGACGAGGTCTTCGTCCACATCAAGCAGACTTATGGGGAGGACAACGTCGCGATGGTCTGCACCTACGCCACGTTCCGCGCCAAGTCCGCCGTGCGCGACGTGGGGAAGGCGCTCGGACTGCCAGCGGACGTCCTCTCCTGGTTCACCAACAACTTCTCGCACTTCATGCACGCCGACGGAATCGAGGCCTGCTTCGACAAGCAGGCGGAGCTCCGGCAGTATGCGCACCTGAAGGAGCGGTTCCAGCTCCTCTTCCGGCTCTGCGCGAAGATCGCGAACTTCCCGCGCCACATCGCCACGCACAGCTCCGGCATCGTCATCTCGAAGACGCCGCTCAACACGCTCTCGCCGCTCCAGGGAACCGCGAAGGGGCTCGTCCGCATCATCCAGCTCGACAAGGACGACGCGGAGGAGGCCGGCCTCATCAAGTTCGACGTGCTGGGCCTCCGCATCCTCAGCGCCTTCAGCGACAGCGAGGAGGACATCCGCCGGACCGACGGCTGGTTCGACACCCGGCGCATCCCCTTCGACGACGAAGAGACCTACCGCATGATTCGGGCGGGGGCGGCGGTCGGCACATTCCAGTTCGAGAGCGCGGCCCAGCGCGCACTAGCAACCCGCCTCTCCATCACCCGCCTGGAAGACCTCACCGCCGCGGTCGCGCTCATCCGCCCCGGCCCGGTGAAGGGGAACGCCGTCTCGCGATTCGTAGCCGCGCGCAACGGCTGGGACGACGTCCACTATCCCCACCCCTGCCTCGCGCCCATCCTGCGCCGCACCTACGGCGTCATCATCTTCCAGGAGCAGGTGATCGGGGTGGTGGCGGAGATGATGGGCTGCGCGGAGGCGGAGGCGGACCGGTTCCGCAAGCGCCTCAACAAGCACCACCGCGAGGGGACCATGGACCGGGCGCGGGAGGAGTTCGTCGGCCGTTCCGTGCTCCACCACCCCGACTTCAATGAGAAGGCCGCGAACCTGCTCTTCGACCAGATTCAGTCGTGGTTCGGCTACGGCTTCACGGAGGGCCACGCGCACTCGTTCGCGCTCACCGGCTACCGCTCCGCTTATCTCAGCGTCCACTATCCCGCCGAATACTTCGCCTCGCTCATGTCGAACCAGCCGATGGGCTACTTCGACAACAACAGCCTCGCCGCCGAGGCGCGGAGGCGCGGCGTGCGCGTCTACGGCGTCGATATCAATGCAAGCCGGGTGAAGTGCCAGGCGGAGGAGACGGACGCCATCCGATTGGGCCTCTGCCTCGTCTTCGGGCTGCGCGAGGAGGATGTGGAGACCATCGAGAGGGAGCGGGAGCGCGGCGCCTACACCGGCCTCCTCGACTTCTGTGTCCGCGTGCCGCTCCACGTGCAGCGCGTGGAGAACCTCATCCTCTCTGGCGCTTTCGACGCGCTCCACGCGCACCGCCGGGGCCTCCTCTTCCGGCTCGACGAGACCCTCGGTCTGGCCCTCGTGCTCCGGTCGCAGGCGGAGGAGACGGGCCAGGCGCGGCTCGATTACGGCGCGCACAGCGGGGCGGAGACGCCGGTCGCCTGGGACGTGGAGGACCTCTCGCCTTGGGACAAGACTCTCTGGGAGTGGCAGATGACGGGGGTGACGGCGCAGACGCACGCGCTCAGCTATCTGCGGGAGAGCCTGGCGCGCAAGGGAGTGATGACGACTTACGAAGCGATCCGGCAGCGGCAGGGGACGCGCGTGACGGCCGCCGGCATCAACGTCCGCCCGCACCGCCCGCCCACGAAGTCCGGCGAGCCCATCCTCTTCACTTCCATCGAGGACGAGACCGGCTTCCTGGAGGCGACGGTGGTCGGCGACGCCATCGTGGACACCACCGAGACCTTCCTCACGTCGTCGCTGGTGCTGGTGCGGGGAACGATTCATCGGGTGGGTCGCGGCGCGTATCTGAAGGTGGAGAGAGCGAAGCCGCTCCGCATGACCGACTTCCTCGCCGTAAAACGCGAAACGGGTGAATCCGGCGAATCACCGGCCGGTCTCGCCGCCCTCCCGCCCGCCGCCCACACCTACCCCGGCACAAGGCTGCTCGCGACGGTTTGAGCCATGGCCGGGTCATTCGGCAGGAGGACTTTCCGCCACCTCGCTGCTGACCATTTCCACGAGGTCGAGGTGGAATCTCATCGCCTGCCGAACGGATTCGCGCACTTGCTCATCTTCCAGCGCGCCGTACTCGTGCGAGAGACGCTCCTTGCTCAGCGCACGAATCTGATGAGCCATGACGATGGATTCGTTTGGCTGACCCGCAATCTCCGCAGGCAGCAGCGCTTCGGTCGGGTAGACCGTGCGGTGCGGTTTGCGCGAGGTGAGGGGCAGAACAGTAACGACCGAGAGCACCTCGTTCACCGAATCGGACGAAACGATGATCACGGGCCGGACGCCGGCTTGCTCGGATCCACGAGACGGCTCAAGGTCGGCGCGAACGACCTTCCATTGGCAGGGCGTCTCAATCATCCGGGATCATCCGGAATGCTTCCGCGTCGGCGGCGGCGAAGTCTCTCATAACCTCTTCATTGTCCTGGATGAAGAGCGGGTCGGCAGCGGCCTTCCGCATCTCCTCCAGCAGCCATCGGTCCCTTTCACGCTTGCGCGCTGACCGGTCGAGGGCTTCAATCTCCCGCAGGAGCGTACTTCGCACGAACCCCTCAACGGGAAGACCCTGGCGCTGAGCGGCCTCGCGAATGCGCCGCTCGAACTCCTCGTCAAATTGAATCGCCATGGTTCACCTCGATTCTAACCCTCGCCGATCTTGAGGACGCTGAGGAAGGCCTCCTGGGGGATCTCGACGCTGCCGACCTGTTTCATGCGCTTCTTGCCCTCCTTCTGCTTTTCGAGGAGCTTGCGCTTGCGGGTGATGTCGCCGCCGTAGCACTTGGCGGTGACGTTCTTGCGGTAGGCGGAGACGCGGTCGGCGGCGATGATCTTGCCGCCAATGGCGGCCTGGATGCGGATCTCGAACTGCTGGCGGTCGATGACCTCCTTCAGCTTCTCGACCATCATGCGGCCGCGCGAATAGGCCTTGTCGCGGTGCGTGATGAAGCTGAGGGCGTCGACGACCTCGTTGTTGATGAGGATGTCGAGCTTGACGAGCCTCCCCTCCTTGTAGCCGGCCCCCTCGTAGTCGAAGGAGGCATAGCCGCGGGTGCGGGACTTGAGCTGGTCGAAGAAGTCCATCAGGATCTCGGCGAGCGGGAGCTGGTAGTGGAGCATGACGCGGTCCGGGGCGGGGTGGTCCATGCGGACGAAGATGCCGCGGCGGTCGCGCGAGAGGTCCATGACGGTGCCGACGTAGGTCGAGGGAATGAAGACGGTGGCGTCGACGTAGGGCTCCTCGATGTGGTCGATGTAGGTCGGGTTGGGCAGGTGGGCCGGGTTGTCGATGGCCTCGACGGTTCCGTCGGTCTTGTGGACCATGTAGACCACGGAGGGCGAGGTGGCGATGAGCTCCAGGTTGAACTCGCGCTCAAGGCGCTCCTGAATGATCTCCATGTGCAGTAGGCCGAGGAAGCCGCACCGGTAACCGAAGCCGAGGGCGGCGGAGGTTTCGGCCTCGAAGCTGAGGGCGGCGTCGTTGAGCTGGAGCTTGGCGAGCGCCTCGCGGAGGTCCGGGAAGTCTGAGCTGTCCACCGGGTAGAGGCCGCAGAAGACCATGGGCTTGGCCTTGCGGTAGCCGGGGAGCATCTCGGTGGCGCCGCGGTGGGCGTCGGTCACGGTGTCCCCGACGTTGGCGTCGCCGATGGTCTTGATAGCGGCGGTGAGGAAGCCGACCTCGCCGGTCTTGAGCTCCTCGGTGACCTGCATCTTGGGGCGGAAGACGCCGACGGTGAGGACATCGAACTCGCTGTTGCTGGCCATGAAGCGGATGCGCTGGCCGGGGCGGAGGAGGCCGTCGACGACTCGGACGTAGCAGACGACTCCCTGGTGGACGTCGAAGTGCGAATCGAATACGAGGGCGCGGAGGGGCGCTTTGGGGTCGCCGGAGGGTGGCGGGATGCGGTGGACGATGTGCTCCAGGATGTCGGCGATGCCGATGCCCTGCTTGGCGGAGGCGAGGACGGCGTCGTGGGCTTCGATGGCGAGGACCGATTCGATCTCTTCGCGGACGCGCTCGGGCTCGGCGGCGGGGAGGTCGATCTTGTTGATGACGGGGACGAGCTCCAGGCCGTGATTCATGGCGAGGTTGACGTTGGCGAGGGTCTGGGCTTCCACTCCCTGCGCGGCGTCGACGACGAGGATGGCGCCTTCGCAGGCGGCGAGGGACCTGCTCACTTCGTACGTGAAATCAACATGTCCCGGCGTATCAATTAAATTCAATTCGTAAACGTCGCCATCTGCGGATTTATAGTTGAGGCGAACTGCGGTCATCTTGATGGTGATGCCGCGCTCGCGCTCGATGTCCATGGTATCGAGGAGCTGGTCCTGCATATCGCGGTCGGCGATGGCTCCGGTGACCTCGAGGATTCGGTCCGCGAGGGTGGATTTGCCGTGGTCGACGTGTGCGATGATGCAGAAGTTGCGGATGTGGTCCTGGGAGTAGTTGTCCATGGGTTGATTATACCGTGGACGAACGGCACGCCCTCACCCCCAACGGCCCCTCACCTCCAACCCCCTCTCCCAGGAACGGGAGAGGGGGCATTTCGTGCAGGTGGCGAATCGCGCTGCACAGCACTTCCGCCGTGCCGGGACGCGCCGTCGGGCTGAACCCCTCGGCTGGGGGACCTTCGGCCGAGTGCCCACCTGCGTGGGCACTGTGCGTGCACGGGGCGAATCGCGACGGATCGACTCCGTCACCCCTGGCAGATGGCCGTTGACGTCATTCTGATGCGAGCCTAAGCGAGGTGAAGAATCTGGCGATTGCCGGGTTCGGGCCGGCATGGGCCCGCGGGGATTGCGGCCCGGCGTCGATTTCAGAATCGACGCCGGGCTGGTTTCGCCTGGGCAGGCGGACGCGCGAATCGAGGAGCCGCCGGGATCGTGTTCCGGGCTGCGGAGCCTTGTTAGGGCTCGGTTACTCGACGCGGTTGTCGCTTGTTGTCAGGGTGCTGATTACGCCCGCGTCGCCGCGGCTATGGCAGTCTTTGTGCGCGGTCGGCCTGTTTATCGTGGTCTCGGCGAACGCCCAACGGCGCGACCGGGGAACGGCGGATTCAGGGATTCTCACCACGAAGACACAAAGACACGAAGGAACACAAAGGAAGAGCTGTTGTCTTTTCCTCGTCTCCTTGTCTCCTTGTCCCCCTGTCTCCTTGCCTCCCTGTCTCCTTGTCTGGTTTTCCGGTCCGACTCAAGGCGAGATACTTGCACGACGAAGGAACAAGATACTTGCACGACGATTGGTGCGACAGATACTTGCACGACTCAAGGGCGGGGAGCACGGGTGTCACTCGACACGCTGGCTTAACCGGTGTCTTTCCGGAATCGAGCGCCCTCATTGGTTTGTGTTGGGCTGCGTTCGCCCAGGTGTTGCGCGCGAATCGCGAGAGTACTCCGCTTGTGTTCGCGAGTGCGGCCGGCACCGCTTGAATCACCTCCTCATGTAATTAGTGGCTGTACGTCTACTATATAGGCGAATCCGGCGGGCGAAAAGTTCCGCAAGACGCGAAAAAAGTTGCCGCCCGTCTACTTATTTTGCAGGCGGGCGTTCAGGCGGGTTTAGAATCCTCCGGTCACTGAATCGGCTCCGCCCGTTCGCCGAGAATGCCAAGATATTCGGCATAGAGATAGAGATTGCCGTGCCTGGCAGCGATTGAGCGGACTATTCCCAATACGGCCAACTCTGCCATGGAGCCGCCGACGGCGGGCTTGCTGAGGCCGAGTTCCTTTGCGGCAATGGGAATGCTGATCAGGGGCTTCTGCCGGGCAGGTGATGAACTCGAAGCATCGACCCCGCTCGGCGTCCGACTGCGCGATTGGCCTGCTGGAGGCGGACGTGCAGCGGCGAATCGAGAATGAGCGGAGGGTTCGAGGGCAGCTCGCGCAGCACGAACGACCAGAAGGACTCGCCGGGCATGGATTGGGGAAGCCGCATGGCCGCCCGCGCTTACGGCACCCAGTCCGCGACGAAGATGTTGGTTTCGTGCGGCTCCCTGCCGTGGCGATTGGATGCCCAGACGAGCTTCCGGCCGTCCGGGCTGAACATCGGAAAGGCGTCGAACTGGTCACCGTACGTGATTCGTTCCAGCCCCGAGCCATCCACGCCGATCACGTAGATATCGAACTTACGGCGCTGCGGGTCGTCCATGTTCGACGCGAAGATGATGTGCTTACCGTCCGGCGTGAAGAAGGGCGCGAAGTTCGCCGCGCCGTTGTGCGTGACCTGCCGCGCGTCCGTGCCATCTGCCCTCGCGACCCAGAGCTCCATCTGCGTGGGGCGGACGAGATTCTGCTTCAAAAGCGCGAGGTAGTCCGCCTTCTCCTTCTCCGTCCGCGGATGATTCGCGCGCCAGACGATCATTTTGCTGTCGGGCGAGAAGTAAGCGCCGCCGTCGTAGCCGAGCGTGTTGGTGACGCGGCGCACGTCCGTTCCGTCCAGGTTCATCGTGTAGAGGTCGAGGTCGCCGTCCTTCGTCGAGGTGAAGATGATTCGCTTGCCGTCGGGCGAGACAGTCGATTCAGCGTTATAGGCGACTTCCTGGCCTGGCTTCACCTCCTTCGGGAAGAGCGGGCGGAGATTCGTGCCGTCGGCATTCGCTCGGTAAATCGCATAGTACGGGTAGATCGGCCATACGTAGCCCTGCGAGCGATCCGGCTCCGGCGGAAGGGCCGGGCTGTAGCCGTGGGTGGAGGAGAAGATGATTTCCTTTCCGCCGGGCAGAAAGTAGGCGCAGGTGCAGCGGCCGGTCCCTGTCGAGACCATCCTCTTGCCCGAGCCATCCGCGTTCATCACATAGATCTGGTCCGCCTTGACGCCATCGTTGCCATACGACTGAAAGCTGAGCTTCTTTCCATCGAAACTCCAGTAAGCCTCGGCGTTCTCTCCCCCGAACGTGAGCTGCCGCACATTCTTCAGGTGTCTCTCGCGCGGGTCGCGCAGCTCCTTCAGTTGCGCGGAGGCAGAAACAGACATCACGGACAACGCCAGCAGTATCCAATACCGCATCAATTCACTCCTAAACTGATTCTCACCGCGAAGCCAATGACCCACCGGGTGGGTCTGAATGCAAAGTAACTGATAAGGTGCCGGCGGCAATGTGCAGTTCGTATCAATGGATGCATGTTGCCCGGCGGGTGTAAGCCGACGCGTCATTAGTGCTGCTGTCCAGCCTGCCGCGAAGCCTGGCATCCGTCTTGTCGGTCTGAACACTGGTGACGCTGGCATTTGCGCGTAC
>Ga0207667_10002042_pt1 | contig 25307 bp, 21 predicted proteins | sample KBSCornC52_FD_184301 | JGI IMG/M metagenome (GOLD analysis project Ga0207667, IMG submission 184301) | Corn rhizosphere microbial communities from Kellogg Biological Station, Michigan, USA - KBS Corn C5-2 (SPAdes) (version 2) | ecosystem: Host-associated > Plants > Roots > Rhizosphere > Soil ...
GCGATCTACTTCGTCTCGCACTCCGACGGGTCGTTCTGGGGCGTGATCCTCGGGCTGCTGCAGGCGCTGGTCTGGCCGGTGTACGTGGTGTACCACGTGCTGCAGGCGCTGCACGTCTGATCGTCAGCGCGCGATCCGCGCGATCCGTTCGATCGCCTCGGTCAGCACCTCGGGCGAGCAGGCCAGGTTGAGCCGGGCGAAGCCGGCGCCCGGCGTGCCGAAGTCGAGGCCCGGAACGAGGGCGACCTTCGCCTCGTCCAGGATGCGCTGAGCAGGCGCGTCGCCCCAGCCCAGCCTGCGCAGGTCGAGCCAGGCGAGGAAGCCGGCGCGCGGCGGGCGGTAGCCGGCATCCGGGAGCTTCGCCGCCAGCAGCACGGCCAGCAACTCGGACGAGGCCTGGATGGCGGCGATGGCTCCGTCGAGCCACTCCTCATCGTCGCGCAGACCGGCGATGCTGGCGTGCAGGCCGAGGATGCTGGTGCGAGCCCCGACCTCGAAGCTCATGGCGTCGAGCAGGGCGACGGTGCTCGGGGACTCCGCGATCATCAGAGCGCACTTGAACCCCGCGAGATTGAAGCCCTTGCTCGCCGAGGTGACGGTGACGCCGTGGTCGCGGGCGGCATCCGAGATGCTGAGGAACGGCGTGAAAGTCTCACCGGCGTGCACCAGCGGCGCGTGGATCTCGTCGCTGATGACGAGCGCGTCGTGCCGTGCGGCGCTCGCCGCCAGCACCTCGAGATCGTCGGAGGGATGAATGAGCCCGAGCGGATTGTGCGGATGGCACAGCAGCATCGCGCGAGCCCCGGCCGCGAACGCGCGATCGATCCCGGGCAGGTCGAGCGCGTAGCCGCTCGGGCGGTCGGCGGCATCGAGCAGCGGCACGTCGACCACGACACCGCCGGCTTCTTCGATGAAGTTGACGAACGGCGGGTAGACCGGGCTCGTGATCACCACGCCGTCACCCGGGCGGATCGCCTGTCGCAGGGTCTCGACGATGGCCACACTCACATCGGTGGTGGTGCGGATGCCCCCCAGCGCCGGTCGCCATCCCCAACGCCGCTCGGCGAAGTCGGCGAAGACGGCGGGCAGCTCGCCCGGGCTGCCGACGTATCCGGAGTCGGAGGCCGCGATGCGCTCGTGGAGCACCCGACTCAACCCCGGGGCGAGCGGGTAGTCCATCTCGGCGACGAAGAGCGGGAGCACCTCGGGCGGGTACTCGGTCCACTTCACGCTGGTGCGGCGGCGCAGGGTCTCGAGCGGTTCCGCCTCGACGTTCATGGTTCGAGTGTGCACCACGGAGGCGATAGCCTGGTCGGCTCGCTCATCCGGGTCGGGCGAAGGGCGCACCATGGGCTACATCGACGTGAACAACGTCTCACTGGCACTTCCCGACGGCCGGCCGCTGCTCGATGAGGTGAGTTTCCGGGTCGGCGAGGGGAGCGTCTCGGCGCTGATCGGCGCCAATGGCGCGGGCAAGTCGACGCTGCTCAAGATCATCCGCGGCGAGGTCAAGGCCGACTCCGGGGCGATCACGCTCGACGGCGGCCTCGGGGTGATGGACCAGTTCGTCGGGCACCTGCGCGACGACTCCACCGTGCGCGACCTGTTGATCTCGGTGGCGCGCCCCGCAGTGCGTGACGCCGCACGAGCGCTCGACGCGGCCGAGGAGGCGCTCATCGAGCAGGACTCGATCGAGCGGCAGATGGCCTACGCCACGGCGCTCGCCGACTACGGCGACGCGGGCGGCTACGACCAGGAGACCGTCTGGGATGTCTGCACGATCGCGGCACTCGGCATCCCGTTCGAGCGGGCCAAGTACCGCGCGGTGACCAGTCTGAGCGGCGGCGAGCAGAAGCGGCTGGCGCTCGAGGCCCTGCTGCGCGGCCCTGAGCAGGTGCTGCTGCTCGACGAGCCGGACAACTACCTCGACGTGCCCGGCAAGCGCTGGCTCGAGCAGGCGCTGACGACGACGCCCAAGACGGTGCTGCTGGTCAGCCACGACCGGGAGGTGCTGGCGCGCGCCGCCGACCGGATCCTCACGCTCGAGCTCGGCGCGGCGGGCAACACGGTCTGGACGCACGGCGGCGGCTTCGGCAGCTACCACGACGCCCGCCGCGACCGCATGGAGCGCCTTGACGAGCTCAAGCGCCGATGGGATGAGCAGCACGCCAAGATCAGGCAGCTGGTCGCCACGATGAAGGCGAAGGCCACGGCCAGCGACGAGTTCGCCTCGCGCTACCGCGCGGCCCAGACCCGGCTCCGCAAGTTCGAGGAGGCCGGGCCGCCCCAGCTGCGGCCGCTCGAGCAGAACCTGGCGATGCGTCTGGGCGGCTCCCGCACCGGCCGTCGAGCACTGGTGGTCGAGCAGCTCGAACTGATCGGTCTCATGCAGCCGTTCGACCTCGAGGTGTGGTTCGGCGAGCGGGTGGCCGTGGTCGGCTCGAACGGCTCGGGCAAGTCGCATTTCCTGCGGCTGCTCGCGCTGGGCGGAAGTGATCCCGATCCGCGGGCCGGCCATCTGACGACGGTCGGGCAGACCCTTGACCCGGTTGCGCACACGGGAATGGCTCGGCTGGGCGCGCGCGTCGTGCCCGGCTGGTTCGCCCAGGCGCACGAGCATCCCGAGCTGGTCGGCCGCGCGCTGCTCGAGATCCTGTCCCGCGGAGACGACAACCGTGACGGCATGGGTCGCGAGGCGGCCAGCAGGGCCCTCAACCGCTACGGCCTGGTGGATGCTGCGGAGCAGACCTTCGAGTCGCTGAGCGGCGGCCAGCAGGCCCGCATGCAGATCCTGCTGCTCGAACTCAGCGGAGCCACCATGCTGCTGCTCGACGAACCCACCGACAACCTCGACCTGATCTCGGCCGAGGCGCTGCAGGATGCGCTGGACCGCTTCGAGGGCACCGTGCTCGCTGTCACTCACGACCGCTGGTTCGCGCGCTCGTTCGATCGCTTCCTGGTGTTCGGTGCCGACGGGCGCGTCTACGAGTCGGACGAGCCGGTGTGGGAGGAGGCCCGCGTGCAGCGGGTGCGCTGACAGTTCATTTCGGAATGCGGGCGGCTGGCGTCATTCCGGGCGTCTTCTTTCGCCCGGATCGACGTTCCTCGCCCGGATGCGTCGTGACCTAGCCCGCCTCGGCCTGTCCTTCCCGGACGGCGACTCCAGGCTTTCTTCACTGGATCGCCACGTTGAGTCGACCGGGTGTGCCGCCCGACAGACCATGAGACGCGTGGACGCCTTCCTTGACCGCCTGCAGTTCCTGTGTGAGCTATCCGAGCAAGGCGACATCCGCGAACTGCAGCGAGCGGCAGAACGCGGGCGGCTCGTCCGCGTGCACCGTGGGGCGTACTACCCCTTCGAAGGCTGGAACAAGCTCACTCAGACCGAGCGCTACACATTTCGTGTCCTGGCGGCGGTCGGCACCAACCGGGTCAATCCGACGATCAGCCACGTCTCTGCTGCGGTTCTTCACGGAGCTCCGATCATCGGCCCGATGCCCACGCTGGTGCACATGCTCGCGACAACCGCGGCGGGGACCCGGACCGAGCACGGATATCGCAAGCACGCAACCGAATACCCGGCGGAGGCGACCGAGCTCCGTGGGGAGTTGAGGATGACGACCCTAAGTCGCACCCTTGCCGAGGTGGCGGCGGACTCGCCGTTCCTGACCGCGGTAGGCATTCTCGACTGGGCGTTCGCGAATCATCGGATCGGACCGGCTGACGTGAGCCAGATGCTCGACCGGCTCCAGATCCGACGCGGCCGTCGTCGTGCCGAGCGTGCGGTCGCGTTCGCCGACCCCCGATCCGGGTCGCCGGGCGAGAGTCTCAGCAGAGTGCGGATCTGGGAGGCGGGACTTCCGGCGCCGGAGTTGCAGGTTCCGTTCCGGGACGGCGCCGGGCGGATCGGGGTGGTCGACTTTTGGTGGCCAGAGCACGATCTCATCGGTGAATTCGACGGAGTCAGCAAGTACATCCGGGAAGAGCTCACAGGGGGTCGAGACGCGGCGGAAGTCGTCATTGCCGAGAAGGCACGCGAGGATCGGCTGCGAGCGCTCGGTCCCGCGGTCGCCCGGTGGGGCTGGTCGGTGGCGTGGGCTCCCTACGCGCTACAGGCCCAACTTCGCGACCGTGGGCTGCCGTCGAGCCGCCGCCGAATCGGATGACGGGCGGGTTCCGTCGATCCGGGCGAGTTCTTTCGCCCGGATTGACGTTGCTCGCCCGTATTGCGTGACTTCGCCAGGGAGTGACACCCTCCCGAGGGACGAGACCCAGCGGAGGCGGTGGCGTGTACGTTGCCGGAGCGGAGGCGCCGCGGGGGCGGCGGCGCCTAGGCTAGCGGAGTGAGCGACATCGAGATCGGCCGGTCCAAGCGGGCGCGGCGCGCCTACGCGTTCGACGACATCGCGATCGTGCCGAGCCGCCGCACGCGCGACCCGCAGGACGTCTCGGTCAAGTGGACGATCGACGCCTTCACCTTCGACATGCCGGTGCTGGCCGCTCCGATGGATTCTGTCGTCAGCCCGGCAACGGCGATCCAGATCGGCAAGCTCGGCGGGCTGGGCGTGCTCGACCTGGAGGGGCTCTGGACCCGCTACGACGACCCGGAGCCGGTGCTCGCCGAGATCCGCGGGTTGACGCCCGAGGCGGCCACGGCTCGCATGCAGGCGCTCTACGCCGAGCCGATCAAGCCCGCGCTGATTAAGGAGCGCATCGCGCAGATCCGGGCCGCGGGCGTCCCGGTGGCCGGGGCCCTCTCACCGCAACGTACGCAGGAGCACTCGCAGGCGGTCGTGGACGCCGGGGTCGACCTGTTCGTCATCCGCGGCACCACGGTCAGTGCCGAGCACGTGAGCAAGACGGTCGAGCCGCTCAACCTGAAGAAGTTCATCTACGAGCTCGACGTCCCCGTGATCGTCGGGGGAGCCGCCACCTACACGGCGGCGCTCCACCTGATGCGCACCGGGGCGGCCGGCGTGCTGGTCGGCTTCGGCGGGGGAGCTGCATCGACGACGCGCGCGAGCCTGGGCATCCATGCCCCGATGGCCACGGCGGTGGCCGATGTGGCCGGAGCCCGCCGCGACTATCTCGACGAGTCGGGCGGGCGCTACGTACACGTCATCGCCGATGGCGGACTCGGCACCAGCGGCGACCTGGTCAAGGCGGTCTCGGTCGGAGCCGACGCGGTCATGCTCGGCACCGCACTGGCCCGCGCCGAGGAGGCGCCCGGCGGCGGCTGGCATTGGGGCGGTGAGGCGTACCACGCCGAGCTGCCGCGCGGTTCGCGGATGCAGGTGGGCACGGTCGCGCCGCTGCAGCAGTTGCTGTTCGGCCCGTCGTCGAATCCGGATGGCCGGGTCAACCTGATCGGAGCCCTGCGGCGATCGATGGCCACCACCGGGTATTCAGACCTCAAGGAGTTCCAGCGGGTCGAGGTCGTCGTCGCGCCCTACGCGCAGAGCTAGGTTCCGCCCACGGCGCACAGCCGGATGCCGCATCCGACCCCTCGGTAGAATGGCTGCATGGTCGACGTTCGCCGCGTGAAGCTCCCCGGAGTCGGGGTGCTGCATACCTTCGTCACAGATGACGGGGGCAAGGTCGGTGTCATCAGCCACCGCTCGGGGCACAGCGACCTGATCACCTTCGCCGACGCCGAGGACGGTTCGGCCAAGAAGGTCTCGCTGCGGCTCGACGAGGACGAGGCGCACACTCTCGCGGAGTTGCTCGGGGGCACCAAGATCACCGAGTCGCTGTCGGGCCTCGACCAGATCCCCGGTCTGTCGATCGACTGGTTCCACGTCGACTACGACGACCACATCGCGGGTCAGGCGATCGGCAACATGACCGATCGCGGTCTGCCCGGCGTGACCGTCGTGGCGATCGTGCGCGGCGAATCGGCGAACCCGGCGCCCGATGTCGACTTCAAGGTCTTCCCGGGCGACACCCTGGTCGTGGCCGGCGCGCCCGAGAAGGTCGCGAAGGCATTCCTCTTCTACCGCACGGGCGAGTTCAAGGCCAAGGCCGAGTCCGTGGACGCGCCGCCCGGAAGGTAGCCAGGGTGGGTCACGAACTCCTCGTCCTCGGCGTCCTGTTCGTCATCGCCTACCTGCTCGGGCGGCTCGGCAAGCTGATCGGCCTGCCGGCGATCCCGATCTACATGCTGGTCGGACTCATCGCGAGCCCGCACTTCGACCTCTTCCCGCTCGACTTCAAGTCGGCCGATGTCGAATTGGTCGCGATCGTCGGCCTGATCTTCCTGCTGTTCAGCCTCGGGCTGGAGTTCGACCAGGACGAGTTCTTCGGCAACATCCGCTCGCTGCTGCTCAGCGGCGGCACCCGCATCGTCATCAACATGGGCGTCGGCTTCCTGTTCGGGCTCTGGGTGGGCTGGGGCACGCGCGAGGCGCTGATCATCGCCGGGATGACGGCGACCAGTTCCAGCGCGATCGTCACCAAGCTGCTGATCGAACTGCGTCGCCTGACCAACCGTGAGACGCCGGTGATCCTGGGGATCACGGTGGTCGAGGACGTCTTCATCGCCATCTACCTGGCCATCGTGACGGTGATCATCGGCGGCGAGAAGACGGTCTGGGCGATCGTTCTGCAGCTCACGATCTCGTTCGCGTTCCTGGTGGCGATGTTCGCCTTGGCGCGCTGGGGCGGGCGTGTGGTCTCGCGGCTGGTGGGCGCGCGCGACGATGAGCTGTTCACCATCCTGTTCTTCGGTCTCGCGGTCGCCTTCGGCGGGATCGGCGAACTGCTCGGGGTGTCGAATGCGATCGGCGCGTTCCTGATCGGACTGGTGCTGGGTGCCACCCGGTACAAGGCGCGCATCGAGCAGTTCTCGTTGCCGCTGCGTGACGTCTTCGGCGCCTTCTTCTTCCTGAACTTCGGCCTGGCACTCGACCCGTCCAGCTTCGGCGGAGTGCTGGTGCCGGTGATCCTCGCCGTGGCCATGACGCTCGTGCTCAACACCGCCGGCGGGCAGTTGATCGCCTGGCTCAACAAGCTCACCCCCGCCGAGGGCTTCAACGTGAGCGCCATGCTGCAGAACCGCGGCGAGTTCGCGCTCATCCTGGCGACCCTGGCCGCGGCGGCCGGGCTGGACTCCCGGCTGACTCCCTTCGCGGGACTGTACGTTCTGATCATGGCGATCGTCGGACCGGTGCTGGCGGTCAACTCTGAGCGCGCAGGGGGCTGGCTGTTCTCGCGCCGGTTCGGACGTCGCAGAGCGGTCGCCCCGGTCGCGGTCGACGGCTCCGCACGCGATCGCGACTTCGCGCTGGCCGAGGCGGCGATGGCGGGAGCGGACGACGACGAGCTCGCCGCGCTCAACGTGGCGGCCTCCGACGGGGTGGCGGTCGGAGCGGTCGATGGAACCGGCACGTTCCTGACCGAGCAGCGTGAGGGCGAGCTGCTGGGCGTCGGTGCGGATCCGGATGGGGAACCGGACGAATCCGGCGACGGCGACGAGGTCGAAGCGCGCATCGCCCACCAGGCTCATCAGCAGAGCGACCATCACGACGTGCAGAGCCCCGCCGAGCGCGAACGCGATCCGGAGTACTGATGAGTGCTCCCGCAGGACCGGGCTTCTGGGTCATCGCCCGTCGGCCGCGCTGGATCGGCGCGCTGCTGCTCGCCTTGGCCATCGCGGCCGGGTTCTCGGCGCTCGGCCAGTGGCAGTTGGCGCGCAGCGTCTCGTCGGCGCCCGTGGACCGCGCCGACACCGAGACGCCGATCGCCCTCTCCACTCTGGCCGAGCCGGGCAGCTCCGTCACGGACACTCAGCTCGGTCGGATGGTGTCGGTCACCGGCGCGCTCGCGCCCGACGATTTCGTTGTGCTCCAGAATCGGCTCAACGGTGGCACGGTGGGGTTCTGGCTGGTCGGCCACGTTGTCACCGACGACGGACCGGAGCTTGCTGTCGCCCTCGGATGGGCGCCGACGCGCGCACAGGCGATGGCCGCCGAAGGCTCCGCGACGATCGCCAGTCCGCTGATCGGGCGGTATCTGCCCAGCGAGGCACCGGATCAACCGGATGTCGAGAAGGGCATCCAGAGCGCGGCATCCGTTCCGGCGTTGATCAATCAGTGGCGGCACTTCACCGGTTCGGTGTACGGCGGGTACCTCGTCGCCCGGGCGGCTCCGCCCGGTCTGGATGCCATCGACTCGCCCGCGCCCAGCCAGGAGGTCTCGCTGAACTGGCTCAACCTGTTCTACGCCGCGGAGTGGGCGATCTTCGCCGGGTTCGCGGTGTACCTCTGGTACCGGCTGGTCAAGGATGTCGTCGAGAAAGAAGCCCAGCCGGCCGACCGTAGAATGGACTCATGACCGCCGGACCGCGCCCCGCCGATGTTCCCCGGGTGCGGAACGTGCTGCGGGTGTTCCGGGTCTCGGCGATCGTGACCGGGGTCTTCCTGCTGCTGCTCTGCGCGATGATGGTGCTGCGCTACGGCCTGCTCGTCGACATCGAACTGAACGGCCCGTTCGGCTTTCTGGCCCTGACGCCGCGCAGCCGGATCACCGGCGTCGACCTCTCGACAGCGATCCTGATCGTGCACGGCTGGCTCTACGTCGTCTACCTGGGCTGCGACTTCCTGCTCTGGCGCTTCGTGCGCTTCTCGTTCGGCCGGTTCCTGTTCTTCGCCCTGGGCGGCATCATCCCGTTCCTGTCGTTCTACTTCGAGTTCCGCATCCCGGCATACGTGACGGCACGGCTGGAGCAGACCGAGGCGCGCACCGCCGTGGGTGCCGCCGCGTGAGCGATGGCGTGGCCGCGTCGGCGGCGCTCTCGGCACAGAACAGCGAGGCGCATCCGGTTCTGGTCGTCGACTTCGGGGCCCAGTACGCCCAGCTGATCGCGCGGCGGGTGCGCGAGGCCGGGGTGTACAGCGAGATCGTCCCGCACACCATCACGGCGGCCGAGGTCGCCGCCAAGAACCCCGCGGGAATCGTGCTCAGCGGCGGCCCATCGAGCGTCTATGAGGAGGGTTCGCCCGACCTCGATCCCGGCGTGCTCGAGCTCGGGGTGCCGACTTTGGGCATCTGCTACGGATTCCAGGTCATGGCGCAGCAGCTCGGCGGCGAGGTCGCGCCGACCGGGGTCCGCGAATACGGCTCGACCGCGGTGCGGTTGAGCGGACCGGGCGGAACCTTCCTGGCCGGGCAGCCGGCCGAGCAGACCGCGTGGATGAGTCACGGCGACTCCGTCGTGCGCGCGCCCGAGGGTTTCGAGGTGCTGGCATCGAGCGACGCGACGCCGGTGGCCGCGTTCGCCAGCGACGCCCGCCGCTTGTACGGCGTCCAATGGCATCCCGAGGTCAAGCACTCGGAGTTCGGGCAGCGGGTGCTCGAGAACTTCCTGCACGACGCGGCGGGCATCCCGGCGGACTGGAACAGCGGCAACGTGATCGCCGAACAGGTCGAGAAGATCCGCGCCCAGGTCGGCACCGGCCGAGTGATCTGCGGGCTCTCGGGCGGGGTGGACTCCGCCGTGGCCGCGGCGCTGGTGCACAAGGCGGTCGGCGACCAGCTGGTCTGCGTGTTCGTCGACCACGGCCTGCTGCGCGCCGACGAGCGCGCCCAGGTCGAGCAGGATTACGTGGCCGCGACCGGGGTGCGCCTGGTCACGATCGACGCGGCCGACCAGTTCATGAGCGCGCTCGCCGGGGTCAGTGACCCGGAGCAGAAGCGCAAGATCATCGGCCGCGAGTTCATCCGCACCTTCGAGCAGGCGCAGGCCGATTTGGTCGCCGAGTCAGCGGCCGACGGCGACCCGATCCGCTTCCTGGTGCAGGGCACCCTCTACCCGGATGTCGTCGAATCGGGTGGCGGCACCGGCACCGCGAACATCAAGAGCCATCACAACGTGGGCGGCCTGCCGGAGGACCTGCAGTTCGAGCTGGTGGAGCCCTTGCGCACCCTGTTCAAAGACGAGGTGCGCGCCATCGGACGCGAGCTGGGGCTGCCCGAGGTCATCGTGGGGCGCCAGCCGTTCCCTGGCCCCGGTTTGGGCATCCGGATCGTCGGCGAGGTGACCTTCGAGCGCCTCGAACTGCTGCGCAAGGCGGATGCCATCGCGCGCTTCGAACTGAACGCCGCCGGCCTCGACAACGAGATCTGGCAGTGCCCGGTCGTGCTCCTTGCCGATGTGCGGAGCGTCGGCGTGCAGGGCGACGGCCGCAGCTACGGCCACCCCATCGTGCTGCGCCCGGTGTCGAGCGAAGACGCGATGACCGCCGACTGGACCCGCCTGCCCTATGACGTGCTCGCCCGCATCTCGACGCGCATCACCAACGAGGTCGCCGGTGTGAACCGGGTGGTGCTCGACGTGACGTCGAAGCCGCCGGGAACGATCGAGTGGGAGTGAGGCGACCGCCGTCTCGGCAGCCGGAACCACGAGCGAACTACTAGTTCCGCGGCATGAAGTACGAGATCAACCGCAGGATCTCGAGGTAGAGCCACACCACGGTGACGACGATGCCGAAGGCCGCTGTCCAGCCGTAGCGGCGCGGCTGACCGCTCTGCACCCCGCGCTGCACGAAGTCGAAGTCGATGACCAGCGAGTACGCCGCCATGATCACGACCAGGATCCCCAGCGGCACGCCGAGCGGGATGCTGGTGCCCGGGATGACGACGTCGCGGAGCCCGTTCATCGACTTGGTGACGCCGAACAGCATCAGGCCGAGGTTGACCACCGAGAACGCCAGGTAGCCGACGATCGCGACCAGGAAGATCTTGGTCGCCCGCGCCGAGGCGCGCACCTTGCCGCTGGTGAACAGGGCGAGCGTCACGCCGACCACGCCCAACGTGCCGAACACCGCCATCGGCACGATGCCCGAGTCGAAGGCCTGGGTGTACCAGGCCGAGACGGCGCCGACCAGGGCGCCTTCGGCCAGGCAGTAGATCAGGATGAGAGCCGGTGACGGCTCGCGCTTGAACGAGTTCACCAGGCCGAGCACGAGTCCGACCGCGAGCGCAGGGAACAGCACGATCGGGAAGAACCAACCGACCGCCGCTCCGACCACGAGCACGAGGAAGCTGACCGCGGTCTTGACGATGGTGTCTTCGTAGCTCATGCGGTCCATCTGGGCCGCCGTGGCATCCGGAAGCGCCAGATGCGCGTCGAGCTGCGCGGCGGTGGGGATCGGCACGGCGGCGGCCGCAGCATCTCTCGCAGCCTGACGCTGTGCGGCCTTGGGCGAGAACGCGGGGGAGTTGGAGAAGACGGGATTCGACATGGTGCGCTCCGATGGTCGGGTGAGCTGAGTTTAGGCGGGCGGCCCGGGAGCACGCTGAGTTCCACGGGTTCCGGCGACCGCGCGCGCGGTCCAGGCCGAGCCGAGGATCACCGCGGCTTCGATGCCGAGTGCGGGAAGCATCCCGTCGTAATCCGGGAACAGCCGGGCGACGACCACGGCGCCGGCCAGCACGAAGGTGAGGGTCGGGTAGCTGCGCAACGGACGATCCCGCACCAGCAGCCAGCCGAGATAGGGGAGCACCAGCACGCCGATGAAGCGCGGACCGGTGAGCAGCAACAAGACCGCGGGGGTCGAGATGATCACCGCTACGACGCGGCGCCAGCCGTCGGTGGGCATCACCGCCCAGCCGGTGATGTGCGCGAGCAGTCCGGCGAGCATGAGGAAGGGCACGAAGTTGTCCCAACCGGCGATCCCCACCGCGCCCGACACGATCAGGATGCCGCCTGCCACCGTTCGCTCTTGCGCGGTCCCCCAACGCAGGGGCGGCGCAACCGTGCTCACCGCTCCACCGATCAGGCGTTGAGAACGAGGTAGCTGATGCCGATCACCAGGATCGCCGCCAGCGAGAGGTAGCCGAGCACGATCGCGACCCAGGCGATCGCCGTCCCGCGTTCGCCCGATCGGCTGATCTGGTTCAACGCGAGATGCCCGAACAGAGCAGCAAGCGGGCTGATCAGACAGCCGAGGATGAGGGCGAGCACGGCGAGGATGTTGACGCGGGGCTCCGCCGCCTCGGGCCGGATCGCGGCGGGCGTCGGCTCGGGCTCATCCGCAGGGATGTCCTCGGCGCGCAGCACCGGACTGGTGGTCTCGGGCACCGGGGTCGCCGCCGTGCCGACGCCGGTCGGAGTGCCGCAATAGATGCAGAATTTCCACTCAGGCTGCAGCGCGCGGGAGCAGTTCGCGCACATGGCCATAGTGCCGCCACATTATCGTGAGCCCATGAGAGCCTTGCACCCCCCGTTCGTGATCGGGCACCGCGGGGCTCCCGGCTACCGTCCCGAGCACACCCGGGCGTCGTTCGAGCTCGCCTTCGCGCTCGGTGCCGACGCCGTGGAGCCCGACCTGGTGTCCACTCGTGACGGGGTACTGGTGATCCGTCACGAGAACGAGATCTCGGGAACGACCGATGTGGCGCAGCATCCGGAGTTCGCGGATCGCCGCACGACCAAGGTGATCGACGACGTCTCGTTGACCGGGTGGTTCACCGAGGACTTCACCTGGAAAGAACTCTCCACCCTGCGCGCAGTCGAGCGGCTGCCCAAGGTCCGGCCGCACAACGCCACCTTCGATGGCACGCAACCGATGCTGCGGCTGAGTGATCTGATCGACATCGTGGATGACGCGAGCGAGCGGCTGCGACGCCCGCTGCGCATGGTGGCCGAGATCAAGCACGCCACCTACTTCGCCTCGATCGGGATGCCGCTGGACGAGCTGGTGGCCGACCAGCTGAAGCCATGGGGTTCGCCCGATCGTCTGACGGTGGAGTGCTTCGAGCAGACCGTGCTGGGGCAGGTGCGGACCAGAGGGGTGGATGCCTCCTACGTCTACCTGGTCGAGTCCAGCGGTGCGGCGGCCGACCTGGTCGCGCGAGACGGCTCGGCTGCGACGCCGTACAGCGACCAGGTCACGGATGCGGGTCTCGCCCGGCTGGCGCGCGACGTCGACGGGATCAGCGTGGACAAGTCGCTGCTGCTCACCGACGCGACCGGGCCCGCCCGCGCCCCGGTGGGGACCACCGACCTGGTCGCGCGCGCGCACGAGCACGGCCTCACGGTGTTCACCTGGACGCTGCGGCCCGAGAACCACTTTCTCGCGGCAGGCCACCGCATGGGTGCTGTCGATGCCGACTGGGGCGACTGGCGGCGCGAGTTCGCGCTGATCCTGGGCACGGGGGTCGACGGCGTGTTCGCCGACCACCCGGACCTGGCGGTCGCCGCCCGCGACGGGCTCTGAGACCGACCCGGCGTCGCAGGCCGCCGGTAGAATCGACGGATCATGACCTTCGTTCTGGACGGCTTCGACGCGGATCCGGGCACGGCTCCCGGCGGCGCGCCGACACCGGACGAAGACCTGCTCGCCGGCCTCAACCCGCAGCAGCGCGAGGCGGTGCTCTACCGCGGCCCCAGCCTGCTCATCGTGGCCGGCGCCGGCTCGGGCAAGACCAGTGTGCTGACCCGGCGCATCGCCGGGCTGATCCAGACCCGCGAGGCGTGGCCGAGCCAGATCCTGGCCATCACGTTCACCAACAAGGCGGCGGCCGAGATGCGCGAGCGGGTGCAGACCCTCGTCGGCGGGGCGGCCGAGGGGATGTGGATCTCGACGTTCCACTCGGCGTGCGTGCGCATCCTGCGGCGGCAGGCGACCGTGATGGGGATGACGCAGAGCTTCACCATCTACGACTCGGCCGACACGCGCGCGTTGCTCAAGCGCATCCTGAAGGAGCTGGATGCCGACACGCTCGGCTTCACCCCCGGCAACGTGAGCGCCAAGATCTCGAAACTCAAGAACGAGCTGACGGACGCCGAGAGCTACTCGCGCAACGTCAACACCGCCGACCCGAACGAGGTCGCCTTCCTCGAGATCTTCCGCCGCTACACCGCCGGGCTGCGCCGAGCCAACGCGCTCGACTTCGACGATCTGATCGCCGAGACGGTGCACCTGTTCCGCGCGTTCCCCGAGGTGGCCGCGCTCTACCAGCGGCGCTTCCGGCACGTGCTGGTCGACGAGTACCAGGACACCAACCACGCGCAGTACGCCCTGATCCGCGAACTGGTGCGCCCGATCAAGCCCGAGCACGTGCCGGAGGACACCCGCATGCGCGTGGATGCCGACGGCGGCATCCCGGGCGCCTCGCTGACCGTGGTGGGCGACTCCGACCAGTCGATCTATGCGTTCCGCGGGGCCGACATCCGCAACATCGTGGAGTTCGAACGCGACTTCCCGAACTCGAAGACCATTCTGCTCGAGCAGAACTACCGCTCGACCCAGAACATCCTCGACGCGGCCAACGCGGTCATCGGCAACAACTTCGACCGCATCGCGAAGAACCTGTTCACCACGGTCGGCTCGGGCGACAAGATCGTCGGCTACACCGGATACACCGGGCACGACGAGGCCCAGTTCGTGGCCGATGAGATCACGACGCTGCACGAGGGCGGCGAGCGGTACAGCGATATCGCGGTGTTCTACCGCACCAACTCGCAGACCCGTGCGCTCGAAGAGATCTTCATCCGCTCGGCCATCCCCTACCGGGTGCTGGGCGGCACCAAGTTCTACGAGCGGGCCGAGATCAAGGATGCGATGGCCTACCTGATCCAGGTGGCCAACCCGGCAGACGACCTGGCGCTCCGCCGCATCATGAACGTTCCCAAGCGCGGCATCGGCCCGGCCACCGAGGCAGCGTTGCAGGCGCACGCCGACCGGGTCGGGGTGCTGCTGCGCGACGCGCTGCCGGATGCCGGCGAACTCGGCCTCGGCCCGAAGGTGACGACGGCGATCCTCGACTTCGCGGCGATCCTGGATGAGGCGAGCGAGACTGTCGCGACCGCCAAGCCCGCCGACATCCTGACCACGATCCTGACCCGCACCGGGTACATCGACGCACTGCGCGCCACCCGCGATCCGCAGGACGAGGCGCGCATCGAGAACGTCGAAGAGCTCGTCGCCGTGACCAAGGAGTACGCCCGCAACAACCCCGAGGGCACGCTCGTCGACTTCCTCACCGAGGTGGCGCTGGTCGCGGCCGCCGACGAGCTGGATGACTCGAGCGGCACGGTTTCGCTGATGACCCTGCACACGGCGAAGGGCCTCGAGTACGAGTCGGTGTTCCTCACCGGCATCGAAGAGGACCTGATGCCGCACCGCATGTCGACCGGTGAGCCGGGCGGCCTGGCCGAGGAGCGGCGCCTCTTCTACGTCGGCATCACGCGCGCCAAGAAGCGGCTCTACCTCTCGCTCGCGATGACCCGCTCCAGCTTCGGCGACACCAGCGTGGCGATGCCCAGCCGATACCTGCAAGAGATCCCGCCCGAGCTGATCGAGTGGCGGCAGAGCCCCGGCATGGCCAACTCGCGCGGCGGCTCGAGGTCACGCGCGCTGAATGGCCGGCCGTCGTACGGCAGCTCGACGGCGGGCGCCGAGCGGTACCTGTCGCGCGACTCGGTGCCGCCGGCTCCACCGCGGGTGAAGACCGAGTGGACATCGCCGGTCACCAACAAGGTGCGCGACAACGGCGACCTGACGCTGGCGGTCGGCGACCGCATCCGGCACGCCGATTTCGGCGAGGGCCGGGTGAGCGCCGTGACCGGCGAGGGCACCAAGAGCATCGCCGAGGTGCAATTCGAGCAGGCGGGCCGCAAACGTCTGCTGATCAAGATCGCGCCGATCGAGAAGCTGTAAGCCGGGCATTCCGGGCGAGTTCGGACAAAGCGGGCGAGTGAAGTCGCCCGGTTTGGCGCGAGCCGCCCAAGATGCGCGGAGGAGCTACTCGTTCGACTCGAGGTTCAGGGCGCCGGGCGGAATCGAGTCGGCCAGATACACGTCATCGTCGACGATGAAGAACCGGATGCCATGCGAGCGCGCGACGGCGGTGTCGACGACGAAGACGACGGGGTCGCCGTGACGCCTCCCGACCTTCTCGGCGAGAGCGCGGTCGCCGGACAGGTGCACGTACTGACGCCCGCTCGGCAGCAGCCCCTTCTCGAGAATGGATGCTTCGTTGCGTCGCGCGGTGCCGTGAAAAAGCAGCGGCGGCGGGTCGTCGATCGGGGCGTGCTCGATCTTCTCCGCGATCGAGTGACCGTAGCGAGCGCGCACCCTCCCGTCGCGGATCTCGAAGCGCGTCTTCTCGCTGGTCGCCAGGATGTCGCGAAGCTGCTGCTCGGTCGCACCGGCGAGCCTCGGCTTCTTGCGGCCGATGGCGGAGAGCAGCAACTCAAGGTCGATCCAGCCCTCGGGGTCGATCGCGACCCCATACGCGCCCGGGTCGTGCCGCAGTGCGTGCGAGATCGCGCGGCTGAGCTCGACGAGGTCGCCGATGAAGACGGTCACTCCTCGTCAGCCTCCATCTGTTCCTCGTGGAACTCGACCGCTCCCTTGAGCCACGAGTCGAAGTGGTACCACTCACCGCGGTATTCCCAACCGGGAGTCGTGAAAGCGTGGATCAGGAGCACGGGCGGGTTGCCAGACGTGTCGGTGCCATCGAAGCAGTGGATGTCGTCGTTGCCATCGGTCTTCGCAAACGGGATCAGTACCCGATCGGGGAACTGTTCTGCGAGGGTCTCGGTCCAGAATTCGACCTGGCCCTTTCTCAGTAGCAGCCAGTAGAGCGGACGGAGGTCAGGCAGGCCCGTCGAAACGAACTCGCGAAACTTCGGAGGGAAGGGAAAGTCGGGAGGGGCCGCTCTCACCGTCACGTCCCAACGGTCCTCGAGGGGAACGGCTCTGGGGTAGTCCGTCATTTGCGGCCTGTCACGCGTGGGCGATCGAATGAGCCGAACGGACTTGCGTTCACCCACGGTTGCGGTTGCCTTCGAACGCGACTCAGCGCAGCATCTCCCCAGGTCTTCAGATCAGGGCCTTCAATCTTCACAAAGCGCTGCGAGTCCTGAGGCATGAGTGCGTCGTCAAATCCGTGCACATTTGCTTCAAGCGGGATGTCGGCTTCGCGTGCTGCGAGGACGCGGGTGTTGTCCACCGAGCTGATGCCGCCGTCGGGCATCCGAACCGCGTCCACCGGTTCGCCTTTCCACCCGTCGGATCTCATGCTCTCGATCATGTCGTCCAGCGTGTACTTCTCGCCAGTCAGACGGTCAGTCTTGTGGAACGAAACGGTGCTCTGAGTGAATCGCGTCGCCTCGGCGTCGAGGCTCACGCGCACGGACTTGACGTGGGTGCCGGCTTCGAACAGCTCGGTGGCGCTTGCGACGACCCGCTTCATCTCTGCCAGGCGATCGAGCGTGTTGGCTACCCTGCTGACCGTCGACAGAATCCGGGCTCCGGTCGCCGCGATCGCGCCGCCCGGAATCAACCCGACCGCGAGACTTGCCAGTTCCAGCCACGCATCCTTCCCCTGCGCGATCGAAAGCAGAGCATTGACGACGAGCAGGATCGTGGCCGCAAGGATCAGCGCCCAGACGAGCGGACCGCCGACGAAGATCGCGACGATCGATACGACCGTGACGACGACGGTGGCGACAGCGACGATCGTCTGCCAGGCCGCAGAATCCTGGATCGCCTCCCACGCCGACGAGGGCGGCACGGCCAGGTCGCCGGCGGCCGCGATCGCGTGCACCGTCGATCGCTCGGCATTGTCGCGCCGTTCTTTGGCCTCCAACACGAGGGCGCGAGCTGCTGCGAGGCGCGCATCCGCGTCGGCGATCTGGTCGCGGGCTGCAGCCATGGTTGATCGGGCTTGCTGAGCCGCGCGGTCCGTTGAACGCAGCTGCGCCGACGTCGGGAGGGCCGCAGACAGCGGCGACTTCTCGAGCGCTTGGTAGGTCAGCTGCTGCGCGTGAGCGGTCGTCCACGCGAGCTCTGCGTTCGCGAGCACGCTGGCCGCGGTCGCCCGGTCGGCGTGGGCTTCGCGCGCGTGCTGCAACCCGCGGTCGGCCTGCGCCTGCGTGTCGTCGAGCGTGTCAGCCCATCGTCGCAATGCGGCATCGACAGCGGCATACGACTCGTGCGCGTGAGCGAGTTCGCCGGGCATGCGATGCGATCGGTCGCGGAAGATGTCGCCGGCATCCCCGATCCACTCCAACGCGGCGCCCGACGTCCGGGCCGCGTGAACCGCGCGCGCCGCATCATCGGCGGTGGCCGCGATCGCCTCGTACTTCGCCGCCAGCGCTCGAATCCCGAACGCGTCGCCGGGCACCGGGTCGATGACGAGCCCGACGAGGAACCAATCGGCCGGGCGCATGCCGCTCAGGGTAGGGAAGAGGCCCGCTCAGCCGGCCGCGCTCTCCACAGCAATCACGCCTCGAGTTCGACGGGCGCCTCGGCGTCGGGTTCGATCGCCGGCAGGCCGCGCCGCCGCACCACCACCACGATGAGCAGGGCGATCGCGCAGAGCAGCAGGGCGGTCGCCGCGGTCGCGACTCCGCCGGCCACGCCCAGCGCCCCGGCGAGCACGCCGATCAGGATGCCGCTGCCGGCCTGAAAGCCCTGCGCGGTCATCCCGGCGGCGCCCACGAACCGTCCGCGCCGCTCGGATGGTGCCTCGAGTTGCACGATCGTCTGCGAGGTCGACGCGGCGGTCAGGCTGCTCGCGCCGGCCACGATCAGCGCGGCGATCGACAGCGGGTAGCTCTGCGAAAGGGCGAACACCAGGATGCTGGCCGCGAAGGCGATCCCGGCCACGATGGCGAGCCGCGTACTGGCGCGGATGCGTCCGATCGCCTCGAGCGTGATCCCGGCGGCGGTCGCCCCGGCCGCCATCGACGAGACCAGCACCGCGTAGCCGGCGCCATTCGAGCTCTGACCGAGAAGGTTGCCGAACTCGGGCAGCAGCGGCATGAGCGCGACGCCGATGAACAACGCGATCGCGCCCTGCAGGATCATCACCACGAGGATCGACGGATACCTCGGCACGTCGCGCAGCACGCTGATGATGTCGCGCCAGTGCGGTGCCGCCCGCCGTGCCGCGTCGCGTAGGTGGCCGGTGATCGGCACGACGAAGAGGTAGAGGAAGAACGGCAGATACATCGCGACGTTCAGGAACATCCCGACGGTCGGTCCGACGGTGAACAGCAGCAGAGCGCCGAGCGCCGGCCCCACCAGCTGGCCCAGCGTGATGCCCGTCGCGGTCAGTCGAACCGCACTCGGCAGGTCCCTCGGCCCGACCATGTCGTAGAGCATGAGCTGGTCGGGCGCCTTCCAGATCGCGCTCGCGAAGCCGTGCACGAGCAGCAGCCCGACGCACTCCCACGGTTGCAGCCCGCCGGTGGCGAAGAGGATGCCCCAGACGATCGAGACCGAGATGAACAGCAGCGCCGACAGTTGGATCAGGCGGCGGCAGTCGAAGCGGTCGGCGAGGCCGCCGAGCGGGATCGCGAAGAACAGATGCGGAAGCCAGTGGGTCAGCACGGCGAGTCCGGCGAGCACCGGGGAGTGGAAGGTCTGCCACATCACCCAGTAGGTGATCGCGTGCTCGAGGTTGTCGCCGCCCATCATGAGCACGCTGCCGGCCAGGTAGCCCTTGTACCAGGGGGCGCGAAGGGCGGCGAATCTCACCCTGTCAGCCTAGGGTTCGGACGCGGGGAGTCACTCCGGGGCGGGCAACTGCAACAACGTCAACTCTCCGTCGCCGAGGTTGGCGAGGCCGCGTCCCAGTTGCACGCCCGCGCTCAGGCTCGAGCGCGGCAGCCGGGCGCCGACCAGGTCGCCGTCTGTGATGTTCTGCGGGCTGAGCAGGATGCCGGTGCGGTTCTTGCGCAGCTCCACCTGCCAGCCGCTGAAGCCGCTGGCCACGTCGGCGATGTCTCCGGCGAGGATGATGCCGACCGCGCGATCCCGAGCCCCGCGCACCAGCTCTTTCAGCCAGTCCTTGGCCGACGCGTCGCGCAGCAGTTCGCCGTCGTCGATGACGAGCACTCGCCGTGAGACGCCGTCGAATAGAGCGGATAGCTCCTCCTCGGTGACATCCGGGCCGGTGAGCACCGCGGCGACGCCCGGCGCCCCCTCGAGCGCCCGCAACGGCGACAGCCGCGGCGCGAGCACGACAACGGTCGCGCCACCGTCGATCAGCGTCCGGGTCATCGAGCCGAGCAGCGTACTGCGTCCAGACTTAGGCGGCCCGGCCACCAGGAAGGTCGGGGCGCCGCCGAACAGGTTCACCCCGATTCCGCGAGACTCGTCGCCGCCGACGCCGATGAGCGCCCATCCGGGGTCCGACTGCTCCGACCCGCTGCGCTGGAGTGCATCCGCGATCGTGAGATGGGTCGGCAGCACCTCGAGGCGGAACGGCCTGCGGGAGGCCGCGAGCTCGGCATCCCGCTTGGTGGCACGTGACGCGATCTCGCGCAGGGCCGCCGCCTGGGCCGCCCCGGAGGGATCGGCGGTCAGCAGGGCGATCTGCAGCTCGACGCCGCTCTCGGAGCGGAACGCCCGCCCGGCCGGGATCTCATCCGGCAGCTTGCGCGGGTTCAGGTTCGCCAGCGAGTAGTCCGAGCGCTCGGTCAGCCTCAGCACGAGCTTCTCATCGGCCAGGGTCGAGATCCGGCCCGAGAGCAGCTGCCGGTCGCCGCTGATCACCAGATGGATGCCGACGCTCGCCCCTTCGCGCAGTAGGAACTGCACCTGCTCGATCAGGGCGCCCGCCTCGACGTTGCCGAAGCTGGTGAGGAATCCCTCCCAGAGGTCGATGAGCAACAGGATGTGCGGGAGTCGCTGCGCGGCAGTCGCGGCGGCCCGCTGCTCGGCCAGATCGGCGAATCCGCCCTGCGAGAGCACCGCCTGCCGGGTGGCGACCTCGCCGACCAGGCGGGTGAGCAACCGCTGGACGCGTTCGGTCTGATGGCGCTGCGCGATCACTCCGGCGTGCGGAAAATCCGCGAGCGGCAGCAGGGCGCCATTGCCGCAGTCGATCGCGTGCAGGTGCAGGTCCGCGGCGCGTACCCGGGCGGCTCCGACTCCGGCGATGGTGCGAAGGGTCTGGCTGCGCCCGGATCGCGGCGCCCCGATCACGAAGAGGTGGCCGAAGGCGTCCAGATCGACCAGCGCCGCGCTCTGGGACTGCGCGGCCGGATGATCTTCGACGCCATACGCGAACGCCTTGGGGGCGGCGCCGAAGGAGCGCACCAGGCTCTCGATCGTGAGCTCGCTCGGCAGCGCGGGCAACCAGGGGCGTGGCTGGTCGGCGATCCCGAGCGAGACCGCCGCGGCCTTGATCGCGGCGACCAGGGCGCGCAGGTCGGTGTCGGCGGCATCCTGCTTGCCGGTCTCGGACCGAGCAGCCGTCGGCGCGGGCTCGGCGAGGTCGGCGATCGTCATGGTGCGGATGAGAGGCTCGGCTCCGGCATCTACGACGGCCCCTGGACGCCGGCCGCCGACGCGACCGGTCTGGAAGGGCACAAGCGAGCTCGCCCCCAACCGCACGTAGGCACGGCCGGGGGTGGATTTGCTGATCCGCGCCGCATCCGGGGCATCGATCACGTCCGAGCTCTCGCTCGCGTCGGTGACGCGCAGGGCGATACGCAGGTTGGTGTTCGCGCGGATCTCGGGCGACACGACGCCGCTCGGTCGTTGCGTCGCGAGAACGAGATGGATACCGAGCGAGCGTCCGCGCTGGGCGATGTTCACCAGCCCGCGCACGAAGTCGGGCAGCTCGCGGGCGAGCGATGCGAACTCGTCGATCACGATCGCCAGGCGCGGGATCGCGGCCAGCTCCGGGCGCCGCGCGCGGAGCTCGAGGTAGTCGGGCAGGTCTTTGGCGCCGGCCGCGGCCAGCAGCTGCTCGCGGCGGCGGAGTTCGGCACCGAGCGACTCGAGGGCGCGCTCGACCAGATGGGTGTCGAGGTCGGTGACCATGCCGACCGTGTGCGGCAGGTCGACGCAGTCCTTGAACGCCGCGCCGCCCTTGTAGTCGACCAGCACGAAGTTCATCTCGTCGGGCCGGTTGGCGATGGCGAGCGAGGCGACCAGGGTCTGCAGCAGTTCGCTCTTGCCCGAACCGGTCGTCCCGGCGATCAGCGCGTGGGGACCGTCGGTGCTCAGGTCGATCGAGAAGGCGCCGTCGATGGATTCGCCGACCACCGCGACCGTGCTGCGCGGCGACAGCAGCCACCCGGCTTCGATGGCATCGGCGGTGGGCGGCTCAAGGTGCAGCACGTCGAGCAGTCGGCTGGAGCTGGGGATCGAGCCGTCGTCGTCCTCCGGGCTGGCGTCGTGGATCGGAGCCACACCGCGAGCCACCCAGTCGAGCCAGTCGTCGTCGATGAGATCGGGCCGGATGCCGCCGAGCACGTTCACGCGCTGCTGGCGGATGGCGAGCGCCTCGGGGTCGGCGATGACCACAGCCGTGCACTCCTCGGGCAGCAACCGCTCGTCGGAGTCGACGCACAAGCTGTACACCCCGACAGCCGGTCCCTCCTTGAGCACCCGCACCAGGCCGGGCATACTCCGCATCCGGCGGGCGCCGTCGATCACGACGACGATCTCGGAGCCGGCCCAGCGACCGCCCCCGGTGCCGACCGCCTCCTGGCGCGCGTCGAGCATCGCCACCAGCTCCGAGATGCGCCGAGCGGTTGTCGAGGCTGTCACGCCGAGCGTCGTCATGGTGTCCTGGCCGATTGCGGGCTGCACGTGAGGCAGCCAGCTCATCCACTCCCACGCCTTCTGCCCGGCGGTATCGGTGAGGAGGTAGAGCTGCACGTCCCGCGGGCTCTGCAGCACGGCCAGCTGCGCGACGGCCCACTGCGCGAGCCGCCGTGGCCGGTCGCCCCAGCCCGCGATGCCGACGACGCCGCGCTCGCCGAGCTGGAACACCGCGGGCACGTCGCGCGCGTCCCAGGTGACCGTGCGCCGGTGCTCGAGCTGCTCGGGATCGTCGAGCGTGACCCGCGAGGGCTGCGTCGCGGTGCCCACGCGGATTCGCAGGTGGTCGGGGTCCGAGCTGCGGCGTTCCCACAGCCGCGGCAGCGGCCGCGTGGCGATCTCGCCCACCTGCGCCGGGTCGGGAGCGTTGCGCAGCAGTTCGGTGCGCTCGGCGACGAGGGCGGCGGCTGCGTCGGTCTCGATCGTCTCTTTGTGGGAACGGTATTCGGCAAGTTCCGCCCGCCGCGACTTCTTGCCGCTGCGCTTGCTCATGACGTAGTTCACGACGAGCAACACCGGCGACAGGGCGGCGATCAGCAGGAACCCGTAGCTATGGAACAGCAGGGCCGAGCCGCCGGCCATCGCCAGCGGCATCAGGGCGGCCAGGATCGGCAGCGGGCGCGCAGGCAGGTCGCGGGGCGGGGCGGGCAGCCGCAGCGAGGTCGCGCTCTCGGGCGGCAGGATGCGCGGCGGCCGGTTGTAGTCGATCCCGCCACCCTGTTCAGAGGGCACGAACGCTGCGAGGTCGTCGTCGGGCAGCGCGAGCTCGATCAGGCGGCCGGCGATCGAGAGCTGGCCGCCGATCGGCCACGGCGTGGGGCTGCTGGATGCCGGGATCGCTTCGCCGTCGAGGCTGGCGGCGGTCTCGGCTCCCGCCGGCCGCACCGTCACGGAGTCGGCCCCCGCGATGTCGACGACCAGCTCGATCGCGGCGAGGCGCGAACGATCGTCGATCCGCAGGGCCGCCTCGGCCGACGAGCCGATCGTCGTGGTGCCGCGCCAGGCGTGCAGCGTGGTTCCCGCGCCCTCACCGGAGACGACGCGCAACTGCACCAGTGCGTCTTCGGGAGTGGTCTCCCACGCCGTCAGGGCGTCGCGGGTTCCGACCACCACCGAACTGCCCTCGCGCATCCCGGCGGTCGACAGCGGTTCCGACATCGGGACGATCCGCCCGTCGACGGCCAGCGCGAGGGCGCCGGCGTGCAGATCGGCGGAGTGCAGATCGGCGGCCACCGCGGCGGCCAATTGCGGCACGATCCCGGCCAGCGGAGCGGATTCCTCGGCCTCCAGCAGGACGTTGCTCGCGGAGCCGGTGCGCGCATCCGACACGGTGATCATCAGGCGCATGCTCGAAGTCTATTGAGCCTCAGGTCTTGGGCTGCGTTCGGGGCGAGCAGCCGCGGCAGCCGCATCCATGTGTCGATTTGTGGACAACAAGTCGCGCGGCGCCGCGTGGATCGGTAGCCTGAGCGCGGGGGTGTGATGCTCCCTCACCTTCTCGCATCGATTTCAGGGAGTTTCTCATGGCCGACGTTTCCGTCAGTTACGACCACCTCGACCACGTCGCCAAGCAGTTGACCACGGGCCAGGGCGAGATCGAGCGTCAGCTCCTCGACCTCAAGAAGCAAGTCGACGCCCTGGTGAACGAGGGCTTCGTGACCGATCAGTCGTCGAAGGCGTTCGAGAGCTCGTACCAGCAATTCAACGACGGCATCTCGAAGACGGTCGCCGGGCTCGAGGGGCTGTCGGGCTTCCTGACCAAGGCCGCGAGCACGTTCCGCGACTCCGACAGCGGGCTCGCGCAGGGTCTCAAGGGCTGACGGTGGCGGATCGGCTCCAGGCCGACCTCGCCGGCCTCACTGAGCTCTCGTCGAACTTGGGCGCGATCGCGACCAAGATCGACGGGACGCAGAATGCCTTCATCGCGGCCTCCTTCGATCTTGGTTCCGTCGCCATCGAGGCCGAGCTGGAGAACTTCGAGCGCACCTGGGATGTGGGGCGCACACGCATCCACGATGACATCGACGCCCTGGGCACGATGTTGAGTGATTCCGTAAAGACCTACCAGCAGGCGGATGAGCAGATCGCGGCGGCGTTGACGCCGGATCACACACCGGCGCAGGGGAGCCATGGTCGTGCGGCCGTCTGATTGGTTCCTGGTCGGGTTGCCGGTCGATCCGACGCCGGGGGACGCGTTCGGCATCCGCGCGCTGGCGGGCAAGTACGGCGAGATCGCAGCGATCGCGGGTGACGCGGCGTCGGGGGTGCGTCATGCGCGCAGTTCGGGTGCGGCGTCGGCGTGGGTGGGCGATGCGGGGGACATCTTCCGTGACAGGTCGGAGCGCATGCCGGGCGAGCTGGCGAAGGCGAACGACTCGTACGAGCTGGTCGCCGAGGCGTTGCGCACCTGGGCTGCGGCGGTGGATGACACGCAGGCGCAGGCGGATCGTGGGTTGCAGCAGGCGCGGGAGGCGCACCACGACCTCAGTGCGGCGCAGGCGGCCTTGGCCGGCGCCGAGTGGTCGTGGACGACCGCGCACGCGCAACAGCTGACTTATCAGACGCTGAAGAAGACATACAGCATCGTGCCGCCGCCGCCGGGCGTGAAGATGCCGACCGACTACCAACTGCGCAGCGTGGATCGCAGCGCGCAGCAGGCGCAAGCCTCGATCGCCTCGGCCAAGCATTCGATCGCGGATGCCGATGCCCGCCTGGCCGCCGCACGGGCGCTGG
>Ga0207667_10002045_pt1 | contig 25287 bp, 17 predicted proteins | sample KBSCornC52_FD_184301 | JGI IMG/M metagenome (GOLD analysis project Ga0207667, IMG submission 184301) | Corn rhizosphere microbial communities from Kellogg Biological Station, Michigan, USA - KBS Corn C5-2 (SPAdes) (version 2) | ecosystem: Host-associated > Plants > Roots > Rhizosphere > Soil ...
TTTTCCAATCGACAAAAGACGCGTCGATTCGAACACCACGCCCGGGTCCGACATCATCCGCGGCAGGAGCTCGGGGAAGAGCTGCGCGTAATAGGCGTCCACGGTTTTGTCGCGATCGATGACCTGATTGGCTTTGACCGCGTCGCCCGCCACGAACGCGTCGAGCGCGTCGTGCACCATGGCTTGCGCGGCGTCCGCCATGCGCGCGATCTGATCGTGCGGGTTCTCGGAACGATCGGCGCCGAGCTCGGTCACGCGCTCGCAAATATTGACGCCCAAATCGCCAATCCGCTCGAGATCGGTGACGAGCTTCAAGGTGGTGGTGATGAAGCGCAGATCGGAGGCAACCGGCTGCCGGCGCGCCAAGATCTGCAGTGCCAGCTCGTCAATCTCGAGCTCCAACTGATCGATGTTGCGATCGAGCTCCATCGTGCTGCGCGCGAGCGAGACGCTGCGTTCGACGTACGAGCGCATCGCAAGCGAAAGCATCTCCTCCACGCGCGCGCCCATCAGAAGCACGTGGTCGCGCAGATTTTCGAGCTCCCCTTCGTATTCTCGATCCGTGTGGCGGCGATCCATGACTCCCCCTTCAGCCGAAGCGACCCGTGATGTAATCCTCGGTGCGCTGCTCCTTGGGCCGAGTGAAAATCACGTCCGTGCGGTCGTACTCGATCAATTTTCCCAGATAAAAGAAGGCCGTAAAATTCGCGACGCGCGCCGCCTGCTGCATATTATGCGTCACGATCACGATCGTGTAAGATTTTCTGAGCTCGTGAATCAACTCTTCCACGCGCGCGGTAGCGATCGGATCGAGCGCCGAGCACGGCTCGTCCATCAGCAGCACTTCGGGCTCGAGCGCGAGCGATCGCGCAATGCACAACCTTTGTTGTTGGCCGCCCGAGAGCCCGGTGCCGGCGCGACCCAGGATGTCCTTCACCTCGTCCCAGAGCGCGACGCGGTGCAGCATCTTTTCCACGACCGCGTCCGGATCGTCCGGGCGCTCGCCGTTCAAGCGCAGCCCCGCGAGCACGTTGTCGCGGATCGACATGGTCGGAAACGGGTTCGGCTTTTGAAACACCATCCCGACGCGGCGCCGCACGCGCACCGGATCCACCTCGGCTTGGTAGATGTCCTGTGCGTCGAGCAACACTTGCCCGGTCGCGCGCGCACCCGGCACCACCTCGTGCATGCGGTTCAAGCAGCGCACGAACGTCGATTTTCCGCAGCCGGACGGCCCGATCACCGCCGTGACCTGCTTTTCGGCAACGGGCAGCGAAATGCCTTTCAGCACTTCAGCCTGACCGAAGTAGGCGCGCAGGCCTTCAGTGCGCATTTTGGGCACCAGCGTGCTCACCGAAACTTCGTCCCAACGCGCCTTGCTCGGCTCGTCGGCGCTCGCGCCGTCGGAGCGAGAAGCCCTCTTGCCCGTGGCTTTGCTGGTCGTTCCTTGCGGCCCTGTATTCACGGTTGTCCCTTGCAAGCTGCGGCTCTCGATAGAAGTAAACTGCGTAGTTTTCGGGATCGACGATAACGACGTCGGCATGCTCATCGGGCACCCACTCGGCTGCGCACCAAGAGCCGCGCCGAAATATTGAGCAGCAGCACCATGAGCAGCAGCACCAGCGCGGCCGCCCAAGCTTGACGGTGCCATTCTTCGTACGGTGACACGGCGTAGGTATAAATATTGACGGGCAATGACGCAGTCGGCTCGTTCAAGCCGTTGGCCCAAAAGCGATTGTTGAACGCGGTGAACAGCAGCGGCGCGGTCTCGCCCGCAACGCGCGCGACCGCGAGCATCACCCCGGTGGCGATGCCGGGCGCGGCCGTGCGCAGCATGACGCGCAAGGTTGCACGCCATTTCGGCAAGCCCAAGCCGAGCGCGGCTTCGCGCAGCGACTCCGGCACGAGCTTGAGCAGCTCTTCCGTCGTGCGCGTGACGGTCGGCAGCATCAACACCGCGAGCGCGATCCCACCGGCCAACGCCGAGAACTGCTTGGTCGTCAGCACCACCAGCGAGTACACGAAAATGCCGACCGTAATCGACGGCACGCCGCTCATCACGTCCGCGCTGAAGCGCACCATCTTGCCGAAGCGAGAGTGGCCGAATTCGGCCAAATACACGCCGGTCAGCACGCCCGGCGGAATACCGAAGGCGCACGCCAAAAATACGAGCTTGAGCGTGCCCACGATGGCGTTGGCCATGCCCCCGCCCGCTTCACCCACGGGTTTCGGCAGCTCGGTGAAAAAGTCGAGGTTGATGCTGCCGATGCCGCGCGCCGTGACGTAGTAAAGCACGCTCCCGAGCGGGATCAGCGCGATCACCGCGGCCAATACGCAGGCAGAGCGAACGAAGGCATCCGTGAATTTCCGCCGCGCGTAAGCACCGAGCATTAGAGTCTCCCGCCTTCCGGCAAGCGACCGACGCGCCAGACCAAGAGCCGCGCCACGACGTTGAGCAACACGGTCACGACGAACAGCAAGAGCCCGACCTCGGCCAGCGCGGACAAGTACAGCTGACCGGTTGCTTCCGTGAACTCATTGGCGATCACGCTCGCCATCGTGTACGAGGGCGCGAACAAGGAGCTGCTGATCTCGGCGCGATTACCGATCACCATGGTGATGGCCATGGTCTCACCGAGCGCGCGACCCAGACCCAAGATGATCGCGCCCACGAGACCGGAGCGCGCGTATGGCAGCACCGCGACGCGCACCGATTCCCAGGGTGTGGCCCCGAGACCGAGCGCGCCTTCGCGCAATGCGCTCGGCACCGCCCGTAACACCTCACGACTCACCGACGAGATCGTCGGCGTTATCATGATGGCCAGGATGATGCCGCCCGCGAGCATGCCAAAGCCGTGCTGCGCGCCCTGAAATAGCGGCAGAAAGCCGAGCACTTTGCCGAGCAAGGGCTCGACCGTGTCGCGCAACCAAGGCGCGAGCACGAAGATCCCCCACAGGCCATAGACCACGCTCGGCACCGCCGCCAAGAGCTCCACCAAAAAGCCAACCGGACCACGCAGCCAGCTCGGCGCGAGTTCGGACAGAAAGATCGCCACCCCCAGTGAAACGGGCACGGCGAACACCAGCGCCAGGAGCGAAGACGCGAGTGTGCCGAAGATGAACGGTAGCGCGCCGTAAATGTCGCGCACCGGATCCCACACGCTCGAGAACACGAAGCCCACGCCGAACTTCGCGAGTGACTCGCGGGACGCCTGGATCATGGCGAAGGCCATGGCCGCGAGCGCGGCGATCACGAGCCCCGCGATCAACGCCGTCGAGCGACGGAACACGAAGTCTCCCCAGTTCACCTCGCGTCCGAAGCGCGTCAAAATTCGGGAGCGCCCTCGAACGAGCGAGACTTCGTGACTAGTCGTCATCGAGGCTCAGGCTCCGGAAAGGAGCTTCTTGTCACCGGAGCGCAGCTCTTTGAGGCGAGCTTCCACCTTGGTCAGGACCTTGGCCGGCAGCGGCGCGTAGTCGAGATCTTTGGAGAATTTCTGGCCGTCGTGGAGGCCCCACCACAAGTATTTCGCGAGCGCCTCGCCCTTGACCGGGTCCTTGGCGTTCTCGTAAACGAGCAGGTACGAGTAGCCGGTGATCGGGTATGCGCCCTCGCCGTCCGCATTGGAGAGCGAGACGAAGAGCTCATCCGGCATCTCCACCGCCTCCGCTGCGGCGGACATGGCTTCGATGGTCGGAGCCACGAATTTTCCGGCTTTGTTCTTGAGCTCGACCATCGGCAGCTTGTTCTGCGAGGCGTACGCGCGCTCGATGTAGCCGATGGTGTACGGCGTGGTCTTCACCTGACCGGTGACGCCTTCGTTACCCTTCGCGCCGAGCCCGGTGGGCCAATTGACGCTCTTGCCTGCGCCGATCTTTTCTTTCCAATCGGCGCTGATCTTGGCCAGGTAATCGGTGAACACCGCGGTCGTCCCGCTACCGTCGGTGCGGTAAACGACCGAAATTTCCTTGGCCGGCAGCTTGGCGTCCGCGTTGTCCGCCTTGATCTTGGCGTCATTCCACTTTTTGATCTTGCCCGCGTAGATGTCGACCAAGACCTCCGGCGAGAGCTTCAACGTGCTCGTCACTTCCGGCAGGTTGTAAGCCACCACCACGGCGCCGATGGTCGCCGGAATGTGGAAGAGCTTGCCCGGCGCTTGCTTGGCTTCGTCTTCCTTCATCGGCGCGTCGGTCGCGCCGAAATCGACGGTGCCCGCGATGATCTGCCGAATTCCCCCGCCCGACCCGATCGACTGATAATTGATCTTCACGCTCGGGTAGAGCTTGTTGTATTCCGAAATCCACTTGGAATAGAGCGGGTACGGGAAGGTGGCGCCAGCGCCATTCAGACTGATCGCCTCGTCCTTCTTGGCTTCGGGAGCGGCTTCCGAGCTCTTCGGAGCTGGAGCGTCCGAAGGCTGGTTGCCCTTGCAAGCAACGACCGCGAGGAGCAAAGCGAGGCCCAATTTTCTTCGTGCAATCATCGGGGGTTCTCCTACCAGGACGGGAATGGAGCTGCGCTACGCCTTGGCAACAGGTGTGTGACAGTTCCGTGGCGCCGAGTGTCAGTCTCGAGGCGAGGCGATAGAAGCACGGAGTGTGGAACCCCGCTGATTTCCAGAGCGGAGAAGTAGGAATTACAAAATTTACGGCTACTTATCTGCGGCATGCCGTGATATCCGGTGTCGCCGATTGTAGGGAACCGTCTCCACGAAGTTCACGGGAACGCCTCCCGGCTGTCACATTCGAAGCGCTATCTGCCGGCCGAAAGGAACCGTTTGGCATGAAATTCCCCTCCATCTTCCTCGTTCCGACTCTCACACTGTTCGCTTTTCAGGCTCTCGCGGAAGAGGCTCCCGCGAACACGACCGCACCTGCGGTCAAGCCCAACGCTTCCGCGCCGGCGGCAGCGCCCACCACCCCGGCGGCAACTGCCCCAGCAGCAGCAACGCCGGTCCCGGTCACGCCCGGGCCGACTGAGACTCTACCCGCCCCCGCGCCGGTCGCCCCCGCGCCGACTTTCCCGCCCGCTGCCGCACCGACGGCCGCGCCGGAGCTGGTTGCTCCGATCGCTCCGATTGCGCCGAGCAACGGGCTTGCCAAAGACGGCAACCCGCTCGCCGGCTGGCACAATGATCTGTTTTTTCTGCGCGACGTAGACGACAACTTTCGGCTCTACGTGCAAGGTCGCGCGCAGGTCGACTTCTACAGCTACGCCGGCCCGGGTGTCTCGGACACCAGCCTGAAGCCGACCTTGTTTCTGCGCCGCATTCGCCCGGAGATCACGGGCGAGTTCTTCCACAATTGGTGGTTCAGCATCGCCGGCGACTTCGGCGCAAATGCGCTCGATAATCCGGACGGCAAGAACGAAACCTCGGCGGCGGCGCCGGGCGTCGCGCCCACCGACACGACCGGCAAATACGCCAGCGCGCAGACCGCGCGCATCAGCGCGGCGCCGACCGACGTGTTTTTGAACTACCGCGCCGACCCGCTGTTCAACGTGCAAATCGGTCAGTTCGACGCTCCGTTCATGATGGAGAATCGAACGAGCGACAAATACATCCCCTTCATGGAGCGCTCGCTGGCCGTGCGCGACGTGGGCATCTCGACCAACAAAGAAATCGGCGCGATGTTCTGGGGCGAAATGCCGGATAAGTACTGGTTTTACTCGGCCGGTCTGTTCAACGGCGATGGCCAGAACAAGCTGAACACCGACAGCAACGGCGACATCTTGGCGCGCACGTTCGTGCATCCCCTGGCCAGCGAGAAATCCGAGCTCAAGGATTTGCAGATTGGCGCAAGCTTCCGCTACGGCCAGCGCGACAAGAAGTTCACCAACTACGACTACAACTCGTTCACCACCCAGGGCAATTACACGTTCTGGAAGCCGACCTACGCCGGCTCCGAGGGCACGACTCACATCTTGCCCTCGGGCGCACAGCTCGGCGTCGCAGGCGAAATCCGCGTGCCGATCTCGATGGTCGATCTGACCAGCGAGCTCGTCTACATCCACAATGACACGCGCGAGGTCCAAGAGGGCTTTCAGACGGGTCAGGGCGTGAATGCGACGAGCCTGCGCCGCGGCGACATGCACGGCGTCTCGTACTACGTGCAAGCCGGCGTGTGGTTCGGCAAGCGCGACGTGACGGGCCTGCCCGGCTACGAGAACATGCCCCACGTCGATTTCAGTAAGCCCGATCCGGTAGATCCGCCGCATGCGCTACAGCTGCTCGTCAAATGGGAGCAGGTGAACCTGAAGTACACAGGAGCGAGCCGCGCGGGCATCGCCGACCTCAAGAACGCCGACGGCAACATCAAGGCCAATGCCTTCTCGTTCGGCGCAAACTACTGGGTTTCCCGGCACATTCGGCTGACCGCCAACTACGTGCTCAACATGTTCCCCGATTCCGCGCCGAGCTCGGCAACCTCTATGGGCGGACCGGTTTGGTCGAGCACCAATCGCGCGCAGGCTCCCGGCAACACGCTCGCACCCGCTTCCAAAGACAGCACGCGCTCGGATGACGACGCGCGCAACAACGCTCACGTCCTGCACGAGTTCTTGGCGCGCATCGCCGTCGCGCTCTGAACCCGACTCGAGGCGTTTGGATCCGCGCGGCTGAGCTCGCCGCGCGGGTCCGGCGCGGCACGGCAAGGAATGTATGAAGGTCTTCGTCTCGTCTAGTTGTGCTTTCCTTACCGTCGCTGCGGTCGCTACTGCGCAGGCGCAAACGTCATCTGAGCTGCCGGCAGCGGCCGTCGCTGTGCCGGCAGCGCAAGCGGGCGCGCCGAGCGCGGACCCCGCGACTCACCCAGACACGCCGACGGTGCCACCGATCGAGCTTTACCCACCGGCAGTGACGCCGCCGCTCGCGCCGGAGACCGCGCGAAGGACCGTGCCCGCGAGCGATCCGAGCGTCGGCAAAGACGGCAATCCCCTGGCTGGCTATCGCGGCGGCTACTTCTTCCTGCGCGACGTGGACGACAACTATCGGCTGTACCTCCAGGGCCGCGCCCACGTCGATTTCTACTCTTACGCGGGGCCCGGCGTTTCCGACACGACGCTCAAGCCAACCTTGTTCTTGCGCCGCGCGCGCCCCGAGTTGTCGGGCGAGTTCTTCAAGCGCTGGTGGTTCATGATCGCGGGTGATTTCGGCGCGACCACGCTCGACAACCCGCGCGGCACGAACGAAACCTCGGCCGCGCCGCCCGGCGTGCTGCCCACCGCGACGACCGCGCGCTACAACAGCGCGGAACTCAGCAAAGTCAGCGCCGCCGCGACCGACGTGTTCATCAATTTCCGCGCGGCACCCTGGCTCAATCTCCAAGCGGGCCAATTCGACGCGCCGTTCACGATGGAGAACCGCACCAGCGAAAAGTGGGGCACTCCGTTCATGGAGCGCTCGCTCACCGTGCGCGACGTGGCCGTGCCGACCCAAAAGCAAATCGGACTCATGGCCTGGGGTGAGGCGTTCGGCAAAGTCTTCAACTACTCGATCGGCTTGTTCGACGGCGACGGACAGAATCGGCTGAACGTCGACGGCAAAGGCGACGTGTTCGCGCGTGTGTACGTGCTGCCGCTGAGCGGGCGCACGGACGCGCTGAAGAGCCTGGAGGTCGGCGCGAGCGCTCGTTACGGCTCGCGCGACAAGAATTTTTCGAACTACGACGTGCCGGCGTTGACCACGCAAGGCCAGTACGCATTCTGGAACCCGACCTACGCGAGCTCGGCCGGGCAAACGCACGTGCTCTACGCGGGCAGTCAGCGCGGCGTGGCGCTCGAAGCGCGCGTCCCGGTTTCGCTGCTCGATTTCACGGCCGAAGCCGCCTACATCGACAAGAACACGCGCGAGGTGGCAGAGGGCGCGCAGACCTCACAGAGCTTACGTTTCGGCGGCATCCGCGGCTACTCGTACTACCTGGAAGTGGGCTTTTGGCCGCTCGGAAACCGCGACATCAATGGGTTGCCCGGCGTGCAGAACATGCCGCACGTCGACTTCAGCAAGCCCGATCCGGCGGCGCCGCCGCGAGCATTGCAGCTGCTCGTCAAATGGGAGCAGCTGCGGCTCAACTATTCGAGCGCGCGCCACCTCGGCAGCCCGGATCTCCAGAACATGGACGGCGACATCAAGGTCGACGCTTTCTCGCTCGGCGCCAACTATTGGCTCACGAAGCATCTGCGCTTCACCATCAACTACATCCTCAACAATTTCCCCGATTCCGCGCCGAGCAAGGCGAGCCCCGCGGGCAGCTCCGTCTGGAGCGCGACGCAGCGCGCAGAAGCTCCCGCGAACACGCTCAGCCCTGGCGTCAATGACGACGCACGCAGTCACGCGCACGTCTTGCACGAGATATTGGCGCGCGCGGCCGTCGCGTTCTGAGTGTCCGCCCGCGCTTCAGCTCGAGAGCAAGCGCTTCCAAAAGGACGGCCGGGCCTTGCTGTCCGTGCGCTTCTTCTCGCGACAGTTGCAGCGTTGCTCGACCGGAACATCGGCGAGCACTTGCTCGACGTGTCGCCCGCAGCCGGAAAAGCTCGGTTTGCCGCAATTTTTGCACTGGATTCGTGAACACATGGTCAATTCTCCACCGCGCGGCACGCAGCCGGCGCATCTTCCGTCAGAGCCAAGCCGAGCGCGCGAAGGTTCTCCCTGAAATCGCAGAGCGAGACGACTCTCGACCGATTCAGGTAAGTGTTCGGATTTTTTTTGGGGGGCCACGCGGGAACGGGCGCGCTGCACGGGAGTAGTCGAAAGTGGGCAACCGAGTCCGATGTTGGCCGAATTGCAGCCGCGCCTGCCCGTGATGGGATCCGGCTTCGCATTTCGGCCGAGGGCGGCGCTCTCGCCCGCTCGCTGCATTGCTCGATCCTCGGCTCAGCGCGCCTCGGCCGCCGCTGCCTTGTGCTCATGCACGACGAGCACGCTTCGGTCGGCCAAATTGGCGACTTTGCCGGCCGTGGTTCCGAGCACGCGATCCCACCCGTGATAGCCGTGGCTACCGACGACGATCAGATCCACATCGAGCTCTCGTGCCGTATCGAGGATTGCGCGCCACGGCTGACCGATGGCCACGATCGGCTCGCCCGTCGAAGTCAGCGGCGCACTGGCCGCCAATTCCTTTAAATAGCGAACTGCAAGCTCGGTGAGGTGCGCCGGCAAGGGATCGGCGTGACTGGCAGCCGCCGCTGGGGGAAATTCAGCAGGCACGCTGATCACTTGCACGACTCTCAGCGTCGCGCCGAGCTTTTCGGCCAATGCTGCCGCGGTGTCGAACACGGCGGCCGCTCGCTCTGAAACGTCCACTGCGACCAGGATCTTTTGGAACATGCTTTGCCTCGGGTGGATGGGCTTGCCCGCCGCTCGTCAATTCGTGCCGTCGCCAGTCCGGAGTCGGGACGCGAAGAGCATTCGGGCGAAGAGCCGCCAATGCGTGCTCGAGTTCACTCGTTCTCCGAATCGGATTCGGACTTGAGCAGCCGCCCGAGCGTCTTGATGTCCACGTCCAGCTTTTCCGCAGTGAGCATGCGACGTCCGCCCAATGTGTCGAACGCCCAGGCGGCATAGCGACGCTGCATTTCTCGAAGCGGCACGATCTCGCCCTGAAACGCGGCCGCGCTCGCCGCCCGTTGACCGATCGTGCGCGGCAGCTCTTCGGCCGTAACCTCCCGCGAACTACCGAGTAACACGACGCGCTCCACCAAGTGCTCGAGCTCCCGCACATTACCGGGCCAGCGATGATCGAGCAGTCGCTCCAGCGCGACTTTCGAAAATGAGCGAACGGGCGACTCGGGGTGTCGTTCGAGCGCGCGCGTCAAAAAATGCCTCAGCAGCAGGGGCAGATCTTCTTGGCGATGACGGAGCGGCGGGATCTCCACACTGACCACGTCCAAGCGATACAGCAGGTCCTCACGGAACGCACCACTTGCCACTCGCGCGTGCAAATCCCGATGCGTGGCGGCGACGATGCGTACGTCGATGCGCCGCTCTTTGTTGGCACCTACCGGGCGAACCGTACCGCTCTCCAGCACGTGCAGTAGCTTGGCCTGAAGATTCGGCGCAATTTCGCCGATCTCGTCGAGGAACAGCGTGCCTCGGTCGGCGTTGACGAACAGCCCCTCGCGATTGCCGGTCGCACCGGTAAAGGCGCCCTTCACGTGGCCGAACAATTCACTTTCCAGCAAGTTTTCCGGCAGGGCGGCGCAGTTTACGGCCACGAACGGTTCACTCGCGCGTGGGCCGTGCGCGTGGATGGCGCGCGCGATCAAGCCTTTGCCCGTGCCCGTCTCACCGGTGAGCAGCACGGGCGCGCTGGCTGCAGCAATGCGCTCGACCAGCTCGCTCACCGCGCGCATCGCGTCACTCTGGCCCACGACGTTGGACAGCCCGAAGCGTTCACGCAATGTGCGGCGAAGCGAAGCAGCCTCACGCCGAAGCCGGGAGTCTTCGAGCGCGCGATTCAAGAACAAGACCAGCTCGTCGACCTTGAACGGCTTGGTCAGGTAGTGAAAGGCGCCCTGCCGGATACAGTCGATCGCGCTTTCGACGGCGCTGTACGCGGTCATCACGATCACGGGTCGGGCCGGCGCGTCCGCGCGCGAAATCTTGAGCAACTCCAGCCCGTCCACCCCGGGCATCCGCAGATCGGTGACCAAAGCGTCGAAATCCTGCTCGACGAGACGCTGAGCCGCTTCCCTGCCGGCGGCCACGGCAATGGCCTCGAAGCCATGCTCCGCGAGCCCGTCTGCCACCGTCTCGGCCATGGATAGATGATCGTCGACGATCAGGATGCGCGGTTTCTCGCGCTGCGGTTCAGCCATTTTGCGATTCCGTCGAGGTGGGGAGCTCCACACGAGCAAGCGTACCGCGCTGCCCTCGGCGCGCGAGCACGCTCAGCGTGCCACGGTGGTGTTTCACCAGCTCGTTCGCGATCGCAAGCCCGAGCCCAGAGCCCAAACCGTGCGCCTTGGTAGTGAAGAAAGGGTCCATGATGCGCTGAGCGGCGTCCGCGCTGATGCCCGAGCCATCGTCGGTGACGACGAAGGCGACGCGCTCTTCCTCAGTCGCGGCGCGCAACTCCACGTGGCCGCCGGGTTCACAGGCATCACACGCATTCAAGAGCAGGTTCACCAAGACCTGCTCCATCAACCGCGGTTCGCAGGCGACGTGCGGCAGTTCGGGCGCGATGTCGAGCGTCAATTTTACGCCGGCCTTGGCGAACCGATGCTCGACCAGATTGACCGATAGCTCGGCGAGCTGCCGCGGATCGACGTGTTCCATGCGCGGAGCATCACCGCGCGCGAGCGCCAAAAATCCGCGGACGATACTGCTGATGCGCTCGGCCTGCTCGAGGATCGCGTCGATGGCGCGTTTGGCTCGTTCATCGCCGCCCAGTTTGGCCGTGAGTTGCTCGGCGCGCCCGACGATCACGGCCAGCGGCGTAGATACCTCGTGCGCAATGCCGGTGGCGAGCGCACCCATGGTCGCGAGCTTGTCCGCGCGCACCAAGCGCTCGTCGCGTTCGGACTGAATGCTCGCGATGGCAAGCTCCTGTGACAGCAGCAGCTGCTTGCGCTGATTGCGCAGAGCCATGCCGCCAAACACCAAGACCAGCCCGGATGCCACGAAGACGCTCAGCACGAGCCGCCACTCTGCAAACAGCTCACGATCGCGCTCGCGCTGCGCGCTGGCCACGACCACGATCCCCCAGCGCCCCGCCGCCCCCGCGTCCACGCGCGCGAGACCTGCCATCGCCATGCGAGCGGGAAGGCCGAGCCCGGCGGCTTCCGCGCGCGACAACCGCAGCCACGTCGCGCCGTTCGACAGTCCGTTTTCCAGGACCGGAACGCGCAGGATCTTGCCATCCGCCGTCATCAGCCCCGGCCCGAACGGACCTTCGACGAGTAGCCGAACTAAATTGGGTCGCTCGACCGCACGCGCAGTCAGCGACAGCTGCCGCAATTTCGCGGCCGACATCGCCGCAGAAGCAGACTCTGGCTGGAGCACCGCGGCTGCGCCGGTTGACAGCGCGGCCTCAGCGCCGAGCTGAGTGCGAAAGGTGGTCGCGACCGCCTGTGCCAACGCGGTCTGCTCGCCGGCGAAGTCCTTCAACGCTGCCGCAAACTCGCGCTGTTCGTCCCAATACGCGACCGCGGCGACGCCCAAAATCGCGAGCACCATCCAAAGCAGCAGCGATGGTGTCCTCACCACTCGCTCCGAGCTTTCGAGCGGGCGTTCGGGCGCACGTGGCAGGACCGCGATGGGAGCGTCCATCTTTGCTTCAGCTCAGCAATACCGGGGCCAACGCGCGCACTCACGAATTTATCAGACAAAGTTCAGGTTTCTTGGTCCAGCGAGTGGGAAGAAATCCCACTAGGTTGGGAATTCTTCCCATGCCGACGCGGCGGTAGCTGGCAGTTTCGCACGGATCTTTGTCGAATATTGCGCTGGCCCAAGACGTGCTTTGGGCCCGCGCGATGCTACGAGTTCGAGTCGCACTCTTGCTTTCCGCAGCGCTGCTCCCCGGCGTTGCCCTCGCAGAAGTGCCTGCGGTCACGACTAGCACGCTGGGCGACGCTCCCGCCCCCACGCGCGCCATGAGCCTTGGCGAGGCGTTGGCTTATGCCAAAGCCCACCAGCCCGAGGTTCGGACCGCGGCGGCCAGGATTCAGGCGCAGATCGCACGAGCAAAGATCCCCGCCGCACAGTGGTCCCCGACGATTGGCGCGACCGCGCAGCTCTTCGCCGCCACGGCGAACAACACCACGGGCAGCTATGTGTCGCCCGGCGGGCTCGATATTCCGCGGATTGGCTCGACGCGCGCGACGGGCACGGGCTCATGGCGACCTTATCCGTCGACGCTCGTGGGGCTCGGAATCAACCAGGAATTGTTCGATTTCGGGCGCATCGCCGCGCAAACCGCAGCCGAAGACGCGCTCACCGACGTCGAGCGCCAGCGCGCCCAGGCGATCGCGCTCGACGTGGCCTTCGACGTCGAAGAAGCCTACTTCTCGGTCTTCGCAGCCAAAGCCATACTGAAGGCCGCTCAAGATGCGTACGACCGCTCGCTCGTGCATCGAGATCTGGCGAGGGCGGGAGTTTTATCGGGGTTGCGTTCGCCGATCGAGCTCACTCGCGCCGAGGCCGACCTCGCCAACTTCGACATTGGTCGGATCCGCGCGCGGGGCGGTCTGACGACAGCGCAGACCGTGTTCGCGGCAACGGTTGGCGTGTCCGACCCGGCGCTCGACGTGAGCTCGGCGCCGCCCACGCCGGCCGAAATGCCGAACCTCGGCCAAGCGCTCGAACGCGCCGAGGCCAAAGATCCGCGCCTGCTCGCTGCCTTCGCGGAGCTGCGCGCGGCCGAGCAGCACACGCGCGCGATAGGCGCAGAAATGCGTCCCAACCTCGAGCTGACCGCTACGTTGTCGGGCCGGGCGGGTGCGGCGCCGCCCTCCGGCACCGGCAATTTGCCGGACGGCGGGGGGTTTCTCCCGCGGGTGCCGAATTGGGATGTTGGCGCGGTGCTGAGTTGGCCGCTGTTCGACGGCACGGTTTCGGCGCGAGAAGCGGCGTCACGTAGAGATGAGCAGGTGCAAAGGGAGGAGATTGGGCTCGTACGCGAGCGCGAGCGCGTCGCGATCCGAGAAGCGTACGCCAATGTCGGCGTGGCGCGCACGGTCCTTCCCGGGTTGAGTCGCGCCGCAGAGGCGGCTCGAGCCAACTATGCGCAAGCCGACGCGCGCTTCAAGGCCGGGCTCGGGACCAGCGTGGAGCTCGCGGATGCGGAAGCGCTGCGCACGGAAGCAGAGATTCAACTCGTACTAGGCGAGTTCGAGCTGGCCCGGGCGCGCGCTGCGTTCGGCCGCACGATCGCGGAAGGATTCTAAAGTGACGCCCGAGATAGCGCCGAGCTCAGCCGATAGCACCACGTCCTCTCCCGAAAAGCCGCACGCGCCGCGCGCCGCTCGATCCTACGTTCCGCTGTCGATCGGCGTAGGCGCATTTCTGATCATTGCGCTCGGCGCGACCATGGTCGTGCGCGCCGAAGCCAAGGTAAACCAGATCGCGCTCGCACAATCTGCCAAGCCGGTGACCGTGATCCACGCGCAGAGCTCGACATTTCGAGGCTTTCGCAAGTACGTAGGCACGATCGAGCCTTGGCTCGAGGCAAAGATTGGCCCCCAAATGCTCTCGGCGTACGTCGACACGGTGCTCGTTCGGCCGGGCGCAGTCGTAAAAAAGGGCGACGTGGTGGCGACGCTCGATTGCCGCAACGCCAACGCGAGTAGCCAGGCCGTCGCGATGCAGGCCCGCGCCGTTGCGGCGCGCCAAGAAGCGATCGCTCACGAGGCCACGCGACTCAATGGGCTGCTCGACGGCGGCTTCGTTTCCCCCAACGAAGCCGAGCAGAAAGCGGCGCAGAGCGCGGCCGAGCAAGCGCAGCTGCTGGCCACCCAAGCGCAACTGTTGGGCAGCTCGCTGCAGGTGAACGACTGCGTGCTGCGCTCGCCGTTCGACGGCGAGGTGGCGACCCGAACGAGCGACCCCGGAGCATTCGTGCGGCCCGGCGTGCCGATCGTTGCGGTCGTGGATCGCGCTACCGTGCGAATCGTCGCAGACGCACCCGAAGTCGACTTTCCGATCGTCGCGCCAGGTGCACCGGTCAAACTGCATCTGCTCGCCACGAACCAAGATCTGGACGCGCAAATCTCGCGCCGCGCGCCCGCCGCAGACACCGCGACACGCACCGCGCACTTCGAAATGGATGTGCCCGATCCGAAACGCGAGCTCCCCGTCGGTACCACGGCCGACATTCACATCGACGTGGGCGACGCCGAGCCCGCGACGGAGATACCGCTGTCGGCAGCCACGGTGCGCGGTGACAAGGCCACGCTGTACGTGGTCGAGGACAACGTCGCACACAAGCGCGCAGTGCGCGTGCTCGGTGAGCGCGAAGGGCGGCTGTATCTGGACACGACGCTCCCAGCCGGCGCGCTGGTCGTGAGCGAAGGCCGCGCGCTCCTGAGCGACAACGACCAAGTCGCTTCTAAAGTCGATCCCGCTGACGCTGCCGCGTCACCGGCGAGCAGCGCAAAGCGGAGCGCCGAATGACGGGGCTCTCGCTCAGAAACCCAATCGCGATTTTGATGCTCGCCATTGGCTTGGTCGTCTTTTCTTTGGTCGTGGCCCCACGCATGGCAGTCGACACGTTTCCGGAGCTGACTCCGCCCGTGCTCGTGGTCGGCACGTTGGCACCCGGGCTCGGCCCGAAAGACGTGGAAAAGACGCTGACCTGGCGGATCGAAAAATACGTGAGCGCGACGCCGGGCGTGGACCACGTCGAGAGCATTTCGCGCAACAACTTGAGCATCGTTTGGGTGTGGCTGAAGTGGGGCACGGATCTGAACGCCGCCCAAACCTTGGTCCAGCAGCAAACCGCGTTCGCCATGAGCGCGGTACCGAAATCGCTCGGGGTGTTGCCGCCCTTCGTGCTGCAGTTCGATCCCTCGAACGCGCCGGTGGTGCAAGTCGCCGTTTACGGCGGTGGCCTCAGCGGACCTCAGCTCTACGACTATGCGCTGAACAACATCGAGCCACGCCTCGAGGGTATTCCGGGCGTGGCGAGCGCTTCGCTCAACGGCGGACGCCAGCGCCAGATCAACCTGATCGTCGATCCGGTGGCGGCGCAAGCGCGTGGGCTCACGTCGAGCGACGTGGCGGCAGCGGTCTCACAGTCGAACGCGCTCTTACCTTCAGGGGTGTTCATTTCCCCGAAGTTCGACGCCAATGTCTACACCAACGCGGTCCCCGAGCGCGTCAAGACCATTGGCGATGCGATCGTAAAACAGGTCGACGGCAAGCCGGTTTTGATCCGGGACGTGGCCAAGGTCGAAGACGGCGGCAGCCCGGAAACCCAGGCAGTGTCGATCAACGGGCAAAACGGCGTTTACCTGAACGTGCTGCGAGTGCCCGGCGGCAACACGATCGAGATCGTCGAGGCCGTGAAAAACGTGGTCGAGCGTCTAAAGGCCTTGCCGCCCGGCATGAAGGTCGTGCCGATCTTCGATCAATCCACGTTCGTGCGGACGACCTACCACGGCTTGAAGCAAGAGGTCGTGCAGGCACTGGTGCTGATCGCGCTGGTGATCTTGCTCTTCTTGCAGAGTGTTCGCGGCACTCTGATCGTCTCGGTGGCGATTCCGCTGTCGTTCGCGATCACCCTGATCGTCCTTTATGCATGCGGTGAGACGTTGAACGCGTTCACGCTGGGTGGGCTCACGCTGGCCATGGGGCGGCTGGTGGACGACGCGGTGGTGGTGCTCGAGTCCATTCATCGGCACCAGCGACGAGGCTTGAACCCCTACCGCGCGGCGCTCGAAGGCACCAACGCGGTCGCGCTCCCCGTCTTGGCTTCGACCTTGACGACCATGGCGGTTCTATTGCCGGTGCTGCTCCTTTCGGGCTTGGCCAAGAAACTGTTCGCTCCGCTCGCGCTGACCGTGGCCGTCGCCATGATCGCGTCGTATTTCGTGAGCGTCTGCGTCACGCCGGTAGCCTGCCGCTATTTCCTCGGTCACGCCGAGCACGGCAGGTTCGGTAAGAGCGTCGAAGCCTTGATCGATCAGATCGCGGGTCGCTACGCGCGCGTTTTGCGGCGCGTTCTGCCGTTTCGTTGGTCGATTGTGGCCGGCTGCGCAGCGATCACCATTGCCGCCGTTTGGGCGTCCGCGCGCCTGCCGAGCACGTTCTTCCCGGAGATCGACGAGTCGATGGAACGCGTCTACGTTCGGCTCGCCCCCGGTATCTCGCTGGCCGATTCCGCGCAATTGCTGCAGGCAATGGGGCAGACGGTCGCAAATGAGCTGCCAAAAGGCAACGTGGAGCTCGTGCTCACGAACGTGGGCTCACCGAACAATGCGCGCAGCGCCATGACCAGTCCAAACAATGGACCGCACATGGGCTTCATTCGGCTGCAGCTGGTCGATCAAGATCAACGCACCTTGTCGCAGCGCGAGCTCGCCGACAAGACCCGCGAGATCCTGAACCGGCACTATCCTGGCGTCGAATTTCTGCAATGGCCGGGGGGCTTGGTCGCGAGCGTCTTTTCCAACGGCTACATCGCGCCGCTCGTGATGGAGGTGAGAAACGACAATCTCGCGGAGCTCGACGAGCAAGCGCGCGCGGTCGCGGAAGTGGCGCGCACGGTCCCCGGCGTGCGCGACGTCCGCGTCTCTCTGCAAACCGACTATCCGGAAGTGCGCGTGGAGACCGATCGCGAGCAAGCGGGGCTCGTCGGCGTCACGTCACGCGCCGCTGCGCAAACGACACTCGAAGCCACGCTCGGCAACATCAACGCGCCGAGCGTCTGGATCGATCCGGCGAACGGACAGTCGTACTACGTCGTGACCTATTACGACGGCAAAGCAGTCGCGGACCCGAACGCGCTCTCGGCGCTCCCGGTGCGCATCGAAGGTGGCAAATCCGTGCCGCTGCGCGCATATGGCAAAGTCCGGCGCTCGGTCGGGCCGGTCGCCATCGAGCGCAATCAGCTGCAGCGAGCCGCGCACGTTCTGATGCAGACCGAAGGACGTGACCTCGGCACCGCCGCCGCGGAGCTCGAGCGGAAGTTGAAGAGCGACCCGCGCACCCGCAATGTCACGTTTTCATACGTCGGCCAGGTGCAGCTGATGCGCGACACGTTTTCCGGATTGGGCGTCGCGATCGGGCTAGCGGTGATGGTCGTGTTCATGATCATGGCCTCTCAATTCAAATCGCTGCGCCTGCCCTTCGTGATGCTCTTCACCATTCCGGTGTCGCTGGTCGGCATCGTGATGGCGCTGATGGCCGCGGGCCAAGGCTTCTCGATCACGGCATTGATGGGGATTTTGATGGTCGTGGGCATCGCCGTATCGAACGGGATATTGCTCGTGGATGACGCCAACCGACGTTTCGGCGAAGGGCTCGACCAGCTCGAGGCGGTGATCGCGGCCGCGCGCTCGCGGTTCGTGCCGATCGCGATGACCAGCCTCGCCACGGTGATCGGCCTCATTCCGACCGCGATGGCTCTAGAGAAAGGCACGGAAGCCAATCAGCCGCTGGCGCTGGCCGTGGTCGGCGGGCTCACCTCTTCCACGTTGCTGTCGCTCTTCCTGGTGCCGGTCATGTTCATGTTTTTCGCCAAGCGAAGCCCAGAAACCCAAGACGAGTCCGCCACCGGGCATCCGCCGCTCGCGCCGGCAAGCGCCTGAAAGGCGCCGAGCCCGACTTTCCGAGAGGGAGAGAGCACCGCCAAGCCGCCAAGAGCGCCAAGACTCGCCAAGCGCCAAGAGCGTCACAGATCGGCGTCGAAGCTCACGGTCCTACGCGTAGGATTTTGGGGTTTTGCAAATAGCGAAGAGGCGCGGCGCGATCAGCGCTTGCTGACCCCCGCTCGTCACCCATCTTCTCGGTTGCACACGACGCTGATTGCTAGAATCGCCGTTCGCAGTGCCGCCCTTTGCCGCACCAAACCCAAAAAACTCCGCGTTCTCCTCGTTTCGCGTGCCCATCGCTTAGGGCCCTCGAATGACTAAGTCGGTCGATGATCGCGGTCGAGGCGCCCGGCTGGCGAGGCGCGACGAAGGCGCATACTGCTAGTATGTAACTGAGGAGCAACGAAGCCAGGCGGGATGCATCGGCCGCGAGGGCGATCGACTTAGCCATTCGAGGGCCCTTAGCCGCGTTTGCCGCGTGCCCCGCGCGTATGGCGTCTTGGCGGTAAAGTCCGGGAGCCGCAACCCGCCGCTAAAAGCCGATCCCCACGCGCGCACCGCTCGAGAGTCGCGCTCGGTCGGGTTCAGGACGCGCTCGAGCTGCGCGAACCCATTGCGCTCACCACCGGCTCTGACGGGAACCCTGTGCTCAACCACCGGACCTCCCGCCCATGACCCCTACGGCTTCCATCAGGACCCTGCTCGTCAGCGTAGTGCTGATGATACCGAACTTGCTCGCCTGCGGCCGCACCGAGCTAGCGCCGTCGGTCCCTGCCAGCTCCCCCGTGCCCGTGAAGTTGACGAGCGCGCACGAAGAAAATCTGGCCACGCTCTACCGCAGCAGCGGAACCGTGCGCGGCCAAACCACCGCCGTGCTCACCAGCAAGACGACTGGCTACGTCCGCGCCGTCGACGTTCGACCCGGCGATACGGTGCGCGCGGGCCAACTCCTCACGGTGCTCGAAGCCAATGACTCGACGGCCGGTGTGCGGCGAGCACGCGCCGGCTTCGATCAATCGCTCGAAGCGCGCACTGAAGCCGAAAATCAGCTGCGCTCCGCGCAGGCCACGCTACGGGTCGCGCAAGCGACGCACCAGCGAATTTCCGCAATGTATGCGAGCCAAAGCATACCGCAACAAGCATACGACGAGTCCGAGGCTCGCCTTCAGGCCGCGCTCGCCGAAGAACAGGCAGCCCAAGCGCGACTGCGCTCGTCCAGTGCACGCATCGCGCAAGCCAAAGCCGAGGTCGGTGAGGCACAAGCCAGCCTCGACGACACGCGGATCACGGCGCCCTTTGCGGGTCAGGTGATCGAGCGCCGGATCGATCCCGGAAACTTGGCGCTGCCAGGCACGCCGCTGCTCGTTTTGGAACAAGAAGGAACGCTGCGCGTCGAGACCGCGGTCGAAGAATCGCACGCGGCGAGCGTCGCTTTGGGTGACGGCGTGGTCGTTGAAATCGAAGCCTTGCCCCAGCCCGTGAACGGTAAAGTGGCCGAGATTGTCCCGGCGGTGGACGCGGCTTCACGCGCGTTTCTGGTGAAGATCGATCTGGCCGGAGAGCGCGCGGGGCTGCGACCGGGCATGTTTGCGCGCGTCGGCTTCCGCGTGAACACCCGGCCACGGCTGGTCGTGCCGACCAGTGCCATCACGAAGAACGGCGCGCTCGACCGCGTGTTCGCAACGGACGGTGAGTGGTTGCGCCTGCGAATGGTCACGCTGGGCGAAGCGCAGGGGCCGTGGACCGAAGTGCTCTCCGGCCTCACCTCCGGAGATCGGCTCGTGGCCACACCGACGCCGCTCGTCACGGACGGAGCACGCTTCACGGAGCAGCCATGAGCACCGCAAAGCTTGGCCCCGCCGGACGGCTCGCACGAGCCTTCATCCATTCCAAGCTGACTCCGCTATTGCTCATCGCGTCGGTACTCCTCGGAGCCCTCGCGGTGTGGAAGCTACCTCGCGAGGAAGAGCCACAGATCATCGTACCGATGAGTGACGTGTTCGTGCGCATGCCGGGCGCATCCGCGAAGGAGGTCGAGCAGCGGGTGACGAAGCCGCTCGAGCGCTTGCTCTGGGAGATCCCGGGGGTGGAGTACCTGTATTCTACCTCGAGCCCCGGGCTAAGCTCCGTGATCGTCCGCTTCAAAGTCGGTGAGGACGAAGAGCGCAGCACGGTGCGCTTGCAGGAAAAGCTCAGCGCGCATCTGGACATCGTTCCCCCGGGCGCCTCTGCGCCGCTCGTGAAGCCGCGTTCGATCGACGACGTGCCGGTGCTCGCGCTCACCCTGTGGAGCAAGCGCTACTCGGGCTACGAACTTCGCCGCGTGGCCGCAGAGCTGCAAGAACAGGTAAAGCAGGTCCCGGGCGTGAGCGAGGTCACACTGACGGGCGGCGAACGCAGACAAGTTCGCGTGCTCGTCGATCCGGAAAAGCTTGCCGCGCGTCGAGTCTCGCCCCTCGCGGTGGCGTCTGCCCTCGGAGCCGCGAATCAGCGCTTGCCGACCGGCGCAGTGGCCGCCAATAACCAGGAAATTCTGCTGGAAACGGGCAGTCTGCTCGCCAGCGCGCGGGACGTCGGCGACGTGGTCGTGGCCGTCGCTTCCGGGCAGCCGGTGTTCCTTCGCGATCTTGCCACGATCACGGACGGCCCCGAAGAACCTTCGACCTATGTGCGTTTCGCTGGCGGCGTCGCGGCGACGGGCGTCGAACGCGAGGCACTGCCCGGAGCGTTGCCCGCGGTCACACTCTCGGTCGCCAAGCACAAGGGACAAAACGCAGTCTCGGTGGTCGACGATGTGACGCGCAAACTGCATTCACTCGAGGGCAACCTGATCCCCGGCGACGTGCATGTCAGCGTCACTCGAGACTACGGCGCCACCGCGGCCGAAAAGAGCAACGAGCTGCTCATGCACATGGCGATCGCGGTCGTCAGCGTAGGCGTCTTGATCTGGCTCACGCTCGGCCGGCGCGCCTCGGGCATCGTGATGTTGGCGATTCCCGCGACGTTGGCCCTGACCTTGACCGTGATTTATCTCTACGGCTACACGCTCAACCGAATCACGCTCTTCGCGTTGATCTTTTCGATTGGCATCTTGGTCGACGACGCGATCGTGGTCGTGGAAAACATCACCCGCCACTGTCACTTACCCGAAAACGCCGGGCTTTCCGCGGCGGAAATCGCGGTACGCGCCGTAGACGAGGTGGGCAATCCGACGATCTTGGCGACCATGACGGTCATCGCCGCGATCTTACCGATGGCCTTCGTGGGCGGACTGATGGGCCCGTATATGCGACCTATCCCGATCGGCGCCACCGCGGCCATGATCTTTTCGCTGATCGTCGCGTTCATCGTCACGCCCTGGGCGACGATCCGTTTCATGCCGTGCGGCGGAACGCACGGCCACGAAATGGCTGAAGGGCGCATGACGCTGGTCTATCGGCGAGTGATGGGCGCACTTTTGCGCGTTGCCCGGCTGCGCCAGCTGTTCCTCGGCGGTGTGGTCGTGCTGCTTCTGGGCGCGATGGCACTCGTGGCCGTCAAGTTCGTGCGCGTGAAGATGTTGCCGTTCGACAACAAGAGCGAGTTCCAAATCATCGTCGATATGCCCGAAGGCGCGACACTCGAAGCGACCGATCACGTCACGCAACAGATCGCCGATGTCGTGCGCCAGCAGCCGGAGGTAAAGAGCTGTCAGAGCTACGTCGGTACTTCCGGCCCGTACAACTTCAACGGACTGGTCCGGCACTACTTCCTGCGCCAAGGCTCGCACGTCGCGGATTTGCAGGTGAATTTGCTCGAACGCGGCGAACGCACGGCGCAGAGTCACGCCATTGCCAAGCGCGTTCGGCAGGCAATTTTTCCAATCGCGCAGCGTTCCGGCGCCAAAATCAAGGTCGCGGAGGTTCCGCCGGGCCCGCCGGTGCTAGAGACCTTGGTCGCCGAAATCTACGGTCCCGACTACGGGCGTCAAATCGAGGTAGCGAGGCAAGTGCGCCAGAGCATGGAGAGCACGCCCGGCGTAGTGGATGTGGATTGGTACGTCGAGGACGATCAACCGAAGTATCGCTTCGTGATCGATCGAGAGAAGGCGGCGCTCAGCGGCGTCAGCGAAGTCGAGATCGTGCGCGCCCTTCACTTGGCGGTGGACGGTGAGACCTCCGGTCTCGTCCACGACGAGCGTGAGAAGGAGGACGTACCGATCGTGGTGCGCTTGGCTCGCGCAACACGCTCGGATCTGGATCGCCTGCAAGGGCTCAGGTTGCCGGGCACTGGCGGCACGCTGGTGAGCGCGCGCGAGCTCGTTCATCCGCAGCTCGTGAGCGAGGATAAGAGCATTTACCACAAGAACCTGATGCCGGTCGTGTACGTCACCGCCGATGTCGCGGGTGAAATCGAGAGCCCCGTCTACGCCATCTTGGCGCTCGGCAAAAAGCTCGACCGCTTGCGCCTGCCGGAGGGCTACGCGCTCGAACAACGCACCGCCTCGCAGCCGTTCTTTTCCGACAAATTGGCCATGAAATGGGACGGTGAGTGGCACATCACGTACGAGGTATTTCGCGACCTCGGGCTCGCCTTCGCCGGCGTGCTCGTGCTCATCTACGTCTTGAACGTTGCCTGGTTCCAGTCGTTCAAGACGCCGCTCGTGATCATGTCCGCGATCCCGTTCTCGCTGGTCGGGATCCTGCCGGCGCACGGGCTGCTGAACGCATTCTTCAGCGCCACGTCGATGATCGGCTTCATCGCGGGCGCAGGCATCGTCGTGCGTAACTCGATCATCTTGGTCGACTTCATCGAACAGCGGCTGCGCGAGGGCGTCCCGCTCGAGGAGGCGGTGATCGATGCCGGCGCAATCCGGTTCCGGCCCATGGTGCTGACGGCCGCGGCGGTCGTGGTCGGAGCGGCGGTCATCCTATTCGATCCCATTTTCCAGGGTCTGGCCATTTCACTGATGGCGGGCGAGGTCGCGTCGTTACTGCTCTCGCGCATGACCGTGCCCGTCGTCTATTTCATGATGCGACGGCGCGAACAACTCCGCGCGCTGCGGCGCGCCGAGTCCATCCCCCCCTCCACAATCGACCGAGCTCCAATCGCCCGACCGAGCGCGGCCTGAACCAAGAGGAACTCCCATGAGCACTGAACGCTGGATTCGCTTCGTGGCAGGTTCGTTCGTCCTGATCTCGCTCGGGCTCGGACAATTCGTGAGCGCCTATTTCCGGCTATTTACGCTGTTCGTAGGCGCGAACCTGGTGCAGTCGGCGCTCACCGGCTTCTGCCCGCTGACGTTCCTGCTGCGCGCGCTGGGCGCTGGCGATTCACCGGCTCAGAAGGTCCAGCGCTGAGCCGGCAGCGCATCCATCACGGGTTTGTGGTTCCTCGGGCGAGCCATTCACGCTACAGAACACGCGATGCCCGTTGCGTCGCCTGAAGATGCAGAACTGAGCGCCCTCATCGCGCGGGCCCGCGCGGGTGACAAGGCCGCGCTCGAAGCCGTGCTGGGCCAGATCGCGCCGGCGATTCACCGCTTCGGGCTGCGCATGTGCAAGAACGTCCACGACGCGGAAGACGTGCTGCAAGACACGCTGCTCAACGTCGTCAACCACCTGACTGACTTCGAGGGACGTTCGTCTTTGTCCAGCTGGGTATTCGCGCTGACTCGCAGCGCTTGCGCGCGCAAGCGCCGGGGCCTGAAAAATCAGCCGCCAGTGAGTGACGAGCGGCTGCCGGACAACCCCGACCAAGCTCCGAATCCGGAGGCGCGTGTGGCCGAGCAGGAGCTCGCCCGAGCCTTGTCTCAGGCACTCGACGGGCTGCCGGACGACTATCGCGAGGTCATCCTCCTGCGGGACGTCGAGGGCTTATCCGCGCCCGAGGCCGCCTCGTCGATCGGCATTTCGGTCATGGCGCTGAAGAGCCGTCTGCACCGAGCGCGCGAGGCGCTGAGAAACGCGCTGCGTCCGCTGCTGGAGCCGAGCGCGCTACCGAACGCCTCCGGCTGCCCGGATGTGATCGCGCTCTGGTCGCAAAAGCTGGAGGGCGATCTCAGTCAGCTCGACTGCTCGGTGATGGAAAAGCACATCGCCGGCTGCGCGAGCTGCAGCGCCGCTTGCGACGCACTCAAGCAGGCGCTGCTCGCCTGCCAAAACGCGCGAGCCGAGGCCGTGCCGCCCGACATCCAAGCTCGGATCAAGGCAGCCATGAAGCCCTGGCTCGACTCGGGAACGCCCGCTCGCTGAGAGACCGGGCTCCGCGCGGGGATCGCCTTGATCGCGAACGCGGCACGGCTCGCCTTTTCCCGCGAAGCGGGTGCGAACGGGGCTAGCGTGATGGTTCGAGCAGGCTACGAGCGGCTGGCGCGTTCTGCCACATGCTCGGAATGACTACCGAACATTCATGAGTCGACCGAAATCCGAGGCCGAGCAGCGGCGCCCCATGCCGAGACTTGGTAAAGCTTCTCGGCTCGGAGCTGATCGCCTTTCTGCCCGAGATCGCGGAGTGTAACCGTCAGTGACCGAAACGACCCCATGAACAAGCCGCGTCCTCCCGTAAAGTTCTTGCTCGTCGACGATCTCGAGGAAAATCTGCTCGTGCTCGAGGCGCTATTGCGTCGCGATGGGCTCGAGCTCGTCAAGGCGAACTCCGGACGCGAAGCGCTGGAGCTTGCGCTCGAGCACGAATTTGCGTTGGCGTTGATCGACGTGCAAATGCCGGAGATGGACGGCTTCGAGCTCGCGGAGCTGATGCGCGGTGCCGAACGCACGCGCCATGTGCCGATTATCTTCGTGACCGCGGGGATTCAAGAGCGCCACCGGGTGTTCAAAGGCTACGACGCGGGGGCGGTGGATTTCTTGTTCAAGCCGCTCGAGCCGCAGATCTTGCGGCAAAAGACGGAAACCTTTTTCCAACTCTATCGTCAGCGCCAAGACTTGGCAGAGACGCTGCGCCTGAACGAAGAATTGATGGCGGTAGTCGGGCACGACCTCAAAAATCCGCTGAATGTCGTGCTGATGACCACGAGTTTGCTTGCAAGCTCCAGCGACCCG
>Ga0207667_10002046_pt1 | contig 25278 bp, 24 predicted proteins | sample KBSCornC52_FD_184301 | JGI IMG/M metagenome (GOLD analysis project Ga0207667, IMG submission 184301) | Corn rhizosphere microbial communities from Kellogg Biological Station, Michigan, USA - KBS Corn C5-2 (SPAdes) (version 2) | ecosystem: Host-associated > Plants > Roots > Rhizosphere > Soil ...
ATCCGCACCACGCTGCAGGCGCTGTATGCACTGTTCGACAACTGCAACAGCCTGCACACCAATGCCTACGACGAGGCGATCACCACGCCGACCGAGGAAAGCGTGCGCCGCGCGGTGGCGATCCAGCTGATCATCAATCGCGAGCTGGGCCTGAACTTCAACGAGAACCCGTGGCAGGGCAGCTTCGTGGTGGACGCGCTCACCGATCTGGTGGAAGAGGCCGTCTACCGCGAGTTCGAGGCGATCAGCGAGCGCGGCGGCGTGCTCGGCGCGATGGACACCATGTACCAGCGCGGCAAGATCCAGGAAGAGTCGATGTACTACGAGCAGAAGAAGCACGACGGCAGCCTTCCGCTGATCGGCGTGAACACCTTCCTGCCCAAGGACCACGGCGGCGAGATCGCCACCGAGATCGAACTGATCCGCTCCACCGAAGAGGAGAAGGGCCAGCAGATCGACAACGTGCAGGCCTACGCCAAGGCCCGCAACGGCCTGGCCCCGGAGAGCCTCAAGATCCTGCAGAACACCGCGCGCGAACGCCGCAATGTGTTCGAGCAGTTGATGGAGGCGGTGAAGTACAACTCACTGGGGCAGATCAGCCACGCCTTGTACGACGTCGGTGGCGAGTATCGCCGCAACATGTGACCGGAAGGGGCCGCAAGGCCCCTTCTTTTTGCGCATGCCTCAAGCCAGCACCCCTCTCCCCGCCGGGGAGAGGGCAGGGTGAGGGGCCGTTCTAGCGACAACGCTGCTTCCGAAGGACGCGCACTTGGATAACGACGGCGAGATCCTGTGCGAAGAAGTAAGAGCGCATAGGGTCGAAGCCGTTTGAGCGCAGCTCACCTCTCCGACCGCCACCGCCACGCCTTCGTCACTACCGGATTGGTCTCCGGCATCGCCAGCAGCACCGGCAGGACGACAATCGCCACCAGGCCGATCATCGCGCCGGGTACCGCGTGCCAGCCGGTCATCTTGATCAGCAGCTCCGCCAGAAACGGCGTCAATCCGCCGAAGATCGCCGTCGCCATGGTCACGCCAAGCGCCAGTCCGCTCAGCCGCCCTTCGCCCGGAAACTGTTCGGCAGTCGCCGGCGCGCCCACCGCGCTCACCCCGCCGGCAAGGCAGGCCAGCACGATCGCGCCGAGCGCGATGTTGAGCTCCATGCCGCGCGCCATCAGCTGGAACATCGTCAGCGGCAGCAGCACGCTGGCGACGGCCAGCCACACCAGCACCGGCCGGCGTCCCACCCGGTCGGACAGTGCGCCGGCCAGCGGCGTGACCAGGATCACCGCCACCGCGGCGAGCGTCGACAACCACAATGAGCGTTCCTCGGCGAGGATGCCCGACGAGCTGAGAAACGCCGGCACATAGGTGATGCCCACGTAGTAGGTGATCGAGCCCAGCGCCGAGATGGCGAAAGTGCGGAACAGGGCAGGACGATGGTTGGCGAGCATGTGGCCGAGCGGCGAATCCGGCACGGTGTGCTGCTCCACCTGCCGCACGAAGTCCGGCGATTCCTCCATGGTCGAGCGCGCGATCCACACGCAACCGGCCAGCGCGGCGCCGACGAAGAACGGGATGCGCCAGCCCCAGGCATCGAGCCGGGCCGTGCTCATGGCGCTGACGGTCAGCGCCGACACGCCCACCGCCAGCAGCGCGCCGATCTCGCTGGCGGCGGAGGCGAGCGAAGTAATCAGGCCGCGCCGGTCCTTGCGCGCGCCTTCGAGCAGATAAGCGACCACGCCGGTATATTCGCCGCCGACCGAGAACGCCATGAAGCAGCGCAGCAGCAACAGCAGCGCACCCGCTGCCGGCCCGGCGACGGTGTGCGAGGGCAGCAGTGCCGTCGCCAGCATCGCCAGCGTCATCAGCATCATCGACAGGAGCAGCGTGCGGCGCCTGCCGATGCGGTCGCCGATATGCCCGAACACCACCGCCCCCAGCGGACGCATCGCGTAGGAGATGGCGAAGCCGGCCAGCGTGGCGAGCAGCGAACTCTCGCCACCGCCGAAGAACACCCGCGACAGCACGGTGGCGAAGTAGAGATACAGGGTGAAGTCGTACCACTCGACCACGGTCGAGAGGGCAGCGACAGCCATGGAGCCACGGGAAATCTCGGGAGTACCGGGCTTTTCGGTCATGCGCAGACGGTGGCCGGTTGCAGGAACCGCGATCCTAGCGCGATCCGTCGTGTCCGGCCGATCCATGCCTGGCATCGGCCGCGTAGGTTGGGGTGAGCAAAGCGAACCCCAACGTCGCCGCTGCGCATGATGGTGTGCTGGCGGGGAGCGGTGCGATGTTGGGGTTCGCTTTGCTCACCCCAACCTACGACGCGTGTCATGCGTGGGGCGGAGCAGTCGCCTTTCGCGCCGGATGTGCAGAAGGCGTGAAGAAGGCCTCGCCGCAAGTCCGGCCACAACGCGACCGACTTCGCGCGATTGTGATCCCGCTCTCTTCCTGCACTTCGCAGCGGATCGCAAGATGCGCTGCACTGGGGGAGCGTCACATGGTGTTGCGCAGTATCGCGTCGCGGCTGGCCGTCTGGGTGCTGGCTGGAACCTTGCTGGTGGTCGTCGCCGGCGGGTTGTTGCTGTTCCGGGTCGTGCGGCAGCAGATCCTCGAACAGACCCATCGCGAATCGGCGGTGCTGGCGGGCGACGTCAGCCATCGCATCCAGCATCGCCTGGACAAAGTGGCCGATACCGCGCAGATGCTTGCCGCCTTGATCGGGCCGCGGCCGGACGATGCGGAGCCGCTGATCCGCGATGCCCTGGCACACAACGCCGACCTGGACGGATTGGCCGCCGCTTATGTGCCGGCCTCGATCGACGCCGGGGCGCCGGTCCGCTCGCCCTTCGTCAGCCGCCACCTCGATGGCAGCCTGAGCGTGCGCGACCTGCTGAAGGATCCCGCGCCGTACTGGACGCAGGCCTGGTTCGCCACGGGACTGGCGTGCGCCACGGGTTGCTGGCAGCAACCGTTCTTCTCGCAATCGCGCCAGCGCCGGCTGGTCAATTATTCGGCCGCGATCGAAGCGGGTGGCCGGCCGGTCGGCGTGCTCAATGCCGATGTCACGCTGGAGTGGCTGCAGGGCGTGCTGCAGGCCTTGAACAAGCCGCGCGATACCGAGGCGTTCGTGATCGACCAGCAAGGGGTATACCTCGCCGTCGAAGGCTCGGCGCTGGCCGGGCAGCGTGCGCAGGATGAATTGATCGCCGCCTTGCGCGGCGATCCGGCGGAACCGATCCGGCATACCGGCCTGCTGGCGACCCACGCCAATGCACCGGTGTGGATCTATCACGCGCCGATCGACGGCACGCATTGGCAGTTCGGCCTGGTGGTGCCGGAAGAGCGCATCTACGGCGGCGTGCGGCGCACCTTCTCGGTAGCCTTGTCGGTGGGTGCGCTGGCGCTGCTGAGCCTGACCTTGCTGACCTTGGTTGTCACGCGGCGCGTGCTCAGCCCGCTGGGCGTGCTGACGGAGCGCGCCGAACAGGTGGCCAAGGGGGCGCTGGATTTCGAGCTGCCCAGGGTGCGCCGCCGCGACGAAGTCGGCCGGCTGACCCATGCCTTCGACCGCATGCGCCACGAACTGGCCGATCACCTGGCCGAGCTGGGCCGCGTGGCGCGCGAGCAGCAGCGCCTGGCCAGCGAGCTGGAGATCGCCCAGCAGATCCAGACCGCCTTGCTGCCTGGCGCGCATTTCCTCGACGCGCGCTGCAACAACTTCGAGTTGCATGCGGTGTTGAAGCCGGCGCGCACGGTGGGCGGCGATCTGTACAGCTATTTCATGCTGCACGACCAGCGCTTCTACATCATGGTCGGCGACGTGTCGGACAAGGGCATCCCCGCCGCGTTGTTCATGGCGCGCGCGATCACCCTGGCCAAGGCCTTGGCGCCGCGCGCGCAGTCGCCGCAGCAGCTGTTGCAGTTGCTCAACCAGGAGCTGTGCCGCAACAACGACGGCTGCATGTTCGTCAGCCTGCTGTGCGGCCTGCTGGATACCGCGACCGGGCATTTCTCGATGGCCAGCGCGGGGCATGAGCCGCCGGTGCTGTGGGGCGAGGGCGCGCCGCAGCTGCTGGAGATCGAGACGGGGCCTGCGCTGGGCCTCGATGACGAAGCCACCTACAGCTCGCGCCGGGTGCGCCTGCGGCCGGGCGAGACCCTGCTGATGTATACCGACGGCATCACCGAGGCGACGGACGCCGAGCTGCGCATGTACGGCCCCGAGCGCATGCTCGATTGCCTCGGGCGCTATGCCGCGCACGGCGCCGGCGATCCGGCCGGCTATCTGCTGGCCGATGTGGAAGCCTTCGCGGCCGGCCATGGGCAGGCCGACGACATCACCGTGCTGGCGCTACGCTGGCACCATGCCGGAGCCGATGGAGGTGCGTCGATGCTGGAGCTGACCATGCCCGCTTCGATCGAAGCGGTGTTCGATGCGCTGGCGCGCTGCGAGGAGCAGCTGGCCGCGGCCGGCGTCGCCCAGGGCGTGCGTGGCGACGTGCGCCTGGTGCTGGAGGAGCTGATGGTCAACATGGCCGAGCACGGACGCCCGCATACCGGCGCGGCGCGCATCGAGCTGCGCATGACGCTGGCCACCGACGCCGTGCTGGTCGATCTGCATCACGACGGCGTGCCGTTCAACCCGCTGCTGTCGCCCGAGCCCTTGCTTACCGGCGACGTGGCCGACCGCGAGATCGACGGCGGTCTCGGCATCCATCTGGTGCGTGCCATGGCCAGCGATTTCAGCTATGCGCACGACGAAGAAGGCAACCACCTGCAGTTGCGTTTCATCCTTCCTACCTGAGCGGAGGCACGACCATGAGCTTCAGTCTGCATACCGATGGCCTGTCGCCGCAGCGCGCCACCCTGCGCCTGCACGGGCGGCTCGACGCGATGACCTTCGGCGACTTCGACGGCGGCGCCGCGCCGGTGCTGGAACAGATGGGGCAGGGCGGCACGGTGGTGCTCGACCTTGCCGCGCTCGACTACATCAGCAGCGCGGGACTGCGCAGCATCGCGAAGATCCGCAAGCAGATGCGGGCGCGCGAGGGACATACCTTGCTGGTGAATCCGCAGCCGCAGGTGCGCAAGGTGTTCGAGATCGTCAAGGCGGTGCCGGTGAGCGATGTGTTCTCGAGCGTGGAGGAGTTGGATGTGTATCTGGATCGGATACAGCGCAGGGTGCTGAGCGGAGAGGACGAAGACACGTAAGCAGCCGCAGGTTGGGGGGAGCGCAGCGAACCCCAACAAGGCGGCCCCATTGAGAGGTTCGTTGGGGTTTGCCCTTGGCTCACCCCAACCTACGCATTCCCTGCGGTGCCGCGAGCCCCTGCCATCGGTCACCTTTGCCAACTCCGAGGATGCATGTATACACTGTATACATGCCAAAGCTCAGCACCCCCGAAAAGATCCTCCGCGCCGCCCGCAAGCTGATGGACAGCGGCGGCGCCGACGCCGTCAGCATGCGCCGCGTGGCGGAGGCCGTGGGCATCACGCCGATGGCGATCTACCGCCACTTTCCCAACCGCGAGGCGCTGCTCAAGCGCATCTCCGACGACAGCTTCGCCAGCGTGGCGCAGGACTGGGAAAAGCGCTCGAAGCACCGCGATGTGTACAAAGGCCTGCTCAAATCGCTTGAGCAATACCTCGACTACGCGCAGACCCATCCAAACCTGTTCGACCACGCCTTTTCCGTGCGCCGCGACGACGCGCGCCGCTTCCCCGAAGACTTCCGCGACCGCCAGTCGCCCACCTTCAACGTCATCGCCGACAAGCTGGCCGAAGGCATGGAACGGGGGCTGTTTCGCCGGGCGGATCCGTGGGACGTCGCCATGACGCTGTGGGGCCTCGGCCACGGCCTGATCGCGCTCTACCGCGCCGGCCGCTTCAATTACGACGAGAAGCAGTTCCGCGCCTTCTATCTGAAATCACTGGAGACCGCGTTCGATGGCATCAAACAATGATCCGCGCCGGCTCTTTGCCGGCCTTCTCGCCACGGCGCTGTCCGCGCTGGCCTGTGGCTTCGGCACCGGGCTGCATCCGCTGCCGTGGCTGACCTGGCTGGCGCCTTTGCCGCTGGCCTTGCTCGCGCCGCACGTCAAGGCGCGCTGGCTGGCGCTCGCGGCCTTCGCGGCCGGCGCGCTGGGTGCGCTCAATCAATGGCACTACCTGCACGGTGTGGTCGGTGTGCCGTTGCCGATGATCGTGGCCTTCACTGCGCTGCCAGGGGTGGTGTTGGCACTGTGCGTCCTGTTGTTCCGCCGGCTGTTGCTGCGAGGCCGCGGCGTCGCGGCGGTACTGGCCATGCCGGCCTTGTGGGTGGCCGTCGAATACCTCAATACGCAGACCTCGCCGCATGGCACCTTCGGCAGTCTCGCGTACAGCCAGATGGACATGCTCCCCGTGCTGCAGCTGGCGTCGATCACCGGCCTGTGGGGCATCAGCTTCCTGCTCCTGCTGGTGCCGGCGGCGCTGGCGGTGGCGTTGATGCGCAAGCTCCCGTCCGGCACGCGCCTCGCAGCGGTTGCCATCGTGGTGGTGACCGTTGGCGCAACGCTGGCCTATGGCTATGCACGTCTGTACGCGCCCGTCACCGATTCCGTAAAGGTGGGACTCGCCTCGATGGAGAAGCCGGTTCGCCCGGCCCTGTCCACGCCGGAAGGGCAGGCGTTACTGGATCGCTATCTCGCCGCGGTCGACCGCCTGGCCGCTGCCGGCGCCACCGTCATCGTCACGCCGGAAACCAACTTCGCCACCGGCGAAACCACCGTGCCGACCTTCGCCGAAGCGGCAAGCCGCCACGGCCTGATCCTCGCCGCCGGCATCGACGCCAAGGGCGGCGCGGACGGCGAGCGCAACGCGCAATGGATCTTCCGCGCCGGCTCGCAGTCGCCGGCCACCTACGCCAAGCACCACCTGATCCCCGGTTTCGAGGACCAGTACCAGCCCGGCGCGACCTACACCATGCTCGACGGCGCGCCGCGCATCGGCCTGGCGATCTGCAAGGACATGGACTTCCACGATATCGGCCGCGCCTATGCCGATCGCCAGGCGCAGCTGCTGCTGGTGCCGGCCTGGGATTTCGGCGTCGACGGCTGGCTGCACGGGCGCATGGCGATCATGCGCGGCGTCGAAAGCGGCTTCGCCATTGCCCGCGCGGCGCGTGCCGGACGCCTCACGCTCAGCGACGATCGCGGCCGGGTGGTGGCGGAAGCGTCGAGTGAGCAGCATGATGCCGAGCTGGTCGGCGACCTGCCGCTGCATGCCTCGCGCACGTTCTATGCGCAGTGGGGCGACTGGTTCGCCTGGGCGGACCTGGCCCTGCTGGCGATGCTGCTGGTCTGGGCTTTCGTGGTACCGGCCCGTTCGAGATAAAAATTTTGCCGGAGCCGCGCATGCCTGCCACGACCACCGAGGATTTCTGGATCGCCACGGATCGCGGCCGGCTTCATGTGCGGCACTGGTATCCGGCTGCAGGCGACCCCGCGGCGGCACCGATCGTCCTGTTCCACGACTCGCTGGGTTGCGTCGAGCTCTGGCGCGACTTCCCCGAGCAGTTGGCGGACGCAACCGGGCGGGGTGTGATTGCCTACGACCGGCTTGGCTTCGGCCAATCCGATCCGCACCCGGGCCGACTGGATGCCGGCTTCGTCGGCGAGGAAGCCCGCGACGGTTTCCGCTTCCTGCGCGAAGCGCTGCGCCTGGACCGCTTCGTCGCCTTCGGCCACAGCGTCGGCGGTGGCATGGCGGTGGCCTGCGCGGCAGCCTGGCCGGACGACTGCGACACCCTGATCACCGAATCCGCCCAGGCCTTCGTCGAAGACCGCACGCTGCAGGGCATCCGCGTGGCCAAATTGTCGTTCGCGCGGCCCGGCCAGCTCGACCGCCTGCGCAAGTACCACGGCGACAAGGCGGCCTGGGTACTGCAGGCCTGGACCGAGACCTGGCTGGCCCCGGACTTCGCGGCCTGGAACCTCGACGAAGCGCTGCGCCAGGTGCGCTGCCCGCTGCTGGTGCTCCATGGCGACCGGGACGAATTCGGCTCGCCGCGTCATCCCGAGCGCATCGCGGCGCTGGCGGCCGGGCCGGTGGCGAAGCACGTGTGGGAGGGTTACGGCCATGTGCCGCATCGCGAGAACGCTGCCGCGGTGACCGCACTTGCCAGCTCCTGGCTGGACACCGCCACCGCCGGTTGACGACCCCGGCGGCACCCGCCACGCCATTAATCAAAACCTAACGGCCCTGGCGCATGCTCCTGCCTTCCTGTCCTGGCCGGGTGTGCCTGTGTATCTGCTGCTGGTGGAAGACGATGCGATGCTCGGCGAGGCCATCTGCGATGGCATTCGCGAACAGGGCTGGACGGTCGACCGGGTTGGCGATGCCGGTTCGGCCAGGGCAGCGCTGGTCGATCATCCCTATACCGCGGTGCTGCTCGATATCGGCCTGCCCGGCGATTCCGGCCTGACCGTGCTGCGCTTCCTGCGCGAGCGTTACGACGCCATCCCCGTGCTGGTGCTCACCGCGCGCGGCCAGCTCAGCGACCGCATCCGGGGCCTGGATGCTGGCGCAGACGATTACCTGGTCAAGCCATTCCAGTTGGGCGAGCTGCTGGCACGGGTGCGTGCGGTGGCGCGGCGCAGCGAGGGACTGGTGGTGCCGACGCTGCGGCACGGCGATGTGGTGCTCGATCCGGTGCGGCGGCGGGTGACCAAGGCGGACGAGCCGGTGTCGCTGAGCGCCTACGAGTACCGCATGCTGCTGACGCTGCTGCAGCGCGCAGGTCATGTGGTGACGCGCGACGAATTGGAGAAGGCCATCTATGGCGACCGCGCCGTGGTTGGCAGCAATACGGTATCGGTGTTCGTGCACCAGCTGCGCCGCAAGCTGGGCGACGAGCTGATCGCCACCGTGCATGGACATGGCTACACGCTGGGGGGAGCGCCGTGAGATCGCTGCAATGGCGCATGCTGGCGATGCTGGGCCTGGTGATCGTGCTGGCCTGGGCGATCTCCATCGCGATGTTCGCCGCGGTGCTGGGCTCCGGACAGGAGAATTTCTGGCATCACCATCTGAACCGGCTGGGCCAGACCCTGGTGGGCAGCCTGCCGGAAAGCCTGAAGCCGGAGGCATCGCCGCGTACCGCGCCTGCGCCGCCGGATACGGTCCAGCCCGCCGCACACGGCGGCGACCCCGGCGGCATCCTCACCGCGATGCTGCTCAACACGGTGGAACTGGCCATCGTCGGCCTGCTGATGTGGTGGGCCGTGGTGGCGTCGCTGCGGCCGTTGAAGGCGATGTCGGCGGAGATCGCGCGCCGCAAGGCTTTCGACGCAACGCCATTGCCTGCCGCACGGGTGCCGTCCGAGCTGCGTCCGCTGATCGGTGCCTTCAACACGCTGCTCGGCCGCGTCGACACCGCCATGAAGGCGGAGCATCAATTCATCGCCGATGCCGCGCACGAGCTGCGCACGCCGCTGGCCGCACTGCACGTGCAGGCCGACGTGGCGCTCCTCGCCGGCACGCCCGAGCGCAAGGACGAAGCACTGCGCAAGCTGCTCGACATCGCACAGCGCAGCCACCGCCTGGCCGAGCAGCTGCTGGATCTGGCGCGGCTGGATGCGGGTCTGCACGCATTGAGTGTGCAACGCATCGACTTGCTGGAACTGGCCAACCACGTGGTCAGCGAATTCGCCGTGCGCGCCGACGATCGCGGCACGCGGCTGTCGATCGACGGCACCTCGTGCTGGGTGCGCTGCGACGTCGACGAGATGGGCATCCTGATCCGCAACCTGATCGACAACGCGCTGCGCCACGGGCGCGCGGATGGCACGGTGGAGGTGACTTGCGGACACGTGGTGCGTGACGACGGCATGCACCCGATGCTCGAGGTGACCGATGACGGGCCGGGTGTGCCCGAGCACGAACGGGCCGCCATCTTCGATCGCTTCTATCGCGCGCAGGGCAGCGTCGTGCGCGGCAGCGGCATCGGCCTGTCGCTGGTGGCGCGCATTGCCGAACTGCACGAGGCGACCATCGAGACCGGCGCGGGCATGGGCGGCGCGGGCCTGTGCGTGCGCGTGATGTTCGCCCCGCAAGGCTGAGAAACGGCGCCTTCGTCAGTAACCGTTCAAGCCCGCGGCGCAGGTCTAATCAAATCCTAAAGACCCCTTCCTAGCCTTCGCATCGCGGCAATCGCCGCGACATCCACGACAGGAAGGGATTATGCGTATCCACCCCAAGGCGCCCGGCGCCATGCTGCTGTGCGCGGCGCTGACGGCGCTGGCCGGCTGCGCCACCACGCGACCGATGCCGTACCAGGGCATCCAATCCTCCAGCTACCTGCGGCCCAACGAGCAGGCGCATCGCGGCCACCAGCCCTATGTCTACGACACGCCGGTGGACTGGAGCCGCTATCGCAGCTTCGTGATGGACCCGGTGGACATCTATCGCGGCCCCGACCAGCAGTTCGAGAAAGTCTCCGACGCGGACAAGCAGGTCCTGGCCGGCTACATGCAGGAGCAGTTCCAGGCGAAGCTGCGCGAGCGCTATGCGCAGGTGGTCGAGCCGCGCTCCGGCACGCTGCGCGTCCACGTCACGCTGACCGGCGCGCGCGCCTCGACCAGGTTCATCAGCACCTTTACCAAGATGGACATCGGCGGCGCGCCGTACAACACCGTGCAGGCGGTGCGGGGCAGGGAAGGCCTGTTCACCGGCTCGGTCAGCTATGCGGTGGAGATCTACGACTCCTCGACGCAGAAGCTGCTCAAGGCCTATGTCGACAAGCAGTATCCGAACGCGATGAACATGAAGGCGACGTTCGGCGCGCTGAGCGCGGCCAGGACCGGCATCCAGAAGGGCGCCGACAACCTGCTCGACAATCTGCAGTGAGCGGTGCGACGCCATGCGCACGCATCCTTCGCTGATCGTCTGCCCGCATTGCGATGCGGTCTACCGCCGTCCCGCGCTCGCCGCGGGGCAGGTGGCGCGCTGCGGCGAATGCGACGCGGTGCTGCATCGCGCTGCCAGGCTGGACATGAACGGCTGGACCGCGCTTACCGTGGCGGCGGCGATCCTGTTCGTGCTGGCCAATGCCTTTCCGGTGATCAGCGTGGGCATGCAGCCGTTCCGCAACGACGCCACGCTGTGGCAGGCCACCGCATCGCTGGTGCATGGAGAGTGGGCGCCATTGGCCTTGCCGGGCGTGGCGGTGGCGATCGTGGCGCCGTCGGTGCAGATCGCCTTGCTGGGCTGGGTGTTGCTGTTTGCATGGCACGGGCGGCGTGCGCCGGGCTTTCGCCTGGCGATGAAGGCGCTGGACTGGTTGCGGCCATGGAGCATGCTCGACGTGGCGCTGCTCGGCGTGGCCGTGGCGGCGATCAAGCTGGCGGGCATGGCCGAGGTGGCGATCGGACCCGGCCTGTGGGCGATGGCCGCGCTGATCGGCGTCACCGCCGTCACCGCGAAGGGCGACCCGCGCTGGCTGTGGGAGGCGACCGAATGACCGTGCGGCCGCGTGCGCAGCACCTGGGCATGGTCGGTTGCCGTGTGTGCGGCCTGGTCGTTTCCGCGCCGCTGCAGTCCGATCAGAGGTCGTTCTGTCCGCGCTGCCGGTCCGAGCTGCAGCCGCGGTTTGCCGGCGGTTCCGCCCGCGCCTGGGCATTCTGGCTCGCCGCGTTGATCTTCTATGTGCCGGCCAATCTGCTGCCGGTGATGGATATCCGCGTGCTCGGCGGGGCGGAGCACGCGGCCACCATTCTGGGCGGCGTGGTGGATCTGTGGCGCGACGGCTCGCATGGCGTGGCGCTGGTGGTGTTCGTCGCCAGCGTGTTGATCCCGACGGTCAAATATCTCGCGCTGGTCTTCCTGCTGCTGACCGTGCGCCATGCCAACGGCTGGGCCCGGCGTGCGCGGGCCAGGTTGTATCGGTGGCTCGAAGCAGTGGGTTACTGGTCGATGCTGGATGTGGTGGTGGTCGGCCTGCTGGTCAGCCTGGTGCAGTTCCAGGCGCTGGGCGAGATCCAGCCGCGGGCGGGGATCCTGTTCTTCGGCATGTCGGTGGTGCTGACGATGCTGGCGACGCAGAGTTTCGATGCGCGGCTGATCTGGGACGGGGAAGGCGACGATACGGTTTGAGCGGTTGGCGTCGCGGGCGGAGGTGGATCACGGCTCGCCGCGCCACGCGCACGCATCGCCGCATTTCGCTGGCGGGCGTTGCGGCCAGGCGGGCTTAATCGCCGCACCCCCGCCAACCCGGAGTTGCCGTGAAATCTTTGCTTCCCGCACTGTTGCTGTTTGCCGCGTCAATGGCACCTGTCCACGCCAAGGACGCCGCGCCTGATCCGTCCCGGGACGAGATCCGGCAGTTGGTCGAGCAGTTCAAGACCGCCATCAAGGCCCATGACGGCGAGGGCATGGCCAAGCTGTTCCTGCCCGGCGGTTCGTGGCTGCAGACTCTGGACGACGCCTCGTGGGAGAAGGTCAAGGCCAAGGAGCCCGACGCCAGGCAGGTGACGACAGGCGACTATCAGAAGTTCTCGCAGTTCGTGGGCAAGGCGACCAAGCCGATCGAAGAGACCTTCGACAACGTGCGCATCGAGACGGACGGCACCATCGGCATGGTGTACTTCGACTACGTCTTCCTGGCATCCGGCAAGCCGACCAACCACGGCAACGAGACCTGGCAGCTGGTGCGTACGCCGGACGGCTGGAAGATCAGCGCGATGCTGTACTCCATCGTGCTGGATGACAGGCACTGAGCTTCGGGCTAGGGTGCGCCGGAGCCGGCAGCGGACCGGCGCACCACTGAGCACGACAGCCATGCACGCCTCGCCGACGCGACCCGCCGTTCCACCGTTCTGGCTTCCACTCGCGGCCGGACTGCCGTTGACGCTGTGCATGGCCATCCTGGCGTTGCCGGAAGCGGGGCATGGGTATGCGATCGCCTATCGCAGCTTCTACGCGGCGGCCTACCTGTTCTGGATCGTGCCGCTGAGCATGCTGCAGCGGGCCTTGTGGCGCCGGCGCGTGTCGGCGTGGACCACGGTCGCCGTGTTGCTGGTGGCGACCTACGTGCCATCGGTCATCAACAGCGTGATCGGCGGATGGGCGGCCTTGCACTTCGGGCTGATTTCGTCGCTGCCGCTGCAACGCATTTTCACCGGCCTGGACGGTTGCTGGCTGCCGCTGATCGCCTTCTGCGCCATCCATGCCCTGGTGCTGCACTACACCGAACTGCAGCAGTCGCGCCTGCGCGAGGCGGAGGCGGCGCGCCTGGCGCAGGAGGCGCAATTGCGCGCGCTGCAATATCAGCTGCAACCGCATTTCCTGTTCAACACGCTCAACAGCATTTCCTCCCTGGTCGCCGATGGCCGCGGTGCGGATGCCACGCGCATGCTCGCGCGCCTTGGCGATCTGCTGCGCGATTCGCTGGAACGCAGCGATGCGCGCGAGGTGACGCTGGCCGAAGAACTCAGCACGACCGAGCATTACCTGGATATCGGGAAGGCCAGGCTTGGCCGTCGGCTGAACGTGGAGATGCGCATCGGCGCTGGCGTGCTGCATGCGCTGATGCCGCCTTTGTTGCTCCAGCCGCTGGTGGAGAATGCGATTCGGCATGGTATTGCGCCGAGGGTGGAGGGCGGAACGCTGGCGCTGCACGTCGAGCGGCAGGGCGAGTGGCTTGGGATCGAGTTGCGCAACGATGGTGTGCCTCTTGACGAGCGTGGCGATGGCAATGGGCGTTCGAGTGCGGTTGGCCTGAACAACGTTCGCCAACGCCTGGGCGCGCTCTATCCCGAGGCGCACGAGTTTCGGCTGGATCTGGCCGATGACGGCTCATGCCAAGTGCACATCCGCTTGCCGTTGCGCCTGTCGTCGTCGCCTCGCGATGCGGAGGCGCTCACCGCATGATGCGCGTGCTGGTGGTGGACGATGAGCCCCTGGCGCGCGGCGGCGTGCGTGCGCGGTTGGCCGCGCATGCCGACGTGCAACTGGTGGGCGAGGCGGCGGACGGCGTAGCGGCGATCAAGAGCATCGAATCGTTGCGCCCGGACCTGGTCTTCATGGACGTGCAGATGCCTGGCCTGGACGGCCTCGCGGCCTTGCGCCACCTGCCGCCGGCCGAACGGCCCTTGTCCATCCTGCTCACCGCTTACGACCACTTTGCCGTGGGTGCTTTCGAGATCCAGGCGCTGGATTATCTGCTCAAGCCGATCGATGACGAGCGGTTCCGGGAGTCGTTGGATCGGGCCCGTGCTGCTTTTCGTCATCGCGTAGCGGGCGAGGCTGCACCTGCGGTCTACGCGAAGCGCTTTACTGTGCGTACTGGCCAGCGTATCGCCGTTGTCGATGCGGACGAGATCGATTGGATCGAAGCTTGTGACGACTATGCCGGACTGCACGTGGGGCCGCGCGTACACCTGCTGCGCGAACCGCTGCACCAGCTGGCAGGGAGGTTGGACCCGGTGCAGTTCGTGCGCATCCATCGCTCGGCGATCGTGAAGCTGGACCGGATCGCCGAGCTGGAGCCGCTGGTGAATCGCGACTGCCTGGTGCGGTTGCGGGATGGGACGCCGTTGAGGGTTAGTCGGACGTATATTGATCAGTTGAATGCGGCGTTGGCGATAAGGTAGGCGTTGGCGAGACTAAACATCTACATCGGCATGCTGGTGTCGTTTGTCAGCGGCCGCCAGCGCGCGCTTTAAAATCATCTCGAAGAATTGAGCCCGATAGCGAGCGCTAACCCTGAGCATGCATTGCCAATAGAGCAGTGCGATAGAGAAATAAAAGATGATTTCTATCCAGCTAAGATCTAGGGGCCAATGCAAAGCCTTGATCTGTGCGAAAACGCCAAGAAGCACTGGGAATACACCAAGTTTTTCAATGGATCCAGTGAGCAAGGGGAGCTTTTCGCGGAAGCGCTCATGGCGCAGCTCCGCATAATCAGTTAGTTGAGCAAGCTTGTCGCGCGGAAAGCTCGCCAGCCACTCGATCAGCTTGGTGTGATGCTCCAGGTCGTGATCAAGCTGCTCGGCATATTCCATGCGCTCACCGCGAAATCCCTGTGGGCGTATGGGCCAGTTGGAAATCACAACAAAGACTATGGCTAATATCTCTACGAACAAGAAGATCGAAGGGACGATTGCGGAATAGAGCTGGCCGTCGGGCAATACTTTTAGGGAGAGGAAGCAAAGGGCGAATGCTACAAGTGCGATGGTGTATCCATACTTGCTCTTGATGGGCATCTCCATCGATACGCTTGAGTGTTCAGGCAGCGCATCGATGCGTGTGTTTAGCGACTTGAACGTAAGTTCGGAGAGTTGTTCCATGTCTCGGTCTCCCTGTGGCTCTCTAAGCATAGCGTTCAAAAATGCACTGGCCTATGTATTGAGACGTCGTGCGGATATCTTTGTGCCTTGTAGGCAAGCATGCCTGGTGACGCCAGCTTAAGGAATTCGCATCGTGTTTCTCGAGTCTGCTCCTCTAATTCCGCGCGATCTCTTTGATTTACCGGCAGAGACCCTGTGGCTCTCTCATTGCAAGGACGGCCCCATTCCCCGTGCATCCGCGGAACGTTTGACCGAGCTGCTGAACACAGAACTCCACCCCTGGGCTCTGCGCTGGAACGAAGACTTTCTCGACATCCAAGCCTCTCTCCGCCGAGCCGGCGCCGCCCTCTTTGGCGTGAACGTCCACGACATCAGCCTCACCACCTGTACCTCCACGGGATTGCAAGCCGTCTCCCTGGGCTATCCCTGGAAGGAGGGCGATGAGGTCCTGATCCCGGTGGGCGAATTTCCCAGCAACCGGTTGCCATGGCTTGCGCTCGAATGCAAAGGCGTCCGCTGCCGCGAAATGGCGCTATGGCCCGGGCAGGCAGTCAACGCGGCGGTGCCGCCCGACGCCAGCATCGAGCCGGAACAACGCCTGCTCGATGCGATCGGACCGAGCACCCGTATCGTTTCCGTTTCCTGGGTGCGTTATCAGGATGGTGTTCGCCTCGACCTCGCCAAGCTGGGGCGTGGCTGCCGCGAACGTGGCGTTCATCTAGTGGTGGACGGCATCCAGGGCGCCGGCACCATGGTGCCTTCATTCCAGGGTGTCAGCGCCTTTGCCACCGGTGGGCACAAGGGGCTGCTCGGCTTGCAAGGGCAGGGCTTGCTATGGACCGATCCCGCCTTCCGTGAATTGCTGATGCCGGTGGGCACATGGCTATCCGCGCCGGATGCGTTCGCCCAATCCGGCACCCAGGCCACGGCCAGTTCGCCCTGGGCAGCGGATGGCCGCCGGCTGGAGGCTGGCAGTCCCTCGATCCTTTCTTGCGCCGCTCTGGCCAGTTCGATCCAGCTGCTGCTGGATCACGGTGGCGCGCCGGCCATACAGGCCCATGTGGTGGAGCTACAAAAAGCTTTGCTCGCGAAGTTGGCGGGCTCGGCGGCTTGGGTATCCGAAGCGGACCGCTTGGGCGGTTTGGTGCGCGCGGGGAAGGTGGGTTCCATCCTGTCGTTCGTCCTGTCCGCAGATCATTGCGAGCGCGTATGGAATGCAGCCGAGGCCGGCGGCATCAGCACCAGCATTCGGGAAGGCTATCTGCGTATCGCGTTCCACGGTTGGCATTCGGGTCAGAATATAGAGCGATGCGCAGAGTGGTTGCTGGTGGCGTAGTAGGGGCTCAGGATCCGACCCGTCCGCGGAGGGTGCAAACATGAGTGGCTTGTTGCTTGATTCCATCGAGGGTCAATATGGTCGTGTCGAGCAATTGCCATCAGCCCCGGCTATACGTCTCGTCAGAAGACCGCGCAGATCGTCCTTGTCTGGCTGATTCCTGTCGTCGGTAGCATTGTCTTTGGTTTGTTTCTTTGGTCTCAGGGCGGAAACGTTCTGCGATTGAGAGAATCAACGGATGCGCTGGACCGATCCCTGGCGTTGTCCGAAGCGTCAAATCGGTCGAGCAGCAACGCGGATATCGGACAGCGAATGGTTTGTTCCTCGCGTCCCAGCACTCAGTGAGGTCAATCTGGCGCCCCTGGCCACGCGTAGCTTTCCTTCATAAGCGTCATCGCCACAGCTTCCATTGACTGCGGAAGCTATTCCATTCACATGGCTTCGACGATCGACGGACTTAAGGCTATCCGGCAATAGAGCTAGGCTGGCGCTATTTGCTTCGTGCTCGATCTGTTTCAGTCCGGGCTTGCCGCGGTCGGTGCTTCTGGCGACGCTACAGCTCCGCGTACGTAGCGTTCGGAGTCATGCTGTGAAAATACATCGCGCTAACAAAATATTGCGCTATGCTCCACAACACAAAGGCAGGGGGCTGCGATGGATCGTCAGCAAAGGTACGGCTTAGCCATGGATGATCTAGCTCGGCGTTCACAGAGCATCAGTACGTATTTATTGCAGAAAGAAGGTTCTCGTTCCTTCGGTGAACTAGGGCTCGCTTTTTCTGAGGCAGGGCAGTTACAGATATGGAGGCAGGGATGCAGTTCTGGCTGCGGCCGCCGCTTATCAGGATAGTCGTGTCGCGCTCTTCATGATAGACGGGGACCTTAGTTGGGTGCGGGGTGAAAATCCCCCCGCAATACCAAGGCTTTACAGGCTAAGATGCTACTGTATTGAGAATTTACTTATTGCTGAGAAGGGGGCTAACGAGGTTTGTGCGGAGGAGCACATGTGCGAAGTCAGTCGCGCGCAAGGCGCCTTTAATTTTGAAGGCTGGAAGGTTTCTGTGAGTGGCCTAGTGAGGCTATTTTCACGGTTTGCTGTATTGAATAAGGTTAATCCCGCCGTGACGACGGTAAGTAATGGTTTTGCTGACCTTGTTGTTGCGGATACAGCATATAAGCTTCCGAGGTTATGTGATGATAAGTTGGAGAGGAGGATTGCGGACGTGGAGGCGGAGATTGTTCAAGTGATCGGACGAGTGCGGGCGCTGGAAGAGGTGGCTGATGTGGAGGGTCGCATTTCAAGTGTGGTAAATAAGCTTGATTTTGTTTCTGGAAAAGATTTCTTGCTTCCATTGCTATATTTTCATCTGAAATTTATTGCAGACTCGCGTATATCGCTTCAGCAGTTTAGATATAGGCTTGCTATCAAGTTGGACGCTTCAGGGTTGGAGGATTTGTCTAGAGCCTTGCTTGTGGCAGCATAGAGTTATTTTTTATTTAATGAATAAGGGGCGGTGGTAATTAAGTCTGTAACACCATTTGCCCTTGAAATTTGAGGCGCATGGCGTCTGGCTATGGCGCCGCAAGTTTGCGGTCTGCATCTATCTTTTTGTTACAGCTTCGAAGTAGGTGGCGCGGCACATCAGGGGGTGCATTCGCATCTCTTCAGTGCGTTGATGTCAATCGATGTGGCGAAGTTCTTGTGCTCTATCTGCCAGGTTGCCCCGAAGTGAGTATGGATCGGCGATCCGGAGCCGCGGTTGGTGAATGACGCGACCGCGGCGGGTGCCGCGGCATTGGTCATGCCTGCGCTACTGATACTGATTTTCTGGGCGAAAAAGCGCGACTTCAGTAAATCGGAACAAAGCTAACGAAGGCCCCTGTCGCGATTGCGATGCGGCGACCCTGCCGGTGCGTCAGACTGCCGCGAAGTATGATTTCTAGCCCTTCGCTGCGCGCGGTAATTGTCATGCGGGCCTGGTGCCCATGCATTTCGGGAACTTCGAGCAGCCCCAGAAGCGTTCCATCGTTCGCTTGTTGGATCGTCCGATCATGGCTTCCCCGCACCTGGGGCAAATAGGGGCGGGTTCAGTCGGTTGCATAGCGCCTGGTTCGCTGCGTTCGGAAGGATCCAAGGTGGGCGTCGGAGAGGAAGTTATGGCCGGTCGGTGAGGCGGCTTCGCCACGGAGTCTGATTTTCTGGCGATGGGCGTAACCTTCCGAGGCACCGCTTCGGAGTTCTGCACGGCGCGCACCATGGTCAGCAATGCATCTCCATGTATGAGTTCGATGGGCTTGCCCTGGGCGAAGCGACGAGCATCTTCCGTATAAGAGCCGATAGCGACGATCATGACCGCGGTAGCCCCGTGGTGGACCATCAGGCCATACATCTCGCGGACGACGTTGACGTTGACCTGGCGGCTGCGCCACTGCTTGCACTGTACGAGCGTGACGGCACCAGCCTTTTTAATCACAAGATCTATTCCGCCATCGGCGCCGCGAAGCCCGGTTTCCTGCACGCTATAACCCTGGCAGCGAAATGCCTCTCCCACCAGCATTTCGAACTGTCGCCAGTCCATTGCACTCAGGCTGTCGAGGCCTGTCTGGGTATCGAGCAGGCGCCTGCGTTGCCGCTGCCCGATGTAGGAGAGCAGGGCGCCGAGCCAGCTTGCGCCCAATGCCAGCCAGGCGAGAGGGGCGTATATGCCATTCAGTGCTTGCTTCCCCATGGCGATGGTCATGGGGTGGGTGCTGGATGCGAGCAGCCAGTCGATGCCATACCGGATTCCGAAATAGGCGATAAGGCCAATTACGACGCCCACCGGCCATGGCAACGACGAAATGAAGCCGATACCGCGTTCCTTGCGTTTCGCCATAACTCCCCCAGAGTCGCGATTGGCGTTTCGCGGGACCTTACTGCGATTTCTCGGGGCGTGGAAGGTCAGTCCAATTTCGGGGGCAACGGGGGCATTCACTCTTTCGAGTTGTACGTCGGTCTGGCAAATGGCTCGTTACTCGTGCCCCAGCATTCGGTGCGGTCTATAAGGCGCCTCCAGCCGTGTGCAGTCTTCCTTCGTAAGCACAAATGCTGCGGCCTCTACCGCCTGCTCAAGCTGTTCCATCCGCGTGGCGCCGATGATCGGAGCATTCACGCCTGTCCGACTGAGCAACCAGGCCAGCGCTATCTGCGCCTGCGAAACTCCCCGTTCATCCGCAACCGCTGCTACCGCATCCACCACTCGATAATCGTCCTCGCCGTAATACAACCCCTGCGCAAACACATCGCTTTCCGCCCGCGCCGTCCCCGCCTTGTCCCTCGGCCGCGCCAGAAAACCTCTCGCCAACGGACTCCACGGCAACACTCCAATCCCAGCATCCCGACATAACGGCAACATCTCCCGCTCTTCTTCCCGATACACCAGGTTGTAGTGGTTCTGCATCGAGATGAAGCGTGTCCAGCCGTGCCGCTCGGCGGTCATCAGCGCCTTCTGGAACTGCCACGCATACATGCTCGACGCGCCGATGTAGCGCGCCTTGCCGCTGCGCACGATGTCGTGCAGCGTCTCCAGCGTTTCTTCCAGCGGCGTTTCGTCATCCCATCGATGGACTTGGTAGAGGTCGACGTAATCCATGCCCAGGCGCATGAGCGAGGCGTCGATCGCGTGCAGCAGGTGCTTGCGCGACAGGCCGCGATGGTTCGGTCCGGGGCCGGTGGGGTAGTAGGCCTTGGTGGCGACTACGACTTCTTCGCGTCGCGCGAAGTCGCGCAGGGCGCGGCCGAGTACGCGCTCGCTCTCGCCGCCGGAATACATGTCGGCGGTGTCGAAGAAATTGATGCCCAGTTCCAGTGCGCGGCGGAGGATGGGGCGGCCTTGTTCTTCGCTGAGGATCCAGGGCTTGGCGTGTGGGTCGCCATAGCTCATGGCGCCGAGGCACAGACGCGATACCTTCAGGCCGCTGCGTCCGAGGTTGACGTATTGCATGGCGCGCTCACTCCGCCGGCCGATGCAGCGCCACGCCGGCCGCCACCAGCGCCACGCCCTGGATATCGACTGGCGTCGGCATCTGGCGCAGCACCAGTACGCCGATGATTACCGCGGTCGCGGGCAGCAGGGCCACGAACAACGCGTAGGTCGCACGCGGCAGGCGCGCCATCGCCAGCTGGTCGAACACATAGGGGATGACCGAGGAACTGAGGCCGACGGCAATGCCGGCGCCGAGTGCGATCGGATCCAGCAGGGCGGGTGCGGCGTCGCGCAAGCCGAGCGGAGAGATCGCCACGCCGGCCACGATCATCGCCGCGCCCAGCCGGTCGATCGGACTGGTGGCCGGATCGGCGCGGGACACCGCGTGCGCCAGCACGATGTAAGCCGTGAACAGGCCGGCATTGGCAAAGGCCCAGAAGAACGCCTCCGGCGCACCGCCGAAGCGCACCTGGGTGAGCAGCGAAACGCCGGCCGCGGTCAGGCCCAGCGCCACGATATTGCGTCGCGAGCGCACACCGGCGAGGGCGAGCGCTACCGGTCCGATGAATTCGATCGCGGCGACGGTACCCAGCGGCAGGGCGGCGATGGCCTTGTAGAACGAATAGTTCATCAAAGCGAAGACGCCGCCCAGCGCAATCATGGTGGCCTGCGCGCGGCGCTCTGCCGCCAGGAAGGCCCGCCACGGCCGGCGCCACAGCGCGAATACCAGCGCCGCCGAGACGATGCGCAACCAGGCCACGCCGGGGACCGGCACGCGTGCGAACAGCAGTACGGCGAACGAGGGGCCGAGGTAGTGAAAGATGGCGCTGCCGATGAAATACGCATGGGGAGGGATACGGTCAGCCAGCGGCGGTTGGTTATCTGTCTTACCGTCTAATGTATTCATGGTGGTGAGATTTATACGCTCGGAAAACTCACCTGTCAAAATCATATAGCTGGTAAGATGCGCCGCATGGACGCACTCAACCTCAATCCGGATGGCTATGGCGGCACCTACAAGCTGATCGGCGGTCGGCCCAGCCTGGACTTCGTGAATACGATCAGCTGGCCTGAGACCGAGCGGGAGCACGACTGGCTGGCGTTGCCGGAGAACGTGCGGCGCTGGTTCGCCGCGATGGACCTGCCGTTCCCGCGCGGCAAGGCGGTGGATCTGGCGCCGCTCTACAAGACACGCCAGCTGCTGACCCGCGTGTTGCGGCCACTGGCGCACGACACGCCAGCATCCGATGCTGCCATTGCGGAACTCAGCCGGATGGTGGCGAAGGCACGCCAACTGCTGACCCGCGTGTTGCGGCCGGTGGCGCACGACACGCCAGCATCCGATGCTGCCATTGCGGAACTCAGCCGGATGGTGGCGAAGGCTTATCAATTGCGCGAGATCGAGCCGCGCACGCTGGCCTGGCATTGGCCGGAACCGTCGTCGGCGTCAGAAGCCCTGGCGCCCATCCTGCTCGATGCCGCGGAGTTGGTGACGGCCGCGGATCACGAGCGGTTGCGTTACTGCCCGTCCTGCGATTGGCTGTTCGAGGATCAGACTCGCAATGGGCAGCGTCGCTGGTGCGATATGGCGGATTGCGGGAGTCGCGATAAGGCGCGGCGGTATTACCAGCGGACGAAGGGGTAGTTGTTCGGGTTTCTTGCGCTTGTCGCGATCCTCGGCGTGACGCTCCGCCCGACCCCTCACCCCAGCCCTCTCCCCGGAGGGGAGAGGGGGCATGGTGGTGAGATTCAGCGCCGCGCTCCGATTTGGAACTCTTCTCCCCTCCGGGGAGAAGATGCCGGTAGGCAGATGAGGGGCCGGGGCTCGCCTGTTGGCTGGGTAGCATCGGAGCTCACCGCTCGTCATTCCGGCGCAGGCCGGAATCCAGTGACGACATCGTTCGGTGGTCGCGAAAAGCCAAACCGATGTTGTCGCGAACAGCCCAGGTTTTCACTACTGGATTCCTGCCTGCGCAGGAATGACGAGCAAAGAACGGCGTAGGTTGGGGTGAGCCGAAGGCGCACCCCAACGTCGGCATGTCGATATGCATCGCAACGTTGGGGTGCGCCTTCGGCTTACCCCAACCTACGACGGTGGTTACGGCGGCTCGCCTCCCACCACCGTCATTCCGGCGCAGGCCGGAATCCAGTGACGACGTCGTTCGGTGGTCGCGAAAAGCCAAACCGATGTTGTCGCGAACAGCCCAGGTTTTCACTACTGGATTCCTGCCTGCGCAGGAATGACGAGCAAAGAACGGCGTAGGTTGGGGTGAGCGCAGCGAACCCCAACGTCGGCATGTCGATACGCATCGCAACGTTGGGGTGCGCCTGCGGCTTACCCCAACCTACGACGGTGGTTACGGCGGCTCGCCTCCCACCACCGTCATTCCGGCGCAGGCCGGAATCCAGTGACGACATCGTTCGGTGGTCGCGAAAAGCCAAACCGATGTTGTCGCGAACAGCCCAGGTTTTCGCTACTGGATTCCGGCCTGCGCAGGAATGACGAGCAAAGAACGGCGTAGGTTGGGGTGAGCGCAGCGAACCCCAACGTCGGCATGTCGATATGCATCGCAACGTTGGGGTGCGCCTGCGGCTTACCCCAACCTACGGCGGTTACGTCGGTTGCTGTTGCCATTGCAGGCGTAGATGCGCCTGCGTGGTGCAGCGGGTGCCCATTTCGATGAAGGCGGCGATGCCGTCGAGCATGATCGGCAGGCGGTGCGCATCGACGCTGCCGCGTTCGTGCACCAACTCCGCCAGCAGCTTGATGGCGTTATAGGCGTACTGCAGCCATTCGGTGGCGTCGTTCAACAGTTCATCCGGCTCCGCTTTGGGATCGGAGAAATAACTGGTGTGTCGGATGATCCAGGGTTCGCCGAAGACATTGTTCATAAGCAACTCCATGCTGTGCCGCACCCTCGCTCCGTAAACGGCATGCCGCAGACAGCACGACATGCCGCGATCACACGGACTCGAGGGTTCACCGGCGGCTCGAAGGTTGAGCGCCGGGCGGCTTGATTGAGGAAGTGGGTGCGGGGCTAGGAGGTTTCGCTATGGCACAGCCTTACGCGCCGGGTAGGACGGCTCGGAAAACTGTCTACGAAAACTCTTAGCCTGCGGTTCTTCAACCGTGTCCGCGGTGTCGTCGGACGGCCCGGGTGGGCGGTGAGGATGTCGCCGTGGGGATCGGCGAGCGCTTGCGTAATGGAATGGACGCCTCCCGTCCTACCCAAACGCTTGCTACGGGACGCGGGCGATTCGCCTGGCTCAAGGACATGGATCCTTTCCGGGTGTAATACATCCCTCTCAACCGGAACCGCTGGAGGGTACGCCATGAAATTCATCACTCAGCCCGTTATCGGCGTGGATATCGCCAAACAGGTGTTCCAGGTTCACGAAGTGAACACCACAACAGGCGAGATCACGAGCGTGAAGCTCAAGCGTGCGAAGTTCTTGGAATATTTCGCCAATCGGTCAAGCTGCCTGATTGGCATGGAGGCTTGCGGCGGTGCCCAGCACTGGGCGCGCCGGCTGACAGCCTTGGGACACAACGTCAGACTGCTGCCGGCGCAGCAGGTACGGCCCTTTGCGGTAGGCAACAAGAACGACGTCGCCGACGCGCGTGCGATTTGGATGGCGGTGCAGCAACCTGGTATCCGGGCGGTGGTCGTGAAGACCGAGACTCAGCAGGCGGTACTGGCGCTGCATCGGATGCGTCAGCAGCTGGTGAAGTTCCGCACCGCGCAAATGAATGGGCTACGTGGTCTGTTGGCCGAGTACGGCGAGGTGATGCCGAGAGGTCGCTTCGCACTGGCCAAAGCGATTCCCCTGGTGCTTGAACGACTCATCGATCGGTTGCCTGCCGTGCTGATCGAAACATTGCGCGAGCAGTACGCACGCATCGGTCAGATGGGAAGCCAGATCACCGATATCGAGCGCAGGCTACATCTATGGCATCGCAGCGATGAAGACTGTCAGAGGATCGCCGCCATCCCTGGTGTGGGATTGCTTACCGCCACAGCCGCGGTCGCCACCATGGGCGACCCGCATGCTTTCCGTTCCGGCCGGGAATTCGCTGCCTGGCTCGGCCTGGTGCCTAGGCAGGTAGGTACGGGGGGACAGGTAAGACTCCTGGGCATCAGCAAACGAGGTGACACCTACTTACGAACCTTGCTGATCCACGGGGCACGCTCGGTGCTGGTGCATAGCCAAAAACCATCACCGTGGATATCGGCCATCCTTCAGCGTCGATCACTCAACGTGGCGTCGGTGGCATTGGCCAACAAAATCGCACGCACGTTATGGGCGCTCATTGCCCATCATCGCCTCTATCAATCCGGATACGTGAGTCAGCCAACCTAGAGCGTCGCCACGTCATCTTCCTCTTTCACCGTGGGACGTTCTTTTAAAGTTTGCGCAAGGTTCGTAGCGACGTGATGGTCAACAGGTCGGACCGTGATCCGCCAAACCTGAATACGGTACAGGACTTTCGAGTCCTTACAAGTAATGAGGCGTGGATCAGCTCATTCCATCAGGGCCAGCAGGCATAGGCCTGCACGACAGGCCGAATACATAACTGCAACCGTGCCCTGTGGCTTCATCGCATCTCGAAGAGCCTTGCCAAATGGGAGGCGTCCATACAT
>Ga0207667_10002049_pt1 | contig 25269 bp, 25 predicted proteins | sample KBSCornC52_FD_184301 | JGI IMG/M metagenome (GOLD analysis project Ga0207667, IMG submission 184301) | Corn rhizosphere microbial communities from Kellogg Biological Station, Michigan, USA - KBS Corn C5-2 (SPAdes) (version 2) | ecosystem: Host-associated > Plants > Roots > Rhizosphere > Soil ...
GCGCCATGTCGCCGAGCGCGATGTAGGGCGCATCGCCCGAGGCGAAGGCGCGATAGCCGGCGCCCCAGCGGACCTTGACCGTGACCCGGCCCGGCTCGTCGGCGCTCGGCCAGACCAGCGCTTTCACACCATTGGCGAATTCGAGCTGCTCGATGCCGCCGATGCCGGTGGGAACATCGGCAACCAGCTTGCCCGGCTCGCCGATCGGCGGGAGGTCGGCAAAGGCGATCGGCTTGGTCGAGACGCGCGCCTTGCCGTCGGCCACGACCGGCGCGGCGAGGGCGGCGCGGAGTTGCGCCTCGCTCGCCTCACCCGCCTTGGGCGTGACCATCACCGCGCGGGTGACGGCGCCGGCGAAGAGCTGGCGGGTGTGTTCGAGCACGGCCGCGGGCGTGATCAGCGGGACCGACTTGCGGAAGATCGAGAGCACGGCCTCGGGGTTCGCCACGGTCTCGCGGATATCGACGGCAGTGGTGATGTCGTCGGCCAGCCGCGCGCCCGGGAGCAGCGCGCGCTGTTCGACCTGGCTGGCGAAGGCAACATCGATCTCGGCCACTTCGCGGGCGATCTCTTCGGGGCTTGGCGGGCTGGCCAGGGCATCGGCGATGACTGCGCGGACATCCTTGACCGCGGTCTGCCAGTCTTCGGTCAGCGGGGTGATGGCGACGAAGGTGGTATCGTCGGAGCGGGAGACGTCCTGCTGGCTGACCTGGGCGATCAGGTAGGAGCCGCCGGCGCGGGCGCGGGCTTCGAGGCGGCGGTTGATCACCGCCTGGGCGACCTGGTCCATCATCAGGCCCTGGTTGTAGACCACGGTATCGTTGACCTGGCGCCACGGGCGCAGGGTGGCCCAGGTGATCGAGCGGGGCAGGTCGGGCTCGACCAGCACCTTGGCCTCGCCCACCGGCGCGCCGCCGCCCGCGGGCTTCAGGGCATTGGCCGGGGCGACCGGATCGCCGAAGCTGGGGGTGGGCACGTGGGGCCCCTGCCCCTGCCAGTCGGAAAACCACTTCCTGACGAGGGCGGCGAGCTGGGCCGGATCGCGATCGCCGGCGAGGACGACGACGGTGTTTTCCGGCCGGTACCAGCGGGCGTGGAAGGCGCGGACGGCGTCCTGGCGGGCGGCGTTGAGCGAGGCTTCGGTGCCGATCGGAGCGCGGGTCGCGAGCGGCTGGCCGGCATAGAGCACTTCGCGCATGGCATCCTGCGCCCGCGCCGCCGCGCCGCCGCGCTCGCGCATTTCGGCAAGGACGATCGGCAGGTCGGTGCGGATGTTCTGGTCGGACAGGGTCGGGGCGGAGACCATTCCGGAGAGGTACTTCATCGACTGGTCGAGCCCGGCGTCGGTCGCCTCGGGCAGGTCGATCTTGAAGGTGGTGCCGGTGGGCGTGGTCTCGGCATTGGTGTCGGAGCCGAAGGTGGCGCCAAGGCGCTGCCAGGCGGGGATCGCCTCGCCGTCGCCGAGGTACTTCGACTGGCGGAAGACGAGGTGCTCGAGGAAGTGGGCAAAGCCGCGCTCGCTCTCGGTCTCGTTGAGCGAGCCGGCATCGATCCGCACCCGGATCGCCACCTGCCCCGGCGGCACGCCATTGCGGCGCACGGCATAGCGCAGTCCGTTGGGCAGTTCGCCGAAGACCCATTCCTTGTCCTGCGGGACGTCGCTGCCGCGATAGAGCCAAGGGCCGGTATAGGGCTTTGCGGGGGCTGCGGCGGCCAGAGCATGCGCGCGCGGCTTGGGCTTGGCTGCATCCAGCGACGGAGCAGCGAGGGCAAGCAGCGGCAGGGCAATAAGCAGGCGGGCGGCGCGGGCGGAGAAGGTCATCGCTTCGGGTTATAGGGAGGCACTGGGTGAAGGGCCAGTGAATAGGGATATGGATCAGCCGTTGCGACTGGCCGCGGGTGCCCCTCCACCATCCTGCGGATGGTCCCCCTCCCCGTTTCGGGGAGGAATGGCTTGACCCGCAAGCCATCGCGCCCATATCGCGACTATCATGTTCATCGAGACCGAAACCACGCCGAATCCGGCCACGCTCAAGTTCCTGCCCAGGCAGGAAGTCATGCCTGCGGGCACGCGCGAGTTCACATCGCCCGAAGCGGCCGAGGCCTCGCCGCTGGCCCAGGCCCTGTTCGACCTCGGCGAGGTGACCGGCGTGCTGTTCGGGCGCGACTTCGTTTCGGTCACCGCGGCGCCGGGAGTGAGCTGGGCCGCGCTGAAGCCGCAGGTCGTGGCCATGCTGCTCGACCACTTCGTTTCGGGCGCGCCGCTGTTCGCGCCCGGCAGCGCCGGGGGGATCTCGGTGGCGCCCGAAGGCGACGATAACTTCGCCGACGATCCGGCCGACGCCGACGTAATCGCGCAGATCCAGGAGCTGATCGAGACCCGCGTGCGCCCGGCCGTCGCCAACGACGGGGGCGACATCGTCTACCGCGGCTTCCGCGAGGGCGTGGTCTATCTTTCGATGCAGGGCGCCTGCTCGGGCTGCCCCTCCTCCGCGGCGACGCTGAAGCAGGGGATCGAGACCCTGCTCAGGCACTACGTCCCCGAAGTCAGCGAAGTGCGCGCCGCCTGACAGGGGCGCATGGAGGAAAGGGCGCCTTGGCGACGCTGGTGATCGACGCGGCGACCGAGGCCTGTTCGGTGGCGCTGCTGCAAGCCGCTGAGGTCGTCGCCGGCCAATGGGCCGTGCTCGGGCGCGGCCATGCAGAAGCGCTGGTGCCGATGATCGCCGACCTCCCCGGAAAGGGCAGGGCCGACCGGATCGCGGTGGCCCTGGGACCGGGAAGCTTTACCGGCGTGCGCGTGGGACTCGCCGCGGCGCGGGCGCTGGCTTTCGCCTGGGGCGCAGAGCTGCGCGGCTATCCAACGCTGGCGCTGATCGCGGCCCAGGCGCGAGCCGAGGCCGGAGACCAGCCGGTGACCGTGGCAACCACCGGGGGCCATGGCGAGTGGTTCGTCCAGGAATTCGGCGCAGACGGGATGCCGGCGAGTGCCCTTGCCTCGCTACGGCCTGAAGCAGCGGCGGCCGCAGCGCAGGCGGAACTGGTCTGCGGCAGCCAGGCCGAGGCGCTGGTGGCCGCGCGCGGGTCCGGCCAGGCCCTGCCGCTGTGGAGCGACGCGCGCGCCTTCGGGCTGCTACCCGCCGCGCTGCTCAGTGCGGGGACCGAGCCGCTCTACGGGCGCGCGCCGGATGCGAAGCTCCCTGGCGGGCTTACGCTTGAAGAGGCGGGCCGCGTTCGGTGAGCGACGACGTCGACCGGATCATGGCGGTCATGCAGTCCGCGTTCGATCCCGAATACGGCGAGGCGTGGAACCGCCGCCAGGTCGAAGACGCGCTGGTGATGGGCAACACCCACTATCTGCTGGCAGGCGAGGACGGCGAGGCGCCGGCGAGCGATGCAGCGGCGGGCGATGTGGCCGGCTTTACTCTCTCGCGTCATGGCTTCGGTGAAGAAGAACTGCTGCTCTTCGCAGTTGACCCGCGGTTCCGGCGGCGGGGTATTGGCCGGCGCTTGCTCGAACGATTTGCCGCACAGGCCCGGACCCGCGGGGCGAGGCGACTGTTGCTCGAAATGCGCCGCGGGAACGCGGCCGAATCGCTTTATCTTGCCCATGGTTTTCGGCCGATAGGACTACGGCCTAACTATTACCGCACGTTGAGCGGGCCGAGAATCGACGCGATCACTTTCGCCTGCGGAGACGAGGATTGATTTCCCGCCCTGATTAGCCTGCGAATTTTCTGCCGAACTTGCCAGTAATTCCATTTTGCCCCTTGTTTCCCGGAACTCAGGGGAGCAAAGAACATTTGCGCCGGTGGAGGCGAATAAACCGCCCCGCGGCCAAGAAGAAAAATGGTCGAAACTTTCCAAGGAACCCTCAAATGGACACCCCGCAGAGCGACATGAACGAGACGCTCATCACGCTGACGTCAGATATCGTCGCCGCCCATGTCAGCAACAACAGCGTCTCGGTGGGCGATCTGCCCACGCTGATCACCAATGTTTACGGCGCGCTTGCCGGCCTCGGCCAGGCTGCGCCCGAGGTTGAGACCCCGCCCGAGCCGGCGGTGTCGATCCGCGCCTCGGTCAAGCCGGACCACATCGTCTGCCTGGAAGACGGCAAGAAGCTCAAGATGCTCAAGCGCCACCTGATGACGCATTACAACCTGACGCCCGAGCAGTATCGCGCGCGCTGGAACCTTCCGGCCGACTATCCGATGGTCGCGCCCGACTATGCCGAGAAGCGCCGCGAACTGGCCAAGAAGATCGGCCTCGGCCGCAAGCCCGGCGCGAAGCCGGCCCGCGGCCGCGCCAAGGCTTCGGCCTAATCGACCATCAAGAGTCGGCGGATCGGCACGGCGTGCCGCGCTGACCAGTTGCGAAAAAGCCTCGTCCGGCTATATCGGGCGAGGCTTTTTTCGTGGGCGGTGACAGGCTGACCGCGTGAACTGCCGCTCACTGCCCGCAACGGACGAGACGTGCACCAACCCATCGACATCGAAGCGCTCTGCGCAGAGCGGGGCCTCAGGATCACCGAACAGCGCCGGGTCATCGCCCGCGTGCTTTCGGAGAGCGAGGACCACCCTGACGTCGACAAGCTGCACGAACGCGCTTCAGCGATCGATTCCCGCATCTCGATCGCCACGGTCTACCGGACCGTGCGCCTGTTCGAGGAAGCCGGCATCCTTGACCGCCACGATTTCGGCGACGGCCGCGCGCGCTATGAGGCCGCGCCGGAAGCCCATCACGATCACATGATCGACGTGGAAACGGGCAAGGTGATCGAATTCGTCGATCCCGAGCTCGAGGCCCTGCAGCGCCAGATCGCCGCGCGGCTTGGCTACCGGCTGGTCGATCACCGGATGGAGCTGTTCGGGGTGCGGATCACGGGCGAGCAGGCCGAGGGTGGCTCCGAGTCCTGACGAGGGCGCGAGCGCCGCGCCCGTCAGCTCCGCCATTGCCGCGCCGCGGATCGATTTCGCGGCGAGCCTGCGCATCCAGTTCCGTATCCTGGCCCTGCTGCTGACCGTCTTGCTCGGCCTTCCGCTCCATTACCTGTGCCGCCTGCTGACGCGCCATTCGCCGGTGCCGCGCCTTGCCTTGCGGCTGATCGCGCGGATCATCGGGGCGCGGGTGCGGGTGGTCGGCACCCCGCTGCGGCGCGACGTGTTCCTCCTCGGCAATCACGTCTCGTGGCTCGACATCCCGGCGCTGGCGGGGGCGAGCGGCACGGCCTTCGTCGCCAAGGCGGAGGTCGCCGCCGTGCCGGTGGTCGGCTGGCTCGCCCGGCTCAACCGCACGGTCTTCGTCCAGCGCGAGGCGCGGCTGGGCGTCGCCGCCCAGATCAATGCCCTGCGCGAAGCCCTGGCCGACAACCATGCGGTTGCCATCTTCCCCGAGGGGACCACAACCGACGGACAGTCGCTGCTGCCGTTCAAGACCTCGATGCTCAAGGTGCTAGAGCCGCCGCCGCCCGGCGTCATGGTCCAGCCAGTGCTGCTCGACTACGGGCCGCTGGCCCCCTTCATCTGCTGGATCGGCGACGAACCCGGGATCGCCAATGTGCTGCGGGTGCTGGCGCGCCCCGGGTCCTTCCCGCTGACGATCCGCTTCCTCGAGCCGTTTTCGCCCGAGGGGCACTCCGGCCGCAAGTCCATCGCCGCCGAGGCGCGGGCCCGGATCGAGGCGGCGCTGGTCGAGGCGCTTGGCAAGCCGTTGCGGACCTTCGGCCTGCCGGTCGAAGCCGTGCGCTATGCCCCGCCGCGCGAGGCGCATGACCGCGCCGAGGGCGAAGACTGAAGAGCGCATCGAGACTCGAACACCGGCGCGAATTGGCCTATGGGCGCGGCCCATGGCCAGCACCCCTTCCCCCAGGACCTACCGCGTCAAGAGCTTCGGCTGCCAGATGAACGTCTACGACGGCGAGCGCATGGCCGAGCTGCTCGGCGCTCAGGGCATCGCCCCGGCGCCGGACGGGGAGGATGCCGACCTCGTCGTCCTCAACACCTGCCACATCCGCGAGAAGGCGGCGGAGAAGGTCTATTCCGATATCGGCCGCCTGCGCCGGGATGACGGAACCAGCCCGCTGATCGCCGTCGCCGGCTGTGTCGCCCAGGCCGAGGGCGAGGAGATCATGGCCCGGGCTCCAGCAGTGAAGATGGTGGTCGGGCCCCAAGCCTATCACCGCCTCCCCGAGATGATCGCCGAGGCGACGGCGGGCCGCCGCGCGGTCGATACCGACATGCCGGCCCAGGCGAAATTCGATGCCCTGCCCGCCCGCCGCAAGGTCGGGCCGAGCGCCTTCCTGACCGTGCAGGAAGGGTGCGACAAGTTCTGCACCTACTGCGTAGTGCCCTATACGCGCGGTGCGGAAATATCGCGTCTGTTCAGTGCTATCGTGGATGAAGCGGAGAAACTGATCGAGGCGGGGGCGAAGGAGCTGACGCTGATCGGGCAGAACGTCAATGCGTGGTCGGGCGAGGACGGCCGCGGCCGCTCGGTCGGGCTCGACGGGCTGATCCGGCACCTGGCCGACAACCCTGCGCTGGCCCGCATCCGTTACACCACGAGCCACCCCAACGACATGACGGAAGGGCTCATCGCCGCCCATGGCGAGGTGGACAAGCTGATGCCCTTCCTGCACCTGCCGGTGCAATCGGGATCGAACCGCATACTCAAGGCGATGAATCGGTCACATACTGCTGATTCCTATATGCAAATTCTTGATCGGGTGCGGGCGGCGCGGCCGGATATTGCCTTGTCGGGGGATTTCATCGTCGGCTTTCCCGGGGAGACGGAAGAGGATTTTCGGGAGACGCTTTCTCTGGTGGAATCAGTCGGTTACGCGCAGTGTTTCAGTTTCAAGTATAGCCCCCGCCCGGGCACCCCGGCAGCGACCATGGACGACCAGATCGCGCCCGAGGTCATGGACGAGCGCCTGCAGCGGTTGCAGGCGGCGCTCAATGCCAGCCAGCATGCGTTCAACGCCGCTTCGGTCGGCAAGCGCTGCTCGGTGCTGGTGGAGCGGCGGGGGCGGCATGCCGGGCAGTGGCTGGGCAAGTCGCCGTGGCTGCAGTCGGTTCATTTCGAGGGCGAGGCGGCGATTGGGGATCTCGTCGAGGTGGAACTGGTTGCGGCTGGGCCCAACTCGCTGAGCGGGCGGTTGGTGGGCTGAGGGCCCCTTCCTGTTCCTCTCCATTTTCCCCTGAGCTTGTCGAAGGGGCAAATGGGGAGGTGGCAGGCGCCGAGGGCGGCTGACGGAGGGGTGAATTCGGGCGCCGTGCCATTGCCCCTCCGTCACGCGCTTTGCGCGTGCCACCTCCCCATTTGTACCTGCGGTAAAAAGGGAGAGGACGTTGGGGCCGCTTCTCCTTTTTTTCCACATCGCTGCGTCGCAGCGACGCTTGTTTGTCATCGGGCCAAGCCTATCTTCGCCTTGAGGACTCGCCCTTTGGCGGTCCGCATGAAAGGAGCGCATGGCCCGCAAAACCGCTCGCGCAACCGAAGGGATGGCGCACCCGTGGTCGTCCGATGCCCGCCGTGAGAGTTCGCGGCGCGCGAGGGCAGAACTGGAATTCGACGAGCCCACCGTACTGGGCGCCTTGTTCGGACAGTTCGATTCCAACCTCGTGCTGATCGAGAACCGCTTGGGCGTCTATATCGCCGCGCGGGGCAACCGGATCCAGATCGAGGGCGGCGAAGATGCGGTGGCCCGCGCGCGCGACGTGCTCAAGGGCATGCACCAGCGGATCATGAGCGGGCAGGACATCGATTCGGGCGCGGTCGAATCGCTGATCGCCATGTCGAACGAGCCGACGCTGGAAGGCATCATCACCGGCGGCAACGACGCCCCGCCGATCATGATCCGCACCCGGCGCAAGACCATCGTGCCGCGCTCGGCGACGCAGATCGAATATATGCGCAGCCTCGCCAAGGACGACGTGATCTTCGCGCTCGGCCCGGCGGGCACCGGCAAGACCTACGTCGCCGTGGCCCAGGCCGTGTCGCAGCTGATGAGCGGCTCGGTCCAGCGGCTGATCCTCTCGCGGCCGGCAGTGGAAGCGGGCGAGCGGCTGGGCTTCCTGCCCGGCGACATGAAGGAGAAGGTCGATCCCTATCTCCGCCCGCTCTACGACGCGCTCTACGACTGCATGCCGCCCGAGCAGGTCGAGCGGCGCATGGCTTCGGGCGAGATCGAGGTGGCACCGATCGCCTTCATGCGCGGGCGCACGCTGGCCGATGCCTTCGTGATCCTCGACGAGGCGCAGAACACCACCCCGGCGCAGATGAAGATGTTCCTCACCCGCTTCGGCCAGAACAGCCGGATGGTGGTCTGCGGCGACCCGCGACAGGTCGACATCCCCGGCGGCGACAGCTTCAGCGGCCTCGCCGATGCGGTGAAGCGGCTGGAGGGCGTGGAAGGCATCTCGGTGGTGCGGTTCAACGCCGCCGACGTGGTGCGCCATCCGATCGTCGGGCGGATCGTCCAGGCCTATGAGGGGCCGGACAGCTGAGCCGCCCAGCGGCTGCGCAGATACCTGCCTAAAGTTAGTTTATGGGTGACACGGGTGACACGGTGTCACCCTGCCAAAATCGCGGTTTATTCCTGCCTTTCCCGTGACTTGTGCCGATTAGTGCATGGGTGACACTTTCACGGCGCATTTTTCCGGTGCGGCTGTCAAAGAGCGCGCGGCGAACGACCGCGCGGGCAGGATGACAGGTTGGGCCCATGTAGGAAAATGATTTGGGCAGAGGCGACGACGAGCCTTGTTCGCGAGGCCGCCCTCCCCTAGCCTTTCGCCAATGCTCTCGCTTGAAATCGACATCGAAGATCCCTGGCCCACCGAAACCGACTGGGCCGACCTTGCCGAAGCCGCCGCCGAAGCGGCCATGGCCGTGGCGCCGGAGCTGGACAACCAGCGGCTGTCGGCATCGGTGCTGTTCACCTCGGACGCCGAGGTCCACGTGCTCAACCGCGAGTGGCGGGCGAAGGACAAGCCGACCAACGTGCTGTCCTTCCCGATGATCGCGCGGGGCGACCTGCTGGCCATGCCCCGCGACGGCGCGCCGGAGATGCTGGGCGATCTCGCCCTTGCCTGGGAAACCTGTGCGCGCGAGGCGGCGGACAAGGGCGTGGCGATCGAGGCCCATGCCGCCCACCTGATCGTCCATGGCCTGCTCCACCTTGCGGGCCACGACCATGAGCTGGGCGAGGCCGAGGCCGAGGCGATGGAGGCGCTGGAAACAATGGCGCTTGCGAAAATGGGCATTGCTGACCCATATCAGGGGCCGAACGCCTGACGGCGGGGGCTGACCGAGGACGATAAGCACGATGGCCGACCATGGCCGCAATGGCGACGGCGCCGGAGACGGGGACAGTAGACGCAGCCTGTGGAAGGGCCTGCGCCGGCTGCTGGGCGGCGATCACGACCAGTCCCTGCGCGCCGCGCTGGAAGAAGCCATCGACGAGCACGAGGACGAGGGCGACGCCTCCGACGGCGATCTCTCCCCGCTCGAGCGGCAGATGGTCCGCAACCTACTGCACTTCAGCGAGCATGATGCCGACGACGTGGCGATCCCGCGCGGCGAGATCGTCGCCGTATCGACCTCGGCCTCGTGGGACGAACTGGTCGCCATGTTCGCCGAGCATGGCCACAGCCGCATGCCGGTCTACCGCGACAGTCTCGACGAGATCGTGGGTATGATGCACCTCAAGGACGTGTTCCCGTTCCTCGCCACCCCCAAGGCGCCGCCGCGCGACTGGACCGTGCTGATGCGCCAGCCGCTGTTCGTGCCCCAGGCACGCGGCGCGCTCGACGTGCTGGCGGACATGCGGGCGAGCCGGGTCCACCTTGCCGTGGTGATCGACGAATATTCCGGCACCGACGGGATCATCACCATCGAGGACTTGGTCGAGGAGATCGTCGGCGAGATCGAGGACGAGCATGACGATGCCCCGACCGACCTGCTGGTCCCGCTGGAAGACGGGACCTGGGAGGCCGATGCCCGCGCCGAGCTTGACGATGTGGGCGAGCGGATCGATCCGCGGCTGGCCGAAGTGGAGGAAGACGTCGACACGATCGGCGGGCTGGCCTTCCTGCTGGCCGGGCAGGTTCCGCCGGTCGGCGCCATGCTTGCCCATTCTAGCGGGTGGAAACTCGAAGTGACTGCGGGTAACGAACGCCACGTGACGCGGCTGAGGCTGCATCCGCCGGGCGATCTGGACGCGCCCGCGGCCTGAACCGCTCACCAAAACGACAACAAGAGCGAGTAAGCCCCTGCCCATGCGCCGCCTCCCGCCCCTCAGAGCGCTCGAAGCCTTCGTGCGGGTCGTCCGGCTCGGCTCGGCCAAGGCGGCCGCGACCGAGCTGGGCCTCAGCCCCTCGGCACTGTCGCGCCGGGTCCAGGCGCTGGAGGACTTCACCGGCAAGAAGATGTTCCACCGCCAGCACCAGGCGATGCGGCTGACCGAGGACGGCCAGGCCTTCTACGATGCGGTCAGCCCCAAGCTGGAGGAACTGGCCGAGGCGGTCGAGGGCTTCGTCGATACCGGGCAGGTGCTGCGCCTGCACCTCGGCGTGCCGCCGCTGTTCGGCGGGCAGCGGCTGTTCCCGCGCCTGGCCGAGCTGCGCAAGCTGCACCCGCGCCTGCACATCGACATCGACACCGGCCCCCACCAGGAAGCGCGGGTCGGCGATACGCTGGACGCGGCGATCATCCTCGCCAAGGCGCCCGATCCGGCGCTCTATTCGCTGCGGCTGGACTACAACCGGGTCTATGCGATCACCTCGCGCGCCGTGGCGGCCGAACTGGGCGACAAGCCGGACCTCGCCAAGCTTTCCAGGCAGACCTTCCTGATCCAGCACGACTTTCCCGACAGCTTCGTGGCGTGGAAGGCGGCGACGGGCATCGGCGACTTCACCCCGGTGGCGGTGGACCAGTTCGATTCGGGCCAGCTGCTGCTGGAAGCGGCGGCCAACGGCCTCGGCATCGCGATCATGCACGACGATCACTTCACCCGCTCGGGCGACGACCGGCTGGCGCGGCTCTATGATTTCGAGGTGGAGAGCCCCTATTCCTACTGGTTCGTCTGCCGCCCCCGCGCGCTGGACACCCGGCCGGTGCGGCTGTTCCACGACTGGATGGTGAAGGCGGGGCTCTAACCTTCCGGGAACGCCCCGTCTCCGGAGTCCTTGGGCGCGCCGCTATAATGCCTTGCCAATCGCCGCCGGATTCGCTTGATCGCACCAGAGGCGAGCGGGGGAATTCATCATGGGTGTCGTTGTTCTGGTGCTGCTGGTGTTTGCGGCGTTCATCGCGCTCCTGGCTTTCTTCGGCAGTTTCTTCACCGTCCAGACCGCCGAAGCCGCCGTGGTCACGCGCTTCGGGCAGTTCTTGCGCAGCGCCGGTCCGGGGCTGAATTTCAAGCTGCCGTTCATTGAGGCTATCCAGGGCCGGGTGTCGCTCAGGGTCGAGCAGATCGAACTGACGATGGAAACCAAGACCCGCGACAATGTCTTCGTGACGATCCCGATCTCGGTTCAGACCCAGGTTCGCCCCGAGAAGGTCTACGAAGCGTTCTACAGCCTGGCCGATCCGACTGCACAGATCCGGGCCTACGTCGAACAGGTCGTGCTCGGCCACGTGCCCGGCATGACGCTCGACGAAGTCTTTGCCAGCCAGACATCGATTGCCCAGGCGGTGAAGCAGGAGCTCGATACCGACATGGCCGGTTTCGGGTTCCAGATCGTCAATGTGCTGGTGACCGACATCGTCCCCGACACCAAGGTCAAGGCGGCGATGAACGACATCAACGCGGCCCAACGCGAGCAGGTCGCCGCCAACGCCAGGGGTGAGGCGGAGAAGATCCTGGTGGTGAAGAAGGCCGAGGCCGAGGCGGAAAGCAAGGCCTTGCAGGGCCAGGGCATTGCCAACCAGCGCAAGGCGATCATCGAGGGCCTCTCGACCTCGATCGAGAGCTTCCAGAAGGCGCTGGGCACGGCCACGGCCGAGGACGTGATGCAACTGGTGCTGATCACGCAGTATTTCGACACGCTGAAGTCGATCGGCGAGAACGACAGGACCAACACCTTGTTCCTGTCGCATACGCCGGGCGCAGTGCAGGACATCGGTGATCAGATCATGGCTTCGATGAAGGCCGTTGAGGTTTCCCGCGGGTGATCCCGCGCCCACGGCGACTAAGTATTACCACTTATGCGCATTTCGCTGGGTTTTAGGCGGCGCTACGGCACAAGCGCGCACATGACCCTCGTCGACAAATCGCTGTTCACCGCCACCCCCGTATTCCGCGCCCGCCGGCGCAAGCTGACCGTGCGGGTCGAAGTGGTCGGCGGCGAAGGTCCGGCGCAAGAGGCCATCGCGCGCGACGTATCGCCGCAGGGAATGAGCGCCGTTGCGCGGATCTCGGCACCTCCCGCTGGGGAGGTGGTGGCCGTGGCCCTGCCCGACGGTTCGTCGCTGTGGGGCGTGGTGCGCTGGGCCGAGGGCAAGGCCTTTGGGGTGGAGTTCGATACGAGCTCGCGGGGCGAGGCTGTCGTCGGGGCTTTGCCGGCCTAGGTCGAAGCCCACCCCGCTGCGACTAGGGCGCTGCGCGCCCAAGTCTCGCTGCCCCTCCCGCCTACGGGAGGGGAGAGCGCGGCGCCAGCACTCCCCTCCCGCAGGCGGGAGGGGTTGGGGGTGGGTTTAGGGCAGCATCAGACGAAAAAGGGGCGCGGGGAGCAATTCCCGCGCCCCCTTTTTCAATTCCCGGGAGGCCGCTCAGCCTTCCGAGACGGTGGCCTTGACGATCTTGCCCGGCTCGCGCGGCGGTTCGCCCTTGGGCAGGGCGTCGACGTTTTCCATGCCTTCGACGACCTGGCCCCAGACGGTGTACTGGCGATCGAGGAAGGTCGCATCGTCGAAGCAGATGAAGAACTGGCTGTTGGCCGAGTGCGGATAGGAGGTGCGGGCCATCGAGCAGACGCCGCGGACGTGAGGCTCGGCGTTGAATTCGGCCTGGAGGTCGGGCTTGGACGAACCGCCCATGCCGGTCCCCTGGGGGCAGCCGCCCTGGGCCATGAAGCCGGGGATCACGCGGTGGAACTTGATGCCGTCGTAGAAGCCTTCGCCGACCAGTTCCTTGATCCGGGCGACGTGGCCGGGAGCGAGATCGGGGCGCAGCTTGATCTTGACGTCGCCGCCCTGGCCGTTGCCGGTATCGAGCGTGAGGGTGAGGAATTCGTCGGCCATCGGGCGGTCTCCTTGGGAATCGTTCGCGCCGATATAGGCTGCCCGGACATAAAGTCACGGGGCACCGGCCGGGCCGGTTGCATTTATGGATTTGGTCAATAGACCGGGCGCCGTGATGGCTGACGACCGCGCCCCCGAACTGCTTGAGCAGGCCGAAGCCCTCACCGGGGCCGAGGAGATGCGCGAGGCGCCCGAGCGGAGCGACGATTCGGAGCGGCTGGACGACGAGAACCGGCTGAAGAGCGACTTCGTCCGCCGCGTGCGCGATGCGCTGGAGGCGGACGAGCGCGACCAGGTCTACGACATGGTTGAGCCGCTGCACCCGGCCGACATCGCCGACCTGTTCGAGCTGCTCGACGCCGACGACCGCGCGCTGCTGGCGCGCGCGATCACCGACCTGCTCAGCGCCGACGTGATCGCCGAGCTCAACGACCACGTCCGCGAGGCGCTCGTCGAGGACCTGCCGGCCGAGGACATCGCCTCGATCGCCGAGCAGCTCGAGACCGACGACGCGGTCGCCATGCTGGAAGACCTCGACGAGGCCGACCAGCAGGCCGTGCTCGCCGAACTCGATCCCGAGGACCGCGCGGCGATCGAGAGCGCCCTCGCATTCCCCGAAGAGTCTGCCGGCCGCATCATGAGCCGCGATTTCATCGCGGTGCCCGAATACATGACCGTGGGCGACCTGATCGACTACCTGCGCCGCGACAAGGACCTCGCCACCGAGTTCTGGGAAGTCTTCGTAGTCGACCGGCGGCACCACCCGGTGGGAACCTGCGCGCTCTCGTGGATCCTGCGCGCGCCGCGCGAAGTGGCGCTGACTGACGTGATGAAGCGCGACCAGACGCTGATCCCGGTCACGATGGACCAGGAGGAAGTGGCGCTCCGCTTCCAGAAATATGCGCTGATCTCGGCCGCGGTGGTGGACGAATCGGGGCGGCTGGTCGGCCAGATCACGGTCGACGACGTGGTCCACATCATCCAGGAAGAGGCCGGCGAGGACGCCCTCTTGCTCTCGGGCGCGGGCGACGGCGACATCAACGAACCGCTGCCGAGCACGATCAAGACCCGGATGTGGTGGCTGTTCATCAACCTCGGCACGGCGATCCTCGCCTCGGCCGTGGTCGCAGCCTTCGAGAACACGATCAGCCGGTTGGTGACGCTGGCGGTGTTGATGCCGATCGTGACGGGCATGGGCGGCAATGCCGCGACCCAGACGATGACGGTGACCGTGCGCGCGCTGGCCACCAACCAGCTGACCAGCTCAAATACCTGGCGGATGATCATCCGCGAATGGTGGATCGCCTCGGCCAACGGCTGGGGCCTGGGCGTGCTGATGGCGATCGGCTGCCAGGTGGTCTACGGCGACTGGTGGCTGAGCCTGGTGCTGCTGCTGGCCATGCTGCTCAACAGCCTCAACGCTGGGCTTTCCGGGGTGCTGATCCCGATCACGCTCAACCGGCTGAAGATCGACCCGGCGGTGACCTCCACGGTTTTCGTGACCACGATGACGGATACGCTCGGCTTCTTCTTCTTCCTCGGGCTGGCCGACCTGTTCCAGCTTTCGGCCTGACCATGCCGCTCAGCATGACCAAGGTGGCCTATGGCGCCCAGTCGCTGGAGGAGGTCCACGGCTGGTTCGCCAACCGTGGGGAGGTGCACCGGCTGACCACGCGCTACCTGCCCAAGCGCCATGCCGAGATGATCGGCGGCTCGGTCTACTGGATCCTCAAACACCAGCTGGTCGCGCGCTCGGAAATCCTGGGTTTCGAGGAGGCCGAGAGCGGGCGGACGGCGATCGTGATCTCCAGCCGGCTGGTGAATGTCCACCCAAGGCCGCGGCGCGCGCACCAGGGCTGGCGTTATCTCGAGGAAGACGCCGTGCCTGCCGACCTGGCGTCAGGAGAAGCGGGGGAAGTGCTGCCCGGGCATCTTGCCCATGAGCTTGGCAAGCTTGGGCTGCTGTGATGACGGGCGGGCAGCTCAAGCTCAAACTACAGATCACTTGCGGCGACGAGATCGCCATGGGCCCGGGCAAGGCCGACCTGCTCGACGCCATCGCGGCCGCGGGCTCGATCTCGGGCGGGGCGCGGGCGCTGGGAATGAGCTATCGCCGCGCCTGGCTGCTGGTCGACACGATGAACCGCTGCTGGAGAGAACCGCTGGTGGCGACCCAACCCGGTGGGGCACCCGGGAGCGGAGCCGCCCTGACCGCGCTGGGGCGCGAGGTCCTGGCGGGTTACCGGGCGCTGCAGCGCAAGGCGGCAGAGGCCTCAGGCGCGGCCGCCTGGAACGACCTGGCCGCGGCATTGCGCGCGTGCCCGCTGGAACCGACCGTCACTGCTCGGCCTGCATCTGCTTGAGCGGGCGGGGTCGCCGCGACAGCCAGACCAGCGACACCGCGAACAGGGGAATTATGCTGGCGATCAGGAACAAATGGTCCATGGCGACGGTGACCGCCTGCTGGTTCACCACGCCGGCGAGAAGGTTGCGGCCATATTCGAGAGTGATTCCGGCATCTGCCAAGCTCCCGACCGTCGCATCAGGCCGGAGAGCGTCGACGATGGCGTTGGTATCCGCGCGCTGCTGGTTGCCCCAGTCGTTCAGGACCAGTGAAGTGCTGACCGCCAGGCAGATCGTGCGGGTAAAGTTCTGTAATCCCGCCGCCGCCCGTACTTCATCCGGCCGCACGCTCCCAAGCGACATCTGGATGAGAGGTGTCATGTAGAGCGACACGCCAAAACCCTGCAGCAGTTGCGGAATGGCCATGGTCCCGAAGGCCATGCCTGAAATCCAGCCAGTTCGCACGAAGCACAGCATCGCGAACCAGAGCGATCCGATGGTTATCAGCAGGCGTAGGTCGAAGCGGTCGCACAGCCGTGGTACAAACATCGACATCGCAATCGTGGTGATCGCCGTGCAGGCAAGGAGCAGGCCCGCGTCGAGAGCGGTGTAACCTTGGGTGGTCTGTAGCCACTGCGGAATAACCACCACCGTGCTGAAATAGGCGGAGTAGTTCAGGGATACCGCGGCGACGGCGATGGCAAAGGTGCGGTGTCGGAATATCCGCAAATTGACTACCGGATATTCCTCGGTCAACTCCCAGACCAGGAACACCAGACAACCGACGAGAGCCGATATCCCGAGGGCGAGGATGCGCCAGTCGGCAAACCAATCATGATCGCGGCCGATATCGACCATGATCTGGAGGCAGCCGACCCAGAACACGAGCAGAGCCATCCCGACGGCGTCGATCGACCGCCGCAGGATCTGGGTCTCGATGGGTCGCAGCACCACCCCGCCGATCATCACGCAGAAGGCGCAGATCGGTAGATTGATGAAGAAAATCCAGTGCCATGAAAAGTTGTCGGTGATCCATCCGCCGAGGATCGGGCCCATGGCCGGCGCCACCAGCACGGTCATCGACCAGGCACTCATGGCGACGTTGCGCCGGGCGGGAGGAAATACCCGGAGCAGCATGGCCTGGGTGATCGGCATCAGCGGAGCCCCGGCAAAGCCCTGCCCGACCCGGGCGGCCACGAGCATCCCGACGTTGAGCGACAGACCACAGACCAGCGAGAAAAGGCCGAACCCGATCAGACAGGCGACATAGACGCGGATCGAGCCGAATCGATCGGTGAGCCAGCCAGTCAACGGCACGCAGATCGCCTCGGCCACGGCATAGGAAGTGATCAGCCAGGCACCTTGGTCGAGCGAGATCCCGAGATTGCCCGAAATATGCGGAACGGAAACGTTGACGATCGTCAGGTCAAGGATGACCATGAAGTTGGTGAAGGCCATGACCACCCCGGCCACGACCTGTGCGCGCAACGACAGAGGCCAGGCGGCAGACTGGCCGCCGCCGCCATCTCCGCCTGCTACTGCGGATGATGCCACGAGTCCGGCCTAGCCGCCGGAAACGTCGATCTCGACCTCGGTGGACAGACCCACGCGCAGCGGATGCGCGGCCAGTTCCTTGGGGTCGAGCGCGATCCGGACCGGCAAGCGCTGGACCACCTTGATCCAGTTGCCGGTCGCATTCTGCGCCGGAATCAGGGCCATCGACGAACCCGTGCCGCCGGCGATGCCCGCGACGCGGCCGTGATAGACCACTCCTCCCCCGTAGATATCGGCCGTCACCGTGGCCGGCATGCCGATGCGGACCCGGCGCAACTGGCGCTCCTTGAAGTTCGCGTCGACATACAGCTGGCCGACCGGGACGATCGTCATGATCGGCGCGCCCTGAGCGACGCGCTGGCCGATCTGGACCTTGCGCTGGGTGACGACACCATCGATCGGCGCGCGCAGCACCGTGTTGCCGACATCGATCCGCGCCTGCTGGACCTTGGCCATGGCCGCGCGCACCGACGGATCGGTATCCTCGGTCGACCCGGCGACAACCGCGTTGCTGGCCTGGTATTGCCCTTGCGCGGCGCGCTCGGCCGCCTGGGCCTGGGCGAGACCGGCCTTGGCCGAGGCGACCGAGGCCTGCGCCGCTTCGAAGGCGCGACGGGCGCTGGTCAGTTCCTCGCCGGAAACCGCGCCGCTGGCCGAGAGCGCCTGGCGGCGGGTGTAATCGGTACGGGCCTTGTCGAAATCGGCCTGGGCCGAGGCCAGGGCAGCCTGGGCCCGGCCAATGTCAGCCCCGGAAGCGCCGACCTGCGCCGAAGCTGCGCCCGCCTCGGCCTGGGCCTGGCGGAACTTGCGGCGGGCGGCGGCGAGATCGGCCTCGGCCTGGGCCAGCATGATCTGCGGCGTGGCCGGATCGAGCACGGCGAGCACGTCGCCCCGCTTCACGGCCTGGGTATCGCTGACCTTCACGTCGACCACGGTGCCGGCGATCAGCGGGGTGACCTGGGCCATCTCGGCGTTGACGTAGGCGTTGTCGGTGCTGACGTGGTTGCGCCCGAACAGCAGGTAATAGGCCGTCCACATGACGGCGACCACGGCCACGGCAATGGTGAGGCGGGTGAGCCACAGCCGACGGACCTGCTTGCGCCGGAACGCCGCTTCGGCGGCTGCGAGGTCGCCGGCGGATTCCACGGAAGTCGGCTCGGTGGCAGCGGCAGCGTCAGCCATGGGCAGGGTCTTTCATGCTTGCAGTCGTTTCGGCAGCAGGAGCGCCGGCAGGTGAGAATCCGCCGCCAAGCGCGCGAACCAGGCCGATGTCGGCATTGCGGGCGGCCTGTTCCAGCTGGGCCACGGCAAGCTGGGCCCGGAGCAGGCGATCCTGAACCTGGAGAACGTCGAGCCAGGTGACCAGGCCCGCCTTGTAGCGCAGGTTGATTTCGCGGAACCCCGCTTCCGCTGCATCACGGGCGAGGCGCGCATCGGCGAGGCGCTGGCCGACCAGGCGCGATGTGGTTAAGGCGTCGGCCGCCTCGCGATAGCTGGTGAGGACGGCAGCATTGTAGGCGGCGACGGCGGCATCGTAATCGGCGCGGACACCGCGATAGCGACCAGAGAGTTCACCGCCGTGGAAGATCGGCAGGCTGAAGGCCGGGCCGACGAAGCCCGTCTGCGAATTCTTGTCGATCAATGTGTCGAGGCCGACCGACTGGAGGCCGAACATGGCCGAGAGGCGCAGGGCCGGGAAGAAATCGGCGCGGGCGACCTTGATCCGGCTTGCCGCAGCCTCGACCCGCTCGCGCGCGGCGGCAATATCAGGGCGACGGCCGACGAGATCGGTCGTGACCGTGTCGGGTATGCCGCGGGCAGTGGGAATGGTGAGCTGCGGCGCCGTGATGGCAAGGCCGCGATCGGGCCCTGCGCCGACCAGGGCAGCGAGCTGGTGTCGGCGCAGGGTAACGGCTTCTTCGGCCGCGCTCAGGCCGATGCGGGCCTCGGCCAGATCGACCTCGGTGACCGCGACGGCGCCCTTCGTCTCCAGCCCATTGGCCTGGCGCTCACCGAGCAGGCGGCGGGCGGAGGTGGCGGTTTCGAGCTCGCCGGCGCGGACCCCGCGCTCAGCCTCGAGCCGGGCGAGATCGACATAGGCCGAGGTGATCGCCACGGCGAGGACCAGCCGCGCCTGCTGCGCATCGAGCGCTGCAGCGCGCCGTTCCGACGTGGCGGCGGCGAGCGCCGCGCGGTTCTTTCCCCACAGGTCGAGATCGAACCCGAGATTGGCGGAAACCTGCCCGACGTCCCTCCAGCCGTGCGGCAGCAGGGATTCGAACTGGGGGGGGTAGCCGAGATTGGTGCTGTTGCGCTGTTCGCCGGCGCGGCCCTCCACGTCGAGGCGCGGATATTGCGCCGCGCCCGCCTGCTGAGCCATCGCGGCGGCACGGGCCAGGCGCGCCTCGGCGGCCGCCACGTCGGGCGCGTGGGCCAAGCCTTCGGCGATCAGGGCATCGAGCTGCTGGTCGCCATAGGCCTGCCACCACCCTTCGACTGGCCATTGCGCGTCGGATGTGCCGGGCAGGCTCTTGCTCGCGGCGATGGCAGCAGGTGCCAGCGGCTCCGGCTTCGCTCCGAGATTCGGCACGGCCGCACACCCGGCCACGAGCAACAAGCTCGGCACAAGAAGGCAAGCACCTGAAATAAAAGAGTTTCGAGCAGTGACGGGCATGAAAAAGCGTACCATGTGGTATGGGAGGGGCAGATGCAGCGCCAACCCGCCATTGTCAACCACAAAACCGTACTGTATGGTACGATTATTATGGCTGACTTGCCGGACCACCCCACCTGCGCCGCCCCAAGCCGACGCGAGGCCCGCCGCGAGGAGCGGCGGGAGGCGATTCTTGAGGTGGCGGCGCGCTATTTCCTTGAGCATGGCTATGCCGCCACGACCATGTCGGGGATTGCCGCGGCGCTCGGTGGATCGAAGGGCACGCTGTGGAATTATTACGCCTCGAAGGAACTCCTGTTTAGCGACGTACTGGAACGCGCCACGCGCGACTTCAAGGCGCAGCTCACCCTAGCCCTCAATCCGGATGAGGATGTCGTCTCCGTTCTTGGCGCGTTCTGCTCGCGCTATCTGGCGCGGCTGACCAACCCCCAAGCCATTGCGCTCTACCGCCTGATCATGGGCGAGGCCGGGCGCTTTCCGGAAATCGGCCGGGCCTTTTACGAACACGGGCCGCTCAGCGTCCACCAGTTGTTAGCCGGCTATCTCGACGGGGCCATGGAGCGGGGCGACCTGCGCCGTGCCGATCCCTTTGACGCGGCGCAATACCTGGCCGCCCTGTGCCTCGCCCGGTCGCACATGCGCACCTTGGCGCGCTGCAGCGACGTGCTTATTCCCGCCGAGGCGGAAATGGATGCGCGGGCCGCGCTCGAAGTGTTCCTGCGGGCCTACGCGCCGGATTGATCCCGTCGCCGGCCGGCAGGGCCTTGCTCCGCGCGGGAATTTCGGCAAGGGGAGCGGGAACGATGCGGCGGCCGAGCAGGCTGCCCCTGCTGGATCCGCGCCTATGACCACCGTCGAAACCATCGCCCGCCCCGCCGCTGCCGCCGACCTGCCGGTGCGCACCGACTGGACCCGCGCGGAAATCGCCGTCCTGTTCGACCTGCCCTTTACCGAGCTGGTCTTCCGCGCCGCCGAGGTCCACCGCGCCCACCAGGCCGCGGGCGAAGTGCAGCTGGCCACCCTGCTCTCGATCAAGACCGGCGGCTGCCCCGAGGACTGCGGCTACTGCGCGCAGAGCACCAGCGCCGATGCCGGGGTCAAGGCGACCAAGCTGATGGACGTGCGCGAGGTGCTGCAGAACGCCGCCCGCGCCAAGGACAACGGCAGCCAGCGCTTCTGCATGGGCGCGGCCTGGCGCAACCCGAAGGATCGCGACATGCCGGCGATCGTCGAGATCGTGAAGGGCGTGCGCGAACTGGGCCTCGAAACGTGCATGACGCTGGGCATGCTGACCCCGTCGCAGGCCGAGCAGCTCGCCGAGGCGGGGCTGGACTATTACAACCACAACATCGACACTTCGCCCGAGCGCTACGGCGAGGTGATTACCACCCGCTCGTTCGAGGACCGGCTGGAGACTATCGCCAATGTCCGCGCGGCGGGGATCAACGTCTGCACCGGCGGGATCGTCGGCATGGGCGAGACGCGCGAGGACCGGGTCGGCTTCATCCATGCCCTCGCCACGATGGAGCAGCACCCGGAAAGCGTGCCGGTCAACGCGCTGGTGCCGGTCAAGGGCACGGTGCTGGGCGACATGCTGGCCGATACGCCCTTGGCCAAGATCGACGACATCGAGTTCGTCCGCACGGTCGCCGTGGCGCGGATCACCATGCCGCTGTCGATGGTGCGGCTCTCGGCGGGCCGCGAATCGATGAGCGAGAGCACCCAGGCGCTGTGCTTCCTTGCCGGGGCCAATTCGATGTTCACCGGCGACAAGCTGCTGACCACGCCCAATGCCGGCGACGACGCCGATGCGGCGATGTTCGCGCGGCTGGGCCTGAAGCCCCTGTCCGGGCCCGAACCGCTGTCTGGTCTGGCTCCCGCGGGGGCCGGCTCCTGCGGCAGCGGCTGCGGCTGCAACTGACCGGCGGGGCCGGTGGGCTCCTTTGACGACCGGCTGGGCGAAGCGCTGGACGGCGTGCGCGCCAAAGGCCGCTGGCGCGAACTGCGGCCGGCGGCACTGGCGTCGGGCGGGCGGATCGTACGCGACGGGCGCGAGCTGATCGACTTTTCGAGCAACGATTACCTTGGTCTATCGCGCCATCCGCTGTTGGCGGAGCGTGCCGGCGAGTGGGCGCGCGAGCTGGGTGCCGGGGCCGGAGCTTCGCGGCTGGTCACGGGGACGAGCGCGGCGCATGTGGCGCTGGAGGCAAAGATCGCGGCCTTCAAGGGGACCGAGGCGGCGCTGGTCTTCGCTTCCGGGTGGCAGGCCAATGCGACAGTGATCCCTGCCCTGCTGGCGGCGGCGCCGGGCATGGCGGTCTTTACCGATCGGCTGGTGCATGCCTCGATGCATGCGGGGCTGGCGGGGGTGCGGCAGCACCGGTTTCGGCACAACGACCTGGCGCACCTTGCGGAATTGCTGAAGCAGCACGGGCGCGCGGCTCCGGCGCGGCTGATCTTGGTGGAGAGCGTCTACTCAATGGACGGGGACCGGGCCGACATTGCCGCCCTCGCCGCCCTCGCCCGCGAGCATGATGCGCTGCTGATGCTAGACGATGCCCACGCCACGGGCGTGCTCGGGCCCGGCGGGGCGGGTCTGTGCGCGGGCGTGGAGGGCGTGGGCGTGGTGATGGGCACCTTCTCCAAGGCGCTGGGGGGGTTCGGGGCCTATGTGGGCGGCTCGGCGGCCATGCGCGACTGGCTGGTCAACGCCGCCTCGGGGTTCATCTTCTCGACCGCGCCGCCGCCTTCGGTGCTCGGTGCGATCGACGCGGCGCTGGAGCTGGTGCCCGGGATGGATGCGGAGCGGGCGCATCTTGCCGCCTTGGCCGAGCGCTTGCGGGCCGGATTGGCGGAGCTTGGGATCGACACGGCGGGTTCGTCCACCCAGATCGTTCCCGCGATCGTGGGCAGCGAGGCCGATGCCATGGCGCTCAGCGAGCAGCTGGCCGCGGCCGGGATGCTGGCGGCGGCGATCCGGCCGCCGACCGTGCCTGCTGGAACCAGCCGGCTGCGTATCGCGCTTCGGGCGACGCACTCGACTGATGACGTCGATGCCCTGCTCAAGGTGCTGAAATCATGAGCACTCTGGTCGTCACCGGAACCGACACGGGCGTCGGCAAGACGGTCTTTGCTGCCGCCCTGGCCGGAGCGCTGGGCGCGCGCTACTGGAAGCCGGTGCAGTCGGGCCCGGACGAGGATGGCGGCAGTGACGCGCTGCGCGTGGCGCGGCTTGCTCGGATTCCCGAGGGGCGCGTCCATCCCGAGGCCTATCGGCTGACGCAGCCGCTCTCCCCCCACCGCTCCGCCGAGCTGGACGGGGTGCAAATCGATCCGGCGCGGCTGGTGCTGCCTGAGGGCGACGGTCCGCTGGTAGTGGAAGGTGCAGGCGGCGTGCTGGTGCCGCTGACGCGTGACTGGCTCTATGCCGACCAGTTCGCCCGGTGGGGGGCGCCGGTGGTGGTGGTCGCGCGGACTTCGCTGGGGACGATCAATCACTCGCTGCTGAGTCTCGAGGCGCTGCGGGCGCGCGGGGTGCCGGTGCATGGGGTGGCCTTTGTGGGCGATGCCAACGACGACAACGAGGCGACGATTTGCGCCATGGGCGGCGCCAAGAGGCTGGGGCGGCTGCCGCTGCTGGCGGAAGTTACTCCCGAAGCGCTCGCCGCGGCCTTTGCCGAGAACTTCCGGCTTGCGGATTTTTCCGCATGACTTCCGCGATTTGGCACCCCTTTACCCAGCACGGGCTGGGCGAGCCGATCCCTCAGATCGCGCGGGCCGAGGGGGCGTTTCTCTATGGGGTCAACGGACGGCGGTGGGTCGATGCGATCTCCTCGTGGTGGGTGACGACGCACGGCCATTGCCATCCGCGGATCATGGCCGCGATTGCCGAGCAGGCGCAGCAGCTGGGCCAGCTGATCTTCGCGGGATGGACGCACGAACCGGCGGAAAAGCTGGCTTCGGGCCTGCGGTCGATCATGCCCGTGGCGCTGACGCGGGTGTTCTTTTCCGACTCCGGATCGACCAGCGTGGAGGTGGCGCTGAAGATGGCGCTGGGGTTCTGGCGCAACCGCGGGATCGACCGGCACCGGATCGTGGTGATGGAGCACTCCTATCACGGGGATACCATCGGGGCGATGTCGGTGGGCGCGCGGGGGGTGTTCAACCGCGCCTATGAGCCGCTGCTGTTCGATGTCGATACTGTCCCCTTCCCCGCAAGTGGCTCGGAACAGGCGACTTTTGACGCGCTGGATGCGGCCTGCAAGACGGGCGCGGCGGCGTTCATCGTCGAGCCGCTGGTGCTCGGCGCGGGGGGGATGCTGGTCTATTCGCCGGCGGTGCTGGCGGAGATGAGGGCCATCTGCGCGGCGCATGAGGTGCTGTTCATTGCCGACGAGGTGATGACCGGGTGGGGCCGGACGGGCACGTTGCTGGCTTGCGAGCAGGCGGGCGTGGTGCCCGATTTGCTGTGCCTGTCCAAGGGCTTGACCGGCGGGGCGATCCCGCTGGCGGTGACCATGGCGAGCGAGGCGATCTGGGACGCCCATTACTCGAGCGACCGGGCGCAGATGTTCTTCCATTCCTCCAGCTACACCGCCAATCCGATTGCCTGCGCGGCGGCCAATGCCAATCTGGCGGTGTGGCGCGAGGAGCCGGTGCGGGAGCGGATCGCGGCGCTCTCGGCGCGGCAGGCGACGCGGTTGGGGCGGCTGCAGAACGTTGAAAATGCGCGGCTTTGTGGGACCATTGCGGCGGCGGATTTTCCTGGTGGGGCCGGCTATCTCGCGGATGTGGCGCCGCGGTTGATGGCGGCGGCGCGCGAGGCTGGGGTGCTGCTTCGGCCGTTGGGGAACACGGTTTACGTGATGCCGCCTTACTGCATCGACGAGGCTGCGCTGGATCAGGTTTATGGGTTAATTTCAGCGTTTTGATCCCTCCCCCTTGATGGGGGAGGGTTAGCGTAGCTTGGCCGCGCAGTGGGCTAGCGGAGCTTGGGTGGGGGTGATTGGCGTGGCGCTGGGTTGAGAGCTCACCCCCATCCAGGCTGCGCTAGCGGACAAGTCCGCAAGCTTCGCCATCCTTCCCCCATCGAGGGGGAAGAAGAGGAAAATCAAGCGTTTCCTACTACCCAGCAAGCCAGGGCCATGAGCAGGCCGGCGGCGCGGTTGGAGCGGAAGCGGGCTAGGGCATTGTCGCCGTCGTCGGGCTGGAGGGTGGCGACTTGCCAGAGCAGGTGGAGGGCCAGGGGGACTAGTGCGACTATGGCCAGCCAGTCCGGGCGGAGTTGCCAGAAAGCCAAGGAAAACAGGATGATGGCGGCGAGGTAGAACAGGGCTACGCCGCCGATGACGTGGCTCCCCATGGCCCTTGCGGAGGAGCGGATGCCGACCAGGGCGTCGTCCTCGCGGTCCTGCAGGGCGTAGATCGTGTCGTAGCCGATCACCCAGCAGATC
>Ga0207667_10002051_pt1 | contig 25262 bp, 28 predicted proteins | sample KBSCornC52_FD_184301 | JGI IMG/M metagenome (GOLD analysis project Ga0207667, IMG submission 184301) | Corn rhizosphere microbial communities from Kellogg Biological Station, Michigan, USA - KBS Corn C5-2 (SPAdes) (version 2) | ecosystem: Host-associated > Plants > Roots > Rhizosphere > Soil ...
TGGTGGTGGTGGCGCCCCAGGTGACGATGCCGACCGTGGTGTTGGTCGCCGCCGGCACGCTGCCGACGTCGTAGATCGCCGGGAAGTCCTTCGGGTTGTGGCTGGCGACGGTGGCATTGGTCGCGTTGGGATGGATCTCGGCCGGGGTCAGCTGCTTCAGCACGTGGTGCATGGTGTGCTTGACGCTGACGTCCTGCAGGCCCAGCACCGCGTCGACGGTGTCGGCCAGCGCGGACGGCACCTGCACTTCGCCGTCGTTGGCGACGCGCTGGCGGCCGCGGAACTGGAAGGTCTTCATGGTGGTGCGGAACGCGGCCTGCACGTGGCCGGCATTGCCGTCGGCCTCGACCAGCAGGTTGTTCGGCGACACGGTGACATTGCCGAAGCCGGCGGCGCGCAGATGCGCGATCACCGCCTGCACCTGCTGCTCGGTCGGCGCATAGGCCGCCTTGAACTGGTCCGGCGTGAGGTACTTGCCGTAGTGCGCGCTGCCCGGCGTGGCCAGCTCATGCAGGAACTGCTGCAGCTGGTCGGCGTTGCGCAGCTTCAGGCTGACGGCGATATGCAGCGGCTTGCTCTGCTCCAGCGGGGTCACCAGCGTGTCGTCCACGGTGGGATTGCCGCGCATGCGGATGGTCCACTTCGCACCGGCATTGGCGGTGGACAGGGCGGACACGCCGGCGCCTGCCTTATCGATCGCCGGATGGGTCTTGGTGGTGACCCAGCTATCGGCGGCCTGTGCGGAACCGGCCAGCATCGCCAGCGAAACGGCGGCCGGCAGGAGTGCCTTGCGGTACAGCTTGTTGGTCATGCCCCACGAGTATTTCTGACTGCTCATTCCCATGACTCCCCAGACATTTTTCGGGCACAAGCGGGCCTGATGCGGCCGCGTTGGCCCCACGATGGAAATGCCGCGCTTGGGTGCGGCGCCTTTGGTTTGATTGCCCAGCGATCCTGTGCGTCCGGCGCGCTGTCCCCTGGTCGTTCCTGACCCAGCCGTGCCCGACGTTGATGAGCGTCCCGCAGCCCCGGGGATCGCCCATGTATCACCCGTCAACCTCCCCGCCGACGGATTCATTGACGCTAAGGGGCGGCGCAGGACTTCGTCAATGCGCGCGGAAACCGCTGGAAATGCGTGGTTTTCGACACTTTCGCGTCAGCAACTTTTTGCGAAATGCGCTGCGCGAGGCGCGCTTGTGCGTATGCGTTTCCGGCCCGTGCGTGATGGCGACCCGTCATGCTTGCGCGGCACGTCGACATGGCCGCCTCGATTTCTTGCGTTTGAAACGAAGCGGGCACGAGCATGACTTCCGACATAGATAAACGAGCGCTGAATAATGGTTTCAGCCGCGACTATCGCGCGGTTCCGGGAGGCAGGAAATGTCTGCGCCGACCGTGTCGCGCACCACAAAAAAAGCGCCGCAAGGGGCGCTTTTTTCCTAGGTCGTTTTCCTAGCGCAATGCGTCAAAGCATGCCGGTTTCGAGCTTGGCGATCTCCGACATCATCGAATGATTCCACGGCGGGTCGAACACCAGGTCGACGTCCGCTTCCTTCACCGTGGGGATCAGCTCCAGCTTGGTGCGCGCATCGTCAATAAGAATGTCGCCCATGCCGCAGCCCGGCGCGGTCAGGGTCATCTTCACGTAGACCTTGCGGCCGCCCTCGACGGTTTCCAGGCTGACGTCGTAGACCAGGCCCAGCTCGACCACATTCACCGGGATCTCCGGGTCGAACACGGTGCGCAGCTGCTGCCACACCAGTTTTTCCACGTCGGCGTCGGTGGCGTCGTCCGGCAGCTCGATCGGCGGCGGGATCTCCTTGCCCAGCGCGTCCGCGTCCTTGCCGGCGATGCGGAACAGATTGCCCTCCACGTACACCGTGAAGCTGCCGCCCAGCGCCTGGGTGATATAGCCGATCTGCCCGGCCGGCAGGGTCACCGTTTCTCCCTGCGGCACCATGACGGCGTCGCAATCCCGCTCCAGGGTGAAAGGTTCGCTGCTAAGACTGAAACCGCTCATGCCGATCCTGAGAAAGTCGAAAACCCGGGCCTGTGGCCGGGCCAAGCTGCCTATTATGCCGCCCGCTGACCCAGATCAGGCCGGCCGGACCCGATCTCAAGATGCAGCCGCGCTATGATTCGGGGCTTTCACCCTCAGGGAAGAGCCGCACGTGCCAGCCCCGCTTACCGGTTGCCGCCCCTCATGAGCGCACGCGCGCTGTTTTCCCTGGTGTTCGCCATCGTCAGCGCCGTGATGCTGGGCCTGGCCTTCGGCGCCGTGTGGATGCTGCCCACCTTGTTCTTTTCGCGGGTGATGCCGTGGCTGGCCCTGCCGATCGGCTGGCTGCTCGGCCGCCTGATCCGCGGCTGGGTCCGCCCCGAACCGCGCGGCGCCGCCGTACTGTCCGCGCTGGCCACCCTGCTGGCGTGCGGCTATGTCTGCCTGCTTACCGCCGCCGCGCGGGTGGCCGGCCTGATGGGGCTGGGGCTGGTGGACGCGATGAAGATCGCCGGCTTCGGGCTGCTGACCGACCTGATCCGGCTCAATCTCGCGCCGATGGACCTGCTCTGGTTTGCGCTGGGCATCGCGCTGTCGGCCTGGGTGGCCTGGCGCGCGCTGCCGCCGAAGCGGGCCTGAGCGGCGCCGCTCAGGTATCCAGCGTCTTCAGCTCGGCGACCAGCTGGCCCGCGGCGGCCTGGCCGTCGCCGTACAGCATGCGGGCGTTGTCGGCGTAGAACAGCGCGTTCTCGATGCCGGCGAAGCCGGTGCCTTTGCCGCGCTTGACCACGATCACCTGGCGCGCGTTCGCCACATCCAGGATCGGCATGCCGTAGATCGGCGAGGCCGGGTCGGTCTTGGCGAGCGGGTTGACCACGTCGTTGGCGCCGATCACCAGGGCCACGTCGGTGGCCGGGAATTCCGGATTGATGTCGTCCATGTCGGCGATCAGGTCGTACGGCACGCCGGCTTCCGCCAGCAGCACATTCATATGGCCGGGCATGCGGCCCGCCACCGGGTGGATGGCGAACTTCACCTTCACCCCGCGCGCGATCAACAACTGCGCGAACTCCCACACCTTGTGCTGCGCCTGCGCCACGGCCATGCCGTAGCCGGGCACGATCACCACACGTTCGGCGTAGGCCATCATCACCGCCGCGTCGGCCGCCTCGATGGGCTTCTGCGCGCCGTCGATCGCCTGCGCCTCACCGCCACCCGCGCCGAAGCTGCCGAACAGCACATTGCCGATCGAGCGGTTCATCGCCTTGGCCATCAGCTGGGTCAGCAAGGTGCCCGCCGCGCCGACCACGGTGCCGGCGATGATCATCGCCTCGTTCTGCAGCACGAAGCCTTCGAACGCCACGGCAAGGCCGGTGAACGCGTTATAGAGCGAGATCACCACCGGCATGTCGGCGCCGCCGATCGGCAGCGTCATCATCAGGCCGAACAGCAGGGCCAGCACGAAGAACGCGGCGATCAGCCCGAAGCTCAGCTGCCCGCAGGCCAGCGCCACGCCCAGCGCCACCGCGGCGGCCAGGATCAACATATTGAAGGTGCGCTGGCCCGGGAACACGAAACGCCGGTCCAGCCAGCCCTGCAGCTTGGCGAAGGCGATCAGCGAGCCGGAAAAACTCACCGCGCCGATCAGCGCGCCCAGCACCGCCAGCACCAGCTGCGCGGTCCCCGGCGCGGCGCCGTCGGCGCTGAAGCGATCGCCGTCCAGCAAGGTGATGCTGCGGCTGGCATAGCCGATCAGCTCGACGGCGCCGATCGCAGCCGCCGCGCCGCCGCCCATGCCGTTGTACAGCGCCACCATCTGCGGCATCGCCGTCATCGCCACCCGGCGGCCCGACCACCATGCGGCCGAAACGCCGAGCAGCACCGCCACCAGGATCAGTACCCGGTTGTGCATGTCAGGCAAAGCGAAGGTGGCCAGCACCGCCACCAGCATGCCCACGCCCGCCCACACGATGCCGCCGCGCGCGGTGCGCGGCGAGCTCATGCGCTTCAGGCCCAGGATGAACAGCAGGGCGGCCAGGAAATAGCAGGCCTTGATCAGGATCGGCAGCCAGGCCATCACTTGGCCTCCTTGCCGCCGGCGGACTTGCTGGTCTTGAACATCTCCAGCATGCGCTCGGTCACCACGTAGCCGCCGGCCGCGTTGCCGGCGCCCAGCAGCACGCCGAGGAAGCCGATCGCAAGTTCAAACGATGTCTGCGCATGCCCTAGCGCGACCATGGCGCCGACCAGCACAATACCGTGCACGAAATTGGAACCGGACATCAGCGGTGTGTGCAGGATCACCGGCACTCTCGCGATGATCTCGTAGCCGGTGAACGCGGCCAGCATGAAGATGTAAAGCGCCAGGAACCCGTCGATCATGACCCCTCCCTGCCAGCCTGCGGTTATCGGCGCATCATACGGTTGCGGGTCAACCCGTGCGAGCGTGCCGCGTTGAGGCGGGGAGTCGAACCGATGGAGTCTGCGGATGTCCGACCCGACGAACCGGGCGACAGCGCCATGAACAGCGCCGTCTCCACGCTCGAAGCGGAACTGCTGGCCAATGACGCCCAGGCGGTACCGACCTCGCTGGACGCCTTCCTGGCCCAGGTGGAACGCCGCGCGTTCCGCCTGGCCGAGATGAGCCTGGGCCATCGCGAGGACGCCATGGACGCGGTGCAGGACGCGATGCTGCGCCTGGTCCGCAACTACCGCGATAAACCCGCGCAGGAATGGACCCCGCTGTTCTGGGGCATCCTGCGCCGCCGCATCGTCGATCTGCAGCGCCGCCGCAAGGTGCGCTCGATCGTGGTCGGCTGGCTGGGCGGCGGCCGCGACGACGACGGCGACGAGCTGCCCGCATGGGAACCGGCTGATAACGGCCCCGGCCCGCTGGACCGGCTGCAAGATGCGCAGTCTTATGAAGACATGGCCGCCGCCGTGCGCAAGCTTCCGCGGCGCCAGCAGGAAGCCTTCATGCTGCGCGTACTGGAAGGACTGGACGTGGCGGAGACAGCCCAGGCCATGGGCTGCTCCGAGGGAAGCGTGAAAACCCATCTGTCGCGCGCGATGCACAACCTGCGTGACCAATTGGAGGAATGGCGATGAATGCGCCCGACAACCTGGAACGCCGCGCCCGCGCGCTGTACCGCGAGGCCAGCCGGCACATCGATCCGGCCACCGCCGGCCAGCTGCGCGCCGCCCGGCGCGAGGCGCTGGCCGCGGCCACCGCGCCGGTGCATGCCCGCTTCGCCCGCACGCTGGTGCCCGCCGGTGCCTTCGCCGCGATCGCGGTGGCCGCGCTGATGGTGTTCTCGCCGCGCGAGACCGCGCCGGTGCAGGCGCCCGGCGCCGCGCAGACGGTGGAAGCCGACGGCGACCTGCCGCCGGATCTGAGCAATACCGACCCGTCGCTGATGCAGAACCTCGACTTCTACGATTGGCTGGCCACCAACGACGCCAGCCAGGCGAGCCGCTGATCCATGCGACCACGCCGTTTCGCTTCGCTACTGTTCCTCGCTGCATTGCTGTTCGGCGGCCTTGCCGCGCCCGTATGGGCGCAGCAGGGTCCGCCTCCGCCGCCGCCCGGCGCGCCGCCGGGGCCTCCGCCCGCGTCGCGTTCGTGGGACAGCCTGTCGCCTTCCGAGCGCGAGATGCTCGGCCCGCTGCGCAACGAGTGGAATGGCATTCCGCCGCAGCGCCAGGCGCGCATGCTCGACCGCGTGCACGAATGGAGCACGCTGCCGCCGAACAAGCGCCAGGAAATCCGCTCGCGCATCGAGCAATGGCAGCAGATGACGCCCGAGCAGCGCGACAAGGCGCGCGAGAACATGCGCAAGTTCGAACAGCTCAGCCCCGACCAGCGGGCCCAGCTGCACGACGCCTTCAAGCGCTACCAGCAACTGCCGCAGGAGCAGCGCCAGCAGCTAATGCACCAGTTCCGCCAGGAACACGGCATCCCGCCGCACCGCCCGCCACCGCCGGGCATGCCGCGGCCGATGGGCGGCTTCGGGCCGCCGCCGCATGGCGGGCGTTGAGTCCGGCCGATAGAAAAAAGCCCCGCGCGAGCGGGGCTTTTTCGTTGCAGCAGGAAGCCTTCAAAGGCGCGGTCCGCGATCGGCAGGTTCGCCCGCCACAACGGCGGCGTAAGCTGAAAGTTCTCGCTGCGGCAGGCAGTGTCCGCGCGCCGCCATTACGCACAGGAAGCCACGCATGAGCGTCGATACACCTCTGGTAGGGAAGGCATTTGCCGAGCGCTACTACAACAGCCTCGACTCGGATCGACCGAGCTTGACGGCGTCCTACCGCGACAATTCCATGCTCATCTTCGAGGCAGACATGTTCGAAGGCGCCGCCGCCATCATGGCAAAACTACTTTCCATTCCAGCGGGAAACCATGATCTCGCCGGGATCGATTCACTGCCGGGCCCGAATGGCGACATATGCATCCTTGTGAAAGGGAGCTATGTCATCAACCAGCAGCCCCTGGGCTTCCACGAATTCTTTCAGATCATGCCGGAGGGCGAACAGGGCTACTGGATCCTCAATCAGATTTTCAAGTTTGATTTCGAGACTTAGCGCTTCAGCAAAACATCACGAGTGCGCTGCGTGGCCAGATAGCCGCGCCGACGGTGATGCTCAACCCGCGAAGCGCACTTCGCCTGCCTGCGTGACGCAGCTCTTCGCCACCAGTTCGTCGCCGAAGTCCGGCGCCAGCGCGCCATCCTTCACCAGCAGCTCGACGAAGTTGTAGACGTTGCGCGCATACATCTCCGACGCATGCAGCGGCGCACCCGCCGGCAGGTTGAGCGGCCCCAGCACCACCACGCCGCCCTGCTCCACCCGTTCGCCGGGCCGGGTCAGTTCGCAATTGCCGCCGCCTTCGGCGGCCAGATCCACGATCAGCGCGCCGGGCTTCATGCCCTGCACCATCGCGGCAGTAAGAATCTTCGGCGCCGGACGTCCCGGCACCGCAGCGGTGGTGACGATCACGTCCACCACCTTGAGATGCTCCGCCAGCGCCTGCTGCTGCGCGGCGCGCTCCTCCGCCGACAGCTCGCGCGCATACCCGCCGCTGCCGGCTGCGCTCACGCCGAGATCGAGGAACTTGGCACCGAGCGATTCGACTTGCTCGCGCGTCTCCGGACGCACGTCATAGCCTTCGATCTGCGCCCCCAAGCGACGCGCCGTGGCGATCGCCTGCAAGCCTGCGACGCCGGCGCCGATCACCAGCACGCGCGACGGCCGGATGGTGCCGGCCGCGGTCGTAAGCATGGGGAAAAATTTCGGCGCCGCTTCTGCCGCGATCAGCATCGCGCGATAACCGGCCACCGCCGCCTGCGAACTGAGCACATCCATCGCCTGCGCGCGCGTGGTGCGCGGCAGCAGCTCCAGCGAGAACGCCGTCAGCTTGCGCGCGCCCAGCGCCGCGATGCGCGCTGCCGCGCCGTAGGGCCGCAGCTGGCCGACCACCAGGGCGCCTTCGCGCAGACCGCTCCACACCGCATCGTCCGGCGGCAATACACAGGCCAGCAGATCGGCCTGGGCCAGCACGGTGGCGGCGTCGGCGAAATCGACGTCGGCATAACTCGCATCGGGAAATCCGGCCGCCGCGCCGGCATCCCGCTCCAGCAGGACGCGCAGGCCTTTGCCGCGCAGCTTCTTCGCCACTTCAGGCGTGATCGCCACGCGGCGTTCGCCGGCGGCGGTCTCTCGCAATGCGGCCACGGTGATCGGCATCGTGCATCCCCTGCGGAAAGGTCTGCGCATCTTACGCGAGCGGCCTCGCGGGTGGCGCGGCCCCGGACGCTTGCCCCTCGCCCGCCGGATGGCGCAGACTGGCCCACCGCCGGCCAACCGGCGCCCGTGCGCCGGCTTGCCGCGGGGGTCCCATCCGGAGATCCCGATGCCCGTGCAATCCGTGACCGATCCCTTGGTCGAACTCGCTCGCCAGGCCCGCGAGCAGGCCTACGCCCCTTATTCGCGCTTCCTGGTCGGCGCCGCGCTGCTGACGCGCGATGGCCGCCATTTCCTCGGCTGCAATGTGGAAAACGCCGCCTATGGCCTGTGCAACTGCGCCGAGCGCACCGCGCTGTTCGCCGCCATCGCCGCCGGCTGCAAGCCGGGCGATTTCGTCCGCCTCGCCGTGATCGGCGATACCGAGGGCCCGATCAGCCCCTGCGGCGCCTGCCGCCAGGTGATGGACGAGCTGTGCGACCAGGCGATGCCCGTGCTGCTGGCCAATCTGCACGGCAAGCTGCAGGAAACCACGGTGAAGGCGCTGCTGCCCGGCTCGTTCCGGCTGCCGCTCATCGCGTAGCGAACGCGAGTCGCCACCCCGGCCAACGGCGGTTAGCATGGACGCTTTGCTTTTGCAGGAATCCCTCATGTCTTCCCCGCTCCAGCCGCTGCTGCACCGCCACTCCGTGCCCACCGCCCAGCTCGGCGAACCGGCGCCCGACGCGGCCACGCTGCGCGCCCTGCTGGAAGCGGCGATCCGCGTGCCGGACCACGGCAAGCTGGTGCCCTTCCGACTGATCCTGCTGCGCGGCGAAGACAAGCTGCGCTTCGGCGAACGCCTCGCTGCGCTGGCCGAGGCGAGCGATCCGGATCTGCCCGATTCCAAGCGCGAGAAAGAGCGCCGCCGCTACACCTACGCGCCCTTGGTCATCGTGGTGGTGGCGCGCATCGACGCCGGCAGCAAGGTGCCGGAGATCGAACAGCGCCTCAGCGCCGGCTGCGTCGCCTACAACCTGCTGCTGGGCGCCTCGCAGCTCGGCCTCGGCGCGCAATGGCTGACCGGCTGGGCCGCCTACGACGCACAGGTGGCCGGCATGCTCGGCCTGGCCGCGCACGAGCACGTCACCGGCTTCGTGCACCTGGGCACGCCGCAGCTGGATGTGCCCGATCGCGACCGCCCCGCGCTCGACGAGCTGCTGAGCAGCTGGCAGTCATGAGCACGCCTTCGGTCCATCTCGTCGACGGAAGCCTGTACGTGTTCCGCGCCTGGCACTCCATGCCGGACGAGTTCACCGACGCCGAAGGCCATCCGGTCAACGCGGTGCATGGCTTCACCCGTTTTCTGTGCGAGCTGCTCGAGCGCACCAGGCCGGAACATATCGCGGTGGCCTTCGACGCCTCGCTCACCACCTCGTTCCGCAACGCGATCTATCCGGCCTACAAGGCCAATCGCGAACTGCCGCCGCCGGATCTGGAATACCAGTTCGTGCTGTGCCGCGAGATCGCGCTGGCGCTGGGCCTGGTCACGCTGATCGACCACAGCTACGAAGCGGACGACCTGATCGGCAGCTCATTGTGGAGCCTGCGCGTGCACGGCTTCCGCGGAGTGATCGTGTCCGCCGACAAGGACTTCGGCCAGCTGCTCGGCGAACACGACGAGCAATGGGACTACGCGCGCAACCTGCGCTGGGGCCCGGCCGGCGTGCACGAGAAGCTCGGCGTGCATCCGCACCAGGTAGCCGACTATCTGGCGCTGTGCGGCGACGCGGTCGACAACATCCCCGGCGTGCCAGGCGTCGGCGCCAAGACCGCCGCCGCCCTGCTCTCGCACTTCGGCAGCCTCGATACGCTGCTGGAGCGCATCGACGAAGTGCCGTTCCTGCGCATCCGCGGCGCGGCGAGCTGCGCGCAGAAACTGCGCGAGCACAAGGAGGCCGCGCTGCTTTACCGCCGCCTCACCCGCATCGCGCTGGATGCACCGGTGTCGATGGCGGCGGATGCGCTGGCCTGGAACGGCGCGAAGGCCGGCCTGCTCGATGACCTGAGCGAACGCCTGCGCTTCGGCCCGCTGACGCGGCAACGATTGAAAGCGCTGGCCTGAGCGCATCCCCATGCAAGGCGTGCCCCACCATTTCGATCATCGCGCGGACCAGGCGGAATTCCGCCTGCCGTCCCATCGCGCGGGTGTCGAGCTGTATCGCGCGCATATCGTGCGCCACGCGTTCGAGCCGCATGTGCACGACGGCTACGGCCTGGGCGCGATCGAAACCGGGGTGGAGCGCTTCCGCTATCGCGGCGCCGATCATCTGGCCCCGCCCGACTCGCTGGTGATGATGAATCCCGACGAGCTGCACACCGGCCGCGCCGAGACCGAGGGCGGCTGGCATTACCGCATGCTCTACGTCGAGCAATGCGCGGTGGACGAGATCACCGGTGAAAACGGCTGGTGGTTCGGCGATGCGGTGCACGCTGATGCGGCTGGCGCGCGGCATATCACTGCGCTGCTCGATGCGCTGTGGCGCGCGCAGGAACCGCTGGCCTTCGACGGCCTGCTGCTGCAGCTGCTGCAGGCATTCCGCCGCCATGCGCGCACGCCGCAGCCGGTGCGTGCAGAGGCGCTGTCGCGCTTCGAACCGGTGATCGAATACCTGCGCGAACATCTCGCCGATCGCCTCACCCTGGAGCAACTGGCCGCCGTCGCCGGCCTCAGCCCGTTCCATTTCCTGCGCCAGTTCCAGGCCCGCCACCATGCGACGCCGCAGCAGATGCTGATGGCCTTGCGCCTGTCCGCGGCCAAGCGCCGCCTCACCGCCGGCGAAGCGCCGGCGCAGGTCGCCGCCGCCACCGGCCTGGCCGACCAGGCCCATCTCACTCGTGCCTTTGCGCGCCGCTACGGCGTCACGCCGGCGCGCTATCAGCGCCAGCTGCAGCGGTAGCAATCTCGTACAAGACCGCCGCGGGCGCCGCGCGCAAGCTGGGCGCATGTGGACTGGAACCCTCTACGCACTCGTCGCCGGCCTGATGTGGGGCCTGGTCTTCGTCGGCCCGCTGCTGGTGCCGGAATATCCGGCCGCGCTGCAATCGGTCGGCCGCTATCTGGCCTTCGGCCTGATCGCGCTGCCGCTGGCCTGGCTGGATCGCGCCGCGCTGCGCCGGCTTTCGCGCGCCGACTGGATCGAAGCGCTCAAGCTCGCCGCGATCGGCAACCTGCTTTATTACCTGTGCCTGGCCAGCGCCATCCAGCGCGCGGGCGGGCCACTGCCGACCATGATCATCGGCACCTTGCCGGTGGTGATCGCGGTCAGCGCCAATCTGCGCAACGCGCGCCGCGACGGCCGCCTGCCGTGGGCGCGGCTCGCGCCGTCGCTGCTGCTGATCGCGGCCGGCATTGCCTGTGTGAACCAGGCGGAGCTGGCTGCGCTGAAAGCGCAATCCGGTGCGGACCTCGGCCGCTACGCCACCGGCGCCCTGCTCGCCTTCGGCGCCGTCGCGTGCTGGACCTGGTATCCGCTGCGCAACGCCGACTGGCTGCGCCACCACCCCGGCCGCAGCCCGCGCAGCTGGGCCACCGCGCAAGGCGTGGCGACCTTGCCGCTGGCGCTGGCCGGCTATGCGGTGCTGTGGCTCACGATGGGTATCGGCGGCAGCGCGTTCCCGATGCCGTTCGGCCCGCGGCCGATGGTCTTCATCGCGCTGATGGCGGCGATCGGCCTGTTCGCCTCCTGGCTCGGCACCATCTGCTGGAACGAAGCCAGCCAGCGCCTGCCCACGGCGCTGGCCGGGCAGCTGATCGTGTTCGAGACGCTGGCGGCGCTGAGCTACGCCTTCATCCTGCGCGGCACCCCGCCGGGCGCGCAGACCCTGCTGGGCATCGGCCTGCTGGTGGCCGGTGTGGCATGGGCCACACGCGTGAAACCGGTGCCCGTGGAAACGCTGGAGATCGAGCGGTTGTAGCCGTCATGCGCGCGCGGCACCATGCGGGACTTTCTCCACCGACTTCGGGCCGCTCATGACTTCGATCGATCGCCTTCCCCACGACGCCCAGGCCCCGGTGGAAACGCTGTACGAGGGCCGCTGGCTCAGCCTGCGCAAGCGCGGGCGCTGGGAATACGCCGAGCGCAACAATCCCGCCGGCGCGGTGATCATCCTGGCGGTGACGCCGGAAGATAAGGTGCTGTTCGTGGAGCAGTACCGCGTGGCGATCCTCAAGCACACCATCGAAATGCCCGCCGGCCTGATCGGCGACGAAGCCGGCCACCACGACGAAAGCGCGCTGATCGCCGCGCAGCGCGAGCTGGAAGAAGAGACCGGCTATCGCTGCAAGCGCGTCGAGTTCGTGCACGAAGGCCCGTCCTCTTCCGGCATGAGCACCGAGATGATCGCCTTCGTGCGCGCCTGGGATCTGCAGAAGGTCGGCCCGGGCGGCGGCGATGAGAGCGAGAACATCGTGGTGCACGAAGTCCCCCGCCGCGAAGCCGGCGCCTGGCTGTTCGCGCGGGCGGCGGAGGGGTATTCGGTGGATCCGAAGCTGTTTGCGGGGTTGTGGTTTATCGAGCACGGCCGGCCTGAAGCCTGAGAACTCGCGCCGCCCGGCGTAGGTTGGGGTCTAAAGTTTCTCCCGGGCCCGCCGATCTTTAGGACGTCGTTCCTTACCAACGATTTCCCATCGATCGGACCCGCCCATGAAAACCCTTCTTGTCGCCGCGCTCCTGCTGGCCCCCGTCGCTTCGCACGCGGCCTGCGCCGCCACCGATTTCGCCATCTCCGACTTCAAGATGAAGTCCACCGGTTCCGGCACCGGCATGCGCCTCAGCCTCGCCGGCCAGCTCACCAACCACTGCACCGACGCCGCCGCCGCTCAGATCCGCATCGAGGCGAAGGACTCCGGCGGCAAGGTGCTGCAGAGCAAGCAGGGTTGGCCGGCAGGCACCGCCAATATCGGCCCGGGCCAGTCGGTGACCTTCGACCTCGGCCGCCTGTTCCGCTACGAGTCGGAGATGCAGGACTACACCGTCAGCGTCTCCGAAGTGAAGACCTGGTAACGCGGACCCACGTACCCACCGAAACCATTGCTTTTCTTTCAGGCCCCGCAAGGGGCCTTTTTTTGCGCGCGGAAAACTTCGCACACAAATAAAGAGGCGGTCCCCGGCAGAGACCGCCTCGCTTATCCAACCCTGACTACCCAATCCCGATTATCCGATTCTGACTACTCAGCCCTGACTACCCGATCCTGACTACCCGATCCTGACTACTCAGCCCTGACTACCCAACTCTGACTACCCAACTCTGACTACCCAGCCCTGACTACCCAGCCCTGACTACCAGCCCTGCCCATCCGTTCAATGCAGCACGAACAACTTGTCGAACCCCGCTACCCGCAGCGTGCCGCGCAGCTCGCTGCCGGCGTTGACGATGCGGATCTCCGAACGCTCGCCGCCGGCGTGTTCGCGCAGCAGCAGCAACATGCCCAGCGCGGAGCTGTCCATGCGGTTCACCTCGCCCAGGTCCACCACATAGCTGCGCGCCGGGCGACCGCCCAGGCAGGCGTCGTGGAAGTCGCGGTGCACGGTGAAGTCGAAGCGCTCGCCCAGCTGCAGGGTGAGGCAGTCTTGTTCGGTGTCGTGATGGATGGTCAGGCTCATGGCCGTGCTTTCCTGGTAAGTCGTCGAAAGTTCAAAACAGCTCGATCTCGCCGGCGTCCATCGAGTTCTGCAGCGCCGGGCCGCGCGAACGCAGGCGCGCCTTCTCGCGCTGCATCGACAGCCGCGCGCGCACGCGCTGCGCATGCTCGGCCAGCGCGCTGGCTTCCACGTCGGTGCAGGCCAGCTCTTCGATATCGCGGGTGCATTCGGCGGTCACTTCCTGCAGTTCCACCAGGCGCGTGCGGGTCTGGTTGATCAGCTGGCTCAGAATGTCCTCGAACTGCAGCGAGCGGATGGTGGTGGACACGTCGCTGCCCAGGCCGCGGTTGATCTCCACCACCTGGTCGGCGACCTGGCTGGTGCGCGCATCGCTCTCGGTGACATGCGCCAGCATGGCGTCGATGCCGCCCTTGGTGGACAGCGCCATATTGAGGTCCTGCGAAGCCATCGCGCCGACCAGCCCGCGCAGCTGCTCCATCGCGATGCGTGCGCGCTCCACGTGGCTGCCGATCTGCTCGTTGAACTGATTGGAATTGCTGGCCAGGTTGCGGATCTCGCCCGCCACCACCGCGAAGCCGCGGCCCGCCTCGCCAGCGCGCGCCGCCTCGATCGAAGCATTCAGCGCCAGCAGGTTGGTTTCCTCGGCGATGGTGTTGACGTTCTTCAGCAGGCCGAACACCGCATCCATTTCCTTGGCCATGCCATCGATGCGATAGACGATGCGCAGGCTGTCGCGCGAGAGCTGCACGATCAGGCCGACGAAGTGCTCCAGCAGGTCGCTGGTGCGCGCGGCGAAGTCCTGCACGGATACGCCGTCCTTCTGGCCGTCGATGATCTGCTTGAGCAGCGACTGCTGCTGGCCGGTCTTGTGCGACAGGCCGTCGAAGCCGCCGCCCAGTTCCGATACCGCGTCGCGCAACAGGTCCAGCGCCTGGTGCAGTTCGCGCGCGGCGTGGCCGAGTTCGTCGACGAGTGCTTCGCGCACGTCTTCCAGCGCTTCGCGCACCGGGGTGTTGTCGGACGGCGGTGGCGCGATGGTCACCACGCGCGCCGGCGTGCGGCGCTGCTCGACGATCCAGGCCGCCGCGGTGGCGACGATCGCCAGCGGCGCCAGCCAGGCGGGCTGCCACAGCAGGCACAGCAGCAGCGCCACGGCGCTGACGGTCAGGCCCAGCGGCAGGCGGGGAAAGGACGGGGCGGGAATGGCAGACATGACAGCGTCCAGGTCAGCGGGTGGCGGCGCGCAATGCGTTCGCCACAGGTTGGCGCGCCAGCTCCAGCAGGCGCGCAGCGATATGTTCCAGCGGCTGCATCTCGGCGGCCGCGCCCAGCTTCCAGGCGGCGCCGGGCATGCCCCACACCACCGAGCTGGCTTCGTCCTGCACCACCGTGGCGGCGCCGGCTTCCTTCAGCTCCAGCAGGCCGCGCGCGCCGTCGTCGCCCATGCCGGTAAGCAGCGCAGCGATGGTGGTGCGGCCGACGGTGGCGGCCATCGAGCGGAACAGCACGTCCACGCTCGGCTTGTGCCGGTTTACCGGCGGGCCGTCGTGCAGGCGGCACACGTAGCGCGCGCCGTCCCACATCACCAGCAGGTGCTGGCTGCCCGGCGCGATATACGCATGGCCGGGCTGGATCGGCTGGCCGTCGCGCGCTTCGCAGACGCGCATCGCCGAGCAGTGATCCATGCGCGTGGCGAACGGGCCGCTGAAGGCGGCGGGAATGTGCTGGGTGATCACGATCGGCGGTGCATCCGGTGGCATTGCCTCCAGTACTACGCGGATCGCCTCGGTGCCGCCGGTGGAAGCGCCGATCGCGATGATCGGGCTGCCGCCGCGGCTGTCCGGGGTCTGCGCGCGCGGCAGCACCGCATCGGCGGACAGGCGCGGCGCCACTTCCAGCTTGCGCACTGCGGTGCGCACGCGCGGACGCGCCAGCGCGGCCAGCTTCACCTTGGCGCAGATGTCCTGCGCGCCTTCGGCGAAGGTGCTGGCCAGGTCGCTGCTGGGCTTGGTGAAGAAATCCACCGCGCCCAGCTCCAGCGCGCGCAGCGTGACTTCCGCGCCCTGCTGGGTCAGCGAGGACACCATCACCACCGGCATCGGCCGCAGGCGCATCAGGTTTTCGAGGAAGGTCAGCCCGTCCATGCGCGGCATTTCCACGTCCAGCGTGAGCACGTCCGGCTCGAGCTGCTTGATCTTTTCGCGCGCGATGAAAGGATCGGCCGCGGTGCCGACCACCTCGATCATCGGATCGCAGGAGAGCATGGTCGTCAGCAGCTTCCGCACCAGGGCGGAATCGTCGATCACCAGGACGCGGACTCGGGACATGCAGGCTTCTCTTCGGTTGTGCGAGGGGGGATTGCGATCGGGATGGGGGATGAGCAGTGAGGGCGCGGCGCCGGATCGCGCCGCAGCCCCCTGTTCCTGGCCGTCTCCGGCGAAACCTGCTGCCGCGCGGGCGCCGGTCGCACGCCCTCACTGCTCATCCCTGTGCTCTCGTCAAAACAATTCCACCTCTCCCTTTATCGGATCGTTGGCCAAACGCTTGAGGTAATTCCGCTCGCCGTCCACCAGCACGGTGGCGTGGTGGCCGCGCAGCTGGCGCACGCGGGCCTTGCCGCTGCAGGGGAAGAACTGCACCTGGCGCGGGTACACGTCGCCGACGTCCTCGGCCACCAGGTTCAGCTGCTCGGCGGCGAGATAGCGGCGCACGAAGGCGATATTGCGTTCGCCGATATCGGTCATCTGGGTCAGCACGCGGCCGCCGCCGAAGATCTTCACTTCCAGGTCTTCGCGCCGGCCGCCGGCCTTGAGGATGGCGTTGATCAGCTGCTCCATCGCATCGTTGCCGTAGCGCGCGGCGCGGCCCACGGTGGACGACCAGGCATCGCGCTCGCCCATCGGCTCGGGCAGCATGAAGTGATTCATGCCGCCGATGCCCCGGCGGCGATCGCGGATGCAGGCCGACACGCAGGAACCGAGCACGGTGGCGATCAGTTCTTCCTGGCGGCTGACGTAGTACTCGCCCGGCAGCACCTTGGCGGTCATGCTGGCCTGGGCGGGGTCCCAATAGCGGCGCACATGTTCGAAACCGGGCAGCACCTCGTCGGTGTGCGCGGGGCGCGTCTGGGCATTCATGCGGGCTTCTTCCGGTAGACGGTGCGCCCGACCAGGGCGAAGTCGTCGTTCAAGCCGTGCATGGATTCGGAGTGGCCGAGGAACAGATAACCCTCGGGCACCAGTTTGCCGGCGTAGCGCCGGAACAAGCGTTCCTTGGTCGGCTTGTCGAAATAGATCACTACGTTGCGGCAGAAGATCGCATCGAACACGCCGCTCATCGGCCACTCATGCAGCAGGTTCAGCGGCTGGATCGCCACCAGCTCGCGCAGGCGCGGATGCACGCAGGCCAGGCCGGCATAGCTGCCTTCGCCGCGCAGGAACCAGCGCCGGCGCCGCTCGGCGCTGACGCCGCCGAGCTTGTCCAGCGGGTACACGCCTTCGCGCGCACCGGCCAGCGCCTGCGGCGACAGGTCGGTGGCGAGGATCTTGGCGTCCACGCCGCCGCCGTGCTTCTCCAGTGCCTCGGCCAGCACCATCGCCAGCGCATAGGGTTCTTCGCCGGTGGAACAGCCGGCCGACCAGATGCGCAGGCGTTCGCCGCTGCGGCGCTTCTGCGCCAGCCATTGCGGCAGCAGGGTCTGTTCGAGCAGATCGTAGTGATGCGATTCGCGGAAGAACGAGGTGACATTGGTGCTGATCGCGCTGGCCAGGTCGCCCATTTCGGCGTCCGGGTCGCGGCGCAGCAGCTCGCAGTACTGGCCGAACTCCTTCAGCCCCAGCGCGCGCAGACGGCGCAGCAGGCGGCCCTGCACCAGCTGGCGCTTCTGCTCGCTCAGCGCGATGCCGCAATGAGCCAATACAAACTCGCGCAGGAACTCGAACTCGCGGTTGCCCAGCACGGGGCCGCCGAGGCCGGGTGCGGCGATGTCCTGGGAAAGATTCGCAGCCATCGCTCAGCCCTCCTTCCCATCGTTGGAAACACTCCCCCTGCCACCCGTCACGACACACCTCTTATCGTTGTCTTGCTGCTGACTTCCGTAATTTCCCAGTCTCCCTGCTGGAACCCTTCTCTCTCCGGCGACCCGCAGGTAGTCCCCGTGGGAGAGAAGGTGGCGGCAGCCGGATGAGGGTTCGGCCGGAGTGCAACGCACGACTCCGCCCGTACCCTCACCCCAACCCCTCTCCCGGAGGGAGAGGGGCTTTAAGCCGCTCGCTCAGAACTCCTTCCACACCCCGGCATCAGCTGTCTCCACCGGACGCTGCACACGTGCCGGCGAATGCGCCGGCGCCGAGCTGCGCACCGCGGCGAACACCGCCTCCGCTTCCGCGCTGGCCGTCGCTGCAGCCTTGCGCGCCGGGGCGGCCACGGCCGTTTCGTCGCCCAGGCGGAAGAAGCCCACCTGGCGCGCCAGCTCGCCAGCCTGTTCCTGCATGGCCCGCGCGGCGGCCGCGGCTTCTTCCACCAGCGCGGCGTTCTGCTGGGTCATCTCGTCCATCTGGGTCACCGCGTTGTTGACCTGGTCGATGCCGGCCGACTGTTCCTGGCTGGCCGCGGCGATCTCGGCAACGATGTCGGTCACCTTCTTCACGCTGTCCACGATCTCGGCCAGCGCCTTGCCCGACTGGTCCACCAGCGAGGTGCCGGTGCGCACCTTCTCCGCGCTGTCGGCGATCAGCCCCTTGATCTCCTTCGCCGCGCCGGCGCTGCGCTGCGCCAGGTTGCGCACTTCGGTCGCCACCACCGCGAAGCCGCGGCCCTGTTCGCCGGCGCGCGCCGCTTCCACCGCGGCATTCAGCGCCAGCAGGTTGGTCTGGAAGGCGATCTCGTCGATCAGGCTGACGATGTCGGAAATCTTGCGGCTGGAGTCGTTGATCTCGCGCATCGCGCCGACCGCCTGGGTCACCACCTCGCCGCCACGTTCGGCCTGCTCGCGGGCGCCGCGGGCCAGCTGGTTGGCGTGGCTGGCGTTCTCGGCGTTCTGCTTCACGGTGGAGGTCATTTCCTCCATCGACGAAGCGGTTTCTTCCAGGCTCGAGGCCTGTTCCTGTGTGCGCTGGCTCAGGTCGTCGTTGCCGCGGGCGATCTGCTGCGCGGCGGTGCTCACCGCGCCGGAACCGTGGCGGACTTCGCCGACGATCGCGCCGAGACGCTCGTCCATGGCGCGGAAAGCCGTCAGCAGCTGGCCGAGTTCGTCGTTGCGGCCGGCTTCGATATCGTGGCCGAGCTTGCCTTCGGCGATCTCGTTGGCGATGCGCACCGCGCGGTTCAGCGTGCCGATGATCGAGCGGATCAGCACCACCGCGGCGACGATGGCGATCAGCAGGCCGGCGATCAGCGCGATCAGGCTGGCGGCGCGGACCCACTGGTAGCGGGACACCTGGCCGTCGTAGATCTCCTTCGCCTCGACGCGCTGCGCTTCGATCAGCTTGGCCAGCGCGTCCTGGCGCTCCATCATCAGCGGGCGCACCTGCATTTCCAGCACGTCCGAAGCGCTCGGGTCCTTCTGGGTGAGCGCGTCGACCATGTCCTTCTTGGCCTGGGCGTACTCCTCGTCGGTGGAGCGCCACTTCTTGTACAGCTCGGCCAGCTTCGGCGAACGCGGCAGCGCCGCGTACTGCTTCTTCAGCTCCGCCATCTCGTCCTGGTACTTCTTGAACTCGCCCAGCTTCTGCTTGAGCGGGTCGGGCTTGTCCAGCAGCGTGGTGGCTTCGCCCATCACGATGAACGACATCAGCGAACGCGTATTGATGCGGCTGACCAGTTCGGTCGGCGCCATCTCGTCGTCGTACATCTGGCGCATGCCCTCGTTCTGCAGGTGCATGGCGCCGAGGCCGACGGCGGCGCCGGCGATCAGCATGAGACCGAGCAGGCCGAGTACGCCACGCAGGCGGTTGCGGACGGTCATTGCGGGAAGCTTGAATTTGATAGCGGGGATCTTCATCGGAATTCCTTAGGCCACGGCCTTGTCGTCGATAGCCGCGGGCAAGGCGGCCTCCAGCATCTGCGCGTCCTGCGGCTGCAGCAGTTTGTCCACGTCCAGCAGCAGCACCATGCGCTCCGCCACGGAGGTGAGTCCCTTGAGGTATTCGGTATCCACGGTGGTGCCCATGTCGGGCACCGGGCGCACGGCGCCGGTGTTGACGTCCAGCACGTCCGACACGCGGTCGACCACGACGCCGAACAGGCGGCCGGCGACGGTGACGATGACGGTGACGGTGGTGTGGGTGTATTCCTCGCTGGCCAGGCCGAAGCGCAGGCGCAGGTCGAGCACGGGCACGATGGCGCCGCGCAGGTTGAGCACGCCGAGGACGTAGTGCGGGGCCTGCGGGATGCGCGTGACGGGGGTCCAGCCGCGGATTTCGCGTACGGCGAGGATGTCCAGGCCGTATTCCTCGGGGCCTAAGCCGACGATGAGGTATTGCGTGGGGGGCGCGTCGGCGGCGCTGCTCGGTGGCTGGCTCATGGGGGTCTCGTTTGCGGGGATTTCCCGCCCCTGTATGGGCGTTATCGGCAGGTGAACGCTTGGCTTGAGAGTTTTCCTAGGGGGAATGGGGTGCCTCTTACTCGCCACTCCGGCGTGGGCCTTCCTACTCGCCATTCCGGCGTAGGCCTCCCTACTCGTCATCCCGGCGTAGGCCTCCCTACTCGTCATCCCGACGTAGGCCTCCCTACTCGTCATCCCGGCGTAGGCCTCCCTACTCGTCATCCCGACGTAGGCCCCCTACTCGTCATTCCTGCGTAGGCAGGAATCCAGTGACTGTATCGCCTGGTTTTTGCTTTGCCGCGACCTGGTCGCTTATGCAGCGGGCATTTCGGACGCCTGCTTCTTCGCTCGTCATTCCTGCGTAGGCAGGAATCCAGTGACTGTGTCGCTTGGTTGTCGCGATACCGCGACCTGGCCGCTTATGCAGCGGGCATTTCGGACGCCTGCCGGCGCCCGAGTCACTTTTTCTTTGCTGGCCCAAAGAAAAAGTAACCCAAAAGAAATGGCCTCAGAGCAACGGCTCGCGACGCGACTAGAACGAGCAATGACGGCCGTGGAAACGGATTAACCAGAGTCGACACGAAGCGGGCGTGCGTTTTCGTAGCGCACCCTTCGAGGTGCCGTCGCCGAGAGGACGTTCAAGAACCGAGGCCAGCTTTGGCTCTTTACCCTGCGTGCGACGCCACCGCACTTCTCTCTCCCTCCGGGGAGAGGGCAGGGGGAGGGGGTGGGTGGAGCGCAACATCTGCCGTTCTCAACTGCGCCGCTCTATCAAGCAGCGCGGCGGCGGGACATTTGTCGGGACAGGCCTGCGACGTCGACGATCAATGCGACCGAACCATCCGCCAGGATCGTCGCGCCGGAGATTCCGGCCACGCGCCGGTAGTTCGCCTCAAGCGACTTCACCACGGCCTGTTGCTGGCCGATCAGTTCGTCGACGAACAGGCCTACGCGGGAGCCGTCGCCTTCGACGACGACCACCAGGCCCTGCTCGATCGCGCGGCGTCCGCCGCCGCAATTGAACGCATCCTGCAGACGCAGTACCGGCAGCCAGCCGTCGCGGAAGTGGAACAGTTCGCCGCCGCCGGTAACGGTGCGCAGCTGTTCGTTGCGCAGCTGCACGGTTTCGATGATCGAGGCCAGCGGCACGATGTAGTGTTCGCCGCCGACCATCGCGGTGAGGCCGTCGATGATGGCCAGGGTCAGTGGCAGGGTGATGGTGAAGACGGAGCCCTGCCCGGCCGCGCTGCGGATCTGGATGCTGCCGCCCAGGTCGACCACGTTGCGGCGGACCACGTCCATGCCGACGCCGCGGCCGGACAAGTCGGTCGTCACGGCGGCAGTGGAGAAGCCGGGCTGGAAGATCAGGTCGGCGACGGCTTCGTCGGTGAGGACGTCGGTGCTGGCGATCAGGCCGCGCTGGAGTGCTTTGGCCACGATCGCTTCGCGGTTGAGGCCGGCGCCGTCGTCGCTGATTTCCACCACGATGGAGCCGTTGCGGTGCGAGGCTTCCAGGCGCAGCGTGCCGGTGTCGGTCTTGCCGGCGGCGCGGCGGCGTTCCGGGGTTTCCAGACCGTGGTCGATGGCGTTGCGGACCAGGTGCACGAGGGGGTCGCCGATTTTTTCGAGGACCGTCTTGTCCAATTCGGTCTGTTCGCCGACCAGGTCCAGCTTGACCTGCTTGCCGAGTTTCTGGCTGAGGTCGCGGACCATGCGCGGGAAGCGGTTGAATACCGAGGCGATGGGCAGCATGCGGATGCCCATTACGCTTTCCTGCAGGGTGCGCGTGTGGCGCGCGAGCTGGGCCAGGCCTTGCTGCAGCACTTCCAGGCGCGCGGCGTCGAAGTCCTCGCGGAAGGTGTCGAGCATGGACTGGGTGATCACCAGCTCGCCGACCAGGTTGATCAGGCTGTCGATCTTGTCGATGGCGACGCGCACCGAGGATTCGGCGGCGGCGGCTTCGCGCGCGGCAGCTTTGGGTGCTGCTGCGGCGGGTGCCGTTGACGCCTGCACGGCGGCCACCGGCACGTGATGCACTTCGGCGCCGGGCAGCGCTTCGATCGACAGGTCGCATTCGTCCTCGACCCAATCGAACACGCCCTGCACCGCCGCGCGGCTCACCTCGCCGCGCAGTTCCAGGCGCCAGCCCAGATGGCATTCGCTGGGATCGAGCGCGGCCAGGCCGGGCAGCTTGTCCAGTTCCGCTTCGGCCTGCAGTTCGCCCAGCTCCGCCAGTTCGCGCAGCAGGCGCAGCGGATCGTTGCCGCCGGCGAGCATGCTCTTGTGCGGGCGGAAGGAAATCGCCCAGCCGGTGGCGGCATCGTCGCTGCGCCGCGCCGGCGCGGCGGCCGCGGCGAGCGTGCGGCCGACCATCGCCGCCAGTTCATGCCGCAGCGCTTCGCTGCTCGCGTCGGCGAGCGGCTGGCCGGACTGCGCGCGGGCGAACATGCCGCGCAGGCAGTCGACCGAACGCAGCAGCACTTCCACGATGCCGGCGTTGATCGCGCGGCGGCCGTCGCGCAGCTCGTCGAGCAGCGATTCGGCTTCGTGGGTGAAGGCCGCCATGTCCGGGAAACCGAACGTGGCGGCGCCGCCCTTGATCGAGTGGGCCGCACGGAAGATGCCGTGGACCAGTTCCTTGTCGCCGCCGCCGTCCAGGGCCAGCAGCGCCGTCTCCATGGCGTCGAGGCCTTCGTGGCTCTCGTCGAAGAAGGTCTGATGAAACTGCGCCAGGCTCACCGTGCTCATAGGGATGCTCAGCCGAGAACGCGCTTGACCGTGGCCAGCAGCTGCTCCGGGTCGAATGGCTTGACCAGCCAACCCGTGGCGCCGGCCGCCTTGCCTTCCATCTTCTTGTCGGTGTGCGACTCGGTGGTCAGCATCAGGATCGGCACGCCCTTGTACTCGGGCAGCGCGCGCAGTTCCTTGACCATGCTGATGCCGTCCATCACCGGCATGTTCACGTCGGCCAGCACCAGGTCGAAGCGCGCGCCCTTGGCTGCGTCCACCGCCAGTTGGCCGTTCTCCGCCTCGCTCACATCGTGGCCCGCGCCGCGCAGGGTAAAGGCCACCATGCCGCGCATCGAAGCCGAATCGTCTACCGCCAGGATCTTTGCCATCGTCTACCTCGTCAGGCCGGCATCGCTGCCGGCAGTTCCAATGTCCGTGCCAGGCCCAGCCTGGCTGCTCCATCGCGCAGCGCGTCGCTGGCGCCCAGCCACTCCACCGCCACGCCGCGCGCGGCCGCCTCGCGGCGGAACACCGCCAGCAGCTGCAGCGCGGCCGTGTCCACGCGTTCCACCGCGCCGCCGTCCAGCGCCGCGGCGGGTGCGGACAGGGCGGCCTGCAGCGCGGCCTTGAGCGCCGCCAGGTCCGCGATGCGGCAGTCCGCCGGCAGCGCCATGCGCCCGTCCGCCTTGTCCGTCTTCGCCTTGCCCATGTGCCGATGTCCCGCTTGTGTGATGGCTTTCAGGGCGGTTATCGGCGGCGACGCGGACGGCTTTAGGCCGGGCACGCGGCTTTTTTTCTTCGGCACGGAATGTGCTGCCTGTTGGGGATGCGGCCGCGCGGCGTCAGAAAATCGGCGCTCAAGTTCCTGCGCTGCCGGCCGAAGATATGCATGAAAGAGATGGCAAGGGCGTCAAACCGGTGACACCCAGAGCCCAGGAGTCCGCGTGATCATCCAGCCAACCAGCCTTGCCGCCTTGACCTGGGCCGGAGCCGCCTCCGGCGCCAGCGCGGATGGCTGGCGCGTCGGCGCGGTGCTCGCCGCGCGCACGCTCGGCTACAGCGAGCAGGCCAAGCTGGTACTGCAGATCGGCGCGCTCACCGTCGAAGCCGATCCGCCCGGCACCCAGCTGCCTTCGCAGTTCCAGGTGCGCGTGCTCAGCCTCGGCGCCGAGCCGAAGCTGGAAATCCTCGGCGGCGCGCCGCTGGACCAGGCCGTGAGCCGCGCCCTGCGCGAACGCCTGCCGCAGCAAAACGGCTACGCCCCGCTGCTGGCCACGCTGGGCGCCCTGGCGCAGCGTCCGCTGCTGCGCCAGCTGCCGGCGCCGCTGCGCGCCGCGCTGGCCCTGCTCGAACACAGCATCCGCACGCCGGTCGAGATCGCGCATGCCGCGGGCCTGAAGGAAGCGGTGAAGCGCAGTGGCCTCTTCCTCGAATCCCAGCTCGCCCATCCGCAGACCGACCTTGGCGAGCTCGGCGAAGACGACTGGAAAGCCGCCCTGCTGCGCCTGGCCGCCGCACTGGACCGCGGCAGTCCGCCGCCGCCTTCCAGCGACCATGCCGAAACCGCGCCGCCGCTGGCGCAGCGCGGCATGCTCGCGCAGCCGCGCGCACCGATGCCCGAATCGGCCCAGCCCGGCGAAGTGGACAGCCTGCTGGTGCGCCTGCACAGCGAGGTGCATGCCGCGCTGGCTCGACTCGAAGTGGCGCAGCTGGAAACTCAAGCCACTGGCGCGTGGATGATCGAGATCCCGCTGCAGGGCGAAGGCGGCCAGGACATCCTGCAGTTGCAGATGACGCCGCATGAGGACGATCCCGAACAACCCACCGCGTGGGTGCTCGGCTTCGCCATCGATCTGCCGCGCCTTGGGCCGGTGCAGGGCGAGCTGCAACTGCGCGGCTTGCGGCTGTCGGTGCGCTTGTGGGCGCAGCGCGCGGAGACCACGGTGCGGCTGGAACGCATGTTCGGCGAGCTGGGGCAGCAGTTGATCGCCAATGGCTTGCTGCTTGATCAGCTCTCCTGCCAGACCGGCTTGCCGCAGCCGCCGAGTTCGCGCAGCGCGGTGCTGCTGAAGGCCACCGCATGACGCAGGCCCTGCCCCCGCCGAGCCGCAAGGTCAGCCTGCGGGTTGCCGCGAGTGGCGGCGCTGCGCAGCCGTCGTTGCCGCCGGAGGCGCTGGAGCAGTTGCTGGCGCGGGCGCGGTCGCTGGGGATCGCCTTGCATCACGATGCGCAGGTGGCGGCGCTGCTTGCCGCGTTGCGGTTGCGGCCGGATATTCCGGTGGAGTTGTATGCGGCGGCGGCCGCTGTGCTGAGCAGCGTTTATCGCGCCTCTGAAGAGGGGTGAGGCTGCGCCTCCCTTGCTCGTCATTCCTGCGTAGGCCTCCCTTGCTCGTCATTCCGGCGCAGGCCTCCCTTGCTCGTCATTCCTGCGTAGGCAGGAATCCAGTGACTGTATCGCCTGGTTTTTGCGTTGCCGCGACCTGGCCGCTTATGCAGCGGGCATTTCGGACGCCTGCCGGCGCCCGAGTCACTTTCTCTCTGCTGGCTCAGAGAGAAAGTAACCAAAGAGAGATAGCCTCAGAGCAACGGCTCGCGACGCGACTAGAAC
>Ga0207667_10002052_pt1 | contig 25255 bp, 19 predicted proteins | sample KBSCornC52_FD_184301 | JGI IMG/M metagenome (GOLD analysis project Ga0207667, IMG submission 184301) | Corn rhizosphere microbial communities from Kellogg Biological Station, Michigan, USA - KBS Corn C5-2 (SPAdes) (version 2) | ecosystem: Host-associated > Plants > Roots > Rhizosphere > Soil ...
ACCCAGCGTCCTTGTCACCCGCGCGCGGCGCGACGCCCGCGCGCCGACCATCGCCTCGCGCTTCTGGCTGCGGCTGGAGGCGCTGACCGGCGGCATGCGGCGCGATGCGGACAAGGCCGAGCTCGCCCGCCGGATCGATACGCCTTCAGCCTATCGGCCAGCGGCCAAGCCCGCGCCCGCTCCGCCGGCGGCCGCGCGACCGCGGACGATCGCGGTGACCGAGGTCGATCGTCTCCAGGCCGATCCCTATGCCTTTTATGCGCGCGCGATCCTGCGCCTCTCGGCGTGGGACACGGTCGACGCCGAACCCAGCCCCGCCTGGCGCGGCACGCTGGTGCATTCGGTCCTCGAAGACTGGATGCGTCAGGACAATTGCGCGCCGGACAGGCTGGAACCGCGTATCGCCGCGATGCTGGGCGATACCGCGACACATCCGTTGATGCGCACTTTGTGGTCGCCGCGACTGGGGGAGGCGATCCGCTGGATCGCCGGGGAGATGACCCGGTTGATCGCGGAAGGCCGCGTGCCGATCGCGGCCGAGGTTTCGGGCCATGCCGAAATCGCCGGGATCAAGCTGCGTGGCAAGGCCGACCGCATCGACCGAATGCCCGACGGCTCGCTGGCGATCGTCGACTACAAGACCGGCAAGGCGCCGAGCCCGAGCGAAGTGCAGGCGGGCTATGCGATGCAACTCGGCCTGCTCGGCCTGATCGCCGAGCGCGGCGGCTTCCCCGAGATTGCCGGCACACCGCTCGCTTTTGAATATTGGTCGCTTGCGCGCGGGTCGAAGGGCAGCCTCGGCCATGTCACCAGCCCGGTCGCTTCCGGCAAGACCAACCGGATCGAGCCGGCGAGGTTCACCAGCGAGGCTGCCGCGATCTTCAACAGGGCCGCGAGCACCTGGCTGACCGGCGATGCCCCCTTTACCGCCAAGCTCCATCCCGAGCGGGCGCCCTATGACGATTACGACCAGCTGATGCGGCTGGACGAATGGTATGGACGCGGCAATGGCGGCGACTGAGCGCTTCCTCGCGCTGGCCGAGGTCCAGCTGAGGGCATCGGACCCGAAGCACAGCGCCTGGCTGTCGGCGTCGGCCGGCACCGGCAAGACGCAGGTCCTCACCGCCCGTGTGCTGCGCCTGCTGCTCGCCGGGGTCGAGCCCGGCGCGATCCTCTGTCTCACCTTCACCAAGGCAGGCGCCGCCGAAATGGCGCAGCGCATCCACGCGCGGCTGGCGCAATGGGTGCGGCTGAAGAACGAGGACCTCGCCCGCGACCTGCTGGCGCTCGGCGAGGATATTTCGCCCGATGCGGTCAGCCGCGCGCGGACGCTCTTCGCCCGGGTGCTCGACGCGCCCGGCGGCGGCTTGCGGATCGAGACGATCCACGCTTTCGCCCAGTCATTGCTCTCGACCTTCCCGATCGAGGCCGGGATCGCGCCCGGCTTTCGCCCGCTCGAGGGGCGCGACGAGACGCTGCTGCGCCATAATGTCCTGGCTGACCTGCTTGTCCGCGCCGAGGCGGAAGGCGATCTCGGGCTGATCGACGATGTCCAGCAGCTCAGCCTGAGGCTGGGCGAGGAGGGCACCCGATCGCTGCTGTTCCAGGCCAGTCGCGCGCCCGACGAGCTCGCCGCGCTCGGCCCGCGCGAGGCGATCGAGCCACGGCTGCGACGCGAGCTGGGCTTGCCGCTCGGAGATATCGACGAGGCGGTGGCAGAAGCGTGCGGCAATATCGACTGCGCCCTTCTCGAACGCATTGCTGATGCGAACCGCCGCTGGAGCACCTCGACAGGTGCCGGTCGGGCGGAGCGGATCGCCATCTGGCTGGCGGCCGATTCAACGGGGCGGGCGGAAACGATCGGCGATCTGCACGGCCTGTTCTGGACGCAGACCGGCGACCCGCGAAAGGTCGAGAAGGGGCTGGAGGCGGCAGAGGAGGAGTACGCCGCGATGGCAGCGGCCGTCCGCGAGCGATGCGCCGCCGCGCTGGCCCTGCGTCGAGCGAGCGAGGTGGCATCGCTGATCGCCGCGGCCTGGCGCGCCGGGCAGAGCTATGCGCTCGCCTATCGCGAGGCCAAGCGGGCAACCGGCGTGGTCGATTTCGACGATATGATCCGCGGCGTTGATGAACTGTTGCGGCAGCCCGGAATCGGCGACTGGGTGCGTTTCAAGCTCGATCGCGCGATCGATCATGTCCTGGTCGATGAGGCGCAGGATACGAATCCGCGCCAATGGGCGATTGTCGCGTCCCTGGCTTCGGAATTCTTCGTCGGCGAGGGCGCGGTTACGGCCAATCGCACGATCTTCACGGTCGGTGATTTCAAGCAGGCGATCTTCGGCTTCCAGGGCACCAGCCCGATCGCGTTCGAAGCGGCGCGTCTGCGCTTTGCGATAGCGGCGGAGATGGGCGGAAAACCGATCGCCGATCTCACCCTCGACCAATCATACCGCTCGACCCCGCCGATCCTCGCCGTGGTCGACGGGCTTATCGGGCGGCTCGGCGCCGACGCGCTCGGCTTGCCGGATCCGCCGTCTGGCCATCGCAGCGCGCGCGGCGAATTGCCCGGCTCGGTGCTGCTCTGGGCGCCGGTCTCGGCAGTCGGCGACGATGAGATCGACGACAGCGAGGAGAACTGGATCGACGACGCCACCCGACGTTTCGCCGACCGTCTTGCCCGCCAGGTGCGCGCCTGGCTCGACGAGCCCTTGTGGCTCGGCGCCAGAGGGCGGCCGGTCAGGCCCGAGGACATATTGATCCTCGTTCGGCGGCGCGGCGAGCTGGCCGGGCTGATCGTCGCCCGCCTGCACGCCGAGGGTGTGCCGGTGGCGGGCGTCGACCGGCTGCGACTGGCGGCGCCGCTGGCGGTGCGCGACCTGCTCGCGGCGATCCGGTTCGCGTTGCAGCCGGAGGACGATCTGACGCTGGCCGCGCTGCTCGTCTCGCCGCTGCTCGGCTGGAGCCAGGATGCGCTCTACGATCTCGCCCATGACCGCGGCGGGATCGGCCTCTGGCGTGCGCTGCGCCAACGGCCGGAGCCGGTCCCGGAGCTGCTGTCGACGCTGCTGGCGATGGCCGATTTCGCCACTCCCTATCAGCTGCTCGAAACGATCCTGTCCGGCCCGCTCGATGGCCGCAGGCGGCTGCTGGAGCGGTTGGGCGAGGAGGCGCGCGATCCGATCGAGGAGCTGCTCAACACCGCGCTCGCCTTCGAGGACAACGACCTGCCGTCGCTGCAGGGCTTCCTCGAATGGCTTGAGCGCGACGACTTCGAGATCGCCCGCGATCCTTCCGCGCCGCATGACGCGGTGCGGGTGATGACAGTGCATGGCGCCAAGGGGCTGCAGGCGCCGCTGGTCATCCTCGCCGACGCCGCCTTCGATCCTGACAAGACGCCGGCGAGGGCGGTCGCGCTGGAGCTGGAAGAGGTCGGCCATGTGCCGATCTTCCGGCCGCGCAAGGATGAGCGCATCGCCTTGCTCGACGATGCCGTGCGGCTCGCCGAGAAGCGCGACCGCGAGGAACATTGGCGGCTGCTCTATGTCGCGGCGACCCGCGCCGAGGAGATGCTGGTGATCGGCGGCGCGCTCGGGCCGGCGATGCGCGGCGCACCGCCCACCGAGAGCTGGTACGCCGTGCTCGATGGCGTGCTGACTGACCTGGGAACGGACTGGGACGAGGACCCGCTCTGGTCGCGCGTGCGCCACTATCGATCGGGAGTCGCGACGAAGTTAGCCAGGACCGAGACGCCGCCGGCGGCGGCGATCGCCTTGCCCGACTGGATCCGCCAGCGGGCCCCGCGCGAGGCGCGGCCGCCGCGGCCGCTCGCGCCGTCGGCGATCGGTCCCGATGATGTCGCCGATCCGCCGCCGGGGCCTGCGCTGCGTGAGGCCGCGCGGCGCGGCACCCTGCTGCATGCCCTGTTCGAACGGCTGCCGTCGGTCGCTCCCGAGCGCCGCACTGTTGCGGCCGCGCGCTGGCTCGAAGCGCAAGGCGTCGACGATGCCATGGCACGTGACGAGATCGTCGCGGCCGCCTGTGGCATCATCGCCGAGCCCGCATTGGCCGCGCTCTTCACCCCGGCGGCGCTGGCCGAAGCGCCGATCGCGGCGGTGGTCGATGGCGTCGTCGTCGCCGGAACCGTCGATCGGCTGGTGGCCGAGGACGAGCGCGTCCGGCTGGTCGACTTCAAGACCGGGCGGCGCGTGCCGGCGACAGTCGATGCGGCGCCCGAGCACCATCTGCGCCAGATGGGCGCCTATGCCGCGGCGCTCGGTGTGATCTTTCCCGGCCGTGCGATCGAGGCGTCGCTGCTCTACACCGCCGGTCCGAAACTGCTGCGCTGCCCGCCGGATCTGCTCGCGCGCTACAAGCCGCGCTTGCCGGAGGTGGAGTAAAGCTTGCGTCTCGGGAGTTGAGCCGGGTCGGACGCGTAACTAGATTGTCACCCTCACAAGGAGTGCCTGTATGGCCACGAAGAAAGTTACCGACGCCTCGTTCCAGGCCGATGTTCTCTCCGCCAGCGGACCGGTTCTGGTCGATTTCTGGGCCGAATGGTGCGGCCCCTGTCGGATGATCGGCCCGGCGCTCGAGGAAATTTCCGACGAGCTCGGTGGCAAGGTCACCATCACCAAGCTCAACATCGACGAGAATCCCGACGCGCCGGCGAAATACGGCGTCCGCGGCATTCCGACGATGATCCTGTTCAAGGACGGCGCGCCCGCCGCAACCAAGGTCGGCGCGGCCCCCAAGAGCCAGCTCAAGGGCTGGCTCGAAGGCGAAATCGCTTAGGCTGAGGCTCTTACCCTTAAACCCTCCCTCTATCAGGGAGGGGCAAGGGGTGGGCATCGCCGGCGCAGCCGGCGGCAAGCCGACGACCCATTTCCGCAGCTTCGACAGAGATGGCGCTTGCGCGCCTACCCAGTCCTAACCCCTCCCTAGAAAAGGGAGGAATCTCAATCAGCTCCGGTAATCGGCGTTGATCGAGATGTAGCCGTGGGTGAGGTCGCAGGTCCAAACCGTGGCGCGGCCGTCGCCGAGGCCAAGGTCGACGCCGATATTGATCTCCTGGCCTTTCAGGTGCCTGGCGACCGGTGCCTCGTCATAACCCTCGGCCGCGAGGCCTTCGCGGGCGACCTGGGTCTCGCCAAAGCGGATTGACAGCCGGTCGCGTTCGGCCGGCTCGCCGGCCTTGCCGACGGCCATGACGACCCGGCCCCAATTGGCGTCCTCGCCAGCGATCGCGGTTTTGACCAGCGGCGAATTGGCGACGCTCATTGCCACGCGCCGCGCGCTGTCGTCGGAGACCGCGCCGGTGACCTCGATGGTGATGAATTTGCTGGCACCTTCGCCGTCGCGGACGACGAGCTGGGCGAGCTCGGTGCACAGCGCGGTCAGCGCCGCATAGAAGGCGTCGGCCCCGGCATCGTCCCATGAGGTGAGGGCCGGGTTGCCGGCTTTGCCGGTGGCGAAGACCAGGACTGTATCCGAGGTCGAGGTGTCGGTGTCGACGGTAATGCAGGAAAAGCTGCGGGGGTTGGCCGCCGACAGCATCTCCTGAAGAAGGCCTGGAGCGACGGCGGCATCGGTGAAGATGAAGCCGAGCATCGTCGCCATGTCGGGCATGATCATGCCCGAGCCCTTGATGATGCCGACCAGGCTCACCTCGTGATCGCCGAGGACAGCGCGCTGGACCGCCGCCTTCGGGAAGGTGTCGGTCGTCCCGATCGCTGCCGCCGCGTCTTCCCAGCTCGCCGGCGGCGCCGCGAAGGCGGCCTCGACCCCGGCTTCCGCCTTGTCGATCGGCAGCGGCACGCCGATCACGCCGGTCGAGGCGGTGAACACCTCGTGCGGCTGACAGCCGAGCCGGCGGGTCACGCGGGCGACTTGCGCCTCGACCGCAGCGTGGCCGCGCCCACCGGTGAAGGCGTTGCTGTTGCCGGCGTTGACGGTCAGCGCCCGCGCCTTGCCCTTGGGCAAGGCGGCGCGGCACCATTCGACCTCGGGCGAGGCGCAGCGGCTCCGGGTGGTGACCCCGGCCACCGTGGTGCCTTCGTCGAGCAGCGCCAGCGTCAGATCGCAGCGGCCCCAATCCTTGTAGCCGGCGCGCGCGACCGCCAGCCTGACGCCGGCGATCGGCGGCAGCTCGGGAAAAGCATCAGGGGCGAGGGGCGATCGGTCCATGGCGCGGGTCCCTTAGGGCCTGGACTCTCATCCGACAACGGCCTGGGGCAGCGGTGCATTCTTTGGGCGGCGACGGATGCAGCTTTCACACAGTCGGCGAGAGAAACGAATCCGCACCGTTACGCCAGCCGCGCGTCAATTGACTTGGATAAGGCCCGATCCTACATCGCCGGCTGTTTCCGGAGGCGCGACCGGCGCGAGCGCGCGCCCCGAATGCCCCGCGATCGAAGGATCTTGTTCACCATGCTCGGCGGCTTGGCCAAGGCGATATTCGGCTCATCCAACGAACGCTACGTCAAGTCGTTGGGGCCGCTCGTCGCCGAGATCAATTCACTCGAGCCCGAAATCAGCGCGATGACCGACGAGGCGCTGGCCGGCCAGACCGTGCGGTTCCGCGAGCGGCTCGAAGCGGGCGAGACGCTCGACGATCTCCTGCCCGAGGCCTTCGCCACCGTCCGCGAGGCGGCCAAGCGGACGCTCGGCCAGCGCCATTACGACGTCCAGCTGGTCGGCGGCATCGTCCTCCATCGCGGCGAGATCGCCGAGATGCGGACTGGCGAGGGCAAGACGCTGGTCGCGACGCTGGCGGTCTATCTCAACGCGCTCAACGGCAAGGGCGTCCATGTCGTCACGGTCAACGACTATCTCGCCCGGCGCGACTCCGAGTGGATGGGCCAGATCTACCGCTTCCTCGGGCTGACCGTCGGCGTCATCGTGCCCGACCTGTCGGACCGCCAGCGGCGCGAGGCCTATCACTCGGACATCACCTACGGGACGAACAACGAGTTCGGCTTCGACTATCTGCGCGACAATATGAAATATGAGCGCGAGTCGATGGTCCAGCGGCCATTCTCCTTCGGCATCGTCGACGAGGTCGATTCGATCCTGATCGACGAGGCGCGCACGCCGTTGATCATCTCCGGTCCGACCGACGACAAGTCCGAGCTGTACAAATCGGTCAACGCGATCGTGCGCGAGCTGCCGCCGGAATCCTATGAGAAGGACGAGAAGCAGCGCTCGGTGATCCTCACCGAGGACGGCACCGAGCAGGTCGAGCGGCTGCTCGAAAATGCCGGCTTGCTCGAAGGCTCGAACCTCTACGACTTCGAGAACACCCAGGTGGTCCACCACCTCAACCAGGCGCTCAGGGCGAACGTGCTGTTCAAGCGCGACACCGATTACATCGTCAAGGACGGCAAGGTGATCATCATCGACGAGTTCACCGGCCGGATGATGGACGGGCGGCGCTGGTCGGATGGCCTGCACCAGGCGGTCGAGGCCAAGGAAGAGGTCGAGATCGAGCCGGAGAACCAGACGCTCGCCTCGATTACCTTCCAGAACTACTTCCGCATGTATCCCAAGCTGTCGGGGATGACCGGCACCGCCGCGACCGAGGCGGCCGAGTTCTACGACATCTACAAGATGAACGTCGTCTCGATCCCGACCAACGTGCCGGTGATCCGCATCGACGAGGACGACGAGTTCTACAAGAACATCACCGACAAGTTCGGCGCGATCGCCAAGTCGATCCGCGAGAAGACCAGCAAGGGCCAGCCGGTGCTGGTCGGCACCGTCTCGATCGAGAAATCGGAGCTGCTGAGCGAGTTCCTCAATCGCGAGGGCGTCGAGCATAGCGTGCTGAACGCGCGCTATCACGAGCGCGAGGCGCATATCGTGGCGCAGGCCGGCCGGCTCGGCGCGGTGACGATCGCGACCAACATGGCCGGCCGCGGCACCGACATCCAACTCGGCGGCAATCTTGAGTTCCGCATCGCCGACGAGCTAGAGGAGCTCGAACCCGGGCCCGAGCGCGACGCCGCGATCGAGCGCATTCGCGCCGAGATCGCGGCCGAGCGGGACGCGGTGCTCGCCGCGGGCGGGTTGTTCGTCCTCGGCACCGAGCGCCACGAAAGCCGGCGGATCGACAATCAGCTGCGCGGCCGCTCGGGCCGCCAGGGCGATCCCGGCCTCAGCCGCTTCTATCTCAGCCTCGATGATGATCTGCTGCGCATCTTCGGGCCCGAGACGATGTTCGCCCGGATGATGAACAAGAACCTCGCCGACGGCGAGGCGATCATCTCGCCCTGGATCACCAAGGCGATCGAAACCGCGCAGAAGAAGGTCGAGGCGCGCAACTACGACATCCGCAAGCAGGTCGTCGAATATGACGATGTGATGAACGACCAGCGCAAGGTGATCTACGAGCAGCGCGCCGATGTCATGGACGCCGAATATGTCGGCGACACGGTCGAGCAGATGCGCGCCGAGACGATCAACGTCATCGTCGCCGACGCCTGCCCGCCGAACAGCTATCCCGAGCAATGGGATGTCGAGGCGATGCACCAGCGGGCACTCGAGATCGTCGGGCTCGACCTGCCGATCGCCGACTGGGCTCAGGAAGAGGGCATCGACGCCGAAGTCGTGACCGACCGTATCATGGCGGCGGCCGAGGACGCGGTCACCGCCAAGATCGCCGATTTCCCGACCGACACCTGGATGGGGATCGAAAAGAGCGTGATGATCCAGTCGCTCGACCATCACTGGAAAGAGCATCTCTCGATCCTCGACGCGCTGCGCCAGGTGATCCACCTGCGCGCCTATGCGCAGCGCACGCCGATCAACGAATATAAGCGCGAGGCCTTCGCCCTGTTCGAGCGGATGTTGGCGGCGATCCGCGAGGACGTCACGCGCGTGCTGATGCAGGCCAATCTCAATCAGCCGCCGCCCGAGCTTCCGCCCTTGCCCGATTTCGTTACGACCCATTTCGATCCGCTTACCGGCGAGGACGACAGCCGCGACCGGGACGCGGCCTCGCTCGGCCTCGTGACGACGCGGCTGGCGCCTTTGCAGATCGCCCAGCCCGACATGCCCAGTGACCTCGGCGAGGACCCGGAGAATTGGGCCGGCAAGGTCGGGCGCAACGCGCCATGCCCTTGCGGCTCGGGCCAGAAGTACAAGCACTGCCACGGGCAGCTTTAGAGGCCTGAGTCCCGTCTGCAAAATATTGCGACTCGTTCGCAGCTAACGCCAAGTCTGCTGGACTGGCAGGCGCGAGCGCCTATCTGTCTTTGATGGCCGATTCCAATTCGCGTCTGCCGTCGCGCCAGGCGATCCTCGACTTCATCACCAGCTCGGACACGCCGGCGGGCAAGCGCGAGATTGCGCGCGCCTTCGGCCTGCGCGGCAATGACAAGATCGCGCTCAGGGCGCTGCTCAAGGACATGGCCGACGAAGGGCTGATCGACAGCGCGCCGGGCCGCTCCTTCCACAAGATGGGTGGCGTCGCCAAGGTCACGGTGCTGCGCATCGTCGACGTGGACGAGAACGGCCAGGCCTTCGCCGTGCCCGAACACTGGGAGAGCGACCATCCGCCGCCACGGTTGCGGGTGATCGAGCGCAAGCGTCACGGCGCGCTCGGCCCGGGCGATCGCATCCTCGCGCGGACCGAGGAGGCGGGGCAGGGCTGGCTCGCCCATCCGATGAAGAAGCTCGCCCGCGGCGAGGAGCTGGTGCTGGGCGTGCTCCGCCGCGAGGGCGACCGGCTGTGGCTGAAGCCGGTCGACAAGCGCGAGCGGCGCGACTGGCCGGTGTCCGATGCCGGACCGGGTGACGCCGGCGACCTTGTCCTCGGCGAGAAGACCGGGCGGCCGCCGCGGATCAGCGTGCGGGTCACCGAGCGGCTCGGCGATCCCTTCGCGCCGCGCGCCTTTTCGCTGGTCGCGATCCACAAATACGGCATCCCCGATGCCTTCTCCGAGAATGCTCTCGCGGATGCCGGGCGGGCGGCCGGGCTTGCACTCGGCGAGCGCGAGGATCTGCGCGATCTGCCGATCGTCGCGATCGACCCGGTCGACGCGCGCGATCATGACGATGCGGTCTGGGCCGAGCCGGACGGCGATGCCGACAATGCCGGCGGCTTCCGCGCGATCGTCGCCATCGCCGATGTCTCATTCTACGTCCGCCCCGGCTCGTCGCTCGACCGCGAGGCGCGCAAGCGGGGAAATAGCGTCTATTTCCCCGACCGGGTGGTGCCGATGCTGCCCGAGGTGCTCTCGGCCGGGGCCTGCTCGCTCAAGGCCGGCGAGGACCGCGCCGCGCTTGCCTGCCATCTGACGATCGCGCGCGACGGGCGGGTGAAGACCTGGCGGTTTAGCCGCGCCGTGGTCCGGATCGCCGCCAACATCGCCTATGAGGATGCCCAGGCGGCGATCGATGGGACACGCGATGAGCCCCTGCTCGAGCCGGCGCTGCGTCCGCTCTGGGCGTGCTGGGCGGCGCTTGCCAAGGCGCGCGACAAGCGCGAGCCGCTCGCCCTGGATCTGCCCGAGCGCCGCGTCGTGCTCGACGAGATGGGGCGGATCATGTCGGTCGCACCGCGCGAGCAGCTCGCTGCCCATCGCCTGATCGAGGACTTCATGATCGCCGCCAATGTCGCGGCCGCCAAGGCGCTGGAGGCGAAGAAGGCGCCGGTGATGTACCGCGACCATGAGCCGCCGTCGCGCGAGAAACTGGTCGCGTTGAAGGACTATCTCGAGACCTTCGGCATCGCCTTCGCGCTCGGCCAGGTGATCAAGCCGGCGACGTTCAACCGGCTGATCGATCAGCTCGGCGACAATGACGCCCGGCCGGAGATCATGGAGCAGCTGCTGCGGACGCAGATGCAGGCTTATTACAGCCCGCGCAACACCGGCCATTTCGGCCTGGCGCTGGGCAGCTATGCGCATTTCACCTCGCCGATCCGGCGCTATGCCGACTTGCTCGTCCATCGCTCGCTGGTCGGCGCCTATGGCCTCGATCCGGAGGTGCGCGACACGCGGCTCAGCCAGGAGGACGAGGCCTCGCTGGAACGCGTCGGCGAAGCGGTCAGCCAGGCTGAGCGCCGGGCGATGGAGGCCGAGCGCGAAACGCTCGACCGCTATGTCGCCGCCTATCTTGCTGCCCATGTCGGCGAGCTGGTCAATGCCCGGATCACCGGGGTCCAGCCGTTCGGCTTCTTCGCCACGGTCGAAGGGCTGGGCGGTGACGGGCTGGTGCCGGTCTCGACGCTGGGCGCCGAGCGCTTCCACTATGACGAGGCGTCACGCGCGCTCGAAGGCGAGCAGAGCGGCACGCGCTACACCGTCGGCCAGAAGCTGAAGCTGCGGCTGGAGGAGGCCGATCCGGTCGCCGCACGGCTGCGGTTCGGGCTGCCGCATGGCGAAGGCTTCACCCCACCCCCGCGTCGCGACGGCCGCCCGCCGCGACCGCTTCACCGACGCGGCAGGCCGGCCAACATCCGCCATCAAGGCAAGCGCCGCTAGCCCGCCTTCCGCCGGTGTCGGCGAAGCGCTAGGTTTCGGCCGGACAAGATCAGGGGAGGGTGCGTTGATCCGCGGCATTCATCATGTGGCGCTGCACACGCCGAATTTCGACGCCATGGCGAAATTCTACCTCGACGCTTTCGGTTTCGAGCCGGTGGTCGACGAATTCCGCTGGGGCAACAGCCGCGTCACCGACGAGGCGCTCGGCGTGCCCAATTCCGCGGCGCGCACGCTGATGATGAAGGCGGGCAATTGCTACATCGAGCTGTTCGAATATTACAGCCCGCCGCCACGCGACGCCGGCCCGGCGCGGCCCAACGACTATGGCTACACCCATTTCTGCGTCGACGTGACCGACATCGAAGCGGAGTGCGCGCGGCTGCGCACGCTCGGCATGACCTTCCCGATCGACAAGCCGGCCGATTTCGGCCCGGTCCAGTTCGTCTACGGCAAGGACCCGGACGGCAATGTCATCGAAATCCAGCAACTCGATCCGGACCACGACTTCGCGATGGAGCGGCTGGAGCGGGTCGACCTCAGCCGCTGAGCCGGCTCACAGCTTGGGCAGCGTCACGCCCTTCTGGCCCATGTATTTGCCGGCGCGGTCAGCATAGGTCACCTCGCAGGGCTCGTTGCCCTGGAGGAAGAGGAACTGGCAGGCGCCCTCATTGGCGTAGACCTTGGCCGGCAATGGCGTGGTGTTGGAGAACTCCAGCGTGACATGGCCCTCCCAGCCGGGCTCCAGCGGCGTCACGTTCACGATGATGCCGCAGCGGGCATAAGTCGATTTGCCGAGGCAGATCACCAGCACGTCGCTCGGCACGCGAAAATATTCCACGGTGCGGGCCAGGGCAAAGCTGTTCGGCGGGATGATGCAGACGTTGGTCTTGCGGTCGACGAAGCTGTTATGGGCGAAGTCCTTGGGATCGACGATCGCATTGTCGACGTTGGTGAAGATCTTGAATTCGTCCGATACCCGCGCGTCATAGCCATAGGACGACAGGCCATAGCTGATGCAGCCGTCGCGGCGCTGGCTCTCGACGAACGGCTCGATCATCGCATCGGCCAGCGCGCGCTCGCGGATCCAGCGGTCGGACATGATCGACATGGATGTGTCTACCCCCTGATGTGTAGCACGCAGATCAGCGTGAACAGCCGCCGCGCGGTATCGAAATCGACCTCGATCTTATCCTCGAGCCGCTCCTTGAGCATCTCGGCGCCGTCGTTGTGCAGGCTTCGCCGCGCCATGTCGACGGTCTCGATCTGGGCCGGCGTCGCGCTGCGGATCGCGTTGTAATAGCTGTCGCAGATCGCGAAATAATTGCGGATCGTGCGGCGGAAGGGCGTGAGCGCCAGCACGACCGTATCGAACGGCGTCTCGTCCTCATGGCCGATGTCGATCGCCAGCCGGCCTTCCTCGACCCTCAGCGTCACCCGAAAGGGCCCGGCATAGCCGTCCGGCCCCTGGCGCAGCGGCTTGAAGTAATTGCCTTCGAGCAGGTCGAAGATGGCGATGCGGCGCTCCTGCTCGACGTCCGCGTTGCGCCACAGGATCGTCCGTTCGTCGAGATTTACGGCGATGATCCGGGGGTCGCTCATGGCGTCCCGCTCCTATCGGAGCGCGCGGGCGAAGGCAAAGCGGGGAGTCTCTTGCCGCTGTCGCGGAGACTGTTCCGGCCCGCTCCCCCACCCGGCCACCCAACGGCAGGATCATATGGGTGGGCGGGTGGGGGAGCGGGCCGGTGCCGAGACCGCGCGAGCGGACCCTAGCGTGTCACGTCGACCGTGACGTTGGCGCTCCAGCCGGCGACCAGCGCCCGGTCCGGCACCTCGTCGAGCTTCAGCCGCACCGGCACACGCTGGGTGACCTTGACCCAGTTGCCGGTCGCGTTCTGTGCCGGCAGCAGCGAGAATTGCGAGCCGGTGCCGGCGCCGATGCCGGTGACATGCGCCTTGTAATGCTTGCCGGGGATCGCATCGATCGAGACCTTCGCCGGCTGGCCGACGCGAATCTTGGCGAGCTGGGTTTCCTTGAAATTGGCCTCGATCCAGGTGTCGTCGTCGCTGACGATGCTGACCGAGGGCAGGCCGGTGAAGGCCATGTTGCCCGCCAGCAGCTTGTCGGACTGGCTGATCCGGCCGCCTTCCGGCGCGCGGATATCGGTCCGCTTGAGATCGAGCGCCGCCTTGTCGCGCTGGGCGATGGCGGCGGCGACGAGGGGATGGACCCCGCCGCCCGTGCCGAGTTCGGCGCGGGTCGCCTGCGCCGTCGCCACCGCCGAGGCGCGTTCGGCGATTGCCGCCGACAGGGCGTGCTTGGCGGCGTCATAATTGGCGCGGGTGGTGAAACCGCGGGACAGCAGCCCGGACTGACGGGCAAAATCCTCGCGGGCCTTCTCGACGTCGGAGGATTTAGAGCCGACGTCGGCTTCCTTGGACATGTAGTCGCCGGACGACTTGGCGACGCTGATCTTGGCGTTGCCGATCGCCGCCTCGGCCAATTCAAGCGCGATGCGGAAAGGCGCCTGGTCGATCGTGAACAGCCGGTCGCCCGGTTTCACGATCTGGTTTTCCTTGACGAACACCTGATCGATCCGCCCGGTCACCTCCGGCGCGACGCTGACGACATGCGCTTCGACGGTCGCATTGTCGGTTTCGGCGGTACGCCCGCTGGTCAGCCAGAACCAGACGCCGACGGCGATGAGGATAAGGGGGACTGACCAAAGCAGTACTGGTCGCCAGCGTCCAAGCTTGGACCTGGCTCCGTCCCCGTCACCGACATCTTCGCCGGTGACGCGGGCCATTTCATTCATGCGGCGTCGACCCTTTTATCGTCCATCGAGCGCTTGATGCCGTCGCGCAGGCGGGTCAGCATGTCGCGTAGAGTATCCCGTTCCTCGGGGCTGAGCACCGACAAGGCCTCTGCCTCGATCTCGGCGCCGATCGCCGCGAGCTGGTCGACGATCGGATAGGCGTCGGGCAGGAGATGAATCCGCCAGACGCGGCGGTCCTTGGGATCGGCCCGCCGCTCGACCAGCCCGGCATCGGCAAGACGATCTATCATCCGACAAAGGGTGATACGTTCGACGTCCAGCCGCTCCGCAAGCGCCGCCTGGGTCATCCCCTCATTCACCGCGATGGTGAACAGCGCGCGCCATTGCGGGCGGGTGACGGCCAGCGAGCGCGCGCGGAAGTCGAAGCGGTAGCGCATGAGCCTCGCCACGTCGTGCACCAGGAATCCGACTAGTGGCGACAAGTTTGCAAGCATCCTTACATTAATACCGCTTCCGATAACTCAGGCAAGAGAAAAATCTGGTTACTTGGCGCGCAAAAAACGTCGCACGGGCGCTTGAGCCGGAACGCTGCGGGGTCAACAATAGCGCAATGGCCACGCCTTTCCGAGTCGTTACACAGCCGGGTGGCGAAGGGCCTCTCCTGCCGCAAAATATCGAGGCCGAAGCGGCGCTGCTCGGCGCGCTGATGATCGACAACCGGCTCGTCGAGGAGGTTCAGCTCAAGCTTCGCTCCGAGCACTTCTTCGAGCCGCTCCACGGCCGGATTTACGACACCATCCTGCGCATGATCGACCGCAATCTGGTCGCCAATCCGGTCACGCTGCGGCCGATGTTCGAGGCCGACGAGGCGATGCGCGAGCTCGGCGGGCCGGCCTATCTCGCCGGGTTGACCGACAGCGGCGCGGCGCTGATTGGCGCGCGCGATTTCGCGGCGCAGATCTACGATCTGGCGCTGCTGCGAGCGCTGGTCGAGGTCGGCCGCGAGATGGTCGAGGGCGCGCTCGACACCAGCGAGGAGATCGACCCGCAGCACCGCATCGAGGCCGCCGAGGTCGCGCTCTACAAGGTGGCCGAGCAGGGCGACGTGACGAGCGGGGTGAAGAGCTTCACCCAGGCCGCGACGCTCGCGGTCCAGATGGCCGAGCGCGCGTATAAGTCGGGCGGCCATCTCTCCGGCATCACCACCGGCCTCGAGGGTCTCAATGCCAAGATCGGCGGCCTGCACAATTCCGACCTCGTGATCCTCGCCGGGCGGCCGGGCATGGGCAAGACCTCGCTCGCGACCAACATCGCGTTCAACACCGCCTATCAGCTGGTGCGCGATCGCGAGGCAGGGGTCGAGCCCTCGACCGGCGCGGCTGTCGCCTTCTTCTCGCTGGAAATGTCGGCCGATCAGCTCGCCACCCGCATCCTCGCCGAGCAATCGGAAATCAGCTCGGAGAAGCTTCGCACCGGCAACATCGGCCAGCAGGATTTCCGCAATCTCGCCCGCGCCGCCGCCGATCTGGAGAATCTGCCGCTCTACATCGACGACACCGCCGGCCTGTCGATCGCCGCGCTGCGGACCCGCGCCCGCCGGCTGAAGCGGCAGCGCGGCGTCGGCCTGATCATCGTCGACTATCTCCAGCTGCTGACTGGGACCAGCCGCCAGTCGGATGGCAATCGCGTGCAGGAGGTGTCGGAGGTCACCCGTGGCCTCAAGCAGCTCGCCAAGGAGCTGCATGTGCCAGTGCTGGCGTTGTCGCAGCTCAGCCGTGCGGTGGAGAATCGCGAGGACAAGCGGCCGCAGCTCGCCGACCTGCGCGAATCGGGCACGATCGAGCAGGACGCCGACATGGTCATGTTCGTGTTCCGCGAGGAATATTACGTCGCGATGCGCGAGCCCAAGCATCCGAACGAGGGCGACGACGAGAAGACCCGCGCCGACCATGACGCCTGGATGCGCGATATGGAGCGCGTCTACGGGTTGGCCGAGCTGATCGTCGCCAAGCAGCGCCATGGCTCGACCGGCAAGATCGGGCTGCGTTTCGACCGCAACGTCACCAAATTCTCCGATCTCGCCGACGACCGCTATCTGCCCGAGGTGCGGAGCTGATCTCAGCTCAGGTGCTGCGACCTGCGGACCCTCAATTTTCTCGTCACCACGGCCTTGAGCCGGGGTCCCGCTGCCTTGCTGACAAGGGAATGGGAGTTCGTCGACTGCAAAGTAGAGAAGAAGCGGGATCCCGGCTCAAGGCCGGGATGACGAAAGAAGAATTCTCACACTGGATTGGCCGGGGGTAGCAGCACGGTGACCGTGGTCCCGACACCCGCCTCGCTGCTGATGTCGAGCCGTCCGCGGTGACGCTCGACGATGTGCTTGACGATCGACAGGCCGAGGCCGGTGCCGCCGATGCCACGGCTGCGCGACGGATCGACCCGGTAGAAGCGCTCGGTCAGCCGCGGGATATGCTCGGGCGCGATGCCGTCGCCCTCGTCGGCGATTCGGAGACGCAGCATCTCGCCGTCGAGATCGAGCGTGATCCGCACGGTCCCATCGGCGCGGCCGTATTTCAGCGCGTTGCTGATCAAATTGTGATGGAGTTGCAGCAATTGGGTGCGATCGCCGGCGGCCGGCGGCAGCTCGTCGATGATGTCGAGCTCGATGCGCGCGGCGGCGGTCGGGTCGGTCGACTGGACGACGGTGATCGCTTCGTCGACCAGCGTCGCGAGGACGACGAGATCGGCCGGCGCGCGGTGCTTTTCCGCCTCGATTCGCGACAAGGACATCAGGTCGTCGACCAGCCGCTGCATGCGCCGTGCCTCGGCCGCCATGATGCCGAGGAAGCGATTGCGCAGCGCGGCATCGTCGCCGGCGTCCTCCAGCGTTTCGGTGAAGCCGATGATCGTCGCCAGCGGGGTGCGCAGCTCATGGCTGGCATTGGCGACGAAATCGACCCGCATCAGCTCGGCGGCGCGTACCGTGCTGCGGTCGGCGAGGCGGACCAGCCGCAGGCCGGGAGCGACCTGACGGACGCTCATTTCCCAGACCCGCTCGCGCGCGCCGAGGCCGACCAGCTCGACCGGCGGACCGTCGGTCGGATCGGCGAGGCGGGCGGCGGCGCCTGGATGGCGCACCGCAAGCCGGACGTCCTGGGCGAGGATATGATCGCCGAGCAGGGCGCGCGCGGCCTCATTGGCGAGGGCGACGCGGCCTTGCTCGATCAGCAGCATCGGCTCGTCGATGCCGTTGAGCAGCGCCGCCGGGGTCAGCTTGGCGCGATCGGCCAGGGTCGGCTCGGGAATGTTGAGCGGGGCACTGCGGCGGTAGTCGAAATAGCCCAGCGCGGCGCCGCCGGCGCCGCCGATCATGGCGATGATTGCGGCGGACCAATGGTCCCCCAGCAGCACCGCCACGGCAATGCCGCCCAGCGCAGGGAGCATCCCCAGCAGAAGTGTTCGGATGCTCCCCCACATGCCGCGACTTTAGCTGTCGCACATTAACCAGTCATCCTCGCCAATCCGCTAATTAGGCGATATGCAGCAGGTAAATGGGCAGGGATCGCATGAGCGACGAGACGGACAAGTCGGAACCGCGCACGACGACGATCGACGCGGCGACCAGCCGGCGGCGGATGTTGCAACTGGGCGTGCTGGGGGCGTCTGCGGTGGTGACGATTCGCCCGGCGCTGGCGCAGACCGCGGCCTCGGTGATGAACTGCCAGATTCCCATTCCCGATCAGACCCACGCCGGCCAGTACATCGCCCAGAACGGCAGCACGGTGCCGGCAGGGACCGCCGGAGCGGTGCCGCCGCCGCCACGCCCGGTGACCGGCGAGGAAGCCAAGCTGATCCTGCAGGGCGGGACCCCGGCAGGCTTCGATCCGAACTCGACCCAGGCTTATCAAAGCTATATCCGGCGGCTGCAGCAGGGGGTGAGCGGCTTCACCTGCTACGCATCGATCCAGATGCCGCGCCCCTGACCGAAGCGATTTTCGTCGCCGATCCCGCCGATGCCCGCCGGGCGGTGCCCTGCGAAAGCCTGACGCTGATCTATCACCGGCCGTCGGGCATCACTCATGTCGTAGCACCACCGGTGCCGGCGCTGCTCGAGGCGCTCGATCAGCCGATGACCGCCCGTGACCTCGCGGCGCGGCTGGGCTTCGACGACGCGGAAGCGGTCGCGCTGCTCAACGAACGTCTCGCCGAGCTGGTCGAGGCCGGATTGGTGCGGCGCGCGTGACCCAGGCCTGGCAGCTTGCGATCGGGCCGGTCGGCTTCCGGCTCGGCTCCGCCTGGGGCAGGCCGATGACCCAGCTGCGGCAGCTCTACGACGGCTATCCGTCGCCGTCCTTTGCCGATTACACCGCGCGGATCGAGCCGGCCCGGCCGTGGCGGCGCTGGCTGCGGCCATCGCTCGCAATCACCGGCGATTACATGATCCCGGAGGCGCTGCCGATGGCGCTCGGCCATGGTCTGCTCGCGCTCGAAATGGCGATGAACCTGCAGATGGCGCTTGGCCATCGCCGCCATCTCCTGATCCATGCCGCGACCGTCGAGCGCGACGGCCGGGCGCTGGTCATGACCGGCGCCTCGGGCTCGGGCAAATCAACCCTGGCGGCGATGCTCGGCGAGCGCGGCTGGCGGCTGATGGGCGATGAATTCGCCCTGCTCGACCTCGACACCGGCTCGATCCATCCGTTCCCGCGCGCGGTCAGCCTGAAGAATCAGTCGATCGCGGTGATGGAACGGGTCGCACCGGCGGACCGCTTCGGGCCGCTGCTGTTGAACACGCCGAAGGGCAGCATCCGCCATCTCCGCCCGCGCGCGGACGCGATCGTCGGGATGCGGGCTCCGGCGACGCCGGCCTTGCTGCTGTTCCCGCGCTTCGGCGCACCGACCGACGTCCGCCCGGTCGGGGCCGCCGAGGTCTTCGTCCGCCTCACCCAGGCGTCGACCAACTATGTCGCGCTTGGCGAGCCGGGCTTCGACGCCCTGTCGCGCTTCGCCCTGACCGTGCCGGCAAAGGCGATCGACTATCCCGATACCGAGGCGGCGATCGAGCGGGTCGAACGGCTATGGGCCGAGCTGTCATGAGCGTAATGCAGCTGGTCGAGGCGCTGCGCGATCCGGCGACAACCGCCGCGCTGGACCGTGCCGGCTGGACCGCTTTGCTGTCGGTCGCGCGGGCCGAGGCGCTTGCCGGCACGCTCGCCGAACGGGTCGCCGGCCGCCCCGTGCCGCGCGAGGTTGGTGAGGCGATGGCCGATACCCGCAAGGCCGCGCGCGAAGCCCAGCGCGCCGCGCTTTGGGAGGTGGAGATGATGCGGCGCGCGCTTGCCCCGCTCAAGCTGCCGGTCGTGCTCCTCAAGGGCAGTGGCTATGCGCTGGCCGGGCTGTCGCCGGCCTGCGGCCGCCAGATCGGCGACCTCGACATATTGGTGCCGCGCCACACGCTCGACGCGGTCGAGGCGGCGCTGCGCGACGCCGGTTGGGAGTGGGTCAAGCAGAATGATTATGACGACGGCTATTACCGGCAGTGGATGCACGAGCTGCCGCCGCTGATCCATCGCAGCCGCGACCGGATGATCGACGTCCATCATACCATCCTGCCGCCGACCGCGCGGCCGACGCCCGATGCCGCGGGGTTGTTCGCCGAGGCGGTTGGGGTGGGCGAGGGGCTGGCGATCCTTTCGCCCGAGGACCGGGTCGTCCACGCCGTCGCCCATCTCTTCGCCGATGGCGATCTCGCCGGCGGTCTGCGCAATCTCTGGGACATCGACCGGCTGCTGCGCGAGGCGGCGGACAAGCCCGGCTTCTGGGGCCGGCTCGGGGCGCGGGCGCAGCGTCACCAGCTGGCCAAGGAACTGGCCCGCGCGCTACGCCTTGCCGCGCAGCTGTACGGCACCCCGGTCGACCCGCTGCTGGCCGGCCCGCCACACTGGGGTGACCGCCTCTATATTCGCCGGCTGCTTGCGCGCGACGATTGGGGCCGGGCGACGCGTCGGCTGACCCGGTTCGGCTTTTATGTCCGGTCGCACTGGCTGCGGATGCCGCCGCTGATGCTGGCGCGGCATCTCTGGACAAAGCTGCGGCGCCGTTAGCCGAGGCGCTGGAGCGTCGGGATCAGCTGGTCGAAATGATCGATCAGGGCGGTCGCGCCGAGCGCTTCCGGCGGCCGGTCGGCGAAGCCGAAGGTGACCGCGACGCAGGGGATGCCGGCGGCCTTGGCGGTGTCGGTGTCGGTGCTCGAATCGCCGACGTAAGCCGCGGTGCCGCCGCCGGCACGGAGAATGGCCGCGTGCAGTGGCGCCGGATCGGGCTTGCGCTGCGGCAGGCTGTCGCCGCCGACAACGGCGGCGAAACGATCGCGCCAGCCGAGCGCTTCGAGCAGCAGCAGCGTCAGCGCTTCGGGCTTGTTGGTGCAGACCGCCAGCCGGACCCCGCCCTCGGCGAGCGCCTCCATCGCCCGTTCGATGCCCTCGAAGGGCACCGAGCGGTCGCAGATATGATCGGCGTAATAGTCGAGGAACAGCGGGAAGCCCTCGTCGATCAGCGCCGGGCTGGCCTCGCCGCTGGCGGCAAGGCCGCGCTCGAGCAGCTTGCGCGCGCCATGGCCGACCATCACCCGCACGCTCGCCTCCGGCACCGGCGGCCGACCGAGCGCGACCAGTGCATGGTTGAGCGAGGCGGTCAGGTCGGGTCCGGTATCGACAAGCGTGCCGTCTAGGTCGAAAGCGACGCAGTCAAAGGGTACAATGAGGGCCATCACCGCGCGATTGCCGGGTGACTATGGTGTTGGCAAGGCCGGTGTGCGATGGCCTGTCATCAAAGCGACTTCTGAGGGTGAGCCGTGGATCGATCGCCGATTGCTGCAGTAATTCTCGCCGCCGGACAGGGTACGCGGATGAAATCGGACCTCCACAAGGTCCTTCATCCGGTCGCCGGGCGACCGATGCTGCGGCACCTGCTGGCCGAAGTCGACCTGCTGGGCGCGAGCGCCAAGATCGTCGTCGTCGGGGCCGGCCGCGAGCAGATCGAGAAGGCGATCGCCGCCGACAAGGCCGTGGTCGTCGTCCAGGAAAAGCAGCTCGGCACCGCCCATGCCGTGCAGCAGACCGAGAAGGCGCTGACCGGCTTCAACGGCGATGTGCTGATCCTCTACGGCGACGTGCCGCTGGTCCGGCGCGAGACGATGCGGCGAATGCTCGACCGGCTGCATGATCACGATGCGCCGGGGGTCGTCGTTCTCGGCTTCCGCCCGGCCGATGCGAAGCGATATGGCCGGGTCATCGCCGATTCCGCCGGCCGCATCCAGCGGATGATCGAATACAAGGATGCCAGCGCGGCCGAGCGCCAGGTCGATCTGTGCAATTCGGGGCTGATGGCGATCCGCACCCGCGATCTGTGGCGCTGGCTTGTCCGGATCCGAAACGACAATGCCGCCGGCGAATATTACCTACCCGACCTGGTCATGATCGCGCGCGCCGACGGGCGCGGCGCGGCGGTGATCGAGACCGACGCCCATGAGGTCGCCGGGGTCAACAACCGGGCCGAGCTGGCCGAGGTCGAGGCCGAATGGCAGCGGCGGCGGCGCATCCAGGTGATGGACGAGGGCGCGACGCTGACCGCGCCGGAAACTGTCTGGTTCTCCTTTGATACCGAGATCGGCCGCGACGTGACGGTCGAGCCCCATGTCATCTTCGGCCCCGGCACGGTCGTCGCCGATCGCGCCACGATCCGCGCCTTCAGCCATATCGAGGGCACCCGCATCGGCACCGGCGCATCGGTCGGCCCATTTGCCCGGCTGCGGCCAGGGGCGGATATCGGCGAGCGGGCGCATGTCGGCAATTTCGTCGAGATCAAGGCGGCCAGGCTCGGCCCGGGGGCCAAGGCCAATCACCTCAGCTACATCGGCGACGCCGAGGTCGGCGCCGGCGCCAATGTCGGTGCCGGCACGATCACCTGCAACTACGACGGCTTCGGCAAGTACCGCACGGTGATCGGCGCGCGCGCCTTCATCGGCTCGAACAGCTCGCTGGTCGCCCCGGTCACGGTCGGCGACGGCGCGGTCGTCGCGGCCGGCTCGGTGATCGTCAAGGACGTGCCCGATGATGCGCTCGGCGTCGCCCGTGGTCGCCAGGAGGTGCGCGAAGGCTGGGCGGCCCGCTTCCGCAAGTCCAAGGCGAAGAAGGCAGCGCCCGCAAAGGAAGAGGCCGAATCCCCGGCCGGGTCCTGAGCCGGGCTCAACCGGCTTGACGGGACGGTAAACTGAAGATTCACAGGAGGCGGACGATCATCCGCAAAGTTGGGGATTTTCACTTTACCGAATCTAATGACCGCGGAGCGCAATCCCGCGGCCAGCGGTCAGACTAGGGCGAATCTTGCATGTGCGGCATTATCGGCATCGTATCCGACAAGGCGGTCAGCGATCGGCTGCTCGACGGGCTCAAGCGGCTCGAATACCGCGGCTATGACTCCGCCGGGATCGCGACGGTTCACGACGGCGCGATCGATCGCCGGCGCGCCGAAGGCAAGCTCGCCAATCTCGCCGCCGTGCTCGACGACACCCCGCTCGCCGGCGCGATCGGCATCGCCCATACCCGCTGGGCAACCCATGGTGCGCCGACCACCAGCAACGCCCATCCGCATGCGACCGACGAGGTCGCGCTGGTCCACAACGGCATCATCGAGAATTTCAAGCCGCTGCGCGACGAGCTGATCGCGCGCGGGCGCAAGTTCGAGAGCGAGACCGACACCGAGGTCGTCGCCCATCTCGTCTCCGAACGGATCGAGGCCGGCGAAGCACCCGAGCAAGCGGTCGCGGCGGTGCTCAAGCGGCTGCGCGGCGCCTTCTCGCTGGCGATCCTGTTTCGCAGCCATCCGGGCCTGCTGATCGGCGCGCGGCTCGGCTCGCCGCTGGTCGTCGGACATGGCGAGGGGGAGAGCTTCCTCGGCTCGGACGCGCTGGCGCTCGCGCCGTTGACCCAGGACATCACCTATCTCGACGAGGGCGACTGGGTCGTGATCACGCGCGACGCAGTGCGCATCTTCGACAAGGACGATCAGCCGGTCGAGCGCCCGGCGATCAAGTCCGGCGCCTCGGGCGCGGTGATCGAGAAGGGCAATTACCGACATTTCATGCAGAAGGAGATCTACGAGCAGCCGACCGTCGTCGCCCAGACGCTGCGCTCCTATCTTCGCCCGCTCGACGGCCAGGTGTCGCTGCCGATTCCGGATTTCGATTTCGGCGACGTCACGCGGGTGACGATCGTCGCCTGCGGCACCAGCTACTACGCCGGCATGGTCGCGAAATACTGGTTCGAGCAATTCGCCCGCGTGCCGGTCGACATCGATTTCGCTTCGGAGTTCCGCTACCGCGAGCCGCCGATGGAGGAGGGCGGGCTGGCCCTGTTCATCTCGCAGTCGGGCGAGACCGCCGACACGCTTGCCGCGCTGCGCCATGCGCGCGCCAACGGCCAGAAGATCGCGGTGGTGGTCAATGTCCCGACCTCGACCATGGCGCGCGAGGCCGATCTGCTGCTGCCGACCCATGCCGGCCCGGAGATCGGCGTCGCCTCGACCAAGGCGTTCACCTGCCAGCTCGCCGTGCTCGCCGCCTTCGTCGCCTATCTCGCGCGGGTGAAGGGCCGGCTGACTGCCGAGGAGGAGCGCCGGATCGTGCGCCACCTCGAGGAGGCGCCGGCGGCGCTCAACGGCGCGCTTGCCTATGACGGCATGATTGAGGCGATGGCCGGCTCGATCGCCGGCGCCCGCGACGTGCTCTATCTCGGCCGCGGGCCGGACTATCCCCTGGCGCTGGAAGGCGCGCTGAAGCTCAAGGAAATCAGCTACATCCATGCCGAAGGCTATGCCGCCGGGGAGATGAAGCATGGGCCGATCGCGCTGATCGACGATCAGGTGCCGGTGATCGTGATCGCCCCGTCCGGCCCGCTGTTCGAAAAGACCGTGTCGAACATGCAGGAGGTCAAGGCGCGTGGCGGGCAGGTGATCCTGATCTCCGACTATGACGGCATCGCCGAGGCGGGCGAGGGCTGCGTCGCCACCATCACCATGCCCAAGGTCCACCCGCTGATCGCGCCCTTGGTCTATGCCGTTCCGGTGCAGCTGCTCGCCTATCACGTCGCCGTCGCCAAGGGGACGGACGTCGATCAGCCGCGCAACCTGGCGAAGAGCGTCACCGTCGAGTGATACGAGCCGGACCCTAGCGCTTGTGGTTTCTGTCTCCCTCAGGATAAGTCCCTCTGGAAAGTCGCGCCGAACCAGGGGAGGGGGACGCGAATGGATAGTGCCGCGGTCGCAGGGGGATCGTCTGCCGTCATCATCGATCCGAAGCGCGACCGGCTGGTAATCACCGCCTCGACGCTCGGCACCGTCTTCGAATGGTATGACTTCTTCGTCTACGGCACGCTCGCCGCGATCATCGGCAAGCAGTTCTTTCCCGCGTCCAGCCCCTCGGCCCAGTTTCTCCTCGCGCTGGCGTCCTTCGGCGTCGGCTTCGGCGTGCGACCGCTCGGCGCCGCGCTGTTCGGCCATCTCGGCGACCGGCTGGGGCGCAAATACACCTTCCTGATCACCATCACCCTGATGGGCCTGGCGACCGCCGCGGTCGGCATCGTTCCCAGCTATCACCAGATCGGCGGCGCCGCGCCGGTCATTCTCGTCGGCCTGCGCGTGCTGCAGGGCCTGGCGCTGGGCGGCGAATATGGCGGCGCGGCGATCTACGTCGCCGAGCATGCGCCGTCGAACAAGCGCGGCCTCTACACCAGCTTCATCCAGGCCGGGGTGATCGGCGGCTTCCTCTTGAGCCTGATGGTCGTGCTGATCTCCGAAGCGTTCGTCGACAAGGGTGATTGGGACGCCTGGGGATGGCGCTTGCCCTTCCTCTTTTCGCTGCTGCTGCTGGCGGTGTCGCTGTGGGTGCGGCTGAAGCTGAAGGAGAGCCCGATCTTCCAGGCGCTGAAGGAAGGCGGCCAG
>Ga0207667_10002054_pt1 | contig 25242 bp, 26 predicted proteins | sample KBSCornC52_FD_184301 | JGI IMG/M metagenome (GOLD analysis project Ga0207667, IMG submission 184301) | Corn rhizosphere microbial communities from Kellogg Biological Station, Michigan, USA - KBS Corn C5-2 (SPAdes) (version 2) | ecosystem: Host-associated > Plants > Roots > Rhizosphere > Soil ...
GCGCTCCGTATGGCTGGATTTGGACGGCACGGTGCTGATGATCGAGCGCACTGAGGAATCGCCCCGGCGCGTGCTGGGCATCGGGGCCGGACCGTTCCTGATCGCGCTCCGCGCGTCGCGCGCGGAACAGACGCGCTTCGAAGCCAAGCTCGCGCAGCACGGCTCGCCCGTCGAATCACGCAGCGAATGGACGATTTACGCGCGCGATCCAGACGGCAACCGCATTGCGTTCAGCGCCTACCTGCTTCCGGAAGCTTAGGACCGCCCTTTAGTCCTTAGTCGGCGTCAGATTTTTCCGGTTGCCGTTGCTCTTGCTCGGCAGATCGTTGAAGAGCGGAGTTTGCTGATTTTCGAGCTGCAGCGGCACCACGCGCTCTTTCTTCAAGCTCCTCTGCTTGGGTGCGGGTGCGAGCTTGGGTGAAAGCTGCTTGGGTGAAAGCTTGGGCGCGAGTTGCTTCTCGGTCGGCTGATATTGGGGCGTAAGCTCCTGCTGCTGCGGTGCGAGCTCGTTCGGCGCTGGCGTGAGCGCGGCTTCTGCGGCAGCGCGCGCGTCACGCACGGCCGCGGCTGCTTCGCCGCTCGGATCGAGCGCCCGTGCCGCATCGAGCTCGAGCAAACAGGCGCGGTAATCCGTCGCTCCGCACTTCTCGAGCGCGCTCTTGCGCAAGGTGCTCGCGCGATCTAGCGCGGGTATGGTCTCGTGCGCGATCGGAGTCTTGCTGGCGCCTTGCTCCAGAAAATGCAGCGCGGCGCCGAGTCCGAGCAGCAGAGCCAGACCCGCTGCGCCAAGCGCCATCCAACGGCTTTGGAAATGCCGGCGCAAGCGCGAGACCCGCTGCCTGACTCGGGGTGCCGGCAGCGCCGCCTCACGCGCAATCTCATCCAGCGTTTCGCCGTCGCCTTCGCGCAAGAGCCAGCTAAGGGTCGCCCGCGCGCCCTGCGTCCTCGGGAGCTCCTGCTCGATCCATTGCTCGAGCTCGCCGGTGGGCGGGCCGGGCTCGACGATCGCCTCCGGCAAATCGCCAGCGAGCGCCGGTTGACGCCCGCGTCGGCGATAGAGGTCGGCAACCTTGTGACGCGCGATGCCCTGAACCCAACGCCGAAACTCGGCCGGATCAGCGGGTGCAGCGGACGACGCCAGCGCGTCGGCCAAGGTGTTTTGCACCAAATCGTCCACTTCAGCCGGCGGGAGGCGCCGCCGAGCGAATTTCAACAGAGCTTCACGGAGCGCCGGATCGGCGAGGCGCTCGGCGTGCGGGTCGCTTGCTAGAAACGCGGGGGCTGCCATGGGGTATGACTTCAGCAAGCGGTTCGTCGCTCGCCCGCCCCGGCGTGTGACAACGAGGCGCGACGATTTTCGTTTTTATACGTTCGAGCCCCGACAATCCTTTGCCCGTGCCCCGCCCGCACCCGAAAAAATCGCTTCCGCTGCTCGAGCCCAGCCAAGACGAGTGGGAAATCGAGCGGCTCGTGCCCGGAGGCGCCGGATTTCTGCGCTTGGCGAGCGGGCAGGGCGCGTTCGCGCGCGGGGCGTTGCCCGGCGAGCGGATCCGCGTCGAAGAGGCCGAGGATCACCGCACTTACCTGCAGGCCACGCGCTGGTCGCTCCTGCGCCCGAGCGCAGACCGCGTCTCGCCGGCCTGTCCAGTGCAAGCGCGCTGCGGCGGCTGCGATCTGATGACTCTGGACGAGCGGGCGCAGCTGGCAGCCAAAGTGGGCATCTTGCGCGAAGCAATGACCCGCACCGGCCACTTCCAAGCGCTGCCCGAGATTCAGTTCGTCCCGTCCGAGCGCACGTTGCGTTACCGGAGCCGCATCCGTCTCCACATCGCAACCGACGGGCGCGTGGGGTTCTTTGCCGCTCACTCGCAAGAACTCGTGGAGATCCCCGGATGCCTGGTCGCCGATGCCGAACTCGACGCGGCGCTTCAAACCTTGCGTGAGCTCGTCCCGGCTCATCGCGCTGCCTTCGCGCGTTTTGCCGAGCTCGAGTTACGAGTCGCACCCGCCGGGCCGCGGCTCTCGCTGTGCCTGGTTCCGCGGACCGCCGAGCTCGGGCGAACACATGAGCTCTTGCGCGCGCTCGGCGGCGCGTTTCAGGTCTCGATCGCCGAACGCGCAGTCGAGCCCGAGCATGACCAGCGCTTTCCTTTGCCGAATGGCGTCGAGCTGCGCGCGCCCGCGCACGCCTTTACGCAAGTCAATTGGCCGGTCAATCGCGCGCTGGTGCAAGCGGTGCTGGACGGTGCAATGGTTCGCTCAACGCGCACTTTTCTGGATCTGTATGCGGGCGCGGGCAACTTCAGCTTACCCCTGTCTGCTGCCGGTCTATCCGGCATTGGCATCGAAGCGGCGCGGACCTCGATTGCCGCGGCCAAACGAGCCGCCGAAGCGCAAGGGCTCGGCCGTGTGCGTTTCATCGCGGGAGACGTGCTCCGCGCGCTCGCGGAGCTCCCGGCCGAAGAGCGCTTCGATCTGGTCGTGCTCGATCCGCCGCGCAGCGGTGCGCGCGAGATTTTGCCGGAGCTGGCGCGCCGAAAGGCCGCACACATCGCCTACTGCGCGTGCGATCCGGTGACGCTCGCTCGCGATCTGCGCAGCCTGTGCGACGCGGGCTATGCCCTGCAATCGCTGACGGGCTTCGACATGTTTCCGCAGACGCATCACTTCGAGACGCTCGCCTGGCTGGGCCTGACCGCGTCTGGGTGAGCGCGGCTATTCCTGCTCTTCGCCGTGCCCTTTCTTGAAGCGCCGCACTGCGTCGCGCAGCTTCTGCTCCATCTGTCGCATCAATCGTAGGAGCTTCGCCTCCTGTTTGGGCGTCAGTTGTTTGCCGAGCTCGTCGAACTCGGCCAGGCGAAGCGCCTGCAGTTTGGCCGTATCCTCCCGCACGTTTTGCAACGCTTTGGCGTAGGCGGCTTGGTCCGTACTATCGAGATCGAAGAGCGCGCGCAGTGTTTTTTGCTGCTGGCGCAAATCTTTCTGCGCTTTCTCGCGTTCGGTCTGGAGCCGGTCGAGCGTGCGCTCGACATCGACGGCTTTCTTTTCGTCGAGCCCCACGTCCCGGCGCAAGGTAGTCGCCCGCCACTTTTTGAGCCGCGCTTCCACCTCTGCGCGCTTGGCCTGCACTCCGCCCGCGGGCGCGCCATTGGGCTCGGCATACACCTCGCTTGCGCAGGCCAAGCTACACAGAAACACCGGATAGAACAGCCACCTTCGCGCCATCAGCATCACCTTGCACCGGCCGTTCAGGTTCCCCCGGACAGATCTTTGGTCGCTGCCAGCCACGCATCCAAATCGCGATCCGATTGCGGCCCGGAGACGTCGAAGTGAGCGCCGTCATCCAGGTCACCGGAAAGCTCGGCATTGTCGCTGAGCTCCTCGCCCGGTGCCGGCTCTGGTGCGCGTGTGACGACCTCGGCGGCGTTGCTCCCGGTGGCCACCGCCCAGGGCGGCGTCGCGGCCGACTGCGCTGCGGCGGCTCGCTCAGCTGATTTCGCCGGCGGGTGCGCACCGCGCAGCGCCAGCAACGCGCCCGCTGCTAGCGTGAAAACACCGAACACCGGACCCCATGCCCAGCGCGGCAACAAGCCGGATTTACGGGTAGCTTGTTGGGGAATGTCACGGGCCCGAGCGCCGAGCTTGGTCAAGGTCGGCCCTGAGGCTTCGCGGGCGGTTGCGTCGAACAGCCGCCCGAGCTCTGCGTGTGCTGGGTCTTCGTCCTGTGGCGTCATCGGGGTCGCTCCCGGGTTGGATGGTCGAGCAGCGAACTGAGTCTGTTCTTGAGCTCAGTGAGCGCCAGATGAGCGAGCACTCGCGCTGAACCCTCGGTGGTGCCGAGCGCTACGGCGATCTCGGCGTAGCTCAAATTGCCGTCCAGCCGGAGCAGCGCGACCTCACGCCGTTTGTCCGGCATAGCCTCGAGCGCAGCGCGGATTGCGCGCGCGCTTTGTTCGGTTTCGAGCAGCTCGACCGGTTCCGGCACGCGCTCGGTGGCCGCGCTTCGCTCCTCATAGCCACGGCGGCGGCGCTCACTGCGGAGCAAGGTGCGCGCGCGCTTCACCGCAATGCTGGCCAGGAACGCCCGGAGCGAGGTGCCAGCGTGGTAGTGACCGAGCCGCGTGAACGCGATCGTCAAGGCCTCTTGCACCGCGTCTTCTGCCAGTGCGCGATTGCTGCAGGCGCGCGAGGCAATGCGATAAAGCATCCCGAGGTGCGGCTCGACCAGGCTTTGAAAAGCTCGGCCGTCACCAGCGAGCGCGCGCCGCAGCAGCTCATGTTCGATGCTCAAGCCTGCTCCCTTGTCGCAAGAGTCGGCGCTGGCCGGAAGAGGGAGCACCCAATGGTTCATCGTGATTGGTCCGAAGTGTTCATGCCGAGTCCGGCTCGCGCGTTAAAACCCGCCCATAAGTCGAGGAATTTACAGCAGATTGCCGTTCGTCTTCGCAGTTTTTCGCGCCCGACTCAAATCTTGGCCCCGGCCGAGCGCGCTTGGAACAATTCGCTCAGCCGAGTTTTTTCACTCGTGCCCCACGCAGAGCGAGAGCCAAAATGCAATTGAACAGTGATCCCTTCGCCCGCCCGAGCCCGCCCCAATGGTTGGTCAGCAACGGAACGGTGACCGTTGGGCCCGTGCGCACGGAGCTGCTCCTGCGCGGGGTGATGCACGGCCGCGTGCCGAGCGACTCGATGGTCCGTGAAGTTGGTTGGCAGACTTGGCGAAACGTCGGCCAAATCCGCGAAGTGTGCGCGCTGAAGCGCGTGCTCGAGCGCACGGTCGCGGAGCCCGATGCGCGCGTTTCCTCGTTGCGCGAAGGCCTCCAAGCCGTCACAGAAGCAACCGACGTCGGCGAGGCGTTGCTGATCGCCCTGCACGCGGTGGCCCATGCGACCTCCGCCACGGTCGGGCGAGCCCACCGCGTGCGCGAGCCGCTGCTCCTGCCCACCACGTCCTGCGTATTCGAGACCTCGGCCGAGGTACTGGGCGAGGTCTTACCCTGGTTCGACCCCGCGTTCGCCTTGGCGCGCTCGGGTGGCGTCGTTCTCGGCCCAGCGCAGGTTGGTCCGGTCGAGCGAGCCATCGCCGCCCGGCTCGAGAGCGAGACGCCGCTGAAAGGCGTGGCCATGCTGCCGATCAGTGTCGGCGGTCAGCTCTGCGCCATGCTCGAACTCGGCCGAAGCGACCATCTATTCCGCGCGAGTGACGCTGCCGAGCTCGGTGACTTCGCTGTAAGCGTGGGCAACGCGTTCAGTCGGCTGGGCGCGCTGTTTACGAATTCGGACCCCAAATAGGGCAACAGCCCGGCGCGAGGGGAGCGCGCCGAGCCGTTGAAGAGATTAGGGAGGCAGCGACCCGGGCGGAGGGGGGGGTCACCAGAGGCGCTGCCTGCGGGATGGCAGTTTGCAGGTAGCGTGCCACCCAATTAGGTAGCAACAATCAACGAGTTGGCCACGTAGGGGACACCCGCTTGTTTCAATTTTGAAACGACTCGTGCGAAGGCGAAACGCTCCGTGAACATTCTTCGTCTCCCACTGCCACGAAGCTCGCCTCGAAAGGTCGGTAACATCGAGCGCCGCACCCCTGATTCGGGTCGGCCAGGTAGCGCTCCTCGCCAAGCGTGGCAGCGAGCACTATCGTCCCAGCATGAAGTGGTCACTGCGCATCGCGCGAGTCTTCGGCATCGATGTGCGGGTGCACGCGACCTTTGGCTTCGCGGTCGCCTACTTTGCTTTCGGTTTTAGCGCTCCTCCGAACGGCCTGCGCGGCGCCCTGTTCGGCGTATTGCTGATTTGCGCCCTGTTTGCCTGCCTCACCCTGCATGAGCTCGGGCATAGCCTCGTCGCTCGGCGCTTTGGCGTGGGCGTGAGCGAGATTTTGCTGCTCCCCATTGGCGGCGTGGCGCGGCTTAAGAGTGAGCCAAAAAAACCGCTCCACGAGCTCTTGATTGCGCTCGCCGGGCCGCTCGTAAACGCGCTGATTGCGCTCGGGCTGTTCGGAGTCTTGCTGCACTACGCGCCGCTCGCGCCGCTCGATCTGCGCGGGCTGGACCGCCTTGCCGAGCCGAGCCCGCTCGCCCTCGTGCGCTGGCTATTCATGGGCAACCTCACGCTCGCCATCTTCAACATGCTCCCGGCACTGCCCATGGACGGTGGGCGCGTGTTTCGGGCTTTGCTGAGCCTGGTGCTCGGTCGCTCGCGCGCGACACGGATTGCGGCCGGAGTCGGTCAGCTGATCGCGCTCGGACTGATCGCCTACGGCCTGGTCGAAAATTCACCGAACTCGAGCATGCTCGCCTTGGTTGGCCTGTTCGTGCTCGTGGGTGCCGCGCAGGAGCGCGCCGCCGTTCGCGCCAGCGATCTGCTGAGTGAGCTCCGCGCGGGAGAGGTGTGCGATCCGCATGCACTCGTGCTCGCGCCCCACGAGCAGGTCGGGCACGTGCTCGATGCACTGGTGCGCAGCCCGCAAGTGCACTTCGCCGTCTTCTACGGCAAGGAGTTGGTCGGCACGGTCGCGCGCGAACAGGTGCTCTCGATGGCTCCGCGCGTCGGGCTCAGTGCGCCCCTCGCGTCCTTGATGCGGCGCGAGTTCTTCGCTGTCGACGCCGGCACCCCGCTGGACGAAGTGCGGCGCCGTCTGCTCGAACTCGGCGGGCGCCCGGTCGTGGTGCGCACGCTCACCGGTTTCGCCGGCGTGCTCGGCTTCGAAGATTTACAGCGCATCACGATCGTCGCCGAGCGCCTCGCGCAGGCCGGAATTCGCCGCCCGCAGGTATTGCCGGATCCGGCGCTGCACTGAGTTTGGGGCCTCTGCGGCTGATGATTCGTCGCATCTGGTGAGGACGCCCGCCGATCTTGGCTTTTGGCTTCGTTTTCGCTCCGCTCCGGTGCTCACGTACGAGAGTACGCTCCGCTCCGGTGCTCGCGAAAGCCTCGCCAAAAACCAAGCTTGGCGGGCGGGCAACCTGCGATGTGATGGATCCTGAGCTCCGCGGCGGCGCAGCCGACGCTTGGGGGTCCGGCCGCGCGCAGCGGCAGCGAGCACGGCCTCCGTCCCGCGTTGTGTTTGGCGCGGGGCAGCCCATGACGGAACTGTAGAATCGGGTTACTAGTCGTCGGTGGCAGAGCCTGCGACTTCCAAACACCCGCGCGTCCTCGCGTATCTGTTCTTCGCCGAGATGTGGGAGCGCTTCAGCTTCTACGGCATGCGCGCGTTGCTCGTGCTGTATCTGACGAAATCGTTTCTGTTCGGCGATAAGGCGGCGTACGCGATCTACGGTAGCTATTCTGCGCTCGTATACACCACCCCCGTGATCGGCGGCCTGCTCGCCGATCGCTTGCTCGGGTATCGCAAGGCCGTGGTGTTGGGCGGCGTGCTGATGGCGCTCGGGCATTTTGCGATGGCCGTGCAAAACCTACAGATCTTCTACTTTGCGCTGGCACTTTTGATCTGCGGGAACGGCTTTTTCAAACCCAACATTTCGAGCATCGTCGGCCGCCTGTACGCGGCGGACGATCCGCGACGTGATTCGGCATTCACGATCTTTTACATGGGCATCAACTTGGGCGCGCTCTTGTCGCCGCTCGGTTGCGGCTACTTGGGTGAGCGGTTCGGTTGGCATTGGGGCTTTGGGCTCGCCGGCATCGGCATGTTGGTCGGGCTATTCGTGTTCTTGCGCGCGCAGCCGCTGCTCGCGGGCGTCGCCGATCCACCGGACAGCGCGTTGCTGCGGCGTCCGACCGCGCTCGGGCTGTCCGCGCAATCGATCGTGTATTTGGGCACGCTCGGCGCGCTCGCCGTGGCCTGGCAGCTGATGCAACATGGCCGCATCGTGGGCACGCTGCTGATCGCCTTTGGCATCGCGGTGCTGGTCGGGCTGCTTCTGTTCCTATTTCGGCTGAAAGATCGGGTCGAGCGCAATCGCTTGGCGGTCGCGCTCGTGCTCACGCTCTTTTCGGTAGTTTTTTGGGCGTTCTTCGAGCAAGCCGGCACGAGCTTGAGCCTGTTTGCGGATCGCAACGTCGATCGCCATGTGCTGGGCTTCCACATTCCGGCCTCGCAATTCCAGTCCGTCAATCCGCTGTTCATTCTGCTGTTTGCGCCGTTGTTCAGTGCTCTCTGGCTGTACCTCGAGCGACGCCACAAGGATCCGAGCACCCCGCTCAAGTTCGGGCTGGGCATCGTGCAGCTCGGGCTCGGCTTCGTGGCGCTGTACGTGGGCGCAGCCGCGTCGCGCGCGACCGGCGTCGTGCCCTGGTTTTGGCTCGTGCTCGGCTATTTCCTACACTCGACTGGCGAGCTGTGTCTTTCCCCGATTGGGTTGTCGATGATCACGAAGCTCTCGCCCAAGCGCATTACGGGCATGATGATGGGCGTGTGGTTCCTATCGAGCGCCTTCGCGCAGTACGTCGCGTCGCTCATTGCGCAGCTCACCGGCGTCAAGGATGCAGGCAGCGCGGCGAGCGCCATGCCGAGACCCGTCGACACGGTCATGGTTTACGGTTCGGTGTTCGGCGGCATTGCTTGGGTCGCGCTTGCGGTCGGCCTACTCGTGATCCTCGCCGCCCCGTTTCTCGCCCGCCGCATGCATGGCATCAACTGATCGCTGCGCGGCCTGGGCCGGCTCTGGAGCGGCCGTTGGGACCGCGAGCGTTCGCGGTATCTTCGAAGAAACCTGCATGAATCCTGGTACTTTTCGCGAAAGCGCTTTTGCTCGGGGAAGCTAAGGTCCAAACTCCGCGGCCATGTCCGATTCGTCCCCCGATCTGCCCGAGGTCGAGCCGCGTGATCCGGAAGCCGTCGCGATCGCCATTGAAACCGCGCGCGCACTGCTGCGCAGCGGGGATCGCCTGGACGCTTTGCGCTGGTTGCGCCGCGCCGCCGAGCGTGCCGAAGAAGCGGGGGACGACGCGCGCGCGGTAAAGCTCGCACGCAGCGCCGCAGATCTGAGCACCGCGCTACAAACCACGCCGCCGCCGCCCTCGCGGCGCGACGAAGCCGCGGCCCTCGCACCTTACGACGACTTCAGTGACAAAACGGTGGTCGACGCTCCCGCGACGGCGATTGTGCGCGAGGCCTTGCAGTCCGGCGTGCAAATCAACGAGTTGGCACATCCTGGCGATTCGCCGCGCTCGATCACCATGCCCTCGCCACCCTCGACGCCCACCATCATTCCCGCCACTCCGGTCAACGCCGCGCCTCAACCGGCCTGGCGCCAAGCGTTGCGCGTCGCCGTTGCGCCCGATCCGGACAGGCCCGGTGGTTTGCTCGTTCGCCCATTGCCGGAAGGCGCTCCGGCCGCCACTGGCAGCGAAGAAGCGCTCCTCATCGGCCTCGCCAAAAATAGCCGACTCTTTCAATAGCCCCGCGCGAAGCTCGGCGCGTTCGCAGCCCGAGCGAGCCCTATGCGAGTGAAGGTGCAACGACGCCTCGGCACAGCTGGGGGACGAACGCGCGCGGAGCACCTCGCTGTACGACGGCTAACGCGCTGCTTTGAGCTCAGCGATCGTGCTTGCCGGCAGTACGAGCGGGGTGCGAGGGAGCCGCGCGAGGTCGAAGAGCGGCGTGACTTCGCGAGCGCTCGGCCGATCGGCGCTGATGATGCCCGCGCTGCGCGCGGCCCAAGCGACGATGGCGCGCGGATCGGTGCCGCCAGCGCGCAACTCGGAAAGAGCCAGATCGGCCTCGCGTTTGGCAAAGCGGCGCCCGCTTTCATCGGTCACGAGCGGCACGTGAAACCAGTTCGGGTGCGCGAGGCCGAGCGCGGCTTGGACGTGCCATTGGCGCGCTGCGCTGGGCAAGAGATCGTCGCCGCGCAGCACGTCCGTGACGCCTTGCGCGGCGTCGTCGACCACCACGGCGAGCTGATACGCGGGCGCTTTATCGCGCTTGGCGATCAAGAAATCTCCCACGTCGCGCGCGACGTCCCACGTGCTCTCGCCGCTCACTCCGTCGAAAATGCGAATTTCGCCTTCGGGAACGAGCAGGCGTGCGCCTGCGGCACGGCCCGTTTCGGCTTCCGCTTCGACGAAGGATCGAAAGCGGCCGCGACAGGTGCCGGGATAACGCGGCTCCCCGGCATCGGCGTGGGGTGCGCTTTGCGCGCGTAGAATATCGCCGCGCGAGCACACGCACGGATAAGCGTGCCCCGACTCGAGCAGCGCCGTGACCGCTGCGTTCAGCCGCGCTAGGCCGCCCGACTGCAGCCACACCGGGCCGTCCCAATCCAGGCCGAGCCATTCCAGATCGCGGAGGGCCGCATCGGCGAAGCGCGCCTCGGCGCGCGGCCCATCGAGATCTTCCATGCGCAAGAGCAACCTGCCGCCGCGCGAGCGGATCTGCCAATACGCGAGCAGAAACGTGCGCGCATGTCCGAGATGCAAAAGGCCCGTCGGGCTCGGCGCCAGGCGCCCAACCGGAAGCATGTCACTGACCCGGGGCAGGGCAGGTGCAGCTCGAGACGCGGCGCTCGGAATCAGAAACCACGCGCTTGGCGTGCGTGCAATGGGCGCCGCCGTCGCCGTCGAGCCGGCACACCGCGCTCGCTGCGCGAGTGAGCGAGGCGAACGCGCGGCAAGCGTTGTCGCATTGCGCATTCGGCCCGGACGTCGCCGGGGCGGCTGCGCCGGCAGCGCTCGGCGCGCGCTTGGAGTCTTTCTTCTCGGCCCGATCGGCGCTGCGGCTCGGCGGTGGCGCGGGCTCAGCCAGGGCCAAGCGATCGAGATCCGACTTGGCTTGGCTCAGGGCGCGCTCGGCGGCCTCCAAGGTCGTGAATTCTTCGTCGCGAGTTTGCGCTTCCTCCGCGCTCTTCGGTTCGGACAAGCCTTGGGGAGCGGGCGCTGCCGGAGGTGGCTCCGCATAGCCGGACGCGCTGGTGACGCCTTCGTTCGCCGGGCTCGCGGCCGGCGCGGCCTTCTCCTCGTGCCGTGTGGCAGCGCAGGCCGTAAACAGCGAGATGATGCCGAGCGAAGTCACCACGCGCGCGATATTCATGCGGATTTTCCCAGAGTTCGCCCGCCTTGCAGCGGCGCGCCGATGTTTAGACGTGCCAGATCCGAAAAAGGCTCACCCCGTCGCGACGATATAGGCGAGCCACCCGGGCTGGTTTTCGGCGCGTGTGGCCGGGCGGTAATCGTCGTTGTCCTCGTCCTTACTCTTGTCCCAGAACACGCGCACATCGCCATACCCGGCCTCCTGCAGCAGCTCGGTCAGCTCGGGCAAAGTCCAGTAGCGCCAATCGTAACTGAAGGCTTTGTCCATCTTCGTGCCGTCGGCGAACTCGAAGTGGATGTGATTGAGCACGTGATGGGTAATGGGGTCGAATTTGTCTTGATCCCAAATGTAGGTAAATCCGCCTTTGATCAGGCGCGGCTCGAGCATCGTTTCGTGCGATTCCCAACCACCGTAGGCGTCGAGCATGAACATGCCGCCCTTGGCCAGCCCCTTTTTTACGCCTTTGAAGTAGGCGCGCATTTCGTCGCGGGTCTTGAAAATCCAATAGCTGAAATTGAACGCGCACACGACGTCATGCTTGCCCGGTGAGGGCTTGCGCACGTCCTGCTGCAGGAGCTTCACGCGGCTCGCCTTGTCGCCGAGCGGCGCGATGTTTTTCTCGGTCCCCCACGCCAGCACCTTCTTGTCGATGTCGATGCCCACGGCGCGGCGCTCGGGCATGCTGCGCACCCACTCGGCACAGAGCAGCGCTGTGCCGCAAAAGTCTTCACGTAGCGTGAGCGGCGAGCGTTTGTGCGTCGCCTTGTACGCGCGGTTGATGAAATAGACCTCAGTCTCGGCGTCTTGCACCGAGCGCTGATAGAGGTCGTGCTTGTCCGCGGTCTTTGCCGAAAACTTCGAGGTTTTGTGCTTGGGCTTCTTTTTGTGCTTGGGCATGGAAAACGAAAAATCTATTTTCTTGGTCTGCAACGAATGCTCGTCGCAAAGGTTTGGTAGTCGGCAACATAGGCCAAAACGGCCGAATTTGAAGCAGCTCCGAGTGACACGTTGGAAAAGCCGCGCGCGCTGGCGATGGTCTCGGCCGGGCCCAGGCCGGCCTCGCTGATTTCAGCCAATTCCAGGAGCTCCGGCGCATCCGGCGCCGGATTTTCTGGCCGCACGTAGGCCACGAACGCCGAGCCGCAGAACGCGCCGCTCGCGACGGGCGCGACGTCGATGCCGTTCGGGTAACCGCGCCAGACGGCCTTCGGATCCATGCGCGGCTCACTGCCGAGCTCGAGCATGACGAGTCCGAAATGACTGATGTCTCGCTCGATTGGTAGAAAGGCGCGCACGCCGTAAGGCGTGGTGCTGGCGAAGACCTCCGATAGAGTTTGCGAAGACGCGCCGACCCACATCACGACATCCGGCGCGAGCTCGGGCTTGCCCGCGTTGAAGTGGACCCGCCGTCCGTGCAAAGGCGTCATGGCGCTGCGCGCGTCGATCGCGATCGTGAACAGATCCTCACCCGTGCTGGCGACGGCCACGCTGCTCGCACCCGCTCCCTCCGGCGACAACACCTGACTGCCGATGCCTTCGACCCAGAGGCTGGCGCGTGGCGGCGCATCGTCGGTCTTCGGGCGGGTGACGTAGACGGCGTGCGCCGGTGCGCCCGCGAGCTCCGCCCCGGCGACGCGCGTGCCGTTGCGCGCGTCACGCGCCAAAATTTCGAGCGGCGTGGAGCTATCGAAGACGCGCCGCACGAGCTTGCCGTCACTCACCCAATAGGCTTTGCCGTGCAGCAAGAGCGGGCCGCGCGCGACCGCGAAATAGTCGTTCGGACCGCCGGACACCGTGGAAAAGCGCGCGCGCTCCGGGCGCGAGCCGCTGCTCATCCCGAGCCGCTTGGCGATGTGCAGCTCATCATTGCGGTCGATCATCACCACGCCGTGCTCGTCGGCCGTCATCTGCCCGGCAGGGCCGATCACCACTGCCTCGTCGATCACGACTTTGCTCGGTGGCGCGCCCGCGCTCGTTGCCGGCGCGGGGCTCTCTTCTTGCGGGAGCTCGGACACGCTGAGCCCTTCATTCGGGTCGGCGCTGCGCGCTAGCGCAGGCCGAGGCGCGGGCCGCGCCGGCGCGACGTGACTCGCTGCCGGCAGCGCTGGGTGCGGAATTGGCTTCGGTACGGGGCCGTCCGAGCCGCCATGACGGTCGCACGCGGGCAGCGCGAGCGCACAGCCGAACGCGAGCGCGCCCGTGCTGAGACCCGAGGCGCGCCGCATGCTTCCCCTTTTGCCACAGCTTTCCGAGGGTTCAAACCAAATCGATCCCCGGCCGAAAGTCGGTTATGACTCATGCCCATGCGCGACTCGGTGAGTCCTTCGAAACTCTGGCGCCGCGCGCGGTGGCTCGGGCTTGCGTGCGGGGTCCTTGCTGCGGCCTGCGCGCCACACGCGCTGCCCGGTGCTCAGGGGCCCGTAGCGCCGGGCAGCGGCAGCAGTGTGCAGACTATGCCCGGAGCTGCGCCGGGCAGCCCGTCCGTCGCGGCGCCCAATGCTGCGCCCGGCGTCGTGCTGCTCCCGCGGCTTCCGGAAATTGCGCTCGATCCGAAGGCCCCGCTGCGCCCGCTGCCCGAGCTCAAGGTCGAGAACATCGGCTTGCACGTGGGGGGCGGCCCGAACGACGCCGACGCCAAGGCGCCCTTCCAGCGCGCGATCGCCGCGCGCTTCCCGGCGTTCCTCGATTGCTATCGCAAGAACGAGGATCCGGCCAAAGGTGGCCGCTTCGGCATCGATTTGCATATCGCGCGCGCGGGCGGACACCCGCGCATCGAGCAACCGCGCACGGCCATGCGGGGGCCAGAGTTTCGCGCCTGCGTGAGCGCCGCGTTCGAATCGGTCGAGTTCGACAAACCGAAGCGCGGCCCGACGACGATCAGCTACTCGCTTCACTTCACGGTTGGTGAGGAGCCCTGAAGAAGCGCGCGTAAGGAATGGTCACGGGCGCGTCGTCGAGCGCGACTTCGATCAGGTGCGCCAACAACGGCAGCGCGCCATGTTGAAGCTTGCCGCGCGCGACCAGCGCCGAGAGCCCGGGGCGCAGCGTTGCCAAAATCTCCAAGCATTCGAGCGTCGCGCCGTTCATCGCGGCGATCGCGCCGGCGCGACCCAGGCCGAGCCCTATAAAGCGCCCGAAACGCCCGGTGCGGCCGCCGTTGCAGGTGACGTTCAAGTCGCCGGCGAAGGCGAGCCCCGACGCGCTCCGTGCGTCCCCGCCGAGCGCGCTGACCAACGCCTCGGCTTCGCGAATGGCCTGCGCGTAGAGCGCGGCCTCGGCGTTGTGCATCGCCACGCTGCCCGGCGCGCCGCCTCTTTTTTCGTGCTGCCCGGCAACGAAGCCAATGCCCATCGCGTAAGCGTTCTTCAACGCGGCGCACACTTCCGTGCCGACCACGTCCTCGCTCGTGAGCACGTGATAGTACGGGCCACGCGCGAGCTCCGCCCAGGCAATACTCCTAGCCGGATCTCGACTCGTGAACACGGTGCAGGTCTCGACGCGGCGTGCGAGCTCGCCGGCGATACAGGGTCCGGCCACGGCTACTGGCGCAAGCGCGTTCCGCCCGAGCTCGGCGCAGAAGACATCGGGTAAAATCTCCAGCGCTGCGCCGTTCCAAGCCAGGCCCTTCGAAACCATGGCCAGCGGCAAGTCCGCCGCCAGCAGCGGCGCGAGCGCCCGCGCGGCCCAGCGCACGCCGGCCGAGCTCACGCCGAGCGCGATGGCGTCGGCGGAGTCGAGCGCGGTCGCAAGCTCTGTCGCATAAAAGGGCTGAATTTCCCGAGGCAGGGCCTGGCGCAGCGTGGGGTGCTCGGTGCCGGCTTTGAGCGCGGCGATGATCGCGTCGTCGAGCAGGGTGCCAACCAGTCGAACCTCGTGGCCACGATCGACGAGCGGGAGCGCGAACGCGCTGCCCATCATGCCTGCGCCGAGAATGACGATGCGCGCCATCAGCCGCTCGACCCCACCGGTTTGGGCTTCGCCTTGCTCGTACCCGTGGCCGTGGGTTTGGGCGTGGGCGTGGGCGTCGCAGTGGACAAACTGGGCAGCGCGGGCAAGCCCAGATTAGGTAGCTGTGGCAACCCCGTCGGTAACGCGGTGGGCGCGTTCGGGAGCGGCGCCAAGCCCGAAGGCAATGTCGGCAGCGCCGGCAAGCTCGACAAATCATTCGGTAGCGCGGGCAACCCCTGCAGCAGCGCTGTCAGCTCCGGGGGCAGCGGCATGAGCTTTTGCAGTTCGGCCAGCGTGAGCGGATGCAGCCCGCAGCCCACGCCGATCGTGCGCTCGACCTTGGCAGCGGCGAGATTGTTCGTGTTCGCCGCGATATTGAGCCCAATCGCCACGCTGCCATTGATCAATTTTTCGGCGAACTGTCCCGCTTTGGCGCCGAGCGCGCTGCCCAAGATCTTGGACACGCGCGAGTTGGCCTCGACCGAGGCCAGCGCGCTGCATGGCAGCTGACCGCTGAGCGTCAGGGTCGCCTCCGAGTGATCGCTGCTGCGCACCAAAAGGCCGTTGCCCCGGAGCTCGAACGCGCCGGCCTTGAGCTTCGTGTCCGTCAAGACGATCCGGTCGCGCAGCGGCGGAATCGTGAAATTCGTATCGAAGGTGGTGGTGTCGCCGAAGATGAAGCCGTCGAGCTCGAAGGGGTGTGGGGGGACATAACCCTTCAGAGTAACGTTGGTCGTGCCCTGCACGGTGTCTGCGGCACCGGTGCCCACGAAAGACAGCGTCGTTTCGGAGCTCACGATCACGCCCGCCACCGGCAGCGGCATGCCGAGCGGCTTGGCCAAGCGCTCGGCTGGGGTAGGGGAGAGGCTGAATTTGGCGCTCGGCGTTGGCGGGTTGGGCGAAACCTGCACACGGAACGGCGCGCGGCCCAGATCCGCCTCGCCAAAGCCGAGCGCAATCGCCGAACCTTGGCGCGCGAAGCCCGCGCCGACCTTGCCCAAATCGACCCCGAGGAAACGCGCGTGCTCGGCGGCGAACTCGCCGCCGGAGCTGGTGCGTGAGAGCGACCCTGAGGAGACGTCGAGCCAGGGCGCGGCGCCCGCCTGCTCGAAGAACGCGGCATGCACGTTCTTCGCGCTGAGCGGGAGCGCGTACGCGCCTGGGTGCGCCTTGGTCCACTCGCTGAGCTCCAGCCCGACATTGGTGAGCGAGCCGAGGACTTGGCCCTCCACGTTCGTGAGCTCGATCGAAGTAGGCGTCAGCCCGTCGAGTGTCACGTCGATGCGGCCGACCTGAATGGCGACCGAACGCACGCGTTCGAGCGTGACTTTGACTTGCGTCACTTGCACCCAGCCCCAGCCGAAGGCGATGTCCTGCGGCTCGAGTGTGACGCCCTGGTCCTCGGCGGTGGAGAGCACCTTCTCTTCTACCCAATTGGGCAGCACGATTAATAGTGCCGCTGCCGCGCCGCCGAGCGCGAGCAGAGCCAGAATGCCGAGGACCAACAGCCAACGTTTCCCGCTCACGACCGGTACGCTACGATCTCTTGCCAGCGCAAGCCAACCGGGGTTTACGCTGTGCCCCTTTTCGTCACACTCCGATGCCCAACTACCTCACGCCAGAAGGCGCAAAAAAACTCGCACTCGAGCTCAATCAACTGGCGAGCGTCGAACGCCCGCGCGTGGTCCAAGAGGTCGCGGACGCAGCCGCGCAAGGCGATCGCTCAGAAAACGCGGAATACACCTACGGCAAGAAAAAGCTGCGCGAGATCGACAAGCGCATCCGCTTTCTGAGCAAACGCCTGGATGGTGCCGTGGTCGTCAAACAAGAAGAGGGCGCCCATCTGGAGGTGCGCTTTGGCGCGCGCGTGCAGGTCGTGGACGAAAACGAGAAACGCAGCGCCTACTTGATCGTCGGCCCCGACGAAGCAAACCCGTCGGAGGGTCGCATCAGTTTCCAATCGCCGCTCGGCAAAGCGCTGATGAAGCGCAAAGTGGGCGACGTCGTGACCGTGACGCGGCCGGCGGGAGAAATCGAGCTCGAGCTCGTCGCGATCGAGTACTGAAACCGCTCGCCGTGTTGCACGGCCGTGGCGGCGATCCGCACCGTCCGCGAATCATCGAGCTTTCTTTTGATGGTCACCGAGCTCGCCACTCGCCGGCAAAGCCTTCGGCGTCGCGGTTCGACCGGCATTCCCAGCCGCATCGCGATCGCGACGGTGCCCGCGAAAGTCCGACTTCAACCTAGCCGCGCTTGCATCGCGGCGAGCGTGCGCGCGATCGTCTCCTCGACCTGTTCTTGGCCGATCTCGCGCAAGAACTCGAGATATTCTTCGATCCGCGCGCGAACGGCTTCACTCGCTTCCGAATCGCCATGCACGAGCCGCGCGTCCTCGTCACTCAGATCGAAGTTGATGAATTTGCGGCAACGCGGCGCGCCGCACAGACACGGATCACGCTCGGGCTCGTTCTGAGTCACCCAGCCGTAGAAAATGGTCACCTCTTCGCCCGGCGCAATGGGCCGGGTGCATTGAATGCGCCCCTCGCGATCCGAGAAAATGGCCGCGTTCGGTTGGCAGCTGTGATTGCACAGCCAACCGCCGGGCACGCTCGTGTCCGGGATGATCACGGTCCACTTTTCGGACAAGAGCGTGAGCTTGCTCTCGGCTGCAGCGCTCGCCTCCGGATCTTCGACGTCGACTCGGCGTTGCTTGGGCGCATAGGGCGTGATGATGTCGCCGGGCTTGAAGCGGCGCTTGGCGAACACGCCGCGGCCGGCAATGCTTCGGTCTCGAAATTCCACCGGCGCCAGGCTGAACTTCGGCTTGTGCGGCTTGGGCATCGCTCGCTCCGGTCACTGCCGATTCAGTGTCTGTCGCGCGCGCTCGGCGAGTCCTTGAATCACCGCGTGAAAGCTGGACAAAGCCTGCAATTTGTCGGCGCCAAAGCGCGCTTCGAGTCCGCGATGGATGACCGGGACCTTCGCCGTCCCGCCGGTGGAGCAAACGCGATCGATGTCTGACGGGCTGAGGCCGGCGCGTGCGAGCACGTCGTCGAGACGGGTCAAGATGCTGGTCGAGACGCGCTGGCTGGCGCTTTCGAAGCGTTCACGCGTGAAGCTTTCGACGACGTCGATGCCGGGATACTCGAAGCGAAACGTGGCTGCCTCGGCGGACGAGAGCTCGCGCTTCTCTTGCTCGATGGCTTCGAACAGCTGAAACCCGAGGCCGTCCTCGATCAACGTCGTCAATTGATCGACGTGCTGCTTGTCCTGCTCGCCGGCCGAACCGGAACGTACGCCGCGCAGGAACTCGAGCACGTCGCGGCGCGCGAGCAGGCATATTTCGGCGGGGGAGCAGAGGCGCTCCATGAGCGGGGCCGGCATTTCCAGCCAGTTCGAGCCGAACGGCACCTGATAGCGCACGCGCGCGCCGAAGTGTTCGGCGATGCCGTGACGCATCAGCGAGCCGTCGAAGGCGTCGCCGGCTTGCGCGACGCCGCCGATCGCGAGCACTTCGAGCTCGGTGCGCTCGGACGGGTCGAGGCGCGCAACGGTGAAATCCGAGGTGCCGCCGCCGAAGTCGGCAACCAAGAACGTGTGCGCGCCGGGCTTGGTGGTGCCGAAATCATAGGCGGCCGCGAGTGGTTCGGGACAGAAGTGAATGTCCTCGAATCCGGCAAACTCTGCCGCGCGTCGCAAGCGCGCTTCGGCGAGCGCGTCGGCTTGGTCATCGTCACTGAAGCGCGCGGGCCGCCCAAGCATCACGCGGCGCACGTCCTGCTCGAAGTAGGCGTTCGCGCGCTTGCGCATCTCGCGCAGAAACATGCCGACCAGCTCTTCGAGCGTCACTTTACGAGTGCCGATGCGCGTGTCGTTGAAGCTCTGCATGGGTAAGAATCGCTTCACCGAGCGAATGAAGCGCCCTCGCAGGCCTTGCGCGACGTAATCAGTGAGCGCGCCGGCCCCGTATGACCACACTGAGTCGTCCGAAAAGAATAAGATGCTGCGAAATACGCTCGGATCGAGCGCCCGCTCGTCGAGCGGAATCGGCGGATGCGTGGCGTCTCGGTTCGCGGCGGCGAGCAGCGAGTTGCTGGTGCCGAAATCGATCGCGTACATTTCGGGAACGAAGGCGTGGGGCATGCGGATCGGCAGCGTCAGAGAAACAAGTCCGGCAACAATTGTTCGCTCGGTACGCTCGCATAGCGCGATAGATCGGTCACGCCCGCGCTGGCCAGCACGTCTTCGTCGATCGCAAAATTGCCGGTGAATTCACGGCTCGGTCGGGTCAAGATCACGTGCGCGGCGTCCGCTACGATGTCCACGCTGCGCGCACGCGCCATCGCCGGATCGCCGCCGAGCAGGTTCTGCACGGCAGCCGTCGCGATCACCGTGCGCGGCCAGAGCGCGTTCACCGCGATGCCGCGTGGGCGAAGCTCCTCGGCCAGCCCCAGCACACACAAACTCATGCCGTATTTGGCGATCGTGTACGCCAAGTGCGGCGAAAACCACTTTTTGTCCAGGTTGAGCGGCGGTGAGAGCATCAAGATGTGCGGATTGTCGCTGTTCGTGAGCGCGGGAATGCACGCCTTCGAGCACAAGAAGGTGCCGCGCGTGTTGATCTGGTGCATCAGATCGTAGCGCTTCATCTCGGTCGAAAGCGTGCTGGTCAGCGAAATTGCGCTCGCGTTGTTCACGAGCACGTCGATCCCGCCGAACGTGGCAATGGTTTTGGCTACCGCTGCTTCGACCTGATCCTCGAAGCGCACGTCGCACACGCAGGCGATCCCGCGTCCCCCCGCTGCTTCGACCGCGGCGACGGTTTCGTGCACGGTGCCCGCGAGCTTCGGATTCGGCGCGTCGGTTTTGCCGAGGACCGCGATGTTGGCGCCGTCTTGGGCCGCGCGCAGCGCGATGGCGCGCCCGATGCCTCGGCTTGCGCCCGTGATCAGCAGCGTTTTTCCGGAAAGACCGACCATGTTCTGAGTATTACCCCGAGCGAGCCGCGCTCCGCACTGGGCCCGCCGAAATCAGGGCGATTCAGTAGCCGAAATCGGTGCCGCCGCCGGTCGCGGGCTTGCTGCCGCCGGGCTTTTTGCCGGTCGTGCGCGGCGCGGTGTGACCGGCCGGGGCGCGTACCGCCGGCGGCTTCGCGGTGGCGGCCGTCTTGACCTCTGCGCTACTCGACGCGGGCGGCGGCGCTACGGCGACAGTGGCGCTCGGCGCTACGGGCGCTTGCGTCGGCACGGGCTCGGCCGTGGGCTTCTCGGCCGCGGACGCACTCGGCGCCACGCTGGCCGAGCCGCTATGCATCACCTTGACCGCCGCCAATGCGCCGCCGCCGAGCACCAAAATGCCGCCCGCGGCCAGGGCGATCAACAGCCCGGTGTTGTTCTTCGGAACTTCGCCTTCGGTCTTCGACCAATTGGCACCGGTCGATAGCCCGCTCTTTGCGGCAACTTGTGGCGCCGCAGCCGCGACGCCAAATGCGGGGAGCGCACCGGTGACGTCGGCGACCTTCATGCCGCGGCCTGCCTGATAGTCGCGCAGCGCCTGGGCAAATTCTTCGCAGGTTTGAAAGCGGTCGCCCACCTCGCGCGCCATCGACTTCAAGATGATGGCTTCGAACGCAGGGTCCAAGCTCGGATTCAAGGTGCGCGGGGAGGGCGGATCGGACAGCACGATCTTGAACAGGAGCTCATTGAACGTCTTGCCGTCGAAGGGCACGGCGCCGGTCACGCACTCGTACAAGATGACGCCCATGGCATAGAGATCGCTGCGGGCGTCGGCTTCGCGGCTGCCGTTCGCTTGCTCCGGGGACATGTAATAGGGCGTGCCCATCACCGAGCCCGTCTTGGTCATCTTCATGCCCTCGTTGCTCAGTTGGCTGAACTTCGAGATGCCAAAATCGATGATCTTGACGTAATCGGGCGTGCCCGCCTTCTGCTTGAGCACGAACAAATTCTCGGGCTTTAGATCGCGATGGATGATGCCCGCTTGATGCGCGGCAGACAGTCCGGCGAGGGCCTGGAGCACCAGCGGAATGGCCTGCTCGGCGGTGAGCTGACGCAAGCGCTCGATGCGCCCGTTCAGCGGCTCACCGTCTAGGAACTCCATGACCATGAAGCGGTCGCCGGTCGGCAACGCGCCCAGGTCGAGCACCTCCAAGATGTGATCGTTGCCGATGCGGCCGGCGGCCTGCGCTTCGCGTTCGAAGCGCGCCACGATGTCGCCGTTCATGGCGGCTTCTCCGAGCAGCACCTTGATCGCGACGCGGCGAGCGATCGAGATGTTCTCGCCCTCGTACACCTCGCCCATCCCGCCCTGTCCAATCAGCCGAACGATGCGATACTTGTCTTGAATGATTTGGCCGGGCTGAAGCATAGGTGCCTCGCTCAGTGTATCGCGGGCGCCTTCGGTCGTCGCCAAGTTTGGCCAAGAAGGGCTGTCTTTTTCCGGTGTGAGCGCACGCCCGCGGACTGCGGTTTACGGGCCGATAAACAGCCGCCGCTACTTTTCGCGAGTTTTCTCGCGCCGGACCGGGTTGGCCACCCCGAGTGTTGGTTTCGCATACACTCCCGCCGCTGATGGCGGATCTCGAGCCTACGGGCGAGCGACAGACGGTCAAGGGCCGGCCCACGGTCGTGCTCTTGATCTTGATCGGCTCCTGCGCTGCATTTGGTTACACCATCTACCGCCTACTCAAGGGCATGCATTGGTGACTGGGGCAGCCATCGCCGATGTCTCGAGCGTTGGCTACGCCCGGCGAGGGGTTTGCTAAGAGTCTGGACATGGAGGAGCGCCCGCGCGTGATCTCGGTCTGTTTCGTCTGTCTCGGTAACATCTGTCGTTCGCCCACCGCTGAGGGCGTATTTCGACATTTGGTCGACGAAGCCCAGCTCGGGCATGCGTTCGAAATCGACAGCGCGGGCACGGCCGGCTACCACAGCGGCGAGCCACCCGACAGCCGAGCACGCGCGGCCGGCAAGCGCGCGGGCATCCGGATCGGCGGCCGCGGCCGGCAATTCAAGGCCGCGGATTTTTCACGCTTCGACTACGTGATCGCGATGGACGCTGCGAACCTGGCCGAGCTGCAGGCGCTCGCGCCATCGACCGAGGCAGCGCAGAAGCTGCGCCTGATGCGCTCGTTCGACCCCGTGGCTCCGGTGGGCGCGCCCATCCCCGATCCTTATTACGGCGCCGAGCGCGATTTCGACGAGGTGCTCGAGCTGTGCCGAACGGCGTGCCGGCATTTGCTCGCGGAAATTCGCGCGCAGCACGGCCTATGATCGACCGCGCGCTGCAAGCTCGCGTTGAAGCAAAGCTCGGTCAGCGCGTGGAGCGCGCGTCATCGCTCGCTGGCGGCGACATCAATCTGGCGTTCGAGCTCGAGTTGGCAAAAGGTGAGCGGCTGTTCCTGAAGACCAACCCCAGCGCGCCGTCCGAGATGTTTGCGGTCGAGGCGCGCGGGCTCGAGCTACTGGCGCAAGCGCGCGCGCTGCGCGTGCCCAAGGTCGTGGCTGCGTCGGCGGCCGGTGAACGGCCCAGCTTTCTCTTGCTCGAATTCATTCGCTCCGAGAAGCCGCGTGCGGACTTTGCTGATCGGCTCGGCCAGGGCTTGGCCGCGCTCCATCGCGCACCCAGGTCGGGTTTTGGGCTCGATCACGCGAATTTCATCGGGCCACTCGAGCAGCGAAACCGCGAGCACCCGAGCTGGGCCGAGTTCTATCGCGCCGAGCGGCTCGAGCCGCAGCTGCGCGCAGCGATTGATGGCGGCCGCGCCCCGCGCGCGTTGGCCCGCGATTTCGAGCGCCTATTTCAGGCACTGCCAGAGCTCGTGGGCGAGCCGGAGCCGCCCGCGCTCGTGCACGGCGATCTGTGGTCGGGCAACGTGCACGTCGATGAGCAGGGCGCGCCGTGCTTGATCGATCCGGCGGTGTACGGTGGTCAGCGCGAGGTCGATCTGGCGATGATGAAGCTGTTCGGCGGCTTTTCAGCCCGAGTTTTTGCCGCGTATCACGAGGCATTCCCGCTCTCGCCCGGGCACGAGGCGCGCGTGCCGCTTTACCAATTGTATCCGTTGCTCGTGCACGTAAACCTGTTCGGTGGCGGCTATCTCGATTCGGTTCGGCGTGCCCTCGCCGTTTACTGCTGAGGATCAGCCGGCAGCGGATCGGCCAGCGCGCTCGGATCACAACCGAAGCGAGGCTGATCCGGGATTGTGCCCGGTCCGCTCAAAATGGTGATTCCGAAGTGGCCGGTGAAGGGGCCGGTGAGTAAGCCCGTGGTGATGCCCGTGAGCGTGCCGCAATAGAATGTGCGCACGCCGCAGATCCGACCCTCGAGCGTCATCGACGAAGTGACGGGCGTGCCGTAAAGCTGCGGGTTCGCGCGGCCGTCCAGGGTCGACTCCGGGATCGGCGCGCTGAGCTGCCCTTGGTCGAGCGCGATGGGGCCGACCTCGAGCGCCGGTCCGACCAAGTCGTGGCGATTCATGGCGTCGAGCGCGCGATACGCAAAATGCACGCCGGTCGTCCCTTCGATCGCCGGTGTGTCGATGGTGCCCAGAAACAAGATTGGTTTGCCGGGAATCAAATTGGTATCGAGCGCGAGCAGCGCCGGGCCCTGGACGATATTGGGGTCCGGGGGCAGGCAAGCGCCGTTCTCATCCGCGCCATCGGCATCCGCGTCCGCCGCACCGTCGAGCCCGGAGTCGGGTTCCGCGCGCAAGCGGCTCTTGAAATCATCGTAGCGGCCGGCCGCGTCGGCACAGCCGAAGAAGAAGAGCCCGCTCGCGCCTGCGAGCAGCAATGAGGGGCGGAGTGAGCGAAGCTTCATGGGACTGAGTAGCGCCGGCCCGGAAGCGTACGAGGGTTACGTGGGCGGCGCAAATCCCCAATCGTACCGCGCTCTACCCGAGCCACGAGGTGCGGCGGTTTCCCGCACGTCGTGCTGTCTTCGTCGCTAGTCGCGCGTCTGACAGCGCAAGAAAATCCAGCAACGAGCTTCTGCCGTGACCGATGAAGAGGCGACCCCAATGTCGGACGGCGGCCATGAACCAAGCAACGACACGCGACCGGCAGGGCAGTTGCATTCGTCGCCGTCGCGTCGAGGCTGTGCGCGAGACCTCGCAATAGGGCCAGCTCGGTCGTGACGGACCCGAAGCAACCGCATGACGCGCTATTCAAGAAGACGTTTTCGGACGTTGAGCACGCCGCCGCGGAGTTTCGTGCAGTGTTGCCCGCGAAGCTCGTGGCGCGCACGGATTTTTCAACGCTGGCGCTTTGCGCGGGCAGCTACATCGACGAAGCTCTATCAGGTTCACAGTCGGACCTGCTGTTTTCGGCGCGAGTGGCCGGAAACCCGGCGCTGCTCTATGTATTGTTCGAGCATCAGAGCAGCCCGGACAAGCTGATGCCACTTCGGCTGCTCGGCTATGTAGTTCGCATCTTGATGCGTCACGTCGACGAAGCGAAGACGGTCCCCGCGCTGCCATTGCCAGTGGTTGTTCCGATGGTGCTGCACCACGGCGAAGCTGGCTGGTCAGTTGCGGTACGGCTTGAAGACTTGTTTGATCGCCATTTGGTCGAGGAGGCCGGCCTCTCGGAATTGATCCCGCGGCTCAGCTTCGTGCTGGACGACCTGAGCCACGTGACCGATGAAGAGCTCGAACGACGCGCGCTCGGCCTGCTCCCGGTGCTGACACTCTGGGCGCTTCGCGATGCACGGAGCCCAGAACGCCTAGCGCGTTCATTGGGGCGCTGGGCAGGAGCCATGGCCGAGCTCCTGGCTGCGCCCAACGGTCGGGAGGCGCTCTGGACGCTTTTCCGCTATATTGCCGTGGTTGCCGACGATTCCGTGGCCGCAACGCTCAGCCGTGCACTCGATGCTGCTGAGCCCGAAGTCAAGGACGCCCTCATGACCCTCGCAGAAAAATGGAAAGCTGAAGGCGAAGCTAGAGGCGAAGCTAGAGGCGAAGCTAGAGGCGAAGCCAAAGGCCGCGTCGAAGGCCGCATTGAAGGTAAGGCCGAGACACTGCGCAAGCTCTTGACGTTCAAGTTTAGCGAGCTCAGCGAGAGAACGGCGCTGCGTATTGCGAGCGCGAGCGAAGCGGAGCTCGATCGCTGGATCGAGCGGGTGCTGACTGCTGACACGCTGGACGCTGTCATCGACGGCTAGGTTGCGGGAAGAGGCAACGTGACGGAGGCGCTTCGCCAAGACAGTGGTTGCCGACGATTCCGTGGCCGCAACGCTCAGCCGTGCACTCGATGCTGCTGAGCCCGAAGTCAAGGACGCCCTCATGA
>Ga0207667_10002058_pt1 | contig 25222 bp, 17 predicted proteins | sample KBSCornC52_FD_184301 | JGI IMG/M metagenome (GOLD analysis project Ga0207667, IMG submission 184301) | Corn rhizosphere microbial communities from Kellogg Biological Station, Michigan, USA - KBS Corn C5-2 (SPAdes) (version 2) | ecosystem: Host-associated > Plants > Roots > Rhizosphere > Soil ...
GTTAGTCACGAAAGTGCGCTTGAAAATGGGTTGCGTCTGATCGTGCGCGGCTGGAAAGACCGCGATCGCGATTTCGTTCGGCTGCTTGCGTCCCGCGCCGCTGCGGCTGCTCATTCAACGGCAGTCTTTTTCTGTGCCGAAGAAGCCGACCCGGTGCGCGTCTTTCTCGCCCGCAGCCCGGACCTGAAATTCAACTGCGGTGTAATCCTGCGCGAAGCGCTCGCAAGCCTTGGCCTGCGCGGCGGAGGTTCACCCGATCTCGCCCAGGGAGAAGTACCCGCCACTCAGGAGCCTCTTTTGCGAACGTCAGTCTCGGATGCAATTCTCCGAGCCGTCGCCGACACGAAGGGCTAACACTGAAGATCGCCGAGATTCATCCGATTGGAAAGCGCATCTCGATTGTTAGACCGCCGGACTTGCGATTGAAAGCGCGAAGATCCCCTTTGTGGAGTTTCACTGACCGGTCGGCAATCGCAAGTCCCACGCCGAATCCACCTGTCTGCGGACTGCGGGCCTGGTCAACCTTGTAGAACGGCCTGAAAATCGACTCGATCTCCTCGTCCGGAATTCCCGGCCCGTGGTCGCTGACCTGTATGCTGGCCATCTTCCGCGAACCATCCAGAACCGACGCAGTCCGGATCTCGACCGCAGTTCCCTCTTCGGTGAAACGGATGGCATTGCGAACTACATTCTCAACCGAGCGATAGATCAGCTCTCTGCGGCCGACAATCTCGAGCCTTTCCCCAGGTTCGAAACTGACAGAGCAATTCCGCTGGTGCGCCTCATAGTTCGCGTCAGACACAATCTCCAAAACCAGATCGTTCAGTGCAACTCGCTCGAATCCCACCCCGTCTTCGTTCGCCTCCATTGAAGAGAGGGTCAGCAATTGCCCAATGAGCTGGTTGAGCCGCTCCGTCTCTCGCTGGATGCGATCGAGATGCGTCACCATTGTCGAGTCAGCATCATCTCGCGCGAGTTCGAGAGCCACACTCGCACGCGCCAGTGGCGATCGCAACTCATGGGACACATCGCGAAGCAGCATCTTCTGCGCGTTCACGAGTGACTCGAGGCGTTCAGCCATGTGATTGAAATCGTGTACGAGAGCATCAAATTCGTCCCCATGAAGAATTGAACGCTTCCGATTCTCCTTTACCCTCGCACTTAGACGTCCCAAAGCAAGCTGGCGGGCGGCCTCACGCAGGTTGATCACCGGGCGCGTGAAAATCATTACCAGAACAAACGTGGTGAGTCCTCCCACCGCCACTGCCACCAGCAATTGCGGGAACGCAAAATGCAGCAGATCGCCATACCACGTGTGCCGCTCGCGATGAACAGAAACCATAAACCGAAACCGCTGGCCACTCGCAGAAGTGACTGGAAGCGTCCAGACAGTTTCCTGACCGAGTTGCCTGCCATATATCTCGGTTGTGGTGGGAACCTGCGCCTCAACCGCGAACGACCGGCTCCCACACACCGTTTTGCCGTTCTCGTCAACAAGCGCAAATGCATTCCCGCGCTGCTGCGCAGATCCTTCAAACCCTGTACATCCCCTGGCATCGAATGCCTGCATCGCCTGCGAAGCCTCCGTGCGCAAGCTGGAGAATGCCGGATCGAGCATAGACGCTGGCCGCGGAAACCGGCGCGCAAGAATCAAAGCCGTCGAGATCAGAAAGATCAATGTCTGAGCAATCCAGAAGATGATGAAGATCTTGAAGAACAGGCTCCGCATGCGTCAGTCCCCCGCCTCTATCGCGTCGCGATCCACCACCAGCTGATAGCCTGCGCCGCGAATCGTCTTCACCTGATTCTCATCCGACCCACTCTGGCTCAGCTTCCTGCGCAGCCGGCTTACGTGCATATCGAGACTGCGATCGAAGGGATCGAACGGGCGGCGAAGTACCGATTGCGACAGGTCCTCGCGGCTGACAACTTTTCCCGGCGATTGCATGAGTGCCTCAAGCAGGCTGAACTCTACGTCTGTAAGCTCGACCCTCGCGCCAGCTCTCAACACCCGCCGCGCCGCCGTATCCAGCTCAAGATCTCCCACGCGCAGCACCGCAGGGGATGTCGCCGGTGCTGAACTATTGCGGCGGAGAATCGCTCGCATACGCGCGAGCAGTTCGCGCGGGTTAAATGGCTTGGGCAGGTAATCATCTGCGCCAATCTCCAGCCCCACAATGCGATCCACATCTTCTCCACGAGCGGTGAGCAGAAGCACATTGACAGAGGACTCGGCCCGAATCCGCTTCAGCACTTCAAATCCATCCATGCCGGGAAGCATCACGTCCAGAAGGATCAGCGCCCACGGCCGCTGTTGTGCAGCCCTGAGCCCAAGATCGCCGCGATGCGCAGTTTTGACGCGAAAATCGTTCTTGCCCAGGTACTCGGTGAGCATGGAGCAAAGCTCAACATCGTCGTCGATGAGAAGAACGTCTTCCACCAGAACTCCCGCTTTCTTAAAAGGCTACGCCCTTATCCACCGCGAAACACAGCAGAAATGTAACAAATCGTCACGAGTTCGTTACAGATCGTTACACGGCTTTACTCATCGTGACAGCACGTGAGTGCCGCTTGAGTTGTTCTGGTATCAGCCCATTTGGAGTGAACCATCATGCTCAAGCAAACTCTACTTTCCCTCGCCTGTGTCACAGCATTGCTTTTCGGAATGTCCGCAGGAAACCTGGCAATGGCCCAATCAGCGACAGGTGAAATCCGCGGCGTTGTTACTGACCCAACCGGAGCAGTGATCGCTTCGGCCAGCGTCGTCCTCGCGTCCAGCGACGGCGTGACCAGCAAAACCGCGAGTGGCCGCGATGGCGCCTTTCAGTTCTCTGCTGTGAAGCCGGGCACCTACATCCTTGTCATCGAGGCAAAGGGCTTTGCCACAACGACCATTGACAGCATCGATGTTGAGCCGGGCAAGCTCGTGCAGGAATCGGCAAAGATGCAGCTGCCTGTCGAGGAGCAGCAGGTGGAGGTCAAAGGAGATACTCTTGGCGTCAGCACAAGCGCCGACAACAACGCCAGCGCCACCGTGATCAAGGGCAAGGATCTCGATGCCCTCTCCGACGATCCTGATGAGCTTCAGAGCGAATTGACCGCACTCGCCGGTCCAGCGGCCGGACCCAACGGCGCGCAAATCTTTATCGACGGATTCACCGGCGGCCAGCTTCCCCCCAAATCGTCGATTCGCGAAATCCGCATCAATCAAAATCCGTTTTCAGCGCACTATGACAGGCTCGGTTACGGCCGTATTGAGATTCTCACCAAGCCGGGCACGGACAAGCTGCACGGCAATGTAATGATCATGGGCAATGACTCAGCATTCAACTCGCTGAATCCGTTCGTCAGAGAGGAGCCGTCGTACTACACCACATTCATGAACGGCAGTATCGGCGGCCCACTCGGAAAGAAGGCCTCCTGGTTCGGCAGCGTCTTCAACCGCAACAACGCCTCAAACTCCATCATTAACGCTGAAGTGCTCGATGCGAATTCAAATGTATCGAACTATAAAGCCGCTGTTGCCAATCCTCAGTCGCGCCTCGACATCAGCCCACGCTTCGATTTTCAACTTAGCGACAAGAACACCCTGACCGTTCGTTACATGTTTGACCGCCAGAAGCAGACCAACAGCGGAGCGTCGCTGTTTGCACTCGAGTCGCAGGCATACGACGTTTCGAATTACGAGAACAGCCTGCAAGTCAGCGATACGCAGGTACTCAGCGCGAATGCCGTCAACGAGACCCGTTTCCAGTACATCCGTGCGCACAACAATCAGACTCCGCACAGCACCGATCCCACCATTACAGTCGCAGGCGCGTTTACCGGCGGCGGCAGCAACGCCGGCGTGATTCGCGACAACCAGGACCGGTTTGAGCTGGAGAATCACACAACCGAAGTTAAAGGACCGCACGCAATCGAATTCGGCGGGCGCCTCCGCCTCACGCACGATGCCAGCTCATCCACCTCAGGGTTCAATGGCAACTACATTTACACATCTCTCGCCAGCTACGCGGCCAAAATTCCGTCCGAATATGACATCACGGTCGGGAACGCGCACACCAGCGTTTCTGTGTTCGACGCAGGCCTCTTCTTCCAGGACGACTACAAGCTTCGTCCGAATCTCACCCTAAGCTACGGACTCCGTTATGAAGCGCAGAATCAGATCGGCGATTACATGGACTGGGCGCCTCGCATTGGCGTCGCATGGGCTCCAAAGCGCGGCTCCGGCCCAGCTAAAACAGTAGTCCGCGCTGGATACGGCTGGTTCTTTGACCGCTTCGGCTCCAACTACGTCCTCAATGCGATCCGGCAAAACGGAGTGAATCAACAGCAGTACGTCGTCAAGAATCCGGCCTTCTATCAGAATGCCCCGTCAGCCAGCGACCTTTCCTCCCTGAGCACCGTAGCCCCCACGATTTACCAGATCGCACCGAATCTGCGGGCGGGCCTCAACATGCAAGCGGCAATCGGCGTCGAGCATCAGTTCGGCAAAATTGCCACCACATCGGTGACCTACGTAAACTCCCGCGGCATCCACCAGTTCCTGACCGACAACGTGAATGCATTTCTTCCCGGCACATTCGATGCCGCAACCGGAACCGGTACTCGCCCCAACGGAATCAACGAAAACATCTATCAGTTCCAATCGGGCGGCGTATACAACCAGAATCAGCTCACGGTCAACTACTCAGTTCGCGCCAAGCGCGTCTCTCTGTTCGGGTTCTATATGCTTGGTTTCGCGAACGCCGACACCTCCGGAGCAAATTACTTCCCTTCCAACCAGTTCAATCCCCGCGCCGACTACGGACGCGCCAACTTCGACGTTCGCAACCGCTTCCTCCTCGGCGGCAACCTGCAAGGCCCCTACGGAGTTTCGTTCAGCCCCATGCTGGTGGCGAATTCAGGCTCGCCCTACAACATCGTCGTTGGCCAGGATCTGAACGGCGACAATGTGTTCAACGATCGTCCTGCGTTCGCCACTGCCGCAAGCACAAATGCAATCCAGACGAGCTACGGGAATTTCGACCTCAATCCCTCAGCAGATGCTGCACGCATTCCTTACAACTACGGAACCGGCCCGGGCCAGTTCAGCATGAACGCCAGAATAAGCAAGTCCTTCGGGATCGGGCCCAGAGTCGAGGGCGGAACGGTCGCCCGCGGCTTCGGCGGCCCCGGCGGTGGTGGGCCTCCTTCGGGCGGCGGTCCTGGCGGAGGTGGCCCCCCGGGTGGCGGCCTCGGCCCCGGCGGTTTGAGCAGCAGCGGCGGACCGCCACGCATGGATCAGGTTGTCCCGCGCAGGTACTCGCTGACGTTCGCAGCAATGGCGCGCAACATCTTCAACAACGTCAACCTCGCGCAGCCGGTGGGCGTTCTTCAGTCCCCGCTCTTCGGCAAATCAAATTCGCTGGCCGGTGGATTCTTCTCCTCCCCAGCCTCAAACCGAAGCATCGATTTGCAAGTAAACTTCAACTTCTAGCTGTTCCGAAAACGATGGCGGCGGGCTTCTCTGGCCCGCCGCTTTCTTTTTGCATAGATATTCCGAGTAGAACCCAGCGACAAAGTTCCTCTGGTAAGTACCTCGAATCCTGCTACAGCAAACCGCCACATATCCAGAAGAATTCGCCCGTCCATCGGCAACTCAATCCCCGCCAGACGTCATCCACCGTGTGTGCCGAAATTGCGAACCTTCAAAGCAGATCCGTAAGTTCAACCCTCCCCCGCACACGACAGAAAGTTCCGCATACAGAAACGAACGCCCCAATGACAAAGGAGCGACTTATGACACCAGGCAACTCGAAACTCTCGTCGAAAAAAGGTCCAAAAGACCTCTTGAAATCCAAAGGCGTACTGGTCGGAATCACGGCGCTCATGGCCTACGGAGTAACTCGCCGCTCGAAAACCGGTTTGGCTCTTGCCACAGCAGGCAGTCTGCTGGCCCTGAACGCATCGCGTTCTCGCAAAGAGACCCAGTCTCATACGCGCGCCAGATTTCTCGTCAACGCTTCGCCTGAACAGGCTTACGAACTCTGGCGCGACTTCGCCAATATTGCTCGCTTTATGCGCCACGTAAAATCCGTCCAGGTTCTCGATGACACTCATTCAGAATGGATAATTCTCGGCCCCATGGATGCTGAAATCCGCTGGTATGCCGAAATCACTGAAGACGTAAAGAATGAGCGAATCTCCTGGAGATCACGGCCTGATTCGATCGTGCAGACGAGCGGTTCCGTGGAGTTCCAGCCCGACCGCATCGGTCGTGGAACATACGTGTCGGCAACGGTAAGGTACACACCCGGTGGTCAGCTCTCGAAAGCAATCGCCACCATGCTGGGCAAACATCCTCAGTTCATGGTTCGCGAAGACCTTCGCCGTTTCAAAGCACTGCTCGAAACTGGCGAGGTTCCCACCACGCTCGGCCAGACACATGGTCCGCGCGGCGTCCACGGCTCCGTGGAGCAGGTGCTCTTCCGCGAAACCGGAAATCTGGCGGAGCCTCAGGCTGCTCACGCCTACAGCAAGACTGCCTAAAACGAACCTCTAACTTATAAGGAGACTTCTATGAAAGCGGTTTGCTGGATGGGTAAGGAAAACATGCAGGTCCACAATGTTCCTGACCCCACAATTCTCAACCCGCGGGATGCGATCGTTCGCATCACCAGCACCTGCATCTGCGGATCCGATCTGCATCTCTACGACGGCTTTATCCCGACCATGGAGCAGGGCGACGTGGTTGGTCACGAGTTCATGGGTGAAGTTGTCGAGGTCGGCCCCGGTATCAGCAGAGACAAACTCAAGGTTGGCGATCGCGTCGTCGTCCCCTTCACAATCGCCTGCGGCAAGTGCCAGTCCTGCGAAGACAAGCTCTGGTCCTGCTGCGACAATTCCAACCCAAACGCCTGGATTGCCGAAAAGATGATGGGCTACTCACCCTCCGGTCTCTTCGGCTACACCCACATGTTGGGCGGCTACGCCGGCGGGCAGGCGCAATTCGCCCGCGTACCGTTTGCAGACGTAGGCCCCATCAAAATTCCCGACGGCATCCCCGACGAGAAAGTAATCTTCCTCTCCGATATTTTCCCCACCGGCTACATGGGCGCCGAGAACTGCAACATCCGCCCCGGCGACACCATTGCGCTTTGGGGCTGCGGCCCTGTCGGGCAGTTCGCCATCCGCAGTTGCTTCATGCTGGGAGCGGGCCGAGTCATCGCCATTGACTGCGTCCCCGAGCGGCTCGAAATGGCGCGTGCCGCCGGAGCAGAAACACTCGATTTCAGCAAGGTCGACGTGCTCGAAGCATTGCGCGACATGACCGGCAATCAAGGACCCGACGCCTGCATGGACGTGGTCGGCATGGAAGCCTCGGGACACGGCGTGGTCTTCATGATGGATCGCGCCAAGCAGATGATGCGCACGCAGATGGACCGCCCCGTCGTTCTCCGTCAGGCAATCATCGCCTGCAAAAAAGGCGGAACGGTATCCGTGCCCGGCGTCTATGCCAGCTTCATCGATAAGGTCCCCTTCGGTGCGTACATGAACAAGGGCCTGACCATGAAGACCGGACAGACTCACATGATGCGCTACATGCAGCCCCTGCTGGAACGCATCGAACGCGGCGATATCGACCCGTCCTTTGTCATCAGCCATGTACTGCCGATTGACCAGGCGCCGGAAGCCTATCGCACGTTCCGTGACAAGCGCGAGCGGTGCACCAAAGTGGTTCTCAAACCTTGGGAAACCGCCGCCGCTGCATAACCCCGTACTTCAACACCGCCTCATTGTCCCGGGGAGGGAGCACCAGCTTTCTCCCCGGGCAATTAGGACATAGCCGACCCGAATTCCGATCCGCCCCCGCACCTCTTGCCCATCCCTGCACCCGCCCGCAGGTGGATAGCCCCGTGACGTCCAGAACTTTTTTTCGAAACACTGAAACGCCCGCCCTCCCCGATTCACTATTCCGCTGAAAGCACGATCTGCAAACCACCAGGATGTGGCCTGATCCGCCACTCCATTCTCAGCGCTTCAGAGCACCCCTGAGAATTTCCTTGCCACGTGCCAAGCAAGACTTGGCCCCTATCAATTGCAACCTGAGGAATGGATATGCCCTCCCCCGTCGGCACGACCTCCCCCACAACGTTGCAGCCGGCCCTGGAGCTCATATATCTGGCTAAACTCCAGCCCGAGCTCGCCAGCCAAAGCCTGCGAAAGCTACTACTCGCAAATCCCAACTACTTCGAGAACCTTCCCGAGAGCTCCTTCAAAGTCGTCCTCAATATGAACGGGGACACAGCATTCGAAGGCCTGGGTTGCGTCAGCTACATCCCGCTTCTCGATCAGCTTTACGCCTCCGTTCAGCTCAAACGCGATTGGGGCTACTCGCTCAACCTGCACGATTCGTGTTCCCGCGAATACGTCCGGTTCTATCTTTCCTTCGATCACGGCGTCACCTGGCACAACGAGGGTCTTACTGCCAGCAACGTCTCCGATGAGCCTGGAGCCAGACCCCGCATCCACCTTGTGACCAAACGGATCGAACTTCGCGAGCGGCTCCAGTCCGCTGAACATACGCCCGTCGTTCGCGCAATTCTCTCCTGGAACTCGCCTCCGCCACCGGACGCGCCCGATTGGACCCCCTTATGGGGCAACGTCCTGGACACTCGAATTCACACCGTACGACCAGATGCTTGTCGGACGGATCGCCTGCAAACCGGGTCCTGGGTTCATCTTGCAGAGCGGTCCGGTTCGGAGGGACGTGTGGGACGTGCCTCCGATTTATCCGACTCGGGCCCGGCCGGAGTCCCCGCTCCAGCCGGGCTCCCTTCGGCAACCAAACTCCAGACCGAGGATTCCGGGGTATTCGCGCGGTAGTTCACTGTCGCGCAGTTCGATGGAACCTCAGGTCTGATTGCAGCAACTTTGTTTTTGCCTTGGTTCTCTCCAGTCTTGTCGATCTGGTCCTGGCAAGGAGCCGGATCGACCAGCTTCTCCAGTGGCAGGCGCTTTCCCCGAGGCAGCCTGCCCCTTGGAGAAGAAACATCGCCTTTCCCGGGGTGGCCGCGTAAGCGCCGCCGAGGTTCTGAGTGTGCCCAAGTCTTCCCATCGCTGTTCTCAGCCTGAAAAGCGGCAAATACAATACTCTCGTAACTCTCGCCAAACGTTTGGGATGTTATACTTACGTCCTCTTAGCTTTTCGGGGACTGCTTTGCAATTTCATGCATTCGATGCGGCTTACATCGAAAATCTCCGCGCTGGGGAACCCCGCACTCAGGAGCATTTCGTTGCGTACTTCACCGAATTGCTTCATCTGAAGCTTCGCTCGCGGCTCCACTCCCCCCATGCGATTGAAGACGTGCGTCAGGAGACATTTGCCCGAGTTTTTGCAGGCTTGAGAAAGCCCGGCGCCCTGCGCCAGCCCGAAAGCCTCGGCGCCTTCGTAAACACAGTTTGCAATAACGTCCTCTTCGAACATTACCGGGCCGCCTCACGCAGCGAATCTCTCGATGAAGAGGGCGCCCGCGAGCTGCCCTCGACCTACGCCGACGCCCACAGCATTGCGGCTGCCAGCCAGATCAAGGTCAAAGTCGGGCAAATCCTCCTTGGTATGCCGGTTAGAGACCGATCGCTCCTCAAAGCCATCTTTTTTGACGAACGTGACCGGGATGAGATCTGCCGCGAGTTCGGCGTCGAGCGCGAATACCTTCGAGTTCTGCTCCACCGCGCAAAACAGGATTTCAAGGCCGAGTACCTAAAAAAGCTCGGTGGAGAACTCTATCAAGGCAAAAGTTGAAACGGGTTGGAGTGCTGAATCACCATCCAATTGATGAGTTCAGCCTGGAAAAGACGATGGATCACGGAGAAGCAATACAAATGATGGCGGCGGAGCGTTACCTGCTCGATGAGCTCACAGCCGACGAGCGCGATTCATTCGAACAACACTTATTCGGTTGCGAAGAGTGCGCCCTCGATCTGCGAGCAGGCGCTGCTTTCATGAGCGAGGCCAAGAGCCAGCTCTCAAAGATGGCCACAGAACCTGCCCCGTCCCCTTCTGCTCTGCCTTCCAATACCAAGCTTCAAACGAAGAAGACATCCTGGTCCTGGCTCTGGCAGCCGGCCTTTGCCGTGCCCGCATTCGCCGTGATGCTCGGCGTCATCGCTTACCAGAATTTCTCCGCCATTCCCTCCCTGCGCAGAGCCGCAACCGAGCCGCAGATTGCCTACTCCAACCCTATTCATATCGGCACACGAGGATCCGTGCATACCGCAGTGCAGGCGAATCGCAGTCAGGGCCTTGCACTTTCAATGGAATTGCCTCAGTCTTCCAGCTATTCGTCATATTTGTTCGAACTGTACGATCCAAACGGAAAGCAATTCTGGACGAGAACTCTAAGCCGATCAAACTCGGTGGAGGACGACGGCGGCATCGTCTCGCTCGTCATCCCGGGTTCTGGACTGCTACCCGGTTCGTACACTCTCGCAATTTCCGGGGTGACCTCGCAGAACCAGCGGGTTGAGATTGACCGGCGCGTTCTCGATGTCCAATTGGACAAATGAAGTAGAACACGTCTCGAGAAAGTGAAAATCCCACATGGCAGACAAAATCGAGCGGTATCACTTGTATCACGCTGAAGCAACCACTCTTGAAGGCGAGTTGCACTTGCCCTTTGAGCAGAAAACCTGCTCCCACACCGCCTCAAAACTCAATGAACACGGCGGGTATGTCACACAGAGTGCTGATCGCTTCCATCTTGGAGGCGTTATCACGTTCCGCTCCTCCTACACCCATGTCGGCGGCAATCGCGACACCAAGCCCGATCACGGCTGGAACACCATCACAACGGCGGTCATTGAAGGCCTCAATGTGATGGAGGTCGTAACGGCCGATCGCGTTGTCGCCCAGATCTCTACCGATCATCCGCTGGATGGCTACGTCCCACGGGTCACATTCCTCGGCACGCGTTTCGAAAACCTCCGCATTGCGGGCCATCCTGTAAAGGTTGATTTCGATTCCAGGATCCTTGGCGACAAACCTGCGAATGATGCATCGTATACCAGCGATTCCGCATTCATTGAACGCGTTGGGCGCCAGTACAAGCACATCCGGGGTCAGCAGAATCTCCCGGAAGATCTGGCCACGCGATACAATCAACTTCCGTCAGCTTCTGCAAATCGGGAGTGCATCGAGTGCTCACTGGTCAACCAGGTGGAGGGATCCTTTCCGGGGGACTCCTATGGGCACATCATCTACGTTCCCGACTTCGGCAAAATTCATCTCGCCACGTTGCAGGTCTGCCATTCAGACTTCAACCAAAAGGAAATACCGACCCAAACGCTTATCTGCCTAACCATGCTCCGATTGGAGATGGGCTGCATTGGAGGCGGTACCATTTCCCTGGATTCCGGCAAGACCAACGGGGCAACGCGGCCTTAGTAGAAACTGCCGTAGAGGTTGCGAGCAACCACCCACCACGACCGAAAATTCCGGGCGGACCGTCAACGGTGACGGCTCCGCTCCGCCCGGGCTGGCTCCTTTGGATTCCGCTTTTCATTCTGCTCGCTCCTCTCGCCGATACGGGCCGCGGCGATCCCAGCACAGACTACGAGAACGCGCACCTCCAGTTTCTGCACGGGCATTTTGCGGAAGCACAATGGGAGGCTGACCGAGGATCTCGCCGGTTCGCCGACTCTCCGCTGTGGCAGTCAAAGTTTCGCCTTCTCCAGGCCGAGTCCATGGTTTCGCGCGGCATGTACGACTCCGCCCTCTCCATCCTTCATGATCCTGCTCCTGCCACCAACCCGGACAATGAAATTGCACGCCTCGCGCTCACCGGCGTCGCCCTGACGTACCTCCAACGCTTTCCGGCTGCCGATGTGACAATCGCGCGAGCTGAGCGTCTCTGCGCGAACCTGAACCTGCGTTCATGCGGAAGCGTTCTCAGGGCGCGCGGAATCCTTTCACTCGAGCGCGGTAACCCTCAAGAAGCAAGAACCTTCTTCCTGCAAAGCCTGGCTTTTGCGCGCGAGCATCACGACAAATCCGAAGAAGGAACCGACCTGCAGAATCTCGGCACAACAGCGCTGCAGGAAGAACACTACGACGAAGCCGTCGACTGGATTACCGCCGGCTATCGGGCTGCGCTCGAACTTCAGGACGAAGATCTGATGCAGCTTGCTCTCGGCAATCTTGGGTGGGCTTATTTCCGCCTCGGCGATTTGGACCGGGCCCTCGAACTGACCCTCGACGCAGAGAATCGCGCAGAGAAGCTGGGAAACCTCAGGCTCGAGATCAATTGGGCCACCACAGCAGCAAACGTCTATCAGGCGAAGAAGGATTGGACGCGCGCGACAGATTCTTTCAAGCGGGCTCTCGTTCTGGCCCGGCATACGAACAACCAGGAATACATCGTCAACGCACTGGAGGATCTTGCTCACACCTCCATCGATGCCGGAAAACTCGACGACGCCGACGAATGCATTCGAGAGCTTGAGCCTCTGGTGCGCGCAAGCGGGAATCGCCTCGACGCCTCAGACATCGAATTCGCACGTGCCAGAATCGCAGCCTCACGACATCAATTGCAGGATGCAGAAGCACGCTTCACGAAGGTGGAGAAAGATCCTGACAGCCAGACCTCGATGCGCTTGGGTGCAGAGCACGCAATCGCACAGCTCTATGAATCGTCAGGCGACATCCCAGCAGCCGACCGCATGTACCGGACCGCACTCACCACGTTTGAATCAGCCCGGGGCGAGCTCAAAAACGAAGACTCGAAACTCCCTTTCCTGACAAATGCCACAGGTATCTACAACGACTACATCCACCTCCTGGTAGGGCAGAACAAAATTGATGAAGCCTTGCGACTAGCGGATCAAAGCCGCGCCCGTACGCTTGCTCAGGGCCTCGGTCTCGACCCCAGAGATGAGTCGACCACCACACCCCAACTCCAGCCGGCATCGATCGCCCGCAAAACCGGAATGACTCTCTTGTTCTACTGGCTTGGAAGAGAACAGTCTTACCTTTGGGCGATTACACCGAACAGAACTTCTCTCTTCCGATTGCCCCCTGAGCGCGACATCTCGCAATCCATCAAACGCTATCGCAGGGCTCTCCTCGGCCTGGGCGACCCCGCCGCGGATTCGAACTCCGATGGCCTCGCTCTCTATCGCATGCTTGTCGACCCTGCCGCATCACTGATTCAGCCAAACGCCAACGTTGTCGTGCTGACCGATGGCGATTTGAGCCAACTCAATTTCGAGACGTTGATCGTGCCTGGGTCCCATCCCCACTACTGGATCGAAGACGCAACCATCATCTCCGCGCCATCGCTTCACCTTCTCGGCTCAGCGAACTCCGCTGTGCCTGCCGGCAACAAGCTGCTCCTCGTCGGAGATGCAATCTCGCCCAATCCCGACTACCCTGTCCTGCCCATGGCTGCGACAGAGATGAAACAGATCGAGCAGCACTTCACCGCTCAAACTGAGTCTGTCTTCAGCCGCGAACAGGCCACTCCGGCAGCCTATCTTGACTCCCACCCGCAAAGATTTGCATACATTCACTTCGTCGCCCATGGCGTTGCCAGCCGCACGGATCCGCTCGACTCAGCTATCATCCTGTCGCGCTCATCAGCCGCGGAAGATTCCTTCAAACTTCACGCCCGCGACATCATCCAGCATCCCATTCACGCCCGGCTTGTCACGGTCTCCGCATGCTATGGCAGCGGGTCGCGATCCTATGCCGGCGAAGGCACGGTCGGACTCGCCTGGGCTTTCGTGCGTGCCGGTGCGCACAACGCTATCGGAGCTCTCTGGGAGGTCAGCGACGAATCCACTCCTCAGTTAATGGGCGATCTGTACCAAGGACTGGAGCAGGGCTTGTCTCCGGGGCAAGCTCTTCGCCGCGCAAAGCTCGTTCTCCTTCATTCTGACAAACAATTCCTCAAGCCCTTCTATTGGGCTCCCCTGCAGATCTACACCGGGCTCTGACAACTACCAAAATGAAAAGAGCCAATCACCCTGCGGATTGGCTCTTTCCATTCGACAGCTTAATCCTGTTACTTGTCAGAAAGTGAATCGCGAACCGAACTGGAACTGACGTGGGCTGTTCACCGTGTTTCCAATGAGTCCCCAGTCTGTCGGCACCGTCAGGCTAGGCACGTTCGGCATTCCAAGCTGTGCATAGTTCCCCACATTGTAGGAAGAGATTTCGAACCTGAGATCTTTCTCCCGCCCAAACGTGAAGTGTTTATAGAGTGACAGATCCAAATCTCTCGCACCTGCAGTACGCACATGATCGAGATACGCTGGTGCATTCCCCGCAACGAATGGGCTCGACGGAATTTGGAAGCAGTCCATCTTGAACCACTCATCCGCGGTATGCAGCGCTCCCTTGCTCGGATCGCACGTCAAATCCGCGCGCTGATTGAAGTAGGAGGGCTCCACTCCCGACGACGGCGATGGGATCGGAACACCTGTGCTCAGGTAGAGGATTCCATTCAGCGTCCATCCGCCAAGAATCGCGTTGCCCACGCCATTCATATTGACCGCACGTCCCGGACCGATTGGCAGATCGTAGGATGCTTGTCCGGTGAACTGATACTTCACGTCCTGCGGGCTCACCGAATGTTCAAGGCCCAGATTTCGCGCATCCTGGGCCCCTCCGCCGTGCGATCCGACAAATGCCAGCGGCGGCTGGGCATCATCCGTCATCAGCTTCGCCCAGGTGAACGTTGCCAGCGAAGTGAAATGATGCGTGAGCCTCTTCTGCAGCTTCGTTTGCAGAGAGCTATAGTCTGAGTCGCCTCCCGGATAGCCCGCAACGTTCACTCCATTGCCGGCGCCGTAGTTGCCGTTGCCAAACTGTGGATACTTCTGCAGCGATACCCAGAGCGGCACTTCGTCTGCACCGCTGTTTGCATTCGTAGATGGCAGGATCGACGCCCATTGGTTGGGCACCGTCTCGCATGCGGGGTCAGAATTATCCACGCATAAGGCCGCGCCGTGGCTTGCAATCGTGTTGAGATCAAGTTGATTCAGATCGAGCGACCCCAGAGGCAGGAACAGCCCGCGACTGCCAACATAAGCGGCGCTGAAGATCACCTGGTGCGGGAATTCGTATTCGATTCCGAAGTTGAAGTTGTACGTGGTCGGCGTACGCTGCGAGCGCAGCATCGTGTAGAGCGTCGAACCCAGGTTGTTGGCTAATCCCGTGGGCGAACTGACGAGGCCCACAACCCCGTTCGGGAATGGATTACTCAGCGAGTAGATTCCCGTCGTGCTTGGCGCCGGGCTGCCGGGCGCCGCACCGGCGCACAGCGAAGTACCGTTGTACGTCGTGTTGCCCCCCGCCGTATAGCATGTAGAATCCCAATTCGTGACCGATGCGAATCCGTCACTGTTCTGCGACGCGCCTCCCACCATGTGAGGGCTGGGTCCGTAATAGAACCCGGCGCCGCCGCGCACAACCATCTTGGGCACCACCTGCCATGCAAATCCTAATCTCGGACCAAAGTCCTTCAGGTTCGCATCAAACGGCGAACGATTGTTCTTGTCTACGTAGACCTCCGCGCCCGTGTATTGCACGGCGCCAGTGGTGTTGGAGATGGAGGGATTGAAATACTCAAGGCGGTTATGCCGTTCGGTTCGCCCGCCGAAGATATCCCAGCGTAGTCCCGCAGTCAGCGTCCACGACTTGTTCGGGTGGAAAGTGTCCTCCACAAACGCCGCGTAATACGGATTCGCTTCGGCGACAAATAGATCCTTCGTAAAGTTGTAGCTCTCGGCACCGGGCACCGACCCCATCCCGATCAGAAACGATGCAAAATCGCTTCCATCTTCGCCGGAATCTACCGATTTATCGGTCGCCGAAGTATCAAAACTGTACCAGCCCGACGAGGCCGGTGGCTGGCCGACATTCAGGAACCGCTTCATGTATTCAAACCCGGCACTCAGCTCATGTTTTCCGAGCGTCTTCGTCAGCGCAACGTTGGCATCACTGTTCTCGCTCGCGTAGATGAACGTATTCCAGTTGGACGTGCCCCCTATACCGCCGCCCACATCCCAGAAATCCGCCAGCGGCAAAGTTTTGTACACCTGCTCAGCGGCCAGCGAAGCGGGAAATCCCAGCGTCGTAATATCGAATCCGTTCTGGCGCGGGTCGCCCCCCTGATTTTCGTAATGGCGCGTGAACGAGTAGCGCAATTGCAGAACCGTGGTCGGACTCAATGTCAGATCGTCAGCCAGCAGAATGTTGCGTCCGTTCGTTGCATTCTGCGCGTAATACGGATCCCACATGCTGTTGAATGCGTTCACCAGAGAGAAAAACAGCTTGTCATATGAAAATCGTCCATAGATTCGCTGTTTCTGACTCTGGGCCCAGTCAATGCGCACGTCAAACTTATGCGCCTTCAGCGGGTCAAGTCCGGGGATGTACAGATTCCGGGTCGCGCCGTCGGTCAACGAGTCGCAAGAATCGCCGGGTTGATTGGTATCCGGATTCCAGTTGCACTTGGGGAAATGGGAGAGCATTTCAACCGCGATCGGATTCGGATTCGGAATGATATTGTTCGCGAAAGGCTGCCGCGTTCCGTCCGCCTTTTCCGGCACAAGCGGGTTGTAGATCGTGAACGAGTCGGCCGAAAAATCGCCGGTGCGCTCCGCCGTGGTCGGCACGGTGAACCAGTTCGAGCCGTCGAACTGCTGTTGCTGCGTGTCCTCATAATCGCCGAAGAAGAAGAGCTTGTCCTTGACGATCGGACCTCCAATCGCGCCGCCTTCTTGATAACGGTGATAATCCGGCGTGCCGAACCCGCTCCGCTTGTTGAAGTATTCATTTGCCGCCAGAACATTCGGGCGGAACACTCCAAATGCGTCTCCATGGAACGCGTTGGTGCCCGACTTCGTAACCAGGCTGATCACGCCCGCTCCGCCGCTCTGGTACGAGGCCGGCGTGTTCTGGGTTTCTACGCGTGTCTCCTCGACGCCGTCTTCTGGAACTTCGAGTGCAGGAATGATCGCACCGGCATTGTTCTCTGCGATACCCAGTGGACTGCCGTCCACCATGTAATACACAGATCCGATAATCGCGCCGTTGATCGTGTACGAGGAAACGTCCACCCCAGGTCGCCCGCTCGTGATGCTTGAGATCTGCTGCGAAGTCGATGAGTTCGGAGTGCCATTCGCCGGAGTCACACCCGCGCTCAGCTGCACCAGGTCAAAGACGTTTCGGGTCAGCAATGGCACGCGATCGATCGTATCCGCGCCGATCAGCTGGCCAACTGTCGAGTTGCTCGCTTCCACCAGCGCAGTCGACTCGTTCACCGTGACCACTTCGCTCACGCTGCCAATCTTCAGCGAAAGGTTTGCAGTCGTCCCCTGATCGACGGAGACTCTGACGTTATTCGCCACGATGGTATCGAAACCCTTTGCCGTGGCGGTCACCCGATATACGCCCGGTGCCAGCGACACAAATGAATACAACCCGGCGTCTGTCGATACCGTAGAGAGCTTGAGGCCAGTAGCCTGGCTGTCGGCCACCACCTTTGCTCCCGGGACAATGGCCCCCGATTGATCCGTCACCAGCCCGCTAATCGATCCTCTGCCGCCCTGGGCAAACGACATGGAAGCGAATCCAGTGAGAACGAAGACGACAGCAAGAGCAATCGACAGCGCGAATCGCGATCGCGCGAGCGGGCAAGCCATACTGAACCCCCGGGGATCAAACGCCGTTATTCAAACGTTTGAATCTCTTGACAAGTGAATGTAAGATTGTTCCGTTCAGCTGTCAAGCGGAAAGTGATTAACCCACTTCCGCCCTCTGCCGCCACGGCAGTAAAGGGATTTGGCAAACCAGTTATCTGTGGCAGAATAGGCGCTGAATTCCGTCGGCGCACCGCGACAAGGAGGCAGCATCGTGCAACGCAAGTCTGGCCACGTCACCCTGCTCGACATAGCGCAAGCCTGCGGATTCTCCGTTTCCACCGTCTCCATCGTGCTCAGCGAGGCCCCGCTCTCCCAGAACGTCGCCGCTTCCACTCGCGAACAGATCCGCAAAATGGCGCGCCACCTCGGCTATCACCCCGATGCTTACGCCCGATCGTTGCGCCGGCGACGCAGCCAGACCGTCGCCGTACTTGCCTACGACCTGTCCGACCCGTTCTGCATCCCCATCGTCCACGGAATCCAGGCTGGCCTTCAGCCCGCCAGCTACATGCCCCTCCTCGTCGATGCGCAAACCCAGCGCAAACTCTTCGATAATTATCTCCGCATGATCCTCGAGCGCCGCGCAGAAGGCGTGATCGTCATCGCAAGCTGGATCTTTCAGGAAACCAACCTCCTCGACGACATCGAGAAAAATCGGGTCCCCATCGTCATCGTCGGCCGCGATCTCACCAACAGAAACGTCAGCTCCTTGCTCGTCGATAACGAGGCAGGCGGCGCTCTCGCCATGCGTCATCTCATCGAACTCGGCCATCGTCGCATCGCCATCGTTCGCGGACCCGAAGAACTGTTCGATACGGAACTCCGCTGGGCCGGCGTGCAGCGCGCCGCCGCGGAGGCCGATATCAAAATTGACCCGAGGCTCGTCTTCCAGCTTCCCAACATCACCGAGTCCACCTCCGGCTTCGAAGGAGGTCTTCATTTTGCCAACGAGATGCTTGCATCCGAGCGCCCATTTACCGCTGTTCTTGCCTTCGACGACCTCACAGCACTTGGAGTAGTGCGGGGCCTCAGTGGTGCCGGTCTTAAGGTTCCAGACGATTGCTCGGTCGTCGGATTCGACGATGTGCTTCCAGCCGCGGTCTCCACTCCGGGCATCACCACAGTGCATCAGCCCCTGAAAGAAATGGGAATTCTCGCTTCCGAGTGGACTCTCCAGGCGATCAATGCACGCGAGCAGCAATCAGCCAAGCCCGTTCAGCTCTACAACGCACCGCCCGAGCTGATCGTGCGCATGTCAACGGCCCGCTGCCCCGCCTCAATCCGAAAAACCAGAAGCTGAACAAGCATCTTGACATTCCTTTCGCCGCGGGAGATATTCCTTATTCAAACGATTGAATCAAGAACATCCCGGCAGCTCCAAACCCGATCATGCTTCCGAACCGACACCGCAGGTGAACTATGAAATTGAACGTTCTGCCTTTCTTCGTTCTTATCTCTCTGCCATTTTCGATCGCGGCGGAAACCCGCACCCCCCTTCACGAGGACTGGCAGCTTCAATCCGGATGCAAGACAACCGCGGATGGCGCGTCAATCTCAGCAGCGCAATTTGCGGCTGAAGGCTGGTTGAAGATTTCCGTCCCAAGCACCGTCCTCGCCGCCCAGGTCAAGGCTGGAGTCCTGCCCGATCCCTACTTCGGCAGCAATCTGCGCCAGATTCCCGGAACCACCTACCCCGTCGGCCAGAACTTCGCAAACCTCTCCATGTCTCCCGACAGCCCCTACGCCTGCGCGTGGTGGTATCGCAAACAGTTCGCCGGTCCCGCACTCGTCGCAAAAGACAACCGCCTCTGGTTGCACTTCGGAGGCATCAACTACCGAGGCGAGATCTGGATCAATGGCAAAAAGATCGCCGACTCCAGCCAGGTCGCTGGCGCCTACCGCACCTACGACTTCGACGTGACCGACGCCGTCATTCCCGGCAAACCAAACGTCCTCGCCGTAAAGACCACCGCCCCCACCGAAAAAGACCTCGGCATCAACTGGGTCGACTGGAATCCTTGCCCTCCAGACAAAGACATGGGTCTGTGGGGTGCAGTCGAACTCGTCGAAACCGGCCCCGTCACCGTCCGCTCTCCACTCGCTATCACTCACTTCGCTGATGGTTCGCTGAATCGCGCCGACCTCACCGTCTACGCCGAACTCCACAACTCCACCGCCAACCCCATCAAAGGCATCCTCTCCGGCACTGCCGCCGGCGCGAAGTTCGAAAAACCGGTTGAATTAGCCGCGCACGAAGATCAGACCGTCGTCTTCAGCCCCGAGCAGTTCCCCGCCCTCCGCATTCAGAATCCAAGACCGTGGTGGCCGCGCCAGATGGGCGATCCGCACCTCGAACGCCTCACGGTCACCTTCTCCACCCAAGGCCACGCGACCGACGAACAAAGCGTCGACTTCGGCATTCGTGAAGTCACTTCCGAACTCACCGCAAACGGAAGCCGCCTCTTTCGCGTGAACGGCAAGCCCATCCTCATCCGCGGCGCAGGCTGGTCGCAAGACATGCTGTTGCGCACCGATGAAAACCGTCTCCGCAGCCAGTTCGATCTCGTGCAGGACATGAATCTCAACACCATCCGCCTCGAAGGCAAACTCGAGACCGAAGACTTCTTCCGCCTCGCCGACCAGCGGGGCATCCTCGTCATGCTCGGCTGGTGCTGCTGCGATCACTGGGAGCACTGGAAAGACTGGACTCCGCAGGACCTCACCATCGCAACTCAATCCCTGCGCTCGCAGATGCTCCGCCTTCGCCACCACGCCAGCCTCCTCGTCTGGCTCAACGGCAGCGACAACCCGCCCATTCCTGAAGTTGAAAAAGCCTACCTCCAGGTCGAGTCCGATACCCACTGGCCCAACCCGATCCTCTCCTCCGCAACCGGAGCTGTCACCCCAGTCACCGGCGAGAGCGGCGTCAAAATGACCGGCCCGTACGACTACGTGGCGCCCAGCTACTGGTACTACGCCACCCACTACGGCGGCGCAATCGGCTACAACACCGAGACCAGTCCCGGACCCGCGATCTCATCCCTCGCCAGCCGCAAGCTCTTCCTGCCCGATCCGGAAGCATGGCCGCCCAGCGCAACCTGGAGTCTTCACTACGGCGGTGGCGAATTCAAAGACCTCAAAGTCTTCGATGCCGCCATGGAGGCCGTCTACGCCAAGCCCCAATCCGCAGCCGACTACGAGCGCATGGCCCACACCATGGAGTACGATTCCGAGCGTGCCATGTACGAGGCCTACAGCAAAAACAAGTACACCTCCACCGGCGTTATCCAGTGGATGCTGAACAACGCCTGGCCTTCCATGATCTGGCACCTGTACGACTACTACCTCGATGCCGGCGGCGGTTACTTCGGAGCCAAAAAAGCCTGCGAGCCACTCCACATTCAATACGCCTACGACGATCGCGCCATCGACCTGGTCAACAGCACCTATGTCGACGCCGAAGCTCTTCGTGCCGAAGTCCACGTCTATGGCCTCGCATGGAACGAGCTCTACAATGCTCATGCTGGCGTAAACGCAATTTCTGACAGCTCGCAGCGGATCTTCACAATTCCTGCTGCACTCTACTCCGGCCCCGAGCGAATCCTCTTCATCGACCTTTCACTCACAGACCCTTCCGGTCGCGTCGTGAGCCGCAACTTCTACTGGGTCCCAACCACCCTGACCACGTTCGATTGGGAAGCAACCGACTACACCCACACACCGGCCTCTCGCCAGCCAGACCTGACCGCACTTGCACATCTTCCCGCAGCCCAGGTCGACACTCATGCCGAAATAGCGACCTCCGCACATGGCCGCGAAATCCGCGTGCACCTCGCCAACAAGTCCCATGCCCTCGCATTCCAGCTGCGCGCGGCAGTGCGCACCCCATCCGGCGGACTCATCGCTCCAGTGCTCTGGTCAGACAACTGGATCGAACTCAAGCCCGGCGAATCCACCACTTTGACTGCGCAACTACCCGCCGGCGATACCAACACGCCAACCGTACAGGTCGACGGCTGGAACGTTGCGCCCGTCTCGCTCACACCAACTGCTGCAGTCGCAACACGCTAAGGAACTCGAATGCCGACTGAATCCCGAACCCAATCCGAAACCGTCGGACTGAAGCGCGCACTGCGTTTCCGGGATCTGGTCCTTTACGGCATCGTCCTTATCCAGCCCACCGCGCCAATGCCCGTCTTCGGCGTTCTCTATCAGGAGTCGCGCGGCCATGTGGTCCTCGTCATCCTCATGGCGATGGTGGCCATGCTCTTCACCTCCATCAGCTACGGCCGCATGGCTCGCGTGTACCCGCATGGCGGCTCCGCATTCCTCTACGTCGGCAAAGAGATTCATTCCAGCCTCGGCTACATCACTGGCTGGTGCCTCGTTCTTGACTATGTCATCAATCCGCTGATCTGCGTCATATGGTGCAGTCAGGCAGCTATCAACTTCCTGCCTGAAGTGCGGTATTGGGCATGGGCAATCTTCTTCGCGCTGCTCTTCACCGTCCTTAATTGCAATGGCGTAGAAACTTCCGCGCGCATCAACGCCGGAATGGCTGCCGCACTCGGCATCGTCATTGTGCTTGTTCTCATCGCCTCGGTCCGCTGGATCCTTCACCTAACGCATCCCACCGCCGCCATCTTTCTCGACCCGCTCTACAATCCGTCCACCTTCAACCGCGGCGCACTTTTGCACGGCACCTCCATCGCCGTGCTTACCTACATCGGCTTCGATGGCATCTCCACGCTCACTGACGAAGCACACGACCCCGCCCGCAGCATCCCCCGCGCCATCGTCGCCACCTGCCTCATCACGGGAATCCTCGCCAGCATCGAAGTCTACTTCGCCCAGCTTGTCTGGCCCCGCGGCGCTGCCTTCCCCAACGTGACCACTGCATACGTCCATGTCGCAGGCGCTATGGGCGGGCCTATTCTCCTCGCCATTGTCAACGCCGCGCTGCTCCTCGCCAACATGGGGTCAGGCATGGCTTCGCAGCTCGGTGCGGGGCGGCTGCTCTACGCCATGGGACAGGACGGAGCCTTGCCCCGCCGCTTCTTCGGTGCCGTCAGCCTCAGGAATCGCATCCCGCGCAACAACGTCATCCTCATCGGGATCGTCTGCCTCGCCGGCGCTCTCGCCTTCAACTACGACCTGGGCGCCGAACTCCTCAACTACGGCGCACTGCTCGCTTTCATTGGCGTCAATCTTTCCTCGGCACTCCGCGGTTGGCGCTTTGGACGCTGGAGCCAGTTGATGCCGATCCTTATCTCCCTCGCCGGCGCGATCACCTGCGCGCTTCTCTGGTGGAATCTCAGTCCCAAGGCCAAAATCGTCGGCACCTGCTGGGCAATAGCCGGCATTCTGCTCTGGCTTGCGCGCCGCCGCTATACCGTTCTTCCCGGAGAGACAGCCGCATGACCGAGCGCTCTCTCAATTCCGAACGCCTCGCAACGCGTCGTTTCGACGTGACACTCGTCGGCGATACCTGCATGGACATCCTCATGTACGGGCTGCCTGAGGAACTACCCTGTGAGCGCGAACTGCTGGCCAGCGACATGGCCATTCGCATCGGCGGATCAGGCGCGATCACCGCCCACAATCTCGCCGCCCTCGGCAGCAAAGTTGGATTCCTCACCGCCATGCCTGGGGACGAATTCGGCCGCCTCTGTCGCACCGAACTGCACTCCGCCCGGGTCGACCTCTCCCGCTGCATGGAAGCACCCCAGGCTCGCACGGGAGTCACAGTTCATCTGCAGCACGCCGAGCTGCGACACATGTTCACCTACGCCGGTTCGATCTTCGAACTGAGTTTCGATCATCTCGACTTCGATTACCTGGCCGACTCTCGCCATTTCCACATGTCGTCTTATTACCTTCAGCGCGCCCTCACCGCCCGCATCCCTGAGCTCTTCCGGCGTCTCAAATCCGCAGGCCTTACCATCTCCCTCGATCCCAACGATGACCCGGCGCACACATGGGATCGCTGCATCCTCGACTCGCTCCCATTTGTCGATGTTTTAATGCCCAATGAACGCGAAGCCTGCCTCATCGCTGACAAACCTGACCTCGACCGCGCCATTGCGACACTCCGCGCTATGGTCCCGCTCCTCATCATTAAGCGCGGATCAAAAGGAGCTTCCGCATATACGGAAAATCACGAGTGGCACGCAGCGGCGGAACGCATTCAGATCGTCGATGCCATCGGAGCTGGCGACAGTTTCAACGCCGGATTCGTGCACGCCTGGCTGCGCGGATGCAATACGGCAACTGCTCTGGAATTCGCAAACATATGCGGCGCGGCGTCCACATCAATGAACGGCGGCACTTCCGCATTTCGCGACCGCGCGTCGCTGGATGCAATTCAATCCGCGTGGGCGCGCCAGATGGATTCCATTCCGGCTCGATAGTCCATTCGCCAACAGAAAGATGACAACGTTCTGCTAGTCAGGCGCATTCTTTCAGTTGCAATCCTGCCTGCATCGAAGGCATCACGTCCGGCATCGGAGCCGCCGCCACATCGCACGTAAACAGAACCAGTGCCCTGCACGATGGACAATGTGCCTGCAGCTCGCCCTCGTCTGTGCCCGAAACATGCGCAACTGAGAACGCGCGCAAACAATCAGTGCAGGTCAACAACAGCCTCGAAATTCCGTGATCGTCGCGGCCGTTCCGAGCCGTCTGCACCCGCGGTGGCTGGCATGGATGATAATTCGTCGGTCGTTTCAGGGGCTTATACATGAGTTCACGAATCGTGCGCATCAACTCATCGGGATGGCTGCAACCCTTTGGATAGAACGCATCGGCCATCACTCCCGCGGCGGAACTCTCGCTCAGATCATAGGCACCGCTAATGGCGATCACTGGAACCGCAGGGAAACGGCGTCGCACCACAGAAAGAAACTCGAACCCCGACATGCGTGGCATGTGCAGGTCAGAGATGATCAAGTCAGGCGTGAGGCTGCGCAATTGAGCAAGCGCATCCAGCCCGTCCGATGCCGTAGAAACGTCATACCCCTCTTCATTGAGTATGAGCGCGACCACCTCACGCATCGCCGGATCGTCATCCACGAACAGAATCGTTGCTGTTGAGAAATTGCTCACTGGTTTTGACCTCGCACCTGGGAAATGATGGCCCTGGAATATGGCGGTTCAGAGTAGTAGATCGAATAACTTGAATAGCCCCGGGCGCAAGACCTTCTGCTAAATCGGATGCGCAATGTTTGTTGCTGGATGCCCATTAGGCCTCCAGCGCCCCTCTCCAGAGGGTCCGGATGGCCCTCCTCGGCGTCCCGAGTCGCATATTATGATTGCCCCATGCCGAGTCAGTTTCGTGCTTATGCGACGATCCTCGCAGCCGTCGCGTTCTGCACCGTCCCCGCAGAGCTCTCCGCGCAAACACCCGCACCCGCTGCCGCGATCGACAACTTTCGCCCGCGCTTCCAGTCAGTCCTTCAGCAGCATGGCGTAATCGGCGGCGGCTTCGCATTTGTGCACGGCCGTGCTCCCGCCAACACTCTCGTCTTCGGGG
>Ga0207667_10002059_pt1 | contig 25205 bp, 24 predicted proteins | sample KBSCornC52_FD_184301 | JGI IMG/M metagenome (GOLD analysis project Ga0207667, IMG submission 184301) | Corn rhizosphere microbial communities from Kellogg Biological Station, Michigan, USA - KBS Corn C5-2 (SPAdes) (version 2) | ecosystem: Host-associated > Plants > Roots > Rhizosphere > Soil ...
AAGGATTGCGAAGTCCCGATTCATAATGTGCTCGGTGAGGTGAACGGCGGCGTTCGCGTGCTCATGTCAGGGTTGGATTACGAACGGTTGGTACTGGCGGGCGGGCCGCTCGGCATCATGGCGGCGTGTCTCGATGTTGCCTTGCCTTATGTGCACGAACGTAAGCAATTCGGGCAGGCGATCGGCGAGTTTCAGTTGATGCAAGGCAAGCTCGCCGATATGTACACGACCATGAATGCGTGCCGTGCCTATGTCTACGCCGTGGCTAGAGCCTGCGATCAAGGCAATACGACGCGCAGAGATACGGCCGGTGCGATTCTCTACGCCGCCGAAAAAGCAACCTGGATGGCTGGCGAGACCATTCAGTGCTTAGGCGGCAATGGTTATATCAACGACTATCCCGCGGCACGGCTGTGGCGAGACGCGAAGCTCTATGAGATCGGCGCAGGCACTTCGGAAATTCGCCGCATGCTGATTGGACGTGAGCTGTTTGCACAAACTGCATGAGCGTAAATAGCTTCTACAAAAGTCCGCGTTTGGCGAAGGATTCGCAGCGGCAGTCGCCGACGACTAGATGGTCGAGCAAGCGAATGTCGACGAGTGCAAGCGCTTCTTTGAGCCGTCGTGTGATGAGTTCATCCGCCTGCGAAGGTTCGGCAACACCCGAGGGATGATTGTGCGCCAGAATTACGGCCGCTGCGTTGCTGGCTAGGGCACTCTTCACCACTTCTCTTGGATGCACAGTTGCACCATCGATAGTGCCGCGAAACAACTCCTCGAACGAAATGACGCGATGCCGATTGTCGAGATAGAGACAACAGAACACCTCGTGCTGCAGATCGCGTAATTTCATGCGGACGAACTCGCGAACGGCGTCCGGATTGTTCATCGCAGGTCCGGACAATATGAGTTCTTGATAATGACGGCGCGCGAGTTCGAGTGCGGCTTGCAAGGCCGCATATCTCGCGGGTCCCAACCCGGGCCGTGCCAGCGCTTGCTGCTGCGTCGAGACGAGCAACGCTCGCAGCGAGCCAAAATGCGTGAGGAGTTCGCGTGCGATATCGAGGGCGCTGTGTCCGCGCGTGCCCGTCCGCAAAAATATTGCGAGCAATTCCGATTCACTCAACGCATCGGCGCCCAACTGCAGGAGTTTCTCGCGAGGACGGTCTGCGGCGGGCCAATCGCGGATGGGCATAGCGGGTGTACCGGAAAAGGAAGGGTTCACAGTAGGCAAGAACGAATGTCGCAGCGAGCTGCAATAGCGGTGGGAATATGCAGAAATCGAAAAAGCGTCGCGGAATGGGAGTGCGTGCACTCAGTAAGCTCCTCCTGCTGACTGGGTCGCGGATACCTGTCGGTTATGCCTTTATGCCTTCGTCAATTCGCCCGTTTACCGCGCGCGGGCGCATGCCATAATCCCATGCATATGCAGCACTCAGAACGACGACGCGTTTTGCTCGGTGTGACCGGAGGCATCGCGGCCTACAAGAGCCCCGACCTCGTGCGGCGGTTGGCCGAAACCGGCGCCGAAGTTCAGGTCGTCATGACGAAGGCGGCGCAGGAGTTCGTGACTCCACAAACATTCCAGGCGGTATCGGGAAAGCCCGTGCGAACTGATTTGTGGGACGCGGCTGCTGAAGCAGCAATGGGACACATCGAGCTTGCGCGCTGGGCAGATGAAATCGTCATCGCCCCGGCCACCGCCGATTTCCTGGCAAGGCTTGCTCACGGTTTCGCGGACGATCTGTTGACCACGCTCTGTCTCGCTACTGATGCACCCATCTCGGTGGCCCCTGCCATGAATCGGTTGATGTGGGCCAACGTTGCAACACAAGCGAACGTGAAGCTGCTCGCTCAGCGTGGCGTGAAAATTCTGGGTCCCGGTCTCGGAGAACAGGCGTGCGGCGAAACAGGTGCGGGACGCATGCTCGAGCCCAACGAGATCGTCCGCGAACTCGTCCGCAGTAGCAGCGGTTATCTACAAGGTTTGAAAGTCGTGGTCACTGCCGGCCCCACACGCGAGTGCATCGATCCGGTTCGGTTCATCACCAACCGCAGCTCCGGCAAGATGGGTTTTTCCGTTGCGGAGGCGCTGCGTGACGAAGGTGCCGACGTCATTCTTGTTTCCGGGCCCGTCAATCTGGCAACGCCTTGGGGCGTGAAGCGCATTGACGTCGAAACAGCCGAAGAGATGCTCGAGCAAGTGCGCGCGAATATCACAAGCGCACACATCTTTGTCGCCACAGCCGCCGTTTCTGATTACCGTGCCGCGACGGTTGCGTGCGAAAAGATCAAGAAAGCAAGCGACTCCATGAATCTTGCGCTGACGCGCACCCCCGACATTCTGGCCACGGTGGGGACCTGGGAACCGCGACCCTTTTTGGTGGGGTTCGCTGCGGAAACCGAGTTCGTGGAGCGCAATGCCCTCATCAAATTGGAGAAGAAGCGATTGGACATGATTGCTGCAAACAAAGTAGGCGGGGGCCTGGCGTTCGACCGCGACGAAAACGCCTTGACCGTGTATTGGCCGGACGGCAAGCGAGAGTTAGCAATGTGTTCGAAGGGCGAACTTGCGCGTCATCTCGTCGCGTTGATCGCAGAGCGCTATCGCTCAGCCCGCAACAAAATTTCAACTCCTGCGAGTTCCGCTAGTGTCGCCCGCTGACGGCGGGGACCGCGCCGCTTTGCGCCGGCTGCAGCTCAAAATCCTCGATCCGCGCCTCGGTCGCGAATATCCGCTGCCGCAGTACGCAACGTCTGGTTCTGCCGGCATCGACTTGCGTGCGTGCATCGATACAGCCATGGAACTCAACCCCGGCGATACGCAGCTCATTCCTTCAGGGATCGCTCTGCATATTGATGATCCCGGATTGGCGGCACTGGTGTTGCCTCGTTCTGGCTTGGGCCATAAGCACGGCATCGTGCTCGGCAATTTGGTCGGCCTCATCGATTCGGATTACCAGGGTCAGATCCTGGTCTCTTGTTGGAATCGCGGGCAAACGACTTTCACCATTCAACCGGGCGAACGCATCGCGCAGCTTGTCATCGTGCCGGTGTTGCAAGTCGAGTTCGATGTCGTCGATACATTTACTGCATCGGAACGCGGCGCGGGCGGCTTCGGTAGTTCGGGCAGAAGTTAGTGGACCGGCTAAGCAGCAGCTAGCGAGTGACTCGGCCTATTTGATTCCCTTCAATTCCTTGAAGCGCTTGATGTCGCTTTCGAAGCGCTTTTTGACCTGCACTTGTTCCGCTTTCTTGTCCTCGATGGATTCGCGATCCACGGCCATGCCGTTCACTGTGTTGACGAGATCTTCGGCGAGATGATCGGGTAGAGGCGGGGCATTCGGCTTGTCGCTATAAGGCTTGAATCGCGCGACTTGTTGCGTCAGGCGCGCTTCACGGTCTTTTAGGCCGGCGAGGTGTTGTTCGCTCACTCGCAGTTGTGCTTCCAGCAAATCGAGCCGCTGATCCCGCAGGCGCTCGATGTCTTGGACCGAAAGATAGGTCTCGATCAGCATCTTGTCGCGCAGCTCGGCGGATTCCCGCTCTTTCTGTTGTGCTTGCTCTGCTTCCTTTTGTGCTGCGCGAGCCGCGCTGGTGGCAGTGCCTTCGATGACGTTCACTACAGTGCCGCGGCTGTTGACCACTTCCGTGTCCTGACCTTGGCATTCAGGCGGCATGCTGTCGCCGTAATGTGTTTGCCCACGCACGTCCTTGCAACGATAGAAGACGGCGCTCGAATGAGAGCTGGGCAGAGTCGCGGCATCGGCCGCAGCGACTGCAATGATCAACGTGAGTGTTAAACCGATTCGGGAGCTTGTCATCGTTGTGAACGCCGAATCCTCGGTAGCTGCGGTATTCTGCCGCCTAATCGGCGCCGCTCCAAACGTTTTATACAACAGTAGCCACAATGCCGAATTGATCACGATATTTACGTACCGATTCGAGAAGAGATGTGTCGGCGTTGGCAGAATCGGCTAGATGACGAATGAGGTCTTCGAGCTTGAGGATGCTCGTCACAGGAATCGCAAAGGAGTGTTCGACCTCCTGGACCGCGGAACGGTCGCTCTGGCCGCGTTCCTGTCGATCGAGCGCGAGAACGATGCCGGCAGGCTTGGCGTGCGCAGCGTGTATGATTTCCACCGACTCGCGAACTGCTGTGCCTGCTGTGATGACATCGTCGATGATGAGTACTCGTCCTTTGAGCGGTGCGCCCACGATATTGCCGCCCTCGCCATGATCTTTGGCTTCCTTGCGATTGAAAGCCCAAGGATAATCGCGTCGATGGGCATCGGCTAGCGCCGCCGCAGTGACGGCGACGAGTGGGATGCCTTTGTAGGCGGGTCCAAACAGCATGTCGAACTCGATGTTCGAATCGACGATGGCTTGTGCGTAGAAGCGCCCGAGTCGTGCAAGCGCCTGTCCCGTATTGAAGAGCCCGGCGTTGAAAAAATATGGACTCATTCGCCCGGACTTGAGTTTGAATTCGCCGAAGCGCAGCACGCCGAGCTGCAAGCACAAGGCGATGAAGGACTGTGGATCAGGCATGTGAGTGCAGGGCGAGTAATGTGAGAGCGTGTCGAGCGACATTCTATAATGAATAAACTTCCAGCAGCAGACGCGCGCGGCGCGAAAAGCAATTGGTTCGCTGCAGCCCTCGCGTACGGCGATCCGCGCGCCATTTCCATGCTTTTTCTCGGCTTCTCGAGCGGCCTGCCGTTCATGCTCGTATTCAACACGCTGTCGGCTTGGTTGCGGCAATCCGGCATCGACCGCGCCACTATAGGCATGCTCGCGTGGGTAGGCATCGTACTGACGATCAAGTTCTTGTGGGCGCCCATCATCGATCGAGTGCGCTTGCCCTTGTTGTACTCTCTTTTGGGCAGGCGCCGCAGTTGGATGTTGGTGGGGCAAGTCGGTGTGATCGCGGGCTTGGTGGTGCTGTCGCGGGCCGAGCCGACGGTAAGCATTCTCTATATCGCGTTGAGCGCGCTTGCTGTCGCATTCTTCGAAACGACGCAGGACATCGCGGTCGATGCCTGGCGTATCGAGGTGGCGCCGGCGGAATTGCGGGGCGTCATGGCCGCGACCTATCAGTTCGGCTACCGCATCGCCGTAATGGTCGCTAGCGCAGGTGCGCTGTGGATTGCTGCAGATCATGGCTGGCATGTCGCTTATCTGTGCATGGCCGCGATGGGAGGCGTAGGCATCGTTGCCACCTTGTGTACGCGCGAGCCGGAGGCTCGAACTCCGCAAGAATCAGTGATGCGCGAGCAGCGAGTGATCGACTGGATGGAGCATCGACGACACTGGCCTGCGCCGCTGCGGCGCGTAGGCGCCCATTTCGTGAGTGCCGTCGTGAGCCCATTGATCGATTTCTTTGCCAGATTCGGCTCCAAACTTGCGCTTGCCATTCTGGTATTCGCCAGCACCTATCGACTGACCGACTACGTCATGGGCGTCATGGCGAATCCGTTCTATTTGGATCACGGCTACACGCTCAAGCAAATCGCGGCCGTCGTGAAGGGATATGGATTGGTCGCTTCTCTGGTCGGTGTATTGGTGGGCGGCGCTATCGTTGCAAGACTGGGCGCGGTGCGCGCATTGATCGTCGGCAGTGTGATGGTGATGCTTTCGAATATCGGCTTCAGCATATTGGCCACGACCACTGCGCCGACGCTCATTGGTCTTGCCGCCGCCAACAGTCTCGACAATCTTGCGCTCGGCATTCACGGCACCGCGCTCGTCGCCTTCTTATCCGGTCTCACGAGTGCATCCTACACGGCCACTCAATACGCATTGCTTTCGTCGTTATATGCGCTGCCCGGCAAGGTCCTCATGGGAACTTCGGGCTTCGTAGTGGAAGCCATCGGCTATCCGCGATTTTTCTTGTATACGGCGTCGCTCAGTCTGCCCGCGCTGATGGTGTTGTATTGGCTCACGCGAAATTCGCGCACTACACTCTTCGCGCTGCCACAAACGAAGAGTTCGAGCGTCAGCTAAGACGAGATGTCGACGTGAGCGGGCGTCTTCATCATAGAAGACGCAGCCGTAGAGTTATTGAGTACGACCCGTTGCGGGCCACTCCGAGTAACCCGATGCTTCGTTGCGATCTAGAAATTCCAACGGAGCGGTCCAAGTGAGATGGATGCCGAGTTCGTTGGCCTCGTTCGTATCCTCTTCAGACTCGATGTCGACTGAGCCCGTCCAGTCTTCGGGAGCCGTGGTCTCCGCTGGGGGATGTTCGTTCCAAGTCTCGAAATCTATTTCTTCGAGCGTGCCGTCGAAGTGTTGCAGTTCGATGGTTTCATCATCCGCATCGACGGCGACGACTTCGAATAACTCGCCGTTCGAACCGCGGTACCAATTGCCGATGAAGGGTGTGGGCGGGGACATGATGCTCCTCCGGTGAAGTCGCAACGATGCTGAGTACCTGAAACTCAGCGCACGTCCAAAAGGCTCCTTGCAGCGAATCCGAAAAAAACGTGAAGGTCGTATTTACGTTTTAGACCCCGTCGCGCTCGGATTCAAGTAGAAAATCTTCTGCATAGCATCATGGGGACGCGTCGTCGTGAACAGTAAACAGTCATCGGTGAATAGCCAGAAAGTTCCGGCTGCTCACTATTCACTGCTCACCAATCACTGTTTTACGAATGCCAAATCCCAAACGCCGTGGCCCAGCCGGTGGCCGCGACGCTCGAAGCGTGTGAGAGGCCGGTCGCCGGAACGTGGAACATAGCCATCGCCGCTCGCTAGCGTCTCGAATGCAGGATTGGCTGCAACAACGTCGCGCATCTGTACGGCGTAGTCTTGCCAATCTGTGGCAAGCCTCAAGACACCGTTGGATCGGAGCGCCGCTGCCAAGAGTTCGACGAAGGCCGGTTGAATGAGCCGACGCTTGTGATGCCGTTTTTTCGGCCACGGATCGGGAAAGAAAACATGTATCGCCGCCAAGGCGCCCGGTGCAATCTGGTTGCGCAAGACCTCCACGGCGTCGTGACAAATCACGCGCACGTTGCCTATCTCGCGCTCGCGCAGATCGCGCAGCAAGTGGCCGACCCCTGGGCGATGCACTTCGATACCAAGACAATCGATTTCCGGATGCGCGTTCGCGAACGTTGCAAGCGCTTCGCCTGTGCCAAAACCAATCTCCAACATGCGCGGCGCGCTGCGACCAAATACAGCATCCAACTCGATGGGCGCAGCTTCGTATTCGACGCCATAGATGGGCCACAATTCAGCAAGCGCACGCGTTTGGCCTTGCGTCATGCGTCCCATGCGCAGCACGAAACTGCGCACACTGCGTTGCGGATGAGCTGCAGGCTCCGAGTGTTCTTTGTTCAATCTCAACCCAGCCGGTGCTGACGAAGGTGTCAGTGTAAATTATGTCGCGCACTTGCACGGCATCGAGAACGATTCGCATCGCAACGCGCTGTAGGACGTGTGCGGAAATTGCGTATCAACGACGTGTGCTCGTTGCATCGGTATGATTCAGGCTGCGACGTCGAACACGTGATCGCGCACCAAGCTGAGACTTGGTTCTAAGCATGAGCCAGCGCGGGGTCTTAGAGTTTGCGTCCTGAATCCAAGTTAGCCTGGAGTGAACGTGATTCAAGCCCGGACTCGTCGTCGAATGCCCATTGTGATGCCTGCCACAGTCCACATCCGCCGCAGCTACGCGGACTGTCGCTACGGGCAGTTGCATGTCGCAACTGCCTATCCGTCGGGGGGTGGTTTCGATGAACGCACGGCCATCATTTGCCTGCATCCGAGCGGTTCGTCGAATCGGTTCTTCGCGCCGCTACTGTCGGAGCTCGCCCGCGACCGCAGCGTATATGCCATGGATTTACCCGGTCATGGTCAATCGGATCGCGCTGCGTCCGATCTGAGCGTGGCCGACTACGCAAATGCGGTCGGCGATTTCGCCGACGGATTGCGTCTCCGTTCCTTCGATGTGATCGGCGCCGAGTTTGGCGCGTTGATTGCAGCCGAACTCGCCATTGCCAAGCCGCAGCAAGTGCGCCGGCTGGCGCTGAGTTCGGTGCCCTATCCGCTCCCGCAGGAACGCTCAGCGATGAGCACTCGCGCGGCGCCCATGGTGCCGACTCAGGACGGCGCGCATCTCATCAAGGAATGGGAACGTCTCAAGGAATCGCGAGGCGCCAACGTATCGCTCGATGTTGTGACCGATCAACTCGCCGATGTACTGCGTGCCGGGCGTCAAGCCAGCGCAGCCGCGGCGGCGATGTTGGACTATCCTGCCGGCCAGCGTCTGCCGCTGGTCAAGCAGCCCGTGCTGATCTTGCGTACACGCGATGAGTTCGCGGAACACATCTCGCGCGTCAAATCAGCGCTGTCGCGCGCTACGTTGACGGACACGCCGGAATCCAGCTCAGCCTCGTTCGCTGCCCAACCTCACCAAGTTACGCAGCTCACCCGAGAATTTTTGGATCGCTAGATCCAGATCGGGAGTTAGGAGTTAGCGGTTAGGAGTTAGTAGGAAAGGCGCTGTGGAAGCGGCGCGGCGATGTCGATCACGGCGCCTTCTCCCAAGCCCAGCCGCACGCGAGTCCCGCCAGCACGCACGTGCTCAGCAATTCGAAGGCTAACCCGAAAAACGCCGCCCACGAGTAGCGCGCATCCACTCGGCCCAGGAGCAGTCCTGGCAGTGCGAGCGCGCTCCATGCTGATAGTCCGAACACAATCCCTCGCATCCACCAACTGATGTTGACGAGGGCGACCAATCCCCAGCTCAGCCAAAAAAGCAGCCCGAGTCCTGCGCCCATAATCGTGTGCAGCGCTACATGGGCAAGCTGAACGGTGCTATTTGCCGGTGTGGCACGAAACGGCCACAACGCTTGTTGAACCACGACAGTGGCGAGCCCGCCTGCCGTGCCCGCGGCGACTAAATAAGACAATTCCAAGATGAGCGCCTACTGAGATATGAGTTGAGGGGTCTCGATCAACCGCGCAGTTGCCGCGACAATCCTTGCAACAGTCGTTCGACGTCGTCGTGCGAATTGAAAATATGCAGGCAGACTCTGAGCGCGTCGAGCTCGATGTCCGGGTGCGTAACGGATTTCGTGGCGATACGTTGGTCGCGTAGCAGTGCATCCGCCAGCGCGGCACTCGGCATTTTTTTCGATCGTAGCGACATGATGCCGTTCCACATTGCCGGATGTGCGGGCGTGAGAATTTCAACGCCGTTCAGTTGTTGGAGTCTGAGCCGCGCGTAGATCGCGAGTTCGCGCACGCGTGCCTCGATGCGTTCGCGGCCGATGCGCTCGTGAACGTCGAGCGTTGCTTCGAGCGCATTCAGCAGCGGCCCCTGGTAGCGGAACGTAGATCCCAATTTGCGCAACGTGGCAGGCCAGCTCGCGCGCGCTTCGTCGCTGCCCGAGGCGCGATCGAAGCGATCTTTATCGCGCCATCCCGAGGAAGCATCCACACAGAGCGGGGCGACGCTGTCCAACATCTCGCGCCGTACATATAACAATCCCATGCCGTAGGGAGCGACTAGCCACTTGTGCAAGCTTGCCGCGTAGAAGTCGCAGCCGAGATCATGCAATGACAGTTGCGCAGCGCCCAGCGCCTGGGCGCCATCGACGACAGAAATGATGTTGCGCTGGCGAGCGAACGAGCACAGGTCTTTGACCGGCAGCATGGCGCCGTCGGTGTATTGAATGTGCGAGAACGCTAAGACACGCGTGCGAGGGGTCACCTGCGCCGCGACCAATCCCAGAGGTTGCTCCGGTCCCGTGAGCGGTGAGGGCAGCGGCACTTGCTTGACGACGATTCCCTTGCGTTGCGCTTGCAATAACCACGGATAGAGGGCGGCGGGGTGTTCGTGACTCGTCGTCAAAATTTCATCGCCCGGCGTAAGCGCCAAGCCGTTGCTCACCAAGTTCAGCGCCTCAGTGGCGCCGCTGGTCAATGCAATTTCATCGGCATCGCAGCCGACGAAGGCGCCGAGACGTCCGAGCAACCCATTGATGCTTTGCGTGGAAAGTCTCGTTTGCCAATACCCAATGGGATCGAAGTTGGCATTTTCCCGTGCGCGATATTCGGCCACCATCGCCACCCGAAGCGCCGGGCCCAACGATCCCGTATCGAGATAAGCGAGACCGGTATCCACCACCTGTTGCGCCCGCACCCAGCTCCAAAGTTCTCGAGAAGTACCGGGGGGTTCGGCAGTCGCGGCGAACGAGGGATAGGCGGCGGCGGTGCCCGCCGCGACCGCAAGCAAGTCGCGTCGTGTCCAAGCAGAGGGAAGTGTCGAGGGTGATTGGGGCGTATCCGCAGGATTCGTCATGATCCTCACTGAAGGCAATGAGCGTCGACGCGCAAGTCTACCGCGGCCATGCTGCAGACGCTGTCACGATCTCGAGTTCGGGCGCGATGGCATCGCGTCTCGCGCGTGCTACTGTAACAAGCTTTATTCCAAACCTGGCTTCTGCAACGATACCGGTATGACCAATTCCTATTTGGAGCGCATTCTCAAGGCAAGAGTCTACGATGTGGCGCTCGAAACGCCGCTCGAGCATGCCGCTCGGCTCAGCCGCAGGCTCGAAAACACCGTGTTCTTCAAGCGTGAAGACTTGCAGCCCGTGTTTTCCTTCAAGCTGCGCGGCGCCTATAACAAGATTGCGCACCTCTCGGATACGGTCGCCGCTCGCGGCGTCATTTGCGCCTCGGCCGGCAATCATGCTCAGGGCGTTGCTCTGAGCGCGCGCCGTCGAGGCATTCCGGCCATCATCGTCATGCCGCTCACGACTCCGCAAATCAAAGTGCAGGCCGTCAAGGACCTGGGCGGTGAAGTCGTGTTGCACGGAGACGATTTCGACAGCGCTTACGAGCATGCAATGCATCTCATGCGCGAACGCTCGCTCACGTTCATCCATCCGTTCGACGATCCCGACGTGATCGCGGGCCAAGGCACGATCGGTATGGAAATCCTCCGCCAACACGCCGGCGATCAGATCGACGCCATTTTCATCGCGGTCGGCGGCGGCGGATTGATTGCGGGCATCGCGGCCTACGTCAAACACCTCTTTCCCAAGATCCGCATCATCGGCGTGGAACCCGAGGACGCCGATGCGATGTATCAATCTCTGCGCGAGCGCAAACGCGTGACATTGGACCGCGTGGGAATTTTTGCGGACGGCGTCGCGGTACGCAAAGTCGGAGAAGAGACGTTTCGGCTGTGCCAGCAATATGTAGATCAAGTCATTCTCGTCAACACCGACGAAATTTGCGCGGCGATCCAGGACATTTTTGAAGACAACCGCACCATCGTGGAACCCGCGGGCGCGTTGTCGGTAGCAGGTATCAAGAAATACTTGGCGCGCGAAGGATGGAAGAACAAAACAGTCATCGCGATCAATTGCGGCGCCAACATGAACTTCGACCGGTTGCGCCATGTAGCTGAGCGCGCGGATATCGGCGGGCAGCGCGAAGCGCTCTTTGCCGTGGAAATTCCAGAGCGCAAAGGAAGTTTCCTGCACTTCTGCCAAACACTCGGACGGCGCAGCGTCACTGAATTCAACTATCGCTTCAGCGACGCCGCGAGCGCGCGCATTTTCGTGGGCTTCGCCATCGCCGACGGCCACAAAGAACGCGAGGCCGTAGCCAAGACATTGACCGATGCGGGCTATGGCGTCGTCGATTTGACCGATGACGAGATGGCCAAACTGCACATCCGATATATGGTCGGCGGCCATGCGAGCGGGCTCAAGAACGAACGCCTGTTCAGATTCGAATTTCCCGAGCGGCCCGAAGCCTTGCTCAAGTTTCTGCAGGCCATCGGCGCGCAATGGAATATCAGCTTGTTTCACTATCGCAACCACGGCTCGGATTACGGCCGTGTCCTCGCCGGCATCCAAGTGCCGCCCGAACAAAACGAAGACTTGGCGCTGCACCTGCGCGAACTCAAATACGCTTACGTCGAAGAAACGGAAAATACGGCGTATCGATTGTTTTTGGGCGGTTAGTAGTTAACGCCAAAGCACGCTTCGATAGCTTCTGTAGTGACCCTTGGGCGGAGGGCCTTACGTTGGGAGAGGTTTTCCCGACCGCTGTGAATCCGTGTATGGACTCCATTAGCAAGCCAAGCGAGCAACTGAAGTAGCGATTCGGCTGCAACCGTGTATTCGTCCTGTGAGTGGCCATGATGATGGAATGGCCTGGACATCATGAAAGTCGCGGGCGCGGAGCCAAACATCCCTGGTGACCTCGAAGGTCAAAGGATTCATCGGCTTCACCGCGCCAGCGGCCGTTCCGCTACTCATGAGAGCGATCGCCCAGCAGCTGCTAGAGGTGTATCAGTTTACGATTCAGGCAGCAGTGCAGAGCGCTGCCAGTCGCCGTTGAACGTACGTTCGTGTGCCCATGTAGCCCACACGATGCGGGCGAGCTTGTTAGCGAAGGCGACGGTGGCCTTGTTGATACCACGACGTTGTTCAGTCCTTAACGCCCAAGCCCGCAGTCGATCGGGACTGTGGCCCGCGAGCACGGTGCGATGCGCGGCCACCAATGCTGAGCGTGCCCCGTGGACGAGCAGCGTACGCAAGTAAGGGTCGCCGCGTTTGCTAATGCTGCCCAACCGTCGCCGCTCCCCGGAAGAGTGTTCGCGTGCGGTGAGGCCCAGCCAGCAGGCGAGTTCGCGGCCCGTGGCGAAGCGCGTGATGTCGCCGACTGCGGCGCGCAGCGCCGTGGCGCCCAATAGCCCGATTCCTGGGATCTGCAGTAGACGATGCACGACCGGATCGTGCTGAGTGAGTTCACGCAACGTACGCTCGATGCGTGCGATCTGCATCTTCAGTACGTCCACTTCCTGCAGGAGCTCACCGATGTGCGGACGCAAGAGATCGGGCAGTTCATTATCCGCACACTGCAACGCTGCACGCACGGCGCTCAGTCCTCGGGCGATGCCCTGCGGAATGAAGATACCGAACTCACGTAGACAGCCGCGTAGCTGATTGACCCGAGCCGTGCGAGTGCGCTGATACTGTTGGCGCAGGCGATGTAGTTGTTGCACGACCTGCTGATCGACTGACTTGATCGGTATGCAGCGAATCTCAGCACAGCGCGCCGCCTCGAGCAGTGCGGCGGCATCGGCGCGATCGGTCTTGTTACCCCGCACGTAGCGCTGTACATGGTGTGCGGGCAGCAATCGCACCTGATGTCCCTGTGTGCGCAGACACCGCGCCCAATAGTGAGCGGAGCCGCAGCCCTCCATCACCACAGTGCTGGCGGGATAATTGGAAAAGAAGCGCAGGAACCGTGCTCTGCTTAGCCGCTCGCGTCGCTCGATCACGCCGGCTTGCGTGCTGATGGCCAACTCAAAGTAGTTTTTTGCGAGGTCTACGCTGACGGTCGTAGTAGTATCCATGGCGGACTCCTTCTGCAGTTAGCTGACTTCACACGCTCAGCTTGGCACATCGATGCCGCATTTCTGCGGGAGGAGTCCATCTCATCATCCCTTGTATCTTCCGATTGCGTTACGTTTGGTCCTCGCGCAGTAGATCGTCCGTCCCAGGGCTTTGAAGTCCGACCTCCAGCGTGATCGCTGCGCGAGATCTTTCCACACCCGAACAGTTGGGTGGGACACCGCTCGAGGTGATCCCGAATGGGTTGCAAGGTAGGGTACGAAAGATGTCTGAGCTCTACGTAGGAATTGATGTATCGAAAGATCGTTTGGATGTGGCCACGAGTGATGGGCGGGAGTTGCACGTAGCCAATGATGCGGCAGGACATCGGCAGTTGTGTGAGCTGCTGGTGAGGGAGCGGCCGCAGTTGATCGTGATGGAGGCTACCGGTGGCTTGGAGCGAGCGGTGGCGGCGGAGCTAGCGGCGGTATCGCTTCCACTGCGGGTAGTGAATGCGCGACAAGTGCGTGATTTCGCCAAAGCCTCAGGTTGCATGGCGAAGACCGATCGGCTGGATGCGCGGGTGTTGGTGGCCTTTGCGCAGGCGATGAAGTTAGAGCCGCGCGAGTTGCCCTCTGAGGAGCTGCAGACGCTGCAAGCACTGATTGTGCGGCGGCAGCAGCTCATTGAGATGCTGATGATGGAGAAGAACCGACTGCGTACGGCACACAAGGAGGTCAAGCGCAGCCTGAAGAAGGTGATCGAGTTGCTAGAGGAGCAGCTGCGCCATGCCGATCAGGATCTAGGTAGCGCGTTACGCGAGTGTGGTGTGTGGCGAGAGAAAGTGGAGCTATTGGAGTCGGTGCCCGGCATCGCACAGCTCACGGCGTTGAAGCTGCTGGCGAGTTTGCCGGAGCTGGGCACACTCAATCGCCGAGAGATCAGCGCACTGGCGGGCGTTGCGCCGTTCAACCGCGACAGTGGTCGTTGGAGCGGCAAGCGCAGTATCTATGGCGGTCGAGCATTAGCCCGAGGAGCGCTGTACATGGCTGCGCTCGTTGGGGTCCGCCACAACGCGGTGCTGAGAGTGTTTTATCAGCGCCTGCGTGCAGCGGGGAAGCCTGCGAAGGTGGCGCTCACTGCGTGCATGCGCAAGCTGTTGACGATCATCAACAGCTTGCTACGTCATCGGCAGCGTTGGAGTCCGAAGCTCATGGACACAGCTTGAGACAAGACAGTTGCTGGAGGCTGCGCAAAAACATCCTGTTTTTGACGCTCGGGAAAACCTCTCCCAACGCAAGACCCTCCAGTGGCGCTCGAAAGCGTCTGTGGCATCCAATAGAAACGATATCGAGTCGTTCGAGCGTCGCATCCTTAATCGAGCGCATCGAGCGCCGCATCGTCAAATGTTGGTAGAGCCCTCCCCGAGACAGGCTCACACCCTCACAGAACGCTGCATCTCGGAGCAGCCTTTCAATTCAATGCACCTAAACTAAGTGCCATTCGCGGCTAATGAGTTGTGACAACTCTTACCCGCCTCTGCGCTGCGCTATTGCGGCAGGCTCGCCAGCGCCGCCAGCGTTTCCCGATTGAGCGACGACTGCTCGCCATACACCTTGGCGACGACGGGTTGGCTGCGTTGTAACAGTGGACGGGCTTCATCATAATTTTGTTCTTGCGCGAGCGTGCGCCCGAGTGCGGCGCGAACTGTGTCCGTAAACGGGTTGTCCGCGCCTAATGTTTGAGTCGCGATGTCCATGGCTTCGCGTAGCAGCGGTTCGGCTTCGCGCGACTTGCCAGCGCTCGCGAGCGTGCGGCCGAGTGCCATCAGCGCACCGGCGACATAGACATGCACGTGCGGCAGCGTCTCTTTATAAATGTCGAGCGCTTGCCGGAACTCCGTTTCAGCTAGTGCAGGTTGGCCGCGGTCGTAGTGCACCAATCCGAGGTTCACGAGATCGTAGCCGACGTACGCGTGATGTTCGCCGCGTTGTTTCCGATTGAGCGTGAGCGCGTTACGAAAGACTTCTTCTGCCGTGCTCAAGTCCCCTTTCCGGCGCAGCAGATTCCCGTAACTCTCTAGAGTATCGATGGTCTGCGGATGCTCCAGCCCAAGAATGTGGCGCTTGAGTTTGAGCGATTCTTCAAACAAGCGTTGCGCTTCGTCGTATTTGCCTTGGCCTTCGAGCGAATCGGCAAGACTATCGAGCAGATTCGCCACGCGCGGGTGATCGCTGCCCAGCACGCGCCGGTCGATATCGAGCGCGGCTCTGAACAGCGGCTCGGCCTCGGCATCCCGATATTGGTATTTTTTTAGATCAGCGAGTCTGGCAAGTACTTGCGAGGCATCCGTCGTCGTATTGCGGCTGTGTGCCTGGTAAAGCGCGAGGCTTTGGTTGAAGTATTTTTCCGCGGGCGCCACTTCACCCCGTTCGAGTGCCAGTGTGCCTAGCGTTTGCAGCACGGGCGCATTTTCGACTGCGTTCGGGCCGAAGATCTCGTGCCGCAGGGTCAGTGCGGCATTGAGTTTAGCGTCGGCGGCATCCAGTTCGCCCATGTCGAGATAGAGCATGCCGAGCGAAAGCAATGCGTCTGCAACTTCCGCGTGGTTGGGTCCATACACTTTGAGACGCGTGGCGAGCGAATCTTCGAGCAAGGGCCGTGCACTCTGATACAGGCCGAGATTCTCATAGACCTTGCCGATGGTACCCAGGAGTGTGGCGCGCGTGCGCGGTTGATCGACAAGCGCGGTACTGACGCGTCGTGCGCCGATGTCCAGCAATTCGCGCACGCGAATCTCGTTGCCGCGCGATTTGGTGGGATCCGAGAGTTCGAAGAGTTCGACCATGAATGAAGATACCTGCTCGGCGCGCGCGCCTTCCTGCGTCGCTCGATCGCGCTCTCTCGCAATGCGCTGCGCTTGAACGTAGGTGACTGCGCCAAAAGCAATCAGCAAGCCGGCGACTGTTGCCGCTGCACTGACAGCGAGCGCGTGGCGTCGTACGAATTTGTTCGTGCGGTAAGTCCACGTATCACGCGTCGCAATCACCGGTTGCTGCGTCATGTGTCGGCCGATGTCCGCAGATAGCTGCTCCACCGAGCCGTAACGACGCGCGGCTTCTTTGCGCATGGCCATGAGCACGATGTTGTCTAGATCGCCTTCCAGGCGCCGCGCCAACTTGACTGCGGTCGTGCCGCGGCAGGCAGCCAAATCTTCGGTAAGTCCCGGTGCTTCGGCCCGACTCAGGGCAATGGCTGCGCTGGGTGCTCGCGGTGTGTGTTCGCAAATCGCTTTTTCGATGTCGGTGAGATGGTTGCTCGTAATGATGAAGGGTCGGCGACCGCACAAGAGCTCGTAGAGCAAAACGCCGAGCACATAGATGTCGCTGGCGGTGGTGATCGGTTCGCCACGAACTTGCTCCGGGCTCGCATGTGCAGGCGTCATGACGCGGTATTCGAGTTGCGTGACCGCCAAGGTGCGAACCGAGTGACGCGTGTCGAGCAATTTGGCAATGCCGAAGTCGAGCAGCTTCGGCGTGCCGTCCGCTGTCACCAAAATATTGCTGGGCTTGAGATCGCGATGCACGATCAGGTTTTGATGAGCACAATGCACAGCTGAGCACACGGTGCGGAAGAGCTGTAGACGTTCCTCGACGGAGAGGCGTCTGCGGTCGCAGTACACATCGATGGGTTCGCCTTCGATGTATTCCATGACGAGATAGGGCGTGCCGTCCGGCGCCGTCCCCCCGTCCAACAATTTTGCGATATTGGGATGAGTGAGAGAGGCGAGAATCTGGCGTTCCGCGCGCAAGCGGCTACGCACCTGGCTGGAGATCAAGCCCGCGCGGACGATTTTGACGGCCACCTGGCTTTGATATTCATCATCGGCACGCTCGGCCAAATACACATCGCCCATGCCGCCCGAGCCGAGAGAGCGGATGAGTTGATAGGGCCCTAGGCGTTTGCCCACCAACGATTCGCAGGGGCCGCCGCCTTGATCGTCCTCGAAGCCATCGGAAGCCAAGGTATTGTGCTCGTCTAACAGCGCAAAGATTCGCGAGGCCAGTGTTTCGTCGTCGCCGCACGCCCGAAACACATAAGCGGTCCGTTCTCGCGGTCCGAGCTCGCGAGCCCTCGCAAATATTTCCCTGATGACCTGATCTTCTGTGCTGTCCATGCGCTGAGTCCAGTGCCCGGCGGGGGAATGATGCCTGAGCTGGCGGCGAGAGGATAGTTCAAAGATCGTTGGCCGTTGGGTGTTAGGGGTTAGGAGTTAGTCCGGAATTTGGCACGCCTTCTGGACTAACTCCTAACCCCTAACTCCCAACGCCCTTACAGCCAATACGCCCACGCGCTACTGAATTTCTCTTTGAATCGCTCGAGCAGCGAGCGTTGTTGCCAGTCGTGCAATGTGATTTCGCGCGTCTGTGTGAGGTCGTGTTCGAAGAGTTGTTCGAGCGTACGGCCGACGGGCCGGCTGACGACGATGGCGCTCGCTTCGTTGTTGTGAATGAAACTGCGCATGTCGAAGTTGGACGATCCGACGGTCGAGACGACGCCGTCGATCACCGCCGTTTTTGCGTGCAGCAACGACTTGGTGTCTTCATATATCCTGACGCCGCCTTTCAACAAAGCGGAGTACGTTGCACGAGACGCGTAGAAAATCAGCGCAGAGTCCGTAAAGCCCGGCACGACGATGCGTACATCGACACCGCGTTTGCGAGCTTTCACCAATGCTTCGACCAAATCGGCGTTCGGCGCGAAATAGGCTTGCGTGAGCAGAATGGATTTCGATGCATGTTCGATGCTGGCCATCTCGCACGCATAGACAGCCCTGTTCTCTGTGTCGTCGCCATCGTTGGCAACAGTCGTAACGAGATCTGAACCGCGCTCGGCGGGTTCCGGGAAATACTGTGCACGCTGATCGTCTTCGATTTTGCCGCCTGCTAGATTCCAGCTTTCCAGGAACAGTGTTTGCAGCTGCGCGACCGCGGGACCTTCGATTTGCACGTGCGTGTCGCGCCAGCCGACTTTCAATCCTTTTTCCTTGCCCGGGCTCGAGCCCGACGACTTTGCATAGGTGCCGCTGACGTTTACGCCGCCGGTGAAACCGATCGTGCCGTCGACCACTGTGATTTTGCGATGGTCGCGATTGTTGATCTTCCACAGCAGCGGTGTTTGCACCGGATTCGGCGGTCGGAAGGCCAGCACTTCCACGCCCGCTTTGCGCATTTCATCGAAGAATGCGCTGGATGTTTGCATGCTGCCGATGCCGTCATACAGCACGCGCACTTCGACACCCTGAGCGCGTTTGTCCATGAGCAGCTGAGCGAATTTTTGTCCGAATGTATCGTCGGCGAAGATATAGACCTCGACGTGTACCGAATGCTTCGCGTCCGCAATCGCTTTTTCGATCGCCGCAAATGTGCGAGGACCGTCGACTAAAACATCGACGTGATTGCCGGTCGTCAGAGGGGCCCCCGCATTTTGCCGCACGGCATTGACCAGCGTTTCGTCATCCGCAGAGCGCGCACCGAGTGTTTTGTCGATGAGTTCGGTGGCTGCCGATTCCGCGATAGCGCCGTGCGGGCCGATCATTTGCGGCAGCTCCGTGCCTGGCACGTACGAGCGCGTATGCAAACTCGCGCATGCAGCAACAAAAGTGCACAGCACCGTTGCTGCTATCGCGTGAACTCTAGAGCGCACGCTCTTGGTCCTCCCCCTTATTCAAAGACGCCTCTAAAGAGGATGGCGAAGCGGTGCGCTTTACGCGTGCGCTCGCTCGAGCGCCATCATTTATGGTTACGAACGTAAGTTGCTGTAGCTGAGTTCCCTACGCAGCGGCGCGGCGAGTTGCGGAACTTCGCCTTGTGCGATCGCGTTGACGCAGTGAGTTCATCGAGCGGATGAGCTGCTCGAACCGATGACTCCGGGAGGCGATATGTTGTCGTGGGCGTTGACGTTTTTAATCATTGCGCTGATCGCGGGCGTGCTCGGCTTTACGACGATTGCCGGTGCCGCAGCGGGCATCGCGAAAGTGTTGTTCTTTATTTTCTTGATTCTCACGCTGGTCGCATTTCTCGCAAATGCGGTACGTGGGCGGCCGCCGGTGTAGGCCGCACGTGATTGCGTGTGGTGCATGGGCTCGTCTGACGAACCTGCGTATTTGCAAGAAGCGGATCTGGACGGCGCGCGTCACACCGGTGGGCGAAGCGCCGACGGTTCCAACAACCGATTCCTTTCCATCACGTAAACAGAAGCGCCTGACTCACCGCGGCGCGCACGGTTTCCGGTACGAAGGGCTTGGTCACTAGGAAGGTGGGCTCCGGTCGTTCGCCGGTCAATAAACGCTCCGGATACGCGGTGATGAACACCACTGGAACGGTGATGTCATTTAGGATTTGTTTGACGGCATCGATGCCCGAACTGCCGTCGGCGAGCTTGATGTCGGCCAATACCAAGCCGGGCTGTGTGCGCTTGGCGGCCTGTACCGCTTCGTCGCGTGTAGTGCTGACTCCGGCGATCGTATGGCCGAGCTCGCGCATGATGCTCTGTAGATCGAGCGATATGATGGGTTCGTCTTCGATGATGAGGACTTTCGTCGGCGGCTGACGTGCGATTTCCTGCAGCGCGCTCGCGAGCAATTCGAGCGTTTTGTCGTCGCTCACGCCGAGAATTCGTCCGGTCTCGCCGCGAGTGAATCCTTCCATCGCAGTCAGTAACAGCGCTTGGCGCGACGCAGGGGTCATCCGTTGCAACTTTCGTTCGACTCCCAGCTCCGTTGCCGGCTGCATTGCTTCCAAGTCGCTCGAGCTCCAAATGACGTGAAAGACCCGGTACAGACCTACGCGGGCCGATAGGGTGCTCGGCACGATGCCGGGATCGGCGACGATGGCTTCCAGCGCCGCACGGACATAGGCGTCACCGCTTTTTTGCGAACCGCACAGTGCCCGTGCATATCGGCGTAGGAAGGGCAAATGCTCTGCGATAGCTTGCGCAAGCGCCATGGATGGAACCCCTAAAAGCCAATGTTTGTGTGACGTAAGGCGAGTTATTATACGAACCAACACTAGAAAAGTTCCTGCGGGGGAACTTTGCCTTGATCCGAAACGTTCTACCACGAGTTGTCTTTCATACGATGCCGAACTCATATGAGTGCGGACCTATTTTTCTCGTTCGAATCCATGAACGACATCAAAATCATCAGAAATCAGACCCACACGGAGCCGCTCGAATCGCAGGGTGCGCCGCCTACGCCGCGCGCCGATTCGAACGGGCCTGTGCAAGTTCCGGAATGGCTGGGTTCGCAATTGAAGCACCTATTCACGGAAGTCATGTCCGAGCCGGTCCCGGACGATCTCCAGGCGCTGCTGAAGCAACTGGAAGAGAAAGAGCGGCGCTGAGGACAATCGATGAGCGGCGATCGCGAATTTCTCGAACAGATGACGAGCACGCTGCCCGCGTTGCGCGCCTTCGGCCGCTCGCTTTGCGGCGATCCGGCGCGCGCCGATGATCTGGTGCAGGAAACGATGTTGAAAGCGTGGACATCGCGCGAACGCTTCCAGGCGGGCAGCAACTTCAAGGCTTGGTTGTTCACGATCTTGCGCAATTGCTATTACTCGGAGCTGCGCCACCGCAAATTCGAGGTGGAAGATCCCGACGGAGAGATTGCCGCAAGCGTGTCGATCCAACCGGAGCATGATCTCAAACTGCAGGTGCGCGATTTGAATCGCGCCTTGCAAGAGCTGCCGAACGATCAACGCGAGGCGCTCATTCTCGTCTGCGCCAGCGGCCTCTCCTACGAAGAGGCGGCGCAAATCTGCATGTGCGCAGTGGGCACCATCAAAAGTCGCATTGCACGCGCACGCGACCGACTGGTGCAACTGCTAGGGGATGACGCCGTGCCGCTGGGCGAGTCCCCCTCTACTTCCACCGAAGCCGCACCCAAAACCCCAGCGCATCGTTTCGGCACCTCGTAGCACACCCCATGGCATGGTCGGGAGGCGCACGCCAAACCGAAGCCTGGTGGAGCCGCAACGCCCCCCTCAGGTTGCGTCTCGTGATCCTGGTCGGGATCGCGATGTTGCCGCCTGGACTGCTGGCTTTCTGGCAGGCCAGCGCCGGTTATCAAAGCGCGCTCACGCAGCTGCAAAACAGCCTCGAACAGTCCGCAAAGCTTGCGGCGAGCGAACAAGAGCACGTCATTGCCGCCGCTCGCGAACTTTTGACGAGTGCAATGACTCAGGCGCCGGCTCGCACCGGCAAAGCACTGTGTTCGCCTGCGCTCGAACACGTTCTCGCCAATCGACCTCAGTACGAAGCCGCAGCTATCTACGACAGCAGCGGCAAACTGCAGTGCAGTTCGCAATCGAAATTGTGGAACGCCTCGGTAGACGGCCACGAGTGGTTTCGCGAGCTTGCCGCCGGTAGCCACTTTCTAGTGAGCACTGTTGCGCTGAACGACAATCACCAAAGCGTGATTGCAGCGTTACGTGTGGCCGATGGCTCTGGAAACATGTCGCACGCCGCGGTTCTCAAGCTTGCGGAGCATTCATTTGCGCAAACGTACGCGCACATGAGTTTGCCGAGCGGCGCGCAGTACGCGCTGCTCGATCGCAATGGCCGAGTGATCGTCTCCAACGGCCGTGTCGTCAGTTCCCGCAATGGTTTGCCGGCGCCCGAGATGTTGAACGCGCAGCTCAAACTCACTAATCAAACTTTCAACGCGCGCGGCACGGATGGAGTGCGGCGCATCTATGCGCTGAGCACTTTACTCGACGAACATCTGTTCGTGGTCGTCGGCGTCTCATCTTCGGTCGTATTGAATCCGCTGGCTCTACAGTTCGCGTGGGGTATCTTTTCGCCGCTGGCCATGTGGGTGCTTGCGGTCATCGTGGTCTCGATCGGCATGGAACGCCTCGTCGTGCGCTGGATCACTTATCTGGAGCGCATTACCTCGGCTTACGCAGCCGGGCATCACCGCGTACGGCCGGAACGCGCGAGCGATGCGCCTGCCGAGATTCGCAGCTTGGGTCAGACATTCACTCGCATGGCCGATCTCATCTCGGCGCGCGAAGCGGAATTGCGTGAATCGCTGGCGCAAAAAGAAATGCTGGTGCGAGAGATGCACCATCGCGTCAAGAACAACATGCAGTTAGTGATCAGCTTGCTCAATTTGCACGCGCGCAGAGTCCGCGATCCACGCACGGAAAACGCCTTTGCAGAAGCGCGCGGGCGCATCAATGCATTGGCCACCTTGCATCGCCGGCTCTACGAAGCCGAGAACTTGCAGCACGTCGATCTCAAATGGTTTCTCGAAGATCTGTGCAATGAGATACGCCGCGGCGGCTTGGCGACGGGGCGCGACATCGAGCTCATCGCCGATTTGCCCAATTTGCCCATCGGCTCGGACGTGGCAGTTCCGTTGGGATTGCTCGTCACCGAGGCCATCACGAATGCTTATAAACACGCCTTTACCGGCAAGCACGCAGGGAAAATCGAGCTCGTCGGCCACATGGAAGGCGAACGACTGTGTGTGAGCGTGCGCGACGACGGCGTCGGTCTGACGGCACAGTCCTCGCCCTCCGATTCATCAGGATTGGGCCGATCCTTGATCGATGCCTTCGCCCGGCAATTGGGTGCGGATTTGCAGATCGAAGTGAATTCGGGAACCACCATCACCGTGCGTTTTCCACTCAAGCCGCCGGCGCGGCAGGGCGCATGACACGAGCTTCATGATGCACGCAGGGCCGATCCGCTATCCTGCATAAGGTTTCCTCATCGCGGATGGACCATGTCTTCAGAGTTGAGCGGCGCGCTTGCGCCCGAGCGCGACTTCACCCTTTATCTCGTTGCTAGATGTTGCTCCACGCTGGCCGTGCAGATGCAGACTGTTGCAGTGGGCTGGCAAGTGTATGCATTCACGCGCAATCCGCTCGACCTCGGTTGGATCGGACTGTCGCAATTCTTGCCATTCGTGGTGCTCGTATTGCCCGCCGGGCATTTTGCCGATCACTACGATCGCAGGCGCATCGTTACGATCTGTCTCTTGTTGAATGCCTTCTGTGGCATGGCATTACTGGCGTTCAGCATTTACGGGATCAGTTCGGCACTGCCCGTCTTCGCTGTGATGACGGTTTTCGGATGCACGCGCGCGTTCGCCATGCCCACCAGCCAGGCGCTTCTACCCAACCTCGTCTCCCGCGATCGCTTCGCCAAGGCAATGGCGCTCAACCAGTCGGTGTTTCAAGTATCGACCATTGTCGGTCCGACGTTGGGAGGCTTGTTGTATTTGGCCGGCCCCGAAGCGGTGTACAGCACCGTGTCCGTTTTGCTCATCGTCGCAACTATGACGACGGCGATGTTACAGGGTGGAGCGCGCGATACCCGTGCCGTGCAAAGTGCCAACGTCCGATCGCTCTTTTCGGGGCTGAGTTTCGTGCGCTCACGTCCCATCATTTTGGGCGCCATCTCTCTGGATCTGTTCGCTGTATTGTTTGGTGGTGCGACCGCCTTGCTGCCCGTTTATGCGCGCGACGTATTGCACGTCGGACCCACCGGTCTGGGTGTGTTACGCACGGCGCCCGGTTTGGGAGCTGCTCTTTGCGCGGCCGTTCTTACGCTCAGACCTTTGACGCGTCATGTAGGTCCATGGCTCTTCGGCGGCGTGGCTCTGTTCGGAGTGGCGACCATCGTTTTCGGTATTTCGACGAATCTCATCGTGTCTGCCACTGCACTCGCGTTATCGGGTGCGGGCGATATGGTCAGTGTTTATTTACGTCACTTGCTCGTGCAGTTGGAAACACCGGATGAAATTCGCGGACGCGTGAGTGCGGTAAACGCAGTGTTCATCGGTGCTTCCAACGAGCTCGGCGAATTCGAATCCGGAACGACAGCAGCATGGTTGGGAACGGTTCGAGCCGTGGTGGTCGGTGGCATTGCGACGCTGATCGTTGCCGGCTGCTGGGCGGCTTGGTTTCCGGAACTGCGCAAGATGGATCGTTTGCCGAAGACGGCGATGGGTAGGGAGTGACTATCACTGTGCGCCGCAGCGTGCTTTGCGTTTTCTGAAGCGCGGGCGTACGGTTTGAAGCCTTCGACGATCGGAGGCGACGTCATGCTCATCGAAGAGATCGCTGCAGAAGATTTGGCGCAACTTGCAGGTGCCGGCCGGGTGGATGATGTCGTAGCGGTAGGGCTGGCGGGCGCGTGGGCAGTCAATATTGTGAGCGATGCGTGCGATGAGGACGCCATGACGCTGCGGCCGACGCAGTTGAGCGACGAATTGCATGCACGATATTTCACTACTCTCGCCGAGCTGGATAATTTCCTACAAGACTTGGGAATCGTTTCTTACACCGTCGATCGCAGTTGCTATGCGCGCGAGCTGCCTGAGCAAGCATACGACCGTGAATACTTTCCTACAGGTCCCGAAGAGTTCTTGGATCACGAGTTCATTGTTTATTTGCGACAGCACTCGTGATGCGGGAGCCCCCACCCTAACCCTCCCCCGGCGACCGGGGGAGGGAACCTGATCAGCGCACTCTCTCTATTTCCTCGCGCGGGGGAGGGCAGGGTGGGGGTTTGCGTCACTAAATATCAATTCGATGCTGAGGCTCCAGCGGAGCCTTGTGCGTTCGCCGAAGCGTTCAGAGACTTGTGTTTCGCCGAAGCGTCTGCGCTCGGGCTCACGCCGCCTGTGACGTTGGTATTACTCGATCGTGCTTTCTTCGCAGTGCTTGCCGCTGGCACATGCGTCGCGCTCGCGTTCTGTTCCATGTTGTTCGCGAGGCCGCTCGAAACATCGGGTCGTGCCGTAGTCAGTGAGCTCTGCGCATT